>ENA-OFCI01000756-OFCI01000756.1-metagenomes-genome-assembly--contig:-NODE-756-length-17487-cov-6.129073_pt1 | contig 17487 bp, 13 predicted proteins | sample MGYA00153391_OFCI01 | MGnify analysis MGYA00153391
CCATCCGGTGAGGTGCCGGAGAAGACCAACCCGGCGGCCTCCAGGGCCGGCCGGTAGGCGTTGTTGACCTCGTAGCGGTGCCGGTGCCGCTCGGTCGCCGGGTCGTCGCCGTAGGCGCGCTTGGCGACCGACCCGCGCAAGAGGGCGGTCGGCCACAGGCCGAGACGCATGGTGCCGCCCATGTCGCGCTCGCCGGCGACGACGTCCTGCTGGTCGGCCATCGTGGCGATGACGCTGTCCGGGCCGTCCGGCTCGAACTCCGCGCTGTTGGCCTTCTCGATGCCGGCCAGCGACCGGGCGACCTCGATGACCATGCACTGCAGGCCCAGGCACAGGCCGAGTACCGGGACGTCGTGGGTGCGGGCGTACCGGATCGCGCCGACCTTGCCCTCGATCCCCCGCACGCCGAACCCACCCGGGATCAGCACCCCGTCGACGCCCGCGAGCGCCTTCGCGGCGCCCTCGGCGCTCTCGCAGTCGTCGGACTGCACCCAGCGAATCTCGACCTTTGCGTCGTTGGCAAAGCCGCCGGCACGCAGGGCCTCGCTCACCGACAGATAGGCGTCGGGCAGGTCGATGTACTTGCCCACCAGGGCGATCTCGACGGCGTGCTCCGGATTGTGCACCCGACGCAGCATCTCGTCCCAGTCGTGCCAGTCGACGTCGCGGAAGGGCAGACCCAGCCGTCGGATGACATAGGCATCAAGGCCTTCGGCGTGCAGCACCTTAGGGATGTCGTAGATGCTCGGTGCATCGACCGCAGCAACGCATGCCTCCGTGTCGACGTCGCAGAACAGCGAGATCTTGCGTTTGAGGCTGTCGGGAATCTCACGGTCGGCGCGCAGGACGATGGCGTCGGGCTGGATGCCGACCTGTCGCAGCGCAGCGACCGAGTGCTGTGTCGGCTTGGTCTTCAGCTCACCGCTGGGTGCGAGGTAGGGCACCAGCGAGATGTGCAGGAAGAAGACGTTGTCGCGGCCGACGTCGTGGCGCACCTGGCGGGCGGCCTCGAGGAACGGCAACCCCTCGATGTCGCCGACGGTGCCGCCGATCTCGGTGATGATGATGTCGGGACGGTCCTTTTCGGGCACGTCGGCCTGTTCGCGCATCCGCGACTTGATCTCGTTGGTGATGTGCGGGATCACCTGGACCGTGTCGCCGAGGTACTCCCCGCGACGCTCCCTGGCGATCACCCGGCTGTAGACCTGACCGGTCGTGACGTTGGCGGAGCCCGCCAGCGGGACGTCCAGGAATCGCTCGTAATGGCCGATGTCCAGGTCTGTCTCGGCCCCGTCATCAGTGACGAAGACCTCACCATGCTGGAACGGGTTCATCGTCCCGGGATCCACATTGAGGTAGGGGTCCAGCTTCTGCATCGTCACCCGAAGCCCGCGGGCGCGGAGCAAATGTCCGAGGCTGGATGCCGTGAGGCCCTTGCCGAGTGAAGAGGCGACGCCTCCGGTTACGAAGATGTGTTTTGTCTGCTGCACCACGGGCTTTGACTCTACGTCATCTGGAGGGCTCCGGGATACAGAGTCAGCCACCGCGGCGCCGTGTCGCGCCAGGTCGCCGACTCTTCGGCCCCTTGTCGTTCAACCCGCGTAAACACTCATCAGCTGGGCAACAGCCTCGGCGATCGTCGGGAGCTCGTGCGCCCGCTTGAGCGCTGCCTCACCCAGTGCCTGACGGCGCGGCCTGTCGCCGAGAAGGTCCATGATGCGACCGGACAGGTATGCCGGGTCGCCGGCTGGCACGAGCAGGGCGCCGTCGGCGGTCACCTCATGGGTCCCACCCACGTCCGTGGCAACGATCGCCGCACCCAGCGCCATGGCCTCCTGCAGCCAGAGGGGCTGCCCCTCCCAGACGGCGGTACTGATCACCAAATCAGCAGCCGCAAGCAGATCGGGAACGTCGTCCCGCAGGCCCAGTGCGACGACCGGCAGCCCTTGGGTCTCGATCCGTCCGGCAAGGTAGTCCGCCAAAGGTCCGTCACCGGCAACAACCCAGGTCAGCCCGCTGATCCCGGAAAGGTCGCCAGCGTCCAGTCGGTCCTTCAACACCAGGGACGTGTCACAAAGGGTGTCGAGACCTTTTTGTGGTGCGAGCCTGGCCACGGTAACCAGAAGCACAGCACCCTCCTGCACACCCAAAGACTCACGAACCTGTGCGGTCGTTCGCCGGATCGGCAAAGGCACAGGAGCCGGCACCAACGCGCGCGCGGTCCGACTCGCGCCACGGTCGCGTGCTCGCTCCACGAGGTCACCCGACACCCCCAGCACCACGTCGGACCCGCGCGCGACCACCCTCTCGAGGGCGGCTGAGATGGCGCGCACAGAGCGGCCACCGACCGGCAGGTTGTGCAGCGAGACGACGACACGGGGGTGCGTCTCCCGACGCAGGCTACGGACGGCGAACACGCCCAACGCTCCCGCTCGAAGGCCGTGGGCGTGAACGACGTCGCTGGTCGCGGCCAGGCGTCTCAGGCGCCTGAAGTCACGCAGCGTCCGAAACCAACCGCCAGACCCTGGCCACCACGGTCGCACCTGCTGAAGGTCGAATCGCTGAGCAGTGAGCGGGTCCGTCACCACCAGTACGTCCACGCCTTGCTGGCGCAGGTCTGCACCAATCTCCGCGACATGACCCGCGATGCCTCCACTGCTGCGGCCCAGCAGCATCACGACCTTCATCGCGCCATCCTGCCAACCCTGGCGGCGACCAACCGAGCCGAACCAGGATCGCCGACCCACATCGTGGCGGCGTACAGGATCACGACGGCGAAGGCGACCACCAGGGCCACGGAGGCACCAGACACAAGTCCGGTGGGGTGCAGGTTCTCGGCCAGGGCACGACCCGCAGCAGCAGAGATCGCGCCGGAGCCGAGTGCCACCGCTGCGCCGCGGCCAAGCCCTGTGAAAGGCCGCGGACCCCACGCGCGATGAACTGCGACAGCAAGCCCGATGGCAGCGATCGTCATCCCGACAGAGCTGGCAAACCCCAACGACTGCAATGTGTTTCGCGGTCCAGCTCCATCGTGAAGCGTGACGAGAGGGACGACCGCAGCGATCAGCCAGCCGAGTCCGACCAGTCCCCCGGCAACGGCAGCGCGGCCATGGATGTACAGCGCGCGAGTAAGCAACGCCGCCAGGCCGAAGCCGACCAGGCCCGGCGCGAACGCACTCAGAGCATCGGGCAGAGCAGCCAACGCCTCCTGTCCGGCAGGACTGTGCCGACCGGCGTCCAGGGCGCTGAAGAACGCACCGGTGGGTCCGGCGATGGCGACGAGAACAGCGGCACCTGCGCAGGTGGCGACGGTGATCGCACGCGCCGACGAGATCAGGGTTTTCTGCGCGCGCTCGAGCGACGCTTGGTCGGCGCCTGTCGCCCTCGCGGCCGGATCTGCTCCCGCAGCCATGGCGGCCGGATCTGCTCCCGCAGCCATGCCGGCCGGATCGTCTCCCGTCGCCATCGCGGGAAAGGCTGCCGTGGCAAAGGGAACGGCCAGCACGGCATACGGCAGGAGGTAGACGGCCTGGACGTAGGTGTAGACGTTCAGCGTGCCCGTGCCACCGCGGTGCTGGGAGACCCACAAGGTCACCAGCACGGCGATCTGTTGTGAGACCAGGGCAAGCAGTCCGGCGCCGGCGAGCGCTCCGGCTCGCCTCGCAACTCCATCAGGAAAGGTCCAGGTCGGACGCAGAAGTATGCCCGCGCGATGAACGGGAACCAGCAGCGGAAGGCTGAGGGCAACGACTCCGAGCGTGGTCCCGGCCGCAAGCACCGTGGAGGCCTGGCCGGGCAGGCGGGCAAGATCGTTTCCCCGGCCCTGGGCCAGCGCCGCGAACAGCAGGTAGGTGGCGATCACCACGACGCTGGACAGCAACGGGGCCAGGGCTGCGGCAAGGAAGCGACGATGTGCCTGAAGAACTCCGGCAAGGACGATTCCCACACCGTACAAGGCAATCTGGGGCGCAAAGACCACGACCATTGATGTCATGAGATCGGTTGAGCCAGAACAACTTTGACTGTCGACCAAGAAAGCCGACAGGGGCGCCGCAGCCGCTGCCATCAGGACGGAGAGCGGTACGAGCACGGTCAGTGCCCAGGTGAGCATGGCCGATGCTGTCCGGTCGGCCGCGGCCTGGTCATTGCGGGCCAGCTGGCCCGCAATGATCGGAACAGCGATGGCAGCGAGGGCTCCGCCCGCCGCAACCTCGAAGACGACGTTCGGCAGTTGGTTCGCGGCTTGATAGAGGCTGCCCACGCAGGTGGTTCCCACAGTCCGGGAGAACACCAGCCAGCGACCGAACCCGAAGGCACGAGCCACCAGAGTGACGGCCGCGATCAGCCCGGCGGCGGCAAGCACCCCGGGCGCCCCCCTGCCGGGCCACGCCGGCGTCTGGTCGGGAGCTGTCACAACGTCATCCGTTCACCACGTCACCGTTTATGAGCGGCCGAGTGCGTCGAGCTCGCGCAGTCCGGGTGTCGACTCGATGACTGTGGTGAAGCTGAACCTCTCCGAGGCGAGTGTCAGAGCCGTCACAACGGCAAGTGCGAGAAGGCGCCCGGCCAACCCGGTGCGCGCCACCAGAGCGGTTCCCAGAAGTGCACCAGCGCTGTTGGCCCCGGTGTCCCCGAGCATGCTCCGGCCCGCGAGGTCTTCGGGGAGGGACGCGATCGCGGCGCCCGCCGCGGCACCGGCAGCTGCGCTGGACGCCGGGGTCCCGCCTACCACGGCGACGAGCGGTCCGGAGACCAGCAGGACGACCTTGAGCGCCCTTCCGGGGCGAAGGTCGAGAAGATTGATGATGTTGGCCGAGCCCGCGATGACGGCCCCGCCGATCAGGGTGGTGATCGGCCGTGTTCGACTCCGCGACCGGTCGATGATCCAAGAAGTCAGAAGGCCCGTCGCACCGAGACCCAGGATCTTGATGGCCCCCGTCGTCACCTCGCCCCGCGACGCTGCGGCCAGGTGCCCGCGCAGGCCCTTTCGGACGCTTTCACCCACGAGGTGGTCATCAAGTGCACCGAATGCGCCGGCACCCAGACCTGCCACCGCCGCAGGGGCGCCCGCACCACCCGCGAGGGCTCCGGCCACAGCACCCGCGACAAGTGCCGGGCCTTCGAGCAACGTGACAGGGCTGCCGGCGTAGTTCGTCCGGGCCCACCTGTGGCTGCCCCCCGGTGGGTGCCTCTTCAGGAAGGCGGCAGCAGTGAGCGAGCCGAAGGCTCCGACGGAGAAGGCACACAGGGTGGTCCTCGTGCTCACGGCTTGGCCGTGATGGTCGGCACCGTGGCCTTGGCATCAGCAGCCATGCCGTACTGTCCAGCGCCCCCGGAGTACTGCTGCGCGAGCGCCAACACCAGCGTGGTCTGGCCCATGGGCAGGCCCGCATCGTCGACGGTCGAGGCGACCTTGGCCGCGTCCGAGTCTTTTCTTACCGCGGCCACCAGATCGCCGGAAGCGGTCAGATCAGTGCTGTTCGAAGGGATCGCCGCCACCACGACACCGGACCCTGCCGCATCCAGCGAGCGAACGAGCTCGACGTAGGTTGCCAACCTGGCGTCGGTCTCTGACTGGGTGGCGCCCTTGACCGGTCCACCGAGGAAGACGACGCCGGAGGACGGTACGAGGTGGTCCGACACCTTGACGAGATCGCCGGCCACGAGACCGTCCAGCGCGGCACTGGCCGAGGGGTCGACCCGTTGGGTCGACTGACCGGTTCCCCCCAGGATGGCGCGCGCGAGAACCGTGGCAGCCAGCTGGTCCTGACCGGCCGCCAATGGCGCCTTGACCAGCTGGGCGAGCTGGTTGGCCAGGGTGTTGCGAAAGGTGCGCTTGGCCGGGTCAGCCCAGGCATCGGTCAACGTGATCGTGGATCCCACCTTGGCGCCCGCAGTGGTAAGTGCGGCTGTCGTGCTCTTGACCAGATCGGCGTCCGCACCGGGCGCGAGGACCAGCACAACGGTCCTGTCGCTCAGCTGGCCCTTCATGATCACGGGCGCGGCGGCGGCAGCGAAGGTGTCGCGCGCGGCTGTGCCAGCCTTCTCGGCGTCGAGCTCGGTGCGGAGCTGGGTCTTCTCGGCACGAAGTGCCGATGTCTGCTGGGTCAGACTTTTGCCAATGTCTTCCTTCAATGGCCCGGCACCAAGCACGATCCCGACCGCGAGTGCCAGGAAGATCGAGACGATGGAGACGATGTGGTAACGAAAGTCAATCACGTGAAAACCCCAATGATCCAGGACCACGCATCATCGAGGCGGGCAGCCACCAGCTGAAGCAGGGTGGTTCCGGCCGTGGTGGAGGCCAAAGCGACAAAAAGAGCGAACAGGCCGACGAGAAGCATCACGCCAAGAGAGAGGTTGGAGATGCGCGAGCGGTAGAGCCGGCTGACGCCCTTGGCATCCACCAGCTTGCCGCCGACACGCAGCCGGGTGAGGAACGTGCTGGCCATGCCGGCGCGGCCCTTGTCAAGGAACTCGATCAAGGTGGCGTGGGTACCAACCGCGACGATCAGGGAGGCCCCCTTGTCGTCGGCCAGCAACATCGCGACGTCCTCGCTGGTGCCGGTCGCGGGAAAGACCACCGCGTCAAGACCCAGCTTGCGGACCCGATCCAGCCCGGGCGCCCGGCCGTCACGATAGGCGTGCACCACGATCTCGGCCCCGCAGGTGAGCGATGCATCCGAGACGGAGTCCATATCGCCGACGATGAGATGGGGATGATGACCCATCTCGATCAGGGCATCGGCGCCGCCATCGACCCCGATCAGGATCGGCCGGTACTCGCGGATGTAGCTTCGCAATGTCTGCAGATCCTCCTTGTAGTGGTACCCCCGGACCACGACCAGTGCATGACGACCCTCAATGATCGTGGTGATCTCGGGAACGCCGACGCCATCGAGCAGGAGATCGCGTTCGCGCCGCAGGTACTCCATGGTGTTGGCCGCAAATGCCTCGAGCTGGACAGCCAGACCGGCCCGTGCGTCGATCAACGCGGCCGCGACGATGTCGTCGTCGAAAAGGGTCCCCTTGGCCACGACCACATCACCGACATAAAGAGTGTCTTCATCCAGGCGGGCAGCCTGACCGTCCTTCAGCTCGAGCATCACGTCCTTGCCCACGTTGTCGACCAGTGGCACGCCGGCATTCACGAGTATCCCGGGGCCCAGGTTCGGGTACCGCCCGGTGATTGACGACGCTGCGTTGATGACTGCCACCGGCTTGCAGGCGAGCAGAGCCTCGGCGCTGACCCTGTCAAGATCCTGGTGGTTGATGACCGCGATGTCCCCGGGCTTCAGCCGCTTGGTCAGCTGTTTCGTTCGTCCGTCCATCCGCACCGTCCCTCGGACCCCGGGCAGATCCGGTTCACGAGGGGTCCGTCGGCGCAAAGAGCGCAGGAAACTGAGGAAGGAGGACATCGCCGCCCATCGTGCCATGCCACGCTGCCTGCTGGCCGCCATCATCTCCCGACGGTTGCCGTGGCCTGCGCCAGAAGCTCCCGGGCGTGCTCGATAGCCACGTCGGAGTCCTCGACTCCGGCCATCATTCGGGCAAGCTCCCGAAGTCGTTCCTCCCCTGTCACTGCGGCCACCCCACTTGCAGTGATATGCCCGTCATCGGTCTTGCGCACGACGAGATGCCGGTCCGCATAAGCAGCGACCTGGGCCAGGTGGGTCACGACGATGACCTGAGCCGATGCGGCCAGGGCAGCCAGGCGCGCACCCACATCCAGTGCAGCCCTGCCACCGACACCGGCGTCAACCTCGTCAAAGACGAAGGTCGGGACGTCACCGCATCCAGTGACGACCTCGAGCGCCAGCATGACCCGTGACAGCTCGCCGCCCGAGGCGGCCTTGGCGACACTGCGTGCGGGTTCTCCGGGATTGGCAGCCATGAGAATCTCGACATCATCGACGCCATGCCGGCTGAACCGTACCGGGGCTGCTTCACCTGCCAGGGTCAGCCCATCAGGGTCGAGGCGGCGCGCAACGCCGACCTGGACGACGGCCCTGCCCATGGCCAGGTGGGAGAGCTCGGCCGTGACACGGGTCCCGAGGTCGGCGGCGGCCAGCTTCCTTGCCGCGCTCACGTCACCAGCGCAGCTGGTCAGGTCTTCTCGCAGAGCCTTGAGCCTCACCTGCAACCCGTCCACCCGGTCGTCGACCCCCTCGAGCTCGGTGAGCCGGGCCGCGGACTCCTTGGCCCACGCCAGCACGTCATCGGCGGTGTCGCCGTACTTGCGTTGCAGGCGTGACAGGTCCGCCCTTCGATTCTGGACCCATGCCAGCCTGACCGGGTCGACGTCAACGTCCGAGAGGTACTCGGCCAGGTCGGTCCCCAGGTCTGCGGTGAGGTAACCCAGCTCCTGCAGCCGACGATCGAGGTCTGCCAGTGCCGGGTCGTGAGCGGTCATCGGTGCCAGTGCTGCCCGTGCGCTGCCCAGCTGCCCTGCCACGTCGCCCCCGTTCGAGCCTTCGGCCCCACCAGCGGCGGGGTACAGGCTGTCCTGGCCGCCGGCGAGAAGCGCATGGGCCTGACCCGCGCTGGCTCTCAAGCCGTCCGTGTGCGCGAGTCGCTCGTCCTCGGCACGCAGATCGAGATCCTCGCCAGACTGCGGGTCGATGGCCTCGATCTCCTCAAGCCCCGTCCTGAGCACATCCACCTCTCGGGCGCGGTCGCGGGCCAGCCCCCGCAGATGGTGTAGCTCGGCACCGACCTGGTGGAACTGGTCATACAGGGACGTGTAGCGCCCAAGGGGCTCCGCAACAGACTCGCCGGCGAAGCGGTCCAGAAGAACCCGGTGCTGTTCCGGTTGGCGCAGCCGCCATTGGTCGGCCTGACCATGCACAGCCACCAGCAGCTCACCGATCTCTGCCAACACGCTAACCGGCGCGGTCCGTCCGCCGACATGAGCCCTCGAACGACCTTCGGCGGAAAGGGTTCTGGCAAGGATCAAGGAGTCCTCGGCGTCGCCTCCGGCCTCGATGGCCCGAAGCGACGCTGGGTGATCGGGCCCGACCTCCACCACCCCTTCGATGCTGGCCTGTCTTGCGCCCGTGCGCACGAGGCCCGCATCTGCGCGCGCTCCGAGCAGCAGCCCGAGACCTGACACCACCATGGTCTTGCCCGCGCCGGTCTCTCCCGTGACCACGTTCAGGCCGGTCGACAGCTCCAGCACCGCGTCGTCGATGACGCCCAGGTTCTGGATCCGGATCTCGCGAAGCATGGCGACAGCCTACGGACTGCGGGTGTCAAGCCTTTCAGACATGCCGGAACCGCCGTTGTTGCGTCGTCCGGCGCCACGCCACCCGTGCACGGACAGGTCGAACTTTGCCACGAGACGGTCGGCGAAAGGCGAGGAGGTCAGACGGGCCAGACGCACCGGTATCGCACTCCGGGACACCTCGACGCGGGCCCCCGGGGGCACCTCGACCATGCGGGACCCGTCGCACCACATGACACCCGAACCCCAGGTGTCCGCGACCACCTCGATGGCCAGCTTGGCGTGCGGGCCGACGACGAGCGGGCGCGCAAACAGGGCGTGGGCCGAGATGGGCACGACCAGCATCGCCTCGACGTCGGGCCAGACCACCGGGCCACCCCCGGAGAAGGCATAGGCCGTCGAGCCGGTGGGCGTCGCGATCACCACCCCGTCGCAGCCCCAGGTGGACAACGGCCGTCCGTCTATCTCGAGCGTGACCTCGAGCATGCGCTCGCGCGACTCCTTCTCGACCGCAACCTCGTTCAGCGCCCAGCTCCGGGCGAACACCTCGCCGCCCAGGGCAGCACTGACCTCCAGGGTCATCCGTTCCTCGACCACGTAGTCCCGGGCGACGATGCGATCCACGGTCCCGCCAAGGTCCTCCCGTTCTGCCTCGGCCAGGAATCCCACATGTCCGAGGTTGACCCCGAGCAGAGGGGCGTCCGACCCTCTCGAGAGCTCGGCACCACGCAGGATCGTGCCGTCACCGCCAAGCACGCAGACCAGCTCACAGCCCTTGGTGGGGTCGCTGGGATCTGCCGTGACGATGTCAGGGCTGGCAACCAGGCTCATCACCTCGGCGGTGTCGGGCAGCACGGCAACCTGGATGCCCGCCGCATGCAGCCGGGCCGCGACATCGTGGGCGAGGTGCTGGGACTCGAGTCTGCGTGGATGAGCGACCAGCAGGATGCGGCGGGTCATCTGGTTGCCTCCGTCGACAATGCGGCGGCCAGCTCGGTGACCTGCTCAGCGGTCAACCCCTGGCCGGGGCGTGGTGTCAACCACAGTAGGTACTCCGCGTTTCCGGTTGCACCCCGGATCGGGCTGGCGCGGAGTGCTCTGGCATTCAGACCGGCCGCCGTTGCGGCAGCCACCACCCTTTCGATCGCCATCGCGCGGTTGGGGGCGGCCCGGACGATACCCCCCTTGCCCAGGCGTTCGCGCCCGACCTCGAACTGCGGCTTGACCAGGAGCACCAGGTCACCGGTGTCCTGGACCAGGCCACGCAGAACGGGAAGCACGAGCCGGAGGGAAATGAAACTGAGGTCAGCGACAAGAAGCTGAGCAGGCCCTCCCAGGTCGTCGGCCCGAGCATCTCGGATGTTGACCCCCGAGCGCTCAACAACGCGAGGGTCGCTTGCAATCTCGTCGGCCAGCTGACCATGACCGACGTCCAGGGCCACGACCTCTCGGGCTCCGGCTCGTAGCAAGACCTGCGTGAATCCCCCGGTGCAGGCCCCGACGTCGAAGCATCGCTTGTCATGAGCGCTGAGCCCGTCGGGTCCGAACCACTCCAGGGCCGCAGCGAGCTTGTATGCCGCACGGCTCACCCAGCCCTCTATCCCGGACCGGAGCTCGAGACCTTGTTCTGCGCCGACAGGTATGGAGACCTTCATGGCGCAGCACCCATCCAGCAGCACAGATCCTGCCTCGACAAGCTCCCTGGCCTGTCCCCTCGAACGGGCGAGGCCCCTGCTCACCAGCTCGACGTCGAGTCGGTGGGTGGACCCGCTCACTCCTTGCCGAGATCGGCAAGACGACCCTGCAGAACCCGTTGGACCCGCTCGCCCACCTCGATCTGGGTGTCCAAGACCGCATCGGTCACCGCATCGAGGTCACCGAGCGCCGCGTCGACGGCAGCGTCGCCGGTTGGCCTGCGGGGTTCGTCCTGTGCATCATCCATCATCACGGAACGACTCACGCGCCAGCAGGTTGGCGGCGGGCAGTGGCCGCTGACCGCCGGGTCGCTGTGGCCATGGTCACCGGGTTGGCACCAGCGCTGACCGCAGAAGTCTTCTTCGCTGCCCGGTTCTTCGCCACAGCTCGTGCCGCGGTGCTACTCGCTGCGGAACCCTTTGCTGCGGAACTCTTCGCTGCAGTCTTCTTCACTTCAGTCTTGCTCACTGCGGACGTCTTTGCAGCGGACGTCTTTGCCGCAGTCTTCTTGACCACAGTCCTTTTCGCTGGAGTCTTCTTGACCGCAGCCTTCTTTGCTGTGGTCTTTCCCGAGGAGGCCGAACGAAGTGTGGCGAGCTCCGAGCGAGCTGCGGCCAGCTCTGCCTGGGACTCCTGGAGCTGCTCGGCCGGCACCAGCCCGATCCGGTTGACCGCGGCATCGACCTCACTGCGAACCAGCGCCGTCAGGTTGTGACGATTGGCCGTCGCGGCCGCCAACAGCTCCTCGGCGAGTGCGCTCACCTGGACCGCCAGCTTGCTCCCGGTCTCGACACCAGATACCTGCAGGGACAGCAGACCGCGTGCTGCCTCGGTGGCACGCGCACGCGTCAGCTCACTGAGACCCGACGCGAGCTGGACATATCCGCGGACCGATTCGAAGACCATTGTTCCTCCAGAGGATGGCTGTTGGGCACCACGCTACTGCCCAACGCCGCGCCCGTCTTGTCCACCCAGCACCAGCCGCCATAGGGCCACGCCAGCACCCCCTCGGGTTCTGCCGACGTTATCTTAGTGCCCGGAGCTGAGCGCAATATCGAGCTGATCTGACAATGCTGCGCCATCGCCGCTTCGCGGATCAATCGGAACGCCGCGAACGTCCGCCGCCGCCCAGAGCGCCTTCAAAGCGGCCCGCAGCCGTTCGTTGAGGGTCCCGGTCTGCGAGACCGCCAGGTCGCCCGACTCAGAAACCCGCGCACGCGCCTCGCCGCAGACCCACCACGAGCGGTCCTCGAGATCCTGGACGGGTTCAACGTAGGAAGCGTGCAGGCAACGTAGATCTGTCGCGAGGTACTGGGGACGCGCAGAAGAACCGGCACCGACCACATCGGCCCACCGATGCACCCCTCCGAACACGAACAGGGCGGCCATCCCCGTGGCCCCCGCCCCTTGGATGTCCGTGTCGAGACGGTCCCCGATTGCCAGAGTGCGGTCCTTGCTGGTGCCAAGGGCACCAACACTCAGTTCGTAAAGTGGTGTAAACGGCTTGCCCACAACGATCGGATCCACATCGACGGCAGAGCGAACCGCCGCGACGAGAGCACCATTTCCGGGCGCCCTGCCCCTCTCGGTGGGCAAGGTGCTGTCGACGTTCGTGGCCACCCAGAGAGCCCCAGCCTGCACTGCGTAGGCGACCTCGGCGAGATCGGTCCAGGCAACCCGGGCGCCGTAGCCCTGCAAGACTGCCACGACGGGATCAACGCCTGACTCGCCCTGAGGCGAGACCGCGATCAGTCCCGCCTCCCGCAGGGCCAGTCGCACCCCCGGCCCGCCCACTGCCAGAACCCGGGCCCCCGGCCCCAAGCGACGGGCCAGGTGGTGCGCACCGGCCTGCGCGCTGGTTACCACATGGGAGTCAGGAACCGACAGCCCCAGCCGGCGCAGGTGCGCCGCAACCTCGGCCGGCGGGCGCGAGGCGTTGTTTGTCGCGTACACGACACCTACACCAGCCGCGATCGCTGAGGCCAAGGACTCCACGGCATACGGCACGGCTGTGTTCCCCCGATAGACAACGCCGTCCAGATCGCACACGATGCCGTCGAAACCCTCGACCAGGGCGCGCTTCGCCCTTGCGGCCTGGCTGGTCATGGTGTCTCCTCCACGGGAATCTCTCCCGAACCCATTCTGCTCACCCGCGCATTGTCCAACGCGAGTGGAACCGACTACGTCGAGGGAGGCATATCGACCTGTCGGGTCAAGGTCATGGCCTCAACCTCGTAGCGGCTGGCCGGCCCCGCCGGAGAGCGCCAGAAGCGCCGGCGCAACGCCCCGCGAACTGTCACGAGATCGCCGGGCTTGAGACGAACCGCCCTGCGTTGCAACGCTTTTGTCCAACAAGCGACGTCGATCGTGTCCACGGTCGCGCCGCTGCGAGCAGCTCCTGGGCGAGAAGCCGGTCTGGGAACCACCAGGCGCAGCTGCACGACCGTATCCCCGCTGGGCAGCTCGCGCTGCTCTGGTGCACCGCTGACCCGCCCACCCACAAGGACCTCGTTGACACTGGCCACCGATGCAGCTTCGGCCTCGACCTTGCTCTTCATGGTCATCCTCATCCTTGGTTGATGATGACCATCGTCACGGAGGGCGCTGCGGTCATGGGCAGACGCAACTGCGCTGTGGATAACGGGGTGTCTGGCCCTGCTCATGTGGACGACGTGGGTCTAACGCCGATCGGGCCCTCCATCGTCTGGGCTTTCGCCGCTCTCGTCGTCTTCCAAGACGTCGGTCAGGACCAGTCCATTGAGCTCGGAGAGTCGCTCGTCGGCATCCGTGGCGCCGTCCGCGTCGGCGTCTGCAGCATGGCCGAACCAGGTGACGGCGCCGTCTTCGTCGCCCTTGGCCAGCAGGGCCTCCGCGTACGCATAGAACAACCGTGCCGCCCAGGGTTGACGCGAATCCACCGTGAGCTGTGGCAGCTGAAGCCCCACGACGGCAGCCTCGTACTGTCCGAGGTCACGACGAATACCGGACACCACGATGGCCAGCTCGATACGTTCGTCCTGACCCAGGTTCGCCGCCTCGGGCGACGCGGCGAGATCAAGGGCTCGCTCCGCTCGGCCTAGACCACGTTCCGCATCGACCATGTAGGGCAGCAGGTGCGAGGAACCCGAAAGCCTGCGTGCGGTGCGGAACTCGCTCAGCGCCTTCGCCCACTCCCCCTTGCGGTAATGAACCAGGCCCAACGCCTCACGAGCAGCTGGCACCCGGCCGGCACGGCGAACCGCAGTCTCTGCGTGTGCCTGCGCTGCCTCGATGTCGGAGTCCAGGAACGTGGCCACCATCACGAGATGCTGACCCACCCCCACGGCGTTCTCCTTGCTGAGCGTGCGCAGCTGGTTCTTGACCGCTCGGTCCAGCTCGAATCCGGTAACACCTTCTGGGATCGCCGGCTCGGGCAGCCTCGGCTTCTTCGGTGCCAACATCGAGCTGCCGCGCTGGCCCTCGCGATCGGCGCCACCTCGAGGATCGCGAGAGGCGCCGCGATCAGCGCCACGTGCGCTCCCACGGCGTGGGGCATCACGTTCGGGACCTCGAGATGATGTGCCTCGACGAGCATCGTCATCGCGTGGGCGGCGGCCAGACTGGTCATCAGACACGGGGTCTGTCTCCATTCATCTCGAGTGCTGTGTGCCATGCTCCGATAATTCACCCACTCTCACAAGAGGGGGTTCATGCAAAAGAGCCCTCACCGGTTTGATGGGTGGGGGCTCTTTCGCAGTGTATGTCCGGCGGCGTCCTACTCTCCCACACCGTCACCAGTGCAGTACCATCGGCGCTGAAGGGCTTAGCTTCCGGGTTCGGAATGGGTCCGGGCGTTTCCCCTTCGCTATGACCGCCGTAACTCTAGGGAGATACTTCCCTGGGGTCACAACAAGCTCATACAAGAACAGTATTTTGTTGTGTTTGTTGTTCCCGACCGTATCTCGGGAACTGCACAGTGGACGCGTAGCAAAGCTGTTGAGCATAATTTGTAGTCAAGTTGTCGGCTTATTAGTACCGGTCAGCTTCACACCTTGCGGTGCTTCCACGTCCGGCCTATCAACCCAGTGGTCTAGCTGGGAGCCTCTCACCCCTTAAGGGGCATGGAAACCTCATCTTGAAGTGTGCTTCCCGCTTAGATGCTTTCAGCGGTTATCACTTCCGAACGTAGCTAATCAGCGGTGCTCTTGGCAGAACAACTGACACACCAGAGGTTCGTCCATCCCGGTCCTCTCGTACTAGGGATAGATCTTCTCAAATTTCCTGCGCGCGCAGAGGATAGGGACCGAACTGTCTCACGACGTTCTAAACCCAGCTCGCGTACCGCTTTAATGGGCGAACAGCCCAACCCTTGGGACCTACTCCAGCCCCAGGATGCGACGAGCCGACATCGAGGTGCCAAACCTTGCCGTCGATATGGACTCTTGGGCAAGATCAGCCTGTTATCCCCGGGGTACCTTTTATCCGTTGAGCGACACCGCTTCCACAAGCCAGTGCCGGATCACTAGTCCCGACTTTCGTCCCTGCTCGACATGTCTGTCTCACAGTCAAGCTCCCTTGTGCACTTGCACTCGACACCTGATTGCCAACCAGGCTGAGGGAACCTTTGGGCGCCTCCGTTACATTTTGGGAGGCAACCGCCCCAGTTAAACTACCCGCCTGACACTGTCCCTGATCCGGATCACGGACCGAGGTTAGACATCCAATTCGACCAGAGTGGTATTTCAACGTTGACTCCACCCGCACTGGCGTGCGAGCTTCACAGTCTCCCACCTATCCTACACAAGCCGAACCGAACACCAATATCAAGTTGTAGTGAAGGTCCCGGGGTCTTTCCGTCCTGCCGCGCGTAACGAGCATCTTTACTCGTAGTGCAATTTCGCCGAGCCTATGGTTGAGACAGTCGAGAAGTCGTTACGCCATTCGTGCAGGTCGGAACTTACCCGACAAGGAATTTCGCTACCTTAGGATGGTTATAGTTACCACCGCCGTTTACTGGCGCTTGAGTTCTGAGCTTCGCACTTACGTGCTGACCCGTCCCCTTAACGTTCCAGCACCGGGCAGGCGTCAGTCCGTATACATCGTCTTGCGACTTCGCACGGACCTGTGTTTTTAGTAAACAGTCGCTTCTCGCTGGTCTCTGCGACCAGCAGCCGCTCCCGGGAGCACGTCCCGTCACAGCCACCGGCCCTCCTTCTCCCGAAGTTACGGAGGTATTTTGCCGAGTTCCTTAACCATAGTTCGCTCGATCGCCTTGGTATTCTCTACCTGACCACCTGAGTCGGTTTGGGGTACGGGCCGCCATGGTTCTCGCTAGAGACTTTTCTCGGCAGCATAGGATCATCCACTTCACCTCGATCGGCTCGGCATCAGGTCTCAGGCACATGAGCCGCGGATTTACCTACGACTCGCCCTACACCCTTACCCCAGGACAACCAACGCCTGGGCTGGACTACCTTCCTGCGTCATCCCATCGCTTGGCTACTACCAGCAGGGGCCGGGCGGCTCCCCGACTCCACCCGAAGGCTTCATCAGATCACGGCCCTTAGCACTCCTGGCCTTGCCATGGGCGAACCAAAGCGGGTACGGGAATATCAACCCGTTGTCCATCGACTACGCCTGTCGGCCTCGCCTTAGGTCCCGACTTACCCTGGGCGGATTAGCCTGCCCCAGGAACCCTTGGTCATCCGGCGGACGGGTTTCTCACCCGTCATTCGCTACTCATGCCTGCATTCTCACTCGTGTGGCCTCCACGGCTGGGTCACCCCGCCGCTTCCGTGGCCACACGACGCTCCCCTACCCATCCACACACCTGGCGGACCAGCCAAAGACCAGCCCGCAGGACAACGCATGAATGACACGGCTTCGGCGGTGTGCTTGAGCCCCGCTACATTGTCGGCGCGGAATCACTTGACCAGTGAGCTATTACGCACTCTTTAAAGGGTGGCTGCTTCTAAGCCAACCTCCTGGTTGTCTGTGCGACTCCACATCCTTTCCCACTTAGCACACGCTTAGGGGCCTTAGCCGGTGTTCTGGGCTGTTTCCCTCTCGACTACGGAGCTTATCCCCCGCAGTCTCACTGCCACGCTCTCACTTACCGGCATTCGGAGTTTGGCTGATTTTGGTAAGCTTTTAGGCCCCCTAGACCATCCAGTGCTCTACCTCCGGCAAGAAACACGTGACGCTGCACCTAAATGCATTTCGGGGAGAACCAGCTATCACGGAGTTTGATTGGCCTTTCACCCCTACCCACAGCTCATCCCCTCAGTTTTCAACCTAAGTGGGTTCGGTCCTCCACGCGGTCTTACCCGCGCTTCAACCTGGCCATGGGTAGATCACTCGGCTTCGGGTCTAGATCGTGCGACTGAACCGCCCTGTTCGGACTCGCTTTCGCTACGGCTTCCCCACACGGGTTAACCTCGCCACACAACACTAACTCGCAGGCTCATTCTTCAAAAGGCACGCCGTCACCCATCACAGGCTCCGACGGCTTGTAGGCACACGGTTTCAGGTACTCTTTCACTCCCCTCCCGGGGTACTTTTCACCTTTCCCTCACGGTACTTGTCCGCTA
>ENA-OFCI01000758-OFCI01000758.1-metagenomes-genome-assembly--contig:-NODE-758-length-17437-cov-5.732942_pt1 | contig 17437 bp, 19 predicted proteins | sample MGYA00153391_OFCI01 | MGnify analysis MGYA00153391
GAGATCACTCGGCGCCCTTCGGCATTTTGCTTCGGCCCGACTACAGCCTGCGTTTTGCACGCGACCGCCAGCGAATGCCTGGGTGCGTTGTTGTCGTGTCTCCTCGGCCTCGTCCTGCACGGCACCACTCCGGTGCCCGCTGCGAGAAGCGCGACTTTAGGCGGCTCCGGTTACCGCTGCACTAGGTGTTTTCGGCATTGGCTTTGCGGGCAGATCAGCGCGCTGCGGCAGGCAGCGACAGCGTGACTTTCGTGCCTTCGCCCGGTGCACTCGCGACCGAGACCGCACCGTTGTGGAGTTCGGCGATGCGCTTGACGATCGCCAGCCCGAGCCCCTTGCCACCCTCGCCGGTGGCGGGCGCGACGCTCTGACGGCTTTGGTAGAAGCGGTCGAACAGGTGCGGCAAATCGGTCGGCGCGATGCCCGGGCCGGTGTCGGCCACGCTCACGTCGACGCGGCTGCCTCGCACCTGCGCGGCAAGCACGATGCGCGCACCGCGCGGGCAAAATTTCAGCGCGTTGTCGACCAGGTTGGCGACGGCGCGCTCGAAGAGTTCGATGTCGACCGCCGCGAACGGCGGCGCCCGCATTTCGTCGGTGGCGTGCTCGGCCACCAGCTCGATGCCCTGCTTCGCGGCGCGCTCGGCGAAGCGGATCGCGATGTCACCGAGCAATTCGCCGAGATCGACCACTTCGGCGTGCAGCACGAACTCGGGCTCGTCGAGCTTGGCCAAGTCACCGAGCGACTGCACCAGTCGCGCCGCGTTGCGCGTGTTGCGCAACGCGATCTCGACCAGCCGGCGGTCTTCGACACTGGCCGCAGCGGCATCGGTGGCCCAACGCGTGTCGAGCGTTTCCAGGCAGGCCACGGTCGCGGTCAGTGGCGAGCGCAGGTCGTGCGAGAGGTTGCTGACGCCTTCGCGCCGAAAGTGATCGAGGCGCCGCAACTCGCTCCATTGCTTGCGCAGCGTGGCCAGCATCATCTCGAATGCGCGGGTGAGCTGGCCGAATTCGTCGCGCGTGACCGGTGGCAGCGCGGTGTGCGGCGCGTCGGCGAGGCCCGCGTCGAGCCCGCGCTGCGAGATGCTCGCCACCGCATCGGTCAGGCGCCGCAGCGGCCGCGTCACCGAGACGATGATCAGCACCGCACCGAGCGTGGTGACCGCGACGATGGCCGCGATCAGCCCGAGCGCCGGTCGCCCGAAGCTCATGCGCAGCGCGGCCCAGCGGCCGTCTTTCGGTTCGATCGACGGCGCCTCGCTGGTGTGGAGCACGAGGTAAAGGTAGCCGACGACCGCGTCGCTCGCCTGCATGGTCGCGTGGCGCACCGGCTGCACGGCGACGATCGCATCGGCGTCCATGCGCTCCGGGTCATCGCCCATCACGTAGGCGGCGTCGGGCCGGCCGATGGCTTCGAGCACCGGCGCCAGCGCGACGCGAAAGTCGGGCGCGTTTCTCGCACTGCCGCTGGCCGACAGCACGGCACCGTCGAGGCCGAGCAGATAGAGCTGCGTGTCGGGCTCGAACAGCACCATGTTGCGCAGCCAGCCGCGAAACTTGTCGGGCTCGGCCTCGTACGTCTCGAACAGGTAATCGTTGTTGGCGACAACACGCCCGAGGAACGCGGTGCCACGCCGGTAGGTGGTCTCGTGCTCGAAGCGCTGGAAGGCGTAGATGACGGCGGCAATCACCAGCAAGGCGGTGACGAGGCCAGTCGCGAAAATACTTAACGCGAGTTTGAGACGGACCGTCATCGTGAGTCCGAATGCCGTTGGCATTCAGGGCACATCGCGCATCTTGTAGCCCGCTCCGCGCACCGTCAGGATCAGCTCGGGTCGCATCGGATCGGCCTCGAGCTTGGCGCGCAAGCGGTTGATGTGCGTCGTCACCGTGTGCTCGTAGCCGTCGTGCGTGTAGCCCCACACGGCGTTGAGCAGTTGCGAGCGCGAGAACACGTTTCCCGGGTGCGAGGCGAAATACAGCAGCAGGTCGAACTCGAGCGCCGTGAAATCGACGCCCGAGCCGCGGTACCGCACCTGCCGCTTGGCCGGCAGAATTTCGAGCTCGCCGTTGCGGACCGCGCTCGCGGCCTTGTGCTGGCCCGAAGCGTTGTTCGCCTGCGCCGCGGCGAGCAGGTCGGCACGCCGCAGCAGCGCCTTCACGCGGGCCAGCAATTCGGCGAGCGAGAACGGCTTGGTGAGGTAGTCGTCGGCACCGAGTTCCAGGCCGAGCACACGGTCGAGCTCGGTCGACTTCGCGGTGAGCATCAGGATCGGCGCCGCGCTGCCCTTGGCGCGCAGCGCCTTGCAGACTTCGAGGCCGTCGAGGCGCGGCATCATCAAGTCGAGCACCAGCAGGTCCGCAGGCGATTCGAGTTGACGCGCCAGCGCTTGTTCGCCATCGCCGACCGCCGAGACTTCGTAGCCTGCAGTGCGCAGGTTCATCACCAGCAGGTCGCGGATGTCGTTCTGGTCTTCGGCGACGAGGATGTGGGCGGGCATGGTCAGTCGGTCGGCGCGGTCACGGTTTCTCTTACGGGAAACCTTGCGGAATGGCGACGCGATTGTGATCTTCCTGTGAGGTGGCGTGAGGTGCGCGCGAGGTGAAGCGCCCAGAGTTCAGGCATCGACAACCCATCGGCCACCCATCGGCCACCTCAGCATGAACAACGCCGCCACTGCCACCGCGATTACCAGCCTCCCCACCGCCACCTTCGTGCCCACCGTCTCGTGGACCGAGATGGTCTCGCACCGCGGCTACCTGGTGCGCTTCGCGCAACGCAAGCTGCGCGATCCGCTGCTGGCCGAGGACGCGGTGCACGACGTGTTCGAGGCCGTACTCTCGGGCCGCGCCGTGTTCGCCGGCCGTGCCGCGCTGCGCTCGTGGCTGACGGCAGTGCTCAAGCACAAGATCGTCGACGCGGTGCGGCGCAACGCCGGCACCGATTCACTCGAAGACGCATTCGGCCACGACGACGAAAGCGACGGCGGTGGCCGCCTGTTCGAGATCGAATGCCCGCAGCCGCGCCCGGACCAGGTCGCCGAACAGCAGCAGCTGCTGATGCTCGCGTTGCAGCGCATCGAAGCGCTGCCGCCCGGCCTGCGCGACGTGATGCGCCTGCGCGTGCTCGAAGACCGAAGTACCGCGGACGTTTGCCGTGCGCTCGGCATCAGCGAAGAAAACCTGTTCGTGCGAATGCACCGGGCGAGGAAGCAATTGCTGTCTTGAAAGGCTCTGCGGCGCGTCACCTGACGAATTTTCCGGTGCTCGCAAAAACCGTCAGGTCGACGCTGGCTGGCTTTCGGCGCACTTTCGAGTCGGTGCAGAAAGCCGACACGAAGCCGCCCAGGTCGCGCGCTGGCAAGGTGTCGACAGCCTGGGCAATGCCCGCCGGCGAAAAATCACGGGTCCGTCGCAACGCTTCGACCAAGGCATTGGCCATGAGCCAAGCCTCCATGCTCGCGAAGGTCGGCGCGACCGCAGCCTGCGCGCAAAACGCCGCGAACGCGCGCCCCACGGGCGTCGATCGGGTCCACGGGAAAGGCACCACCTGGGTCACCGACATGCCGGTTGCGAGCGAGCCCAGCTGCGCCATCAACGGCCCGGCGCCCACCGTCGAGCGCGTGTAGAAAAGGCCCGAGAAGCCGGCCTTGCGAACCGCTTCGATGAATTTGCCGCTGGCAACGTAGTCGGGGCCGAACACGATGGCTTGCCGCTTGCCCGCCATCACCGAAAGCACCGCGCCCGGCAGGCTGTACTTGCTGCCCTCGTGGTCGATGCTGGAGATCGACGTCACCCGCTTGCCTATGGCCTCCAGCGAGTCGATCAGCTGATCACGCAACTCCCAGCCCTGCGAGTTGTATTCGAAGACCAACGACAGGCGTTGGATGCCCACGTTTTGAACATGCCGGGCGACGTAGTCGATCTCGTCCACGTGGCCGGCTCGGAGGTTGTAGACCTACGGCAGCGTACCGGAGCGCAGCTCTTGCGATCCGCTGACCGACGCCACGTAAGGAAGACCTTCTTCGGCAGCGCCGCAAGCGCCCGCGCGATGCGCGCCGGCGCCGACGAATCCGTAGAGCCAGGCCACCCGGTGCTCGGCAGCCAGCAGCTTGACGTTGACGGCGGTGCGTTCGGCGCGGTCTTCATCGTCGAGCGTGATCAACTTGATGTCGTGGCCGCCGATGCCGCCCGCCGATGCCGTTCGCCGAGTTGACCTCGGCGAACACGGCCTGGGCCGCGCTCATGAAGGCGACCCCGACCCCGGCGAGCGGCCCGGTGATCGGCGCCGACTGGCCCAGCTTAATCGGCGGGCGCGAAGCCGGCGTGCTGGCGGCCTGCACGCGTGCGGCCCCGCGCGCGGCGGGCATCAGCGCCAGCGTGCCGGCAGCGAGCGCAGTGCGGCGGTTGATCATCGCGAAACCGTTGCAACAACAGCGGCGGTCATTTGATCCTCACGTTGCTTTTGAAGACCTCTTCCCTGTCTCTTGCGAGTTGGTCGAGCGTCTGTTGCGCGCAGCCGGTGCCAACGACCACGTAGTCGTGCACCCGGTTCTGCATCGCAGACAAAAGCCTGGCGTACAGCGGCTCGGCCCAGAAGTCTTTGACGACTTTCATCGAATCGAGAAACACCTTGGCGTAAGGCGTGCTCGTCTCGAAGCCCGGCGCGTTCAAGATCGCCTGGTGGCAGGTGAAACCGCCGCCTTCCGACCACTTTTTTGAGTTGCCGGCTGCGCGAACCACTTCTTGTATCTCAAGGCCAGCTCGCGCCGACGTGCTCACCAAAAATTTCGACGGCGCCTTTCCGGCCTGGGACAGCAGTTCAGCCGCCTGCTGTTCACCGGCCAAGCCATCGGCGGCAACACCTCCATCGACAACCTGACCGCCGTCACATTGACCGCGGCCGTCCTGAAACCGGAGACCTGTGCCCTGATGCTGGCCGGCCTCGGCGTGCTCGGCTTCGTGGCGCGCCGGCGCAGCGCCGCACGCTGAACGCCACGCGGGCGGCGGCCCGCTGACGTGGTGGTCGTGCCGGCATACTGCATGCTGGCACCACGAGATCGGCAGGCGCATGACCGCAACGAATTCAACATGGCGCCTGCGCGCCGCGATCTTCTTTGCGGCCTCGCTCGCGCTCACCTTGGCGGGTTGCACAGCACTCACACCGGTCAACCCGCCGATCACGCAGGTCGACCTCACCTCCGGTTACCGGATGACCCGGCTGATCAAGCGTGAACAGCGCCGCAACCACCCCGAGGCGATGGTGTTGCTGGCGTTCTCGGGCGGCGGCACGCGTGCGGCGGCGTTGTCGTACGGCGTGCTCGAAGAATTGCGGCGCACCACCCTCTCGTTCGGCGGCCAGCCCGAACCCGACCGCAGCTTTCTCGACGAGGTCGATGTGGTCACCGGCGTGTCGGGCGGCAGCTTCACGGCGCTGGCCTACGCGCTGTACGGCGAGCGCTTGTTCACCGAGTTCGAGCCGCGCTTCTTGAAGCGCGACGTACAGGGCGAGCTGATCGCGCGCGCGCTCAGCCCGCGCAACTGGGGCGCGCTGGCGAGCTTCAGTTACGGGCGCTCGGAGCTGGCCGCCGACTACTACGACGAGATTTTGTTCGGCGGCGCGACTTTCGGCGACCTGCTCAAGAACAAGCGCGCGCCGGCGGCGCTGGTGACCGGCACCGATCTGTCGACCGGCGCGCGCTTCGAGTTCTCGCAGGAGCAGTTCGACCTGCTGTGCTCCGACCTCTCCCCGGTGCGGCTCGCGCGCGCCGCGGCCACCTCGTCTGCCGTGCCGGTGGTGTTGTCACCGGTGACGTACCGCAACTACGGCGGCCGCTGCGGCGCCAAGATGCCGAGCTGGGTGCAAGACGTGGTCAAGCCCGACTCGCCCTCGCGCCCGGCCGGGCGTGCGCTGCTGCGGTATCGCGAGATCGAGGGGCTCGAAGACAGCACCCGCCGACCGTTCATCCACGTCGTCGATGGTGGCGTCTCCGACAACCTCGGGCTGCGCGGCGCGCTCGAGGCCTTCGAGGAGCTCGAAGCGAGCGAGAACTTTCGCAACGACCTGGGTTTTGCGGCGCTGCGCCACATCGTGGTGATCGTCGTCAACTCGCGCTCCGACCCGAGCACCGACTGGGACCGCAGCAGCACGCCGCCGGGGTTCGTCACGCAATTGCTGCAGTCGTCGAGCCTGCCGATCGACCACTTCTCGTCCGACTCGGTCGAGCTGCTCAAAGACATCGCGCAGCGATGGGCCAACCAGCGCCGGCTCGAAGTCGCCGAGAAGCGCCTTGCCGGCATGACCAAGGCGCAAGCCGAGGCGGCCGTGCCGGCACTCAGCTTCGACGCGATCGACGTGAGCTTCGATGCGTTGACCGACCCGACCGAGCGCCGCTACTTCATGGACCTGCCGACCAGCTTCACGTTGCCTGCCGAGGCCGTCGACAGATTGCGCGCCGTCGGCGGGCGCCTGCTGCGCGAATCGCGGAGTTTTCAAGCGCTGCTAAGGCAGATCGAGGCGAACCGCGCCGTGATGGCACGCGAGGGCGCGGGGGTGAATCCGAAAGCGCCTTGATGACGGTCAATCGGCGTCGAGCGCACCCTTCACGACCGCCTGCGTCAGCGCCGGCGAGCATTCCTCTATGAACCGATACGCGTAGCCGCGCAGGTAGTGGCCGCGGCGCACCGCGATGCGCGTGGTGTTGGGGGGAAACAGGTGCGAAGCGTCGATGCTCGTCAGCCCGGCGTCACGCGCCGCGTCGAACGCCATCGACGCGATGATGCCGACGCCCAGGCCGACCTCGACATAGGTCTTCACCACATCGGCATCGAGCGCCGACATCACCACATCGGGCACCAGCCCAGCCTCTTTGAAGCTCGCGTCGATGCGCGGCCGGCCGGTGTAGCCGGCGTGGTAGGTGATCAACGGGTGCTCGGCGAGCGCCTGCAGCGTGAGCTTCGTCAGCTTCGACAACGCATGACCATTGGGCACGACGACGAGGTGGTGCCAGTCGTAGAACGGAAAGCTCGCGAAGTTGCCCATCGGCGCACTGCCCCCGTCAAGCGCTTCTGTCGCGATGCCGAGGTCGGCCTCGCCCGACTGCAGCAACGCCACGATCTCGGCCGGGCTCGCCTGGTGCAGCACCAGGTGCACTTTCGGAAACGCCTGCTTGAAGCGCCGCACCACTTGCGGCAGCGCATAGCGCGCTTGCGTGTGCGTGGTCGCGATCGTCAGGCTGCCTTCGTCGCGGTTCGCAAATTGCTCAGCCAGACGCTTGATGTTCTTCGCGTCGATCAGCATGCGCTCGACGATCGGCACCAGTTCGTTGCCCGCGTCGGTCAGGCCGGTCAAGCGCTTGCCCTTGCGCACGAACAGCTCGATGCCGAGCTCGTCTTCGAGGTCGAGGATGTGCTTGCTGACGCCCGACTGTGAGGTGAACAGCGCGTTCGCGACCTCGGTCAGGTTGAAGTTGCGCTGCACGGCCTCGCGGATGATGCGCAGTTGCTGGAAGTTCATGCCGGGACTATGCCGCCTTTGGCAACGCGGCGTTGTCGAACACACTGAGCCGTTGCGGCACCAGCCACACGCGCTGTTCCGGCTGCAGCGCGAGCGCATCGGCACGTTCACGCGCGAGCTCGACTTCGTAGTGCGCGTCGCCACCGCCGGTCAGCTCGACGCGGCTGACGGCGCCGAAGCTGAGCACGCGGCTGACCGACGCCTCGATGCCGTTCTCGATCGGCTGCGTCGTGATCGAAACCTCGTGTGGCCGCGCGAAGCCGGGCTCGCTGGCGCCGGGCGCCGCGAAGCGATTCGACGCACCCAAAAACCCGTAGACGAACGGCGTGGCCGGCCGCTCGTAGACCTCGGTCGGCGAGCCGACTTGCTCGACCTTGCCGTGGTCCATCAACACCACACGGTCGGCGACTTCGAGCGCTTCTTCCTGGTCGTGCGTGACGAAGATGCTGGTGATGTGCAGCTCGTCGTGCAGCCGGCGCAGCCAGCGGCGCAGTTCCTTGCGCACCTTGGCGTCGAGCGCGCCGAAGGGTTCGTCGAGCAGCAGCACGCGCGGCTCGACCGCGAGCGCGCGGGCGAGCGCAATGCGCTGGCGCTGCCCACCCGAGAGCTGCGGCGGAAAGCTCGCGCCGAGCCAGTCGAGCTGCACCAGGTCGAGCAGCGCGTGCACCTTGCGCGCGATCTCGGCCTCGCTCGGCCGCAGCTTGCGTGGCTTCACGCGCAGGCCGAAAGCGACGTTGTCGAACACCGTCATGTGACGAAAAAGCGCGTAATGCTGGAACACGAAGCCGACCTGGCGCTCGCGCACGTGGGTGTCCGAGGCGTCTTCGCCGTCGAGCAGCACCGAGCCGCGGTTGGCCGTTTCCAGCCCCGCGATGATGCGCAGCAAGGTCGTCTTGCCGCAGCCCGAGGGGCCGAGCAACGCGACCAGTTCGCCGCTCGGAAAATCGAGGCTCACATCGCCGAGCGCGGTGAAAGCGCCGAACGATTTGTGGATGTTTCTGACCTGGATGCTCATGCTGGGATTCCCGCTGGACTCTGCGTTTGACTGCGCGCCTGCCGCCACTCGACCCACTGCTTCAGCGCGAGCGTAACGAGCGCCAGCAACGCGAGCAGCGAGGCGACCGCGAACGCCGCGGCGAACTGGTATTCGTTGTAGAGAATCTCGACGTGCAGCGGCAGCGTGTTGGTGAGCCCGCGGATGTGGCCCGAGACGACGGAGACGGCGCCGAACTCGCCCATCGCCCGCGCGTTGCACAGGATCACGCCGTAGAGCAGGCCCCACTTCACATTCGGCAGCGTCACGTGCCAAAAGGTTTGCCAGCCCGACGCGCCGAGCACGGTCGCGGCCTCTTCTTCCTCGCGGCCTTGCGCCTCCATCAACGGGATCAGCTCACGCGCAACGAACGGGAACGTGACGAACACGGTCGCCAGCACGATGCCCGGCACCGCGAACACGATCTTCAAATCGTGCTCTTGAAGCCATGGCCCGAACCAGCCTTGCGCGCCGAACATCAACACGTAGATCAACCCGGCAACGACTGGCGAGACCGAGAACGGCAGGTCGATCAGCGTGACCAGAAAACTCTTGCCCCGAAAGTCGAACTTCGTGACGAGCCATGCCGCCCAGACGCCGAACACCAGGTTCAGCGGCACGGCGATCGCCGCGGCGAGCAGCGTGAGTTGCAGCGCCGAGACGGCATCGGGCTCGGTCAGCGCGGCCACGTACACCTCGACGCCTTTGCGCAGCGCGCCGGCGAACACGGTCGCGAGTGGCAGCAGCAAGAAGAGCGCGAAAAAACTCAAGGCCAGTGCCAGGATCGTCCACTTGACCCACGGCGCCTCACGTGTGGCGCCGCTGGCCTCGAAGCGTGTTGCGTGTGCGCTCATCGCCCGCGCCCCGCGCCGACGCCGCGAGCCTTCGCGCTCCACGCCTGCAAGCCGTTGATCGCCAGCAGCAGCGCGAACGAAAACACCAGCATCACTGTCGCGATCGCGGTGGCGCCGGCGTAGTCGAATTGTTCGAGCTTGGTGATGATCATCAGCGGGGTGATCTCCGAGACCATCGGCAGGTTGCCGGCGATGAAGATCACCGAACCGTACTCGCCGACCGCGCGTGCGAACGCGAGCGCGAAGCCGGTCAACAGCGCTGGCGTCAGCACCGGAAACACGACATGCCGAAACGTCTGCCAGCGATGCGCACCCAAGCTCGCGGCAGCCTCTTCGAGTTCGGTGTCGATGTCTTCCAGCACCGGTTGCACCGTGCGCACGACGAACGGCAAGCCGATGAAGACGAGTGCGACCAACACGCCGAGCGGCTTGAACGCGACCTGGATGCCGAGCGGCTCGAGCCCCTTGCCGAGCCAGCCGTTCTTCGCGTAGAGCGCCGTCAGCGCGATGCCGGCCACGGCAGTGGGCAACGCGAACGGCAAATCGACCAACGCGTCGACGAGCTTCTTACCGGGGAACGAATAGCGCACCAGCGACCACGCGAGCAGCAGCCCGAATACCGTGTTGATGGCCGCGGCAAGCAGCGCAGCGCCGAAGCTGAGCTCGTACGACGCGATCACGCGCGGCGAAGTGACGACGGCCCAAAAGCGCTCCCACCCCATCGTCGCAGTCTTGAAGAACACCGCCGACAGCGGGATCAAAACAATCAACGACAAGTAGCTGATCGTGATGCCGAGCGAAAGGCCGAAACCGGGCAGCACGCGGCGCAGCTTGCGTCTGGGCAGCGCGGCAGATCGGGCGGGTGGAAGGGCGAGTGCGGCACGCATGGGTCGCGTAGGTTAGTCACAAGGCTCAAGCACCCGAACCAAGAAATTTGCGAATCGATATTCACGGCGCTGGATATTCGGGAAGTGAACGCTCGACCTCTGGCGGCCCGCAGGACCACCACGACCACGACCGCGCCGCACTCGCGGCACACTGCGGGCATGAACGAAAGCGACGACCCGATGCCCGACGAACGCCTGCGCGTGGTGTGCCTGTGCGCCGACTGGTGCGGCGTGTGTCGCGACTACCGCGCGACCTTCGACAGCGCCTCGGCCACGTTCGGCGCGCGTGCCGAATTTAGCTGGATCGACATCGAAGACGACGCAGCGCTGCTCGACGATGTGGATGTCGAGAACTTCCCGACGCTGTTGATTGCGCACGGCGCACGCGTGCTGTTCTTCGGCACGGTCACCCCGCAGCCGGCCACGCTCGGGCGGTTGGTGCAGGGGGCGATCGATGGCGAGTTGCACCCGCTTGCCGCAACGTCGAAGATCGACGCGTTCTTGCAGCGTTTGCGCGGCGCTGGCGCATGACTACCGCGGAGTGGCGTTTGCCGCCGGCGCTTTGGCGCGCTGCAGGATTGCCTCGATGAATCCCGTCTTGCCTTCGGTGTAGGCCTCGCGATCGTCGGCGTGCGCACGTGCAGGTGATGCGTGCGGCTCGTGCCGAAGAGCGGCACGCCTTTAACGAAAAACAGGCGGTCGCGCCGCGGGTTGTCGGCCCAAGGCACGTAGCCAAGCGCCCGCAGCGGCACGACGAAAGGCGGCCAGCACACGGCAGCGAGCGCGATCAGCAGGATGTCGATCACCGGCTTGGCATCGAGCCCAGGCACCGCTGTGCAGCCGATGTGCGCGATCGCGAACTTGCCGCATGCCGACAGCGCCGCTCGGGTGCACGCGGCTTCGAGAGCGAAGGCCGCGGGCCAGTGTGGGCCTGGCCTCAGGCGCGTGGCATCACTGGTGATGCACAGCGGCGCCTGCGCAACCTCAACGGCAGCCGATCAGGCTTCGTGCACCGGGCAGCGGCCGCGCGTCGAACGCGCGCCGACCGAGCCTTCATAGGCGGCGCGGCGCACTCGGTTGATCGAGCCGAGCGGGCGGTGCGCGGCCAGGCCGTGCCATGGCGAGAACGACAGGCCGTCGTCCATCTCCACCGAGCGCGCGTCGTTCCACGCCGGCTGCGGCGGCACGACGATGCGGGCGACCGGCACGAACGGGCTCGCGTCTTCGGACCAGACGACGGTCGCGTCTTCGATCGGCATGGCCTCGTTGTCGGTGCAGAGCTGCACGCGCAACTCCCATTCGCCGCCATGCGTGGCGAAGTGCGCGTTCAACGCGGCGCGCAAACCATCGGGCTTGTCGTTGAGATCGACAGGCGCGTTTTTCAGCGCCTGCAGTTCGGGCGAGACCGGCGCGATCTGCCACTTCGCCATCTGCAGCCCGAACAAATACGGCGTCTGGCTGAAGTAGGTTTCGCCGAGCGGGTTCGTCTCGGGGTGGCCGCCCATGCCTTTGATCGTGCCGCTTTCGCCGCCGACGGCTTCGAGCGCTTTTTCGGTGCCGCGCAAGATGGCAGAGAACGCGCGCTTGAGCCGCGGGATCTTGTCGGTCGTCGAGGCGAGCAGCTTCAGGCTGCCGAGAAACTTGTGCGCGGTCGGCGCCAGAAAGGCCGGGCCGTTGACGAGCAAGAAGTCTTGCGTGGTCGCACCCTCGCTGCCGGGCAGGCGCTCACCTTCGGCGCCGATCACCTTCAGCGCGAAACCGCGCGGCGTCGAGACCCGGTCGTCGAGCACATCGCCCGGCGAGGTCGAGATCCGAATCGCGACGGGGTAGGTTTTTGGCGTCGAGAACAAGCCTTGCGCATAAGGCAGTGGCAGTTCGAGCACGCGCAACTCGCCGCGCAACAGCGCGTGGCTTTTTGCGTGAACGCTGCGCAGGCCCTGCCCGCTGTCTTTGAAGGTGGTGTCGGAAATTTCGAGCAGCGTTTTGGTTAGTTGGTGCGCGGTCTCGTCTTCGTGGTCTTCGCGCACCTCGTACGCGGCGTCGTACGCGATCGGCGTGGCGCTGACAGTGGGTTGGTCCATCTCAGGCCTCCGGATCGACAAGGCGGTCGTGCTCGGGATCGGTCGGAATGGCCGGCGGCACCACGCCTTGGTCGGGCTCGATGGGCAACAGGCCGGGCTCGGGATCGATCTCGGCTTCTTCGGCGTGGGTGCGATGCGGCTTGTGCGGGGTGTGGGTCGCCATGGGTCTGCTCCTGTGTAGGCAACCATAGTCACTGCCGCGCTCCGCGCGAGGGCTCGGACGACTCCGCAACCCCGTGTCAGTGAATGCCGACAGCACAGTCGGCCCCGACGACGCGGCCCACTCGGCTATTGCGCCCGGCCCGCGACGCACGGTTCGCCGGTGCGTGCGGCGCCAGCCGAAATCAACGCCACCTTCGGCGCCTTGAGCGCGCCGCTGACCTGCAGCGTGCGGTCGAGCGCGAGCAGCGCGCTTTGCTTGCGGCGCGGTGTCAGCAGCAGGTGGAGCGTGCCGCCGCCGAGATCGATCCATCCGGCGCCACTGAGCGCGACTTGCGGCGTCTCGAACGCGAGCCGACGCGCGGTACCGCGGCCCGCATCGAAGCGCACGTCGAGCGCCGAGCAGGTGACGGGTGTGCGCTCGCCACCGGACCCGAACACCGTGCGCAACAGGCGCCCGCCGTCAAGGCCGAGTTTGGCGTCGAGCGCTTCGGAAATCGTCGCGTGCAGCAGCTCGGCGTGCAGCGTGCCCGTGGCTGCACCCGCCAAGCTCGCGAACGAGTCACCGCGTGACTGCATCGCGATGCGCGCATCGAGCCTGCCGGCGAGCGGTTGCAGGCTCGGCGCGGCGCGCACGAGCTGCTCGATCTGCATGCCGCGCAGGCGCAGGTCGAGCGCGTACGTGGCCGGCGTGGCTGCCGTTTCGGCGACCAACGTACCCGACGCGGCACCACCGGCGATCACGAATGCGGCCGGGTCGACGACCCAGCGGCCACCACGCAGCGCGCCATGCGCACTCACCTGCGTGAGCGAGCCGAGCGGCAGGCCTTCGACGGCGCCGATCTTCAAATCGATGTCGGCGTCGACGTTGCTCGCCGGTGGCGCGGTGGCATGCGGCGCGCTCGCCTCGGTGGATTGCGATGACGATGACGACGGCGCGCGCAGGTCGGCCACATCGAGTCGCGTGCCCGTCAACGCCGCACGCAGCAGCGCGCGACCTTCGGCGGGCGGCTTGCGGTCGAACTGCGCCTCGCCAGCGAGGTCGCTGCGGCCAAGTTTCGCGCGCAGTTGTCTGACCGCCCAGCGCTCGCCTTCTTTGGTCACGTGGCCGCTCGCTTCGGCGGCGTTGGCGAACGCCGGCACGCGCACACCGAACACCCTGCCGATGCCGGCCAGGCGCGGGCCGGCCACGCGCAGATCGAGGTCGGCGCGGGCGAGTTGAGCCAGGTCGGTCAGCACGCCTTCCACGTGTGCACGCGCCTGCCCGACCCGCAACTCACCGCGCAGCGCGAACGGCTGGCCGGTGTCGAAAAACGTCAGCAGTTCGCTGACCGCGAAACGGCCGTCGAACGCCACGCCATCGCGCGTGCCGTAAAGCGCGATGTGTCGGGTCAGCGGCAACTCGGGGCGTGCCGGCCCTGCCGCAGGCACCGAAAACGATGACGCGAGCGGCGTCGCCACCATGTCGAGTTCGAGGCCGATCGCCTGGTCGACAACGTGCATGTTGGTGTTGCGCGCGTCGAGCGACCGCACCCGCACGCGCCCGGGGCCGCGGTCGTCGGGCCGCGTCAAACGCCAGTTGCGCAGGCCGTCGGCCTGGCGTTCGAGGTCGAGTTCGGCGTCGACGATGGTCAGCGTTGTCAACGTCACAGGGCCACCCCGCAGGCTCTCCCACGAAAGCGTGAAACCCAACGTGGCCGCACGCACGAACGGCCGCTTTGCGGCCCACGGCGCGTTCTGCACGACGAGGTTGCGCAAGCTCACAGTCGGCTGCAGTTCACGGTTCAGGCCGATGTGCAGTTCGTCGAAATCGACGCGGCGGCCCGAGCGCTCGTGGATGTGGTGCTGGATCAGCGGGCGCAACCAGGTCGCGTCGAATGCGGCGATGTACACGGCGAGCAGCAGCAATGGGCCGAGCACGGCGCCGAGCACGACGCGGGCGCGCTGCGATCGAAATCGCGGCGCGTGGGCCGGGGTCGGCGCGGGATCGGCGGTCGGCGTCATGTACTTGCGAATGATCGGTTTCGCGGTGCGCGCGCCAGAGCAGCGGAACACGCACGTCGGCGTAGGAAATCGGCGCGACGCACCGTCGCGCCTGCCGAGCCTTTAAGCTCGGCGGCATCGACAACTTCGACAGCCTCGACCCCCGCCATGATCCATGCCCAGTTCTACCCACCGATCGAACCGTTCGAGCACGGCATGCTCGATGTCGGTGACGGTCACCGCATTTACTGGGAGCGCTGCGGCAACCCGCGGGGCAAGCCCGCCGTGTTCCTGCATGGCGGACCGGGCAGCGGCTGCAGCCCTGACCAACGCCGGCTGTTCGACCCCGCTAAATACTGCGTCACGCTGTTCGACCAACGCGGCTGCGGCCGCTCGACGCCGCATGCCTCGTTGGAGGCGAACACCACCTGGCACCTCGTGGCCGACATCGAGCGGCTGCGTGTGTCGGCCGGCGCCGAGCGCTGGCTCGTGTTCGGCGGCTCGTGGGGCAGCACGCTCGCACTCGCCTATGCGCAAACGCACGCCGAGCGCGTCAGCGCGCTCATCCTGCGCGGCATCTTCACGCTGCGGCGCGAAGAGCTGCGGTGGTTTTATCAAGAAGGCGCCTCGTGGCTGTTCCCGGACGAGTGGGAGCACTTCGTCGCGCCGATCGCACCGACCGAGCGCCACGATCTGGTGGCCGCCTACCACCGCCTGCTCACCGGCGGCGACGAGCCCGCCAAGCTGCGCGCTGCCGTCGCATGGAGCCAGTGGGAAAGCCGCACGATCACGCTGCTGCCCGACCCACAGTTCGACCGCTCGCACAGCAACGCGCATTTCGCGCTCGCGTTCGCGCGCATCGAGAACCACTACTTCGTGAACCACGGCTTCATGGACGAAGGCCAACTGCTGCGCGACGCGCACAAGCTCGGCGCCATTCCCGGTGTGATCGTGCAAGGCCGCTACGACTGCTGTACGCCGGCCAAGACCGCCTGGGACCTGCACCGCGCCTGGCCACAAGCCGAGTTCCATCTGATCGCCGATGCCGGCCACGCGTTCAAGGAGCCGGGCATCCTAGACCGGCTGATTCGCGCGACCGACCGGTTCGCGAACGACTGAGGTCACGCGCCATGAAAAAAGCGGCCCCGGCTTGCGCCGGGGCCGCTTTCGCGACAGAGCCGAAGCGGGTCAGGCCGCGCGACGACGGCGGGCAACGAAGCCCATCGCGGCGAGGCCAGCGAGCATCATCGCGTAGGTCTCGGGTTCCGGCACGGCGGCAGCCAAATAGACGCGGTCGATCACGACGTCTTTCGAAGGCGAAAGGTTGGTGCTGAACGAGAACACGAAGTCGGCCAAACCAGTGCCGCCGGCGATCGCGTTGCCCGAATAGTGTGTCCAGTTTTGAGCCGTGCCGGCGCTCACGTTGAAGTTCGCGAACGTGACGCCGCCGAAGGTGGCCGAGAAGGTGGCCTCGCCCGCGTTGGCGAAGCCGTTGGCCGGAAGGTAGGCATCGAAGCCGAAGGTGTACTCGGTGCCGTTGACGAGGCTGACCTGTTGGGTCAGCGTTTCCGGGCGGGCGAAGTCATCGACGAAGTAGGCGGCGTGTTCGCCGACGGCGTCGTAGCCAGGGTTGCCGGCCGCGTTGTCGGCCGGCACTGCTTCACCGAAAGCGCCGTTGGGGTACGCAGCGGCAGCGCCATAGGTGATGGTCGTGGCGTTGAAAGGCAACGTGCCGGGAGCGAGCGTCCAGCCGGCGAAGCCGTTCTCGAAGCTGCCGTTGGTCAGCATGTTTTGCGCGGACGCGAGCATCGGCAGTGAAACAAGGGCGAGGGTCAGAAGTCTCTTCATGGCGGTGGTCCCGTGAACAAGTGAATGCACGGAATGTCGCTGCGACGACCCCTGTCGGCCATCCCCGAAGTGCGGGGCCGGTGGCTTTCAGCGCACGGTGTAGCCGCGCGCATCCATACAGGCTTGCGTGCCGCGCTGGAACACACTGCCGTCGGTGGTGGCGTTCGGCTGCTGGCCCGCCCACTGGCTGCACGCGTTGGCGTCGGCATCCATCTTCGCGGCGCTTTGGCCGTTACGCGGGTAGATCACCGGTTGCGGCACGTTCGAGTAGACGCGGGCCGGCACAGGCCGGCTGTAAACGGATTGCGGCGCCTCGTACAGCACGGGCTGGTCGACAACGACGTAGCCCCGGTCGGCGTATCCGCCGTATTCATAGGGGTAAGAGTAGGGATTGGGATAAAGGTAGCTGTTGTAGTAGCTGCCGATTCCGAGCCCGACACCCAAACCGAGACCGAGACCCACGCCGCCCCAACCCCAACCCCAGCCGTTGCCGCCGCGGCCGTACCCGTAGCCATAGCCACCGCGGTTGTAGCGCGGCGCGTAATGGCCGCCACCGCTGTGCCAGTCCGACCCGCCGTTGTGGGCATAGTGCGCGCCGCCACGGCCGCCGTGGCCTTGGGCTTGCGCGCCGCCAGCGAACATCAATGCAGCGCAGGCGACCGCGAGGGTGGTGAAGGTGGCCTTGGTGGCCGACGGGAGGGTGACGCTCATTGCAGTGCTCCTTGGTGCAGGCCACACGGGCTGCAACTGAGTGTGATCCGCCATCGCGCCGCGTGGTTCCCCAATCAGACCCCGCGCCGGCCCGTGACAACCTGGTAGATCAGCACGACGACCGCCACGACTAACAAGATGTGCAGCAGCCCGCCCGCCGTGAACGACGTGACCAGACCGAGCAGCCACAGGGCCAGCAGCACGATGACGAGGGTGTAGAGCACGGCGTTTCTCCTTAGACGAGCCGGCGAGCGGCAGGCTGCCATCCGAACCGGGTAGTAGCGAGTTTGCACGGTGGCCGGTGGCGGGCGAATCAGCCGAGCGGCTGACGCAGTGTAGGTGGTGTCCCACCACGCTTCACGGCAG
>ENA-OFCI01000760-OFCI01000760.1-metagenomes-genome-assembly--contig:-NODE-760-length-17403-cov-4.213223_pt1 | contig 17403 bp, 18 predicted proteins | sample MGYA00153391_OFCI01 | MGnify analysis MGYA00153391
AGCTGTACAAGCTGGTCACTGCAGCCTCACAAAACATGAAGGTCTCTGACAACCTCAAGAACATCACGACCCTGACCTCCATGGCACTGGTGATGAAGGGAATCCCGCTGGAGAAAATCACGTTCGTGAAGTATCCGGCCGGCTCTCGGGCCGAAGCCCCAGGCAGAGTGTTCCCGGTGCAGTCAGCAGCCGATGAGTTGTTTGCAAAAATTGCCGCCGACCAGCCCGTGGGTATTGATCATCCTGCCAAACCAATCGGGACGGTGGTCGATCCTCAACCCACATCACCACCACCGACGGTAACTTCGACAACTCCGTCGGCGACAGCCCTCCCCGTCGAAGCAATACCAGGCGATCTGAATGAGGCTACGCGGGCGCCGATCCTCCGCAGTCGTGGCCCAGCGACAGGGATCCTCTCTGGGGCGCCATCAACACGCTTTCTGACCTACGTGTGTTCGAGACTCGGAAGGGTCCTCTTGCCGACGATGACGTCTTTTACGAAGTGGCCCACACCAGTTTCGAAGATGGAGGCTGGCACTCTGCACCGTGTCAGCATTGTCAGGAAAGGCATCCGCGGCTGCAGCCCCACCGGCGCTGTTCATACTCGCTACGGTGTTGTGGTTCGTGCTCGGAATGTGGTCCTGGGGAGGTTCCTACACTCAGCACGACATCGACATGTTCTACCCTGGGGCTCTGAATAATTTGGTGTTCAGCGCGGTGATCGCCGCGATACCGATCCTTGCAGCGAACTGGAGCCGAACAATCTGGCCCCGCCTTGCGCTGGCCGTGCTGCTGCTAATCGCCCAGGTCGTTGCGGGAAGTCTGTTCATCTTGATTCCGAGAAGTGCGGCTTAATAGGCGCCATTCACGAAGTTTCTTTGCGCTGAGAGGGGCCACTGCCGATTCGATCGAATCGTTCGACCGGTGGGGCCGACGAGACAGCACGGGCAGTGACGCCAACGGCGACACCATCAACCTCGAGGCCGTGATCGGGGGAGTGCCGATCAGCCGGCTGGCGGTCTGTGAGCCGCCCTACCCTCTCGATCCGAAAGGCTCCCAAAACCGGGGACGACTTTGGTTTTTCCGCCGCCGTCGAGGCGGGGAATAGAGACTCCGCGACTCGCGCCGTGCTCCAAATCTCGGGTATGCCTGCCGTAGCCGGACGGAATCCCGCGGTCGCCCAGACGGTGCTCGCGCCCGCCCGGCTGAAGTTTTTCGCGGGTACAACCGAATAACCCGGTCAGGAATCCCGGCACACGCGTAGCGTTGGGTCCATCATGAAAGCAATCGTCTACAGCGAAACCGGCGCTCCATCCGTGCTTCATCTGGTCGAGCGCCCGGTGCCAGAACCGGAGGCCGGGGAGGTGCGGATCCGCATCGTCGTCTCGGGGGTGAATCCCACCGACTGGAAATCGCGCCGTGGATCGAAACCCGGTGATCCGCTGACCTATGCGGAGATCGTGCCGAATCAGGACGGCGCCGGCGTCGTCGATGCGGTCGGTTCCGGTGCACACCGTTTCGCGGTAGGGGATCGGGTCTGGACGGCGATCGCCGCCTTTCAGAGCGCCAGCGGCGGAACAGCCCAGGAGTTCACCGTGCTCCCTGAGGATCGCGTCTACCCGCTTCCGGATGCCGCGAGCTTCGACCTCGGTGCCAGCCTCGGTGTGCCGGCCCTGACCGCGCATCGCGCGCTCACCGTGGCGGAGGACGGACCGTCCCGACTCTCACCCGGTGCCCTCGACGGGAAGACGGTGCTGGTCGCCGGTGGCGCTGGCGCCGTCGGTCACGCCACCATCCAGCTCGCCCGCTGGGCCGGAGCGACGGTGATCACGACCATCAGCTCGCCGGCGAAAGCCGCCCTGGCACGGGCGGCGGGCGCCCACCACGTCGTCAACTACCGCGAGACCGATGCCGCTTTCGAGATCCGCAGGCTCGCTCCGGACGGCGTGGACCTGATCGTGGAAGTCGCGCCTGACAAGAACGCAGAGCTCGACGGCAAGGTCATCCGAAACCGCGGTTCGATCGCCGTGTACGCGAGCACCGGAGATCCGCTGGTGCTCGACATCCGGGTGCTCATGACACTCAATGTGCGCTATCAGTTCCAGTTGCTGTACACCCAGGGGCAGGATGTGCGGGATGCCGCGGCTGCGGACATCAACGCCGCCATCATCGACGGAGCACTCCCCATCGGCGATGATGTCGGCCTTCCGCTTCACCGGTTTTCGCTGGCCGAGACCGCCCAGGCGCATGCGGCGGTCGAAGGAGACATCGTAGGCAAGGTGCTCATCGACGTCGGCCATGCTGGCGAGGACTAGCGCACCCTCGTGCCCGTGGTTCTGCGTCCGCGACCCCTTTTGGGAACGGCTGGGCATAAGTGGGACGAAGACGGTGTTGGCCTCCAATGGACCTGCAGAGAACATGCAACAAAGCGCAAGGAGACACGCACAATGACCGAAGTACCCACCATCACCCTGAATAACGGGGTCGTCATCCCGCAACTCGGATTCGGCGTTTTTCAGATCACTCCGGATGACACGAGGCAGGCGACCCTCGATGCGCTCGAGGTGGGCTACCGCCATATCGACACCGCCGAAATGTACGGCAACGAGAAGCAGGTCGGGGAGGCAGTCGCCGCATCGGGACTTGCCCGTTCCGAGGTTTTTGTCACCAGCAAGCTCAATAACGGATTCCACGCGCGGGATGCCGCGCTCAGGGCCTTCGATGAAACGCTGGACGCGCTCGGTTTCGACTACCTCGATCTCTTTCTGATCCACTGGCCGCTCCCCTCCGTCGGTGACTTCGTGGAGACCTGGAAGGCGATGCAGGAAATCTCCGAGTCTGGCCGCGTGAAGGCGATCGGTGTGTCCAACTTTCAGGAGACGCACCTGCAGCGACTATTCGACGAGACGAGCATCGTGCCCGCCGTCAACCAGATCGAGGTGCACCCGTACCTCGTGCAGGACTCCCTGCGCTCATTCGGCGCGGCTCACGGAATCGTGACTGAGGCTTGGTCGCCGATCGCCCAGGGCAAAGTGCTCGCTGACGAAGTGATTGTTTCGATCGCCGAGAAGGTCGATATGACACCGGCGCAGGTCACCCTCCGCTGGCACATCCAGCGCGGTGACATCGTGTTCCCCAAATCGGTGACGCGCTCGCGGGTCGAAGAAAACTTCGCAATCTTCGACTTCGAGCTGTCGGATGACGACATGCGGTCGATCACTGAGCTCGACCGCAAGGAGCGCACCGGTCCGGACCCCGACACCTTCAACTACGTGCCGAAGGCCTAGGGGTGGGCGCGAATGCGCTGGTGCTCGCGGGTGGCGGCATCGCCGGTATTGCTTGGGAAGTGGGAGTGCTGCTCGGCATCGAAGAGGTCGAACCCGAGGCGAGCCTGCGGCTGTTCGCCGCTGACTCTACCTTCATCGGCACGTCGGCAGGATCGGTTGTCGCCTCCCAGATCGCTGGCGGTGTTGCGCTCCGCACGCTGTTCGAGCAGCAACTCGAAGAGCACACGGCAGAGGTCGGTGCGAAATTCGATGTGCTCGAATTCCAGGAGACTTTGGCGCGCCTTCTCGATGGTGTCACCTCGGCCGAGGAGGGACGTCGTCGGGTTGGCCGGTTCGCACTCGAATCGACAACGGTTTCTCCCGGTGACCGTCGTGCCATCATCAGTGCGCGACTCACCGTGCAGTCCTGGCCCGATCGACGTTTGCTGGTGACGGCCGTCAATGCGGTGACGGGTGAGTTGCGGGTGTTCGATCGTCACTCTGGGGTGGACCTGATCGATGCGGTCGCCGCGAGTTGTGCCGTGCCGGGGATCTGGCCGACTGTGGAGATCGACGGCAACCGATACACCGATGGGGGAGTGCGCACGATCGCGAATTCGGACCTCGCCGCAGGATCGGATCCGGTGCTCATCCTCGCGCCGCTCGCCGAAGCCAACGCGCCGGTGGCCCTCCCGGCGCATGAACTCGCGGTCCTTGAACCTGCCAGAGTGCAGGTGGTGTTCGCGGATGACGCCTCGATCCTCGCGTTCGGCAGCAATCCGCTCGATCCCGCCACCGCCCCCGTATCAGCGCGCGCCGGCCGAGAGCAGGGCCGCCGGATCGCCGCTGAGATCGCGGCGTTCCTCGGCTAGTCCAGGCGCCGTCGACGTCGGCGCGGCTCGATCACGTCTCCGACACAAGTCCAGGAGTTCGCAAGTATTTGCGAGGAAGATTCTCAATCTCTCGAGAGGAACACGACCATGGGATTCTTTGATCGACTGTTCGGCCGCGGAGACGAGTCCGCAGAGCGGGGTCCTGCTGCGCCAGCCCGTCGGAGTGACGATGAAATCGCTGTCGAGCGCTACGAATATCTTCTGCGTACGGCACCGCCCGAGACCATCGAGAAAGTGCACACCGAAGCCTTCTCGAAGCTCACACCGCAGCAGCGGGACATCCTGTTCGAAAAGCTGACGGCACACGCCGATGCGAATGAGCGTCCCGCGGACGCTGAACCTTCGACACTCGCGAAAGCGGCGACGCGCGTGGAGCTGCAGCAGCCAGGCACCCTCACTCGCACCCTTGGCGGTTCTGCTTTCGGAGGTGCTGGCGGAGTCGGTTTCGGCGGCATGTTCGCGACCTCACTGCTGGGAAGCGTGGCGGGATTCGTGATCGGGTCTGCTTTGGTGAGCAGTTTCATGCCGATGGATTTCGGTAACGACTCGGCCGCCTCAGATGGCTGGGGCTCCGACTCCACCGGCGCAGACTCCGGCGGCTACGACAGCGGAGGAGATTTCGGGGGCGGCGGCGATTTCGGCGGCGGCGGTGACTTCGGCGGTTTCTGACCGGCGGCGCCGCGCTTAGGTGTACCAGCTCGGCTCTGGGACCTCGTCGAGCAACACAAACTGGCCCACCTCGCGCTTTTTATAGGGCAATGGATCGTGAAGGCTGTGCGTGCGGAGGTTACGCCAGAAAATATCGAGGCCGATGGAGTTGGCTGACGCGCGCGCCCCGGTCAGCTCAAAGATTTTGGTGGTGATCTCGAGGCCGTCCTCGATGATCCTCAGCTTGGCCGCCGCGACGAGGACGGCCAGTTCTCCGCGGCGCCGCTTCGTGAGATTCTCCCGTGGTTCGTGCAGCACTCGGCTGATCTCGGATCCGGCACGATCTATGAGTGCCTCATCCGCCAACAGCTTGGACTCGAGCTGGCCGTAGCCCTCCAGCAGATACCACTCTTCGCCAACTTCACGCTTGTTGTCGCCTCCGTAGGGCCAGGTGCGGGTTTTGGCTCTCGTGTAGGCAGCTGCAGTCTCGAGAGCTCCCTCGGCGATCCCCAGGTAGAAGTTCGCGAAGACGAGCTGGATGGCCGGCACGTTAAGCGTGTTGTACACCAGCGGTTGAAATACCTTGCCAACGAAACCGGCAGCCGAAGACCAGTCGACCCGTACATCGATGATGTCTACGGAACCCGATTCGGTGAGTCGCTGGCCCAGGTTGTCCCAGTCGTCGGCGAAGACGATCCCGGGCTGGTCCGTGGGCACAATCGCGAAGATGTGGGTGTCGGTGCCCTCGAGAATCCCCTCCAGCACGGTCAGGTCCGAGACCTGGCCACCGGTTGAGAACGATTTGTGACCGCTGAATATCAGTTCGTCGCCATCCTCGATCACCGTGAGATCGCTGTCCCGCGGATTGACGGCCCCTCCGAACAGGAGGTTTCTGGTCGTGTAGAGCTCCTCGACAGCCGCGATCTGATCCTCGGTAGCGACGAGCCGGGCGGCCCAGGCCCAGAGATAGTGATAACCGATGAGCTGCCCAATTGACCCGTCACCACGGGCCACGGCGCGGATGACGCGGTAGGCGGTATCCCAACTCTGGCCGCCACCCCCCTGCGCGACCGGGCCGAGAAGCGTCACCAACCCGGAGTCCTTCAGCAGCTGTACCTCGGCGAAGGGCGTCTGGTTTGCGCTGTCGCGCTCCACAGAATCCGTCGCGAGGATGTTGGCGACGTCCTCCGCGCGCGCGATCCACTCCGCGGCATCCGAGGGTCGAGGGACGTCTTTCCAGCGGTTATCGATCGAAATTCCCGTCGATGTGGTGAGGGTCATGATGTTCTCCTGATCTCGTGCGGTAGCGGTTATCGTGCGGTTATCGTGCGTCGAGGTCGAGCAGGATGCTCTTCACCGCCGCGTCAGTGGCAAGGAATTGCTGCACGGCGGGGTCGGCGGTGCGCAGATCGCTTTCTCGACCGGTATTTTCGCGGCAGGGTGGTACTCGATTTCGCACACAGCGGTGGCCGTCTCGGCGAAGTCGGAGTTGGCCTCTGGCACCTGGCTCAGCCAGGCCTTGCGCTGGTGGGCCGTGCCGATGCCCTCGGCGCCGTGCCCGACGACTGGGGTGAGTTGTTCGATGCGGATCATGCAGAGGCTCCAGTGGACGGGATGGTGGGGAAGGTGATTGGGAGAGCGTAGGGGTGAAGTGGCTCGCGCTGCCCGCACTGTTTCGGGATGTGACGCCCCGTGTCCTCCAGAGGCGCAGGCGTAGCCCGGATCGGTCACGATGGACTCATGGCCAGACAAATCCGTTTCAACGCGTTTGACATGAACTGCGTCGCCCACCAGTCGTCCGGCATGTGGCGTCACCCCGATGACCAGTCCTGGCGGTACAAGGACCTGCACTACTGGACGGATCTCGCGAAGCTCCTCGAGCGCGGCACCTTCGACGGAATTTTCATCGCGGATGTGCTCGGCACCTATGACGTCTACGGCGGCTCGAACGAGGCAGCGATCCGTCACGGCGCCCAAGTGCCGGTGAACGATCCCGTGCTTTTAGTGTCGGCAATGGCGCTGGTCACCGACAACCTCGGCTTCGGCATCACCGCTGGCACCGCCTACGAGCATCCCTATCCCTTCGCCAGGCGGATGTCCACGCTCGATCACCTCACGAACGGTCGGGTGGGGTGGAACGTCGTCACCGGTTACCTCCCGTCTGCGGCGCGCAACATGGGTCACGATGACCAGCTCGAGCACGACGACCGTTACGACGTCGCCGACGAGTATCTCGAGGTGCTCTACAAGCTGTGGGAGGGATCCTGGGAGGATGACGCGGTGCAGCGCAACCGCGAGACCGGTGTCTTCACCGACCCGAGCAAAGTGCATGAGATCGGGCACTCCGGCAAGAACTTCACGGTTCCGGGCATCCATCTGTCCGAACCGTCGACGCAACGAACGCCGGTGATCTACCAAGCGGGAGCGAGCCCGCGCGGTATCGCGTTCGCAGCGGGAAACGCCGAGGCGATCTTCGTCGCATCGTCGACCAAGGCAGGCCTCAAGGCGACGGTGGGGCGCATCCGCGATGCGCTCGAAGCTGCCGGTCGTGATCGCTATTCGGCAAAGATCTACACCCTCCTCACGATTATCACCGACGCGACGCCGGAGCTCGCGAGGGCGAAATACGAGGACTATCTGCAGTACGCGAGTGAAGAGGGCGCGCTCGTCTTCATGTCGGGCTGGATGGGAATCGACCTCTCGCAGTACGACCTCGACGAACCGATCGGCAATGTGAAGAGCAACGCCATCCAGTCGACGGTCGCGAACTTCCAGGCCGCCAACGAGGACGGCAGCGAATGGAAGGTGCGCGATATCGCCCGTCTCGGTGCCATCGGCGGCCTCGGACCGTTCATGATCGGTTCGGGAGAAGAGATCGCCGACCAGCTGCAGGAGTGGGTCACCGAGACCGACGTCGACGGCTTCAATCTCGCCTACGCGATCACGCCGGGTACCTTCGAGGATGTCGTCGAACATGTGATTCCGGTGCTGCGCGCCCGTGGCGCCTATCCCGAGGAATACGCGGAAGGAACGCTTCGCCACAAGCTGCACGGACGCGGTGACCGTCTGCCGGCCGAGCACAAGGGCGCGGGATTTCGCATCGGAGGAGTCGCGTCGACTGCCACTACCCCGAAGAACTAGCCGGCGGGCCGGACGAAACCGTTTTTCAGCATGAAGTCCAACGCGACATCCGCGGGCTCTTCGCCGCCATCATCGACGCGGAGGTTGAGCTTGCGAAGTGTTGTGCCGGTGATTGTGGGCGTAATCCTGTCGAAGATATCGGCCAGTTGCGGATACTTCGAGAGTGTTGCCGAGTTGAATATGGCAGCGACGTTGTAGGCGGGAAAGAAGGCCCTGTCATCCTCGAGCACGGTGAGGTCGAGCTTGTTGATGCGGCCGTCGGTCGTATAGACCTCGCCGAAGTTGCAGGTGCCCCGGTCGGTCGCGGTGTAGACGGCTCCGGTGTCGAAGACCTTGACGCTTGAGGCGGGAACGCTGCTCGCCTTGCCGCGCGTGAGCCCGTAGGCCGTGAGCATGGGATTCAGGCCGTCGACTCGAGAGTTGAACTCCGGCTCGACACAGAACGTACGATCTGCCACTGGAAGCGTCACGATCTGTGACAACTTGGTGATGCCCAGTTTTTTGCTTTCTTCCGCTCGGATGGCGAGGGCATAGGTGTTGTTGAGCGGGGCTGGCGGGAGCCAGCTCAGCCCGTTCGCAGCATCCGCCTTCTTCACAGCGAGGTATTGGGCCTGTTTGTCGGGAATACCCTCCGTCTGACCGAGGTAAGTGAGCCAGGCAGAGCCGGTGTATTCCCACATCATGTCGGCGGTGCCTGACGTCATGAGGTTGCGAGCGGGCACGCTGCCCGGCACGTTGGTGAGGTCCGTGACGGCGAAGCCGGCGGCCTTCGCCGCGAGCACGGCGATTTTACCGAGGATGAGTTGCTCGGTGAAGTTCTTAGACGTGATGGTCAGTGAGGCGCCGCGCGGCAGGTCCAACGGGGTGATCGAGCCGGGGGAGACCCGTGGCACGTAGGCGGTGGCGGGCTGCAAGCCGCACCCGGTGAGGGCGAGGATGCCGACACCGAGTACAGCGATAGAACGGATGATGCGATTCATCACAGTCCCTTCGGGCGGGCGACCTGTTCGACAATGCGGCCGAGCCAGTCGATGGAGAGTGCGAGTAGCGCAATGAGCAGCGCCCCGGAGACGAGCACGCTGTAGAGATAGAGATTGACGCCGGTGACAATGAGGATGCCGAGGCCTCCGCCGTTCACGAATGCCGCGAGGGCGGCGGTGCCGACCAACAGCACAAGGGCCGTGCGGATGCCCGCGAGCATGACAGGAACGGCGAGAGGTAACTCGATGCGGAAAAGCACCGACGTCGAGCTCATGCCCATGCCGCGTCCGGCCTCGACCAGGCGCTCGTCGACCCCGCGCACGCCGATCATGGTGTTGCGCAGCACGGGGAGCGCGGCATACAGCACCAGGGCGAGAACCGATGCCCAATATCCCGACGTGATGAAAATCGCGAGCAATACGACGAGACCGATGGCCGGGGCGGCTTGACCGATATTTGCAATGGCGAGAATCGGGGCGCCGAGGCGACGAAAGCGGCGCCGCGTGAGCAGCACTCCGAGCGGGATAGCAATGGCCAACACCAACACAGCCGAGACGAAGGTGAGCGACAGGTGCTGGAGGGTGGCTGTCCACAGTGCTCTGGGGGCAAGGGTGGTGCGTTCTGTGGCGGTGATGGGCGCGAGCGCCAGCCACACGACGAACCCGGTGAGCACCGCGATGATGGCGATCGGCTGCGCGATGAGCCCTCGCCAAGAGGCTGATCGCGCGGTAGCAAGCACGCGCTGTGCCACTTCGGGGCGTTCAATCGTGGTCAACTGGTCGCCGTCTCTTCGATGATCGCGATCTCTCCAGAATTCGTACCGGTCGGTGCAGCAGCGGAGGCGGCGGCCGAGGCGCGTGCGGAGGTAATGGCATCCATCACCGTTTCGACGTCTATCACCCCAAGGAAGCGATCGCGTTTACCGGTGACGAGCGCGGCGCCCGCGCTCGAGACGAGCATGGTGTCCAGGGCATCATTGAGGGTCGCGCGGCTGCCGACCACCGGTAGGTGGTTGTCGCGTTCGGCGCCGATCGACTCGAGCCGGGAGAGCTGCCGGCGAGACAGCCATTGGATCGGGCGGTCGCGATCGTCGACAATCACGACGTGGTTGTGCTTCGCGGCGACGGCGCGTGCATGCACCTCTGAGGCGATCTCTCCCGGGTGCGCCAGTACCGCATCCGCCAGCTCCACATCGCTCACGCGCCGCAGGGTCAGCTGCTTGAGGCCAGCTCCAGAGCCGATGAAGTTCTCGACGAACTCGTTGGCCGGCTCGGCAAGGATCCGTTCCGGAGTGTCGTATTGCACGATGTGGGCCCCGTCGCTGAACACAACGATCCAATCTCCGAGTTTCACGGCCTCGTCGAAGTCGTGTGTGACGATCACGATCGTCTTTTGTAGCTCTTCCTGGATGCGGATGAGCTCGTCTTGCAGCCTCTGGCGGGTGATCGGGTCGACGGCACCGAAGGGCTCGTCCATGAGCAGCACCGGCGGATCGGCCGCGAGTGCCCGCGCGACGCCGACTCGCTGTTGCTGCCCCCCGGACAGCTCCTTTGGGTAGCGATCGCGATAGTCGGCGGGGTCGAGGGAGACCAGTTCGAGTAGTTCGTCGACGCGGTCGGAGATGCGCCTCTTGTCCCAGCCAAGCATCTTCGGCACGATCGCGATATTCGCCGCGACCGTGAGGTGAGGAAACAACCCACCGGCCTGGATGACGTAGCCGATCCGGCGACGCAGTTCGTCCCCGTCGATGTCGGTGACATCCTCTTCGCCGAGCACGATGCGACCCTCGGTCGGCTCGATGAGCCGATTGATCATCTTGAGCGTCGTGGTCTTGCCGCACCCGGACGGACCGACGAGCATGACAATTTTTCCGGCCGGGATCTCGAGGGTGATGCCGTCCACTGCCGCGTTCTTCAGGCCAGGGTAGCGTTTGGTGACCCCCTCGAGCAGGATCGACTTGCCGCTGATTACGGGCGCGGTGGCGCTGGTGGCAATCGCGGGTGCTTCAGTGATGGCGGTTTCAGACACGGATACCCCTGGGTGTAGTGAGTCGGCCGAGACCGACGAGGACGAGATCGAGGATGAGGGCGAGGATGACCACGCCAATGACGCCGGTGAGTACCGACTCGAGCGAATTGGCACCTCCCAGTCGAGAGAGTCCGGAATAGATGAACCCGCCGAGCCCAGGTCCGAGCACGTAGGCCGCGACGGCGGCGATCCCCATGACCATTTGCGCCGAGACGCGGATACCACCTAGGATCACGGGCCACGCCAGCGGGAGCTCCACTGTCAGCAATGTGCGGATACGACCCATTCCGATGCCGCGTGCCGATTCGACGACGGCCGGGTCGACTCCGTTGAGGCCGACGACGGTATTACGCAAGATGGGCAGGACCGCGAAGAAGGTAACGACCGCGACAGCGGGCGGCACCCCGAACCCGAGCGGCGCAATAACGAGTCCGACCAGCGCGAATGCCGGGATGGTGAGCCCGATCGCGGAGAGTGAGTTCGCTGCGGAACTGAGGATGCTGCTTCGATAGGCGACCGCAGCCAACCCCACTGCCAGGATCGTCGCGAGTACAAGGCACTGGGCGACAAGGCTCACATGTTGCCATGAGGAGAACACGATCTGAGCCGAATGACTCTGGAGAAAATCCCACATGAACAGCACCTCACACGTTTCCTGATCGAAACGCGCCCCTCGTTTGGGGGGTAGACGCCGCCTTCAACCATAATGAGAGCTCCCGGAAACTCAAATTTGACATTGCTGCCAAAATGGATGCTTTCCTCGCGAACACGAACATTCGGGGAGAAAATGAAGGCACGCTGTGCACCGTTGCACCGCACTGAGGATAAATAATGAAACGCTCAACAGTCGCGTCCCTTGAGCTCCGCGGTCGAGGCGCTGGGGGGGACGTGGATGGGCAACTGGCCGTGCTCGCCGCTCTTGCTAATGACCTTGCCGGCGAATTCGCGTTGGAGCCGCTCCTCGAAAGAATCCTACGGAATGCGGTGCTGTTGCTCGGCTGCGAGAGCGGCTCGATCTGTACCATCGACGAGCTGAGGCAGGTCTACCGCAAGGAAGTTGATCTCGATGTCGGATGCCGCTCGGGTGAGGTCTTTCCCCTCGACGAGGGTGTCACCGGGGCTGTCGTTCGGGCCGACGGAGCGGTGACTTTCAGCCGCTATTCCGCAGTGCCGGGTGGGCACATCCATGCCGACGATGTGAGGTGCTCACGTGCAGTGGTCGGGGTTCCCATTCGACTCGGTTCCGTCATTATCGGTGCCTGCATTGTTTTTGGACACGATGCGGAGAGGACGTTCGACGGCGACGACACGCGACTCCTTGAGCTCTTCGCGATTCACGCGGCCGTGGCGATTGCCAATTCTCGCCTTTTCGTTGCCCGACCACCGCTGCCGGATGCAGCGCTCACCGCACGCGAGCGCGAAGTGAGCCTGCTGGTGGAGACCGGCTGGCCAGATAAGCGCATCGCGTTCGAGCTGGGTATCTCAGCGAAGACCGTAGAGAAGCACGTCGGAACCATCCTGCGGAAGACGGGTGCTCGCAATCGCACGGAATTGGCTTCGTGGGCAGCATCCGTGCTGGTCGAGCGCGGCTAGCCACCGAGCGCGGTAGGGAAACCCCCCATATCGTTCGTTGATGACCGCACGTACGTTCTGGAGTACGGATGACAACGGAGGTCACGATGGCGATTGTGCCGCTCACAGAGATCGTCGATAGGGCGTTTTTGCACCGGTATGGCGTGCCAGCCGTAAATATCCTGAACGACCTCACGCTCGAGTGCGTACTCGCCGGTGCTGTCGAGGCGAATTCGCCGGTGATCATCCAGACCTCAGTCAAGACCGTTCGGTCGATCGGTGCGCCAGTGCTTTTCGCACTCTGGTCGAGCATGACGGCGGGCATCGAGGTGCCGGTCACCCTGCACCTCGACCATTGCCCGGACCGGTCCGTCATCACCGAATGCCTCGCTCTTGGCTGGAACTCCGTTCTCTTTGACGCCTCGGAGTTGCCGGTGGAAGAGAATCTGCGCCAGACGATCGAGGTCGTTGCCGAAGCGCGACGCTTCGGCGCTCACGTCGAGGGGGAAATCGAAGCCATCACCGGCGTCGAAGACGGACACGGCTCAGACGATGAGGCCAAGAGGCAGTCGCTTGAGGTCTCGCTCGACTTTATCCGGCGCTCGGGGGTCGACGTTTTCGCTCCCTCGATTGGAAACGCTCACGGCGTGTATCGCAGCACGCCGGTGCTCGACTTTCAACGGGTGAGCGATCTTGTTGCCGCAGAGCCGATCCCTATCGCCCTTCACGGCGGAAGCGGCATGACTGACGACCAGTTCCGCGACCTCATCTCCCGGGGGTGCGCGAAGGTCAACATCTCTACCGCTCTCAAAGAGCTGTTCATGAAGTCCTCGCTCGAGAATTTGCGAAAGGCGGAGGCGGCCGAGAAGTGGGATCCGCCCACACTGTTCACGGCAGTGGGTTCCGACGTCACCCGGATGACGGCTGATCTTGCTCGCACGTTCGGTAGCGCGGGACAGGCGTGGTGACGTGCCGACCCTGATCTTCGATTGCGATGGAGTACTCGCCGACACTGAACGCTACGGCCATTTGCCTGCCTTCAACCAAACGTTCCGGGAGTTCGATCTGCCTGTGCAGTGGAGCGACGAGGAGTACGCCTCACGGGTCCTCATCGGTGGGGGCAAGGAGCGCATGGCGAGCCTGTTCACGCCGGACTTCGTCGCGTTGGCAGGCCTCCCCACCGATGCCCAGACCCAGCAAGACCTGATCGCGAAGTGGCATCGACGCAAGACCGAGATCTACACCGCCCTGGTCGGAGAGGGACAGATGCCAGCCCGTCCGGGAATCGCGCGACTGGTCAACGAGGCGATCGAAGCAGGCTACGGCCTCGCCGTCGCTTCGACTTCGGCGGAGACCTCGGTTCGCGCGGTGCTCGGTCAGGCGGTTGGAGTCGATGCCGCGGCGGTCTTCCGGGTGTTTGCGGGCGACATCGTGGCTGCCAAGAAGCCAGCTCCCGACATCTACCTTCTCGCCCTCAGTGAACTCGGCCTCGCGCCCGGCGAGGTCGTCGTTATCGAGGACAGCGCCAATGGACTTCGCGCGGCTCTCGCCGCGGGATTGTCGACCGTTGTGACGGTGAGTAGCTATACCCGCGATGAAGACTTCGCGGGTGCCGACCTTGTCATTTCATCGCTCGGTGATCCCGGGGGCGAGGTCACCACTGTGCTTCACGATGCGGCCAACGTTCGTCCGGGTGCCTGGGTGACAATTCAAGACTTCAATGTGATCCTCGCGACCGATCCAGTAAGGAACCCCTCATGAGCACCAGCCTCGACACGACCGAGTTCGTCGTGCGCAGTATCGCCCAGACCTGCGTCGACAATGAAAAGTACTTCGGCGATTTGGACTCAGTTGTCGGTGACGGCGATTTCGGCTACTCCCTTGCGCGGGGTTTTGAACAGGTGATCGCGCACTGGGACGAGTACGACCGGGAGGATTCGGGTACCTTTCTGCTGAAGATCGCTCTCGTGATCTCCAGCCGTATCGGGGGGACCTCTGGTCCGATCTGGGGTACTGCCTTTATGCGTGCCGGCACCGCGCTCAAGGGAATCGACTCGGTATCGGGCGCCGACGTGGTCGCAGCCCTTCGCACCAGTATCGAAGGCATCAAGAAGCGCGGCAATTCGGATGTCGGGGATAAGACCCTGCTCGACGCTCTCGTTCCCGCTATCGATGCGCTCGAAGCATCCGTGCTCCAGGGAGATTCCGGCGGTCTCAGTATGCAGAAGCTCGCCGCGGCCGCCCGGACGGCGGCGGAGGCCACTAGTTCGCTGAAAGCGCTTCGCGGCCGAGCAAGCTACAGCGGGGATCGCAGCATCGGATCCCCTGACGCGGGGGCCGTCGCGGTCGCCGTACTCGCAGAGCAGCTTGCTGAAACCTGGAAGAGCTGACACCACTACCACCACCATCATCACCACCTGATCCGAAGGAGACCCCCATGAAGAAGTTCATCAATGATCCGCAACAGTTCGTGCCGGAAATGCTCAAGGGGATCGCGCTCGCGAATCCTGACACCCTGCGCTACGTGCCGGAGTACAACCTCATCCACCGCGCCGATTCGCCGAGGCCCGACAAGGTGACCATCATCCAGGGGTCCGGATCGGGTCACGAGCCGGCCCATGTGATGACGGTCGGAAAGGGCATGCTCGACGGAGCCTGCCCCGGTGACGTGTTTGCGGCCCCGCCGATGGACTACGTCTATGCGACCACAAAGCTCCTCGCCTCCCCCAAAGGCGTGCTGCTTTTGGTCAACAACTACACCGGTGATCGCATGGCGTTCGACATGGCGCAGGAGATGAGCGAGGCCGACGGCGTCACCGTTCGCACACTGTTCATCGATGATGATGTCTCGGTGAAAGACTCAACCTATACGGTCGGTCGCCGAGGCGTGGCCGGCAACTTCTTCGTGATGAAGGCTGTCGGGGCGGCGGCGGAAGATGGTGCCGACCTGGACGAATTGGTACGAATCGGGGAGAAGGTCAATTCGGTGACCCGAACAATGGGGATTGCTCTCACGGCCTGCACGCCGCCGTCCAAGGGATCGCCGTTGTTCGATTTGGCCGATGATGAGATCGAAATCGGAGTGGGAATCCATGGGGAACCGGGCCGTGAGCGTGCAAAGTGGTCCCCGGCCAATGATTTGGTTGAGGTGCTTCTCGACGCGATCGTGCCCGACCTCCCCTTTGCCCCGGGCGACAGGGTTGCGCTCATGATCAACGGGCTGGGGGGCACACCGATCAGCGAGCTCTACCTGCTCTACGGTATCGCGCACGAGAAACTGGAAGCGCGAGGCATCACCGTCGGGCGCAACTATGTCGGCGAATACTGCACGTCACTCGACATGGCCGGCGCGTCGTTGACCCTCGTCAAGCTGGACGATGAGATCGAGGCACTTCTCGCTGCACCGGCGGAGGTAGCAATTCGAGTCTTTTGATCACGCTCAGTCGTCGAGGCCGGATAGGTCGTCTTCGGCAGTGCCGGCGGCAGCTACGGCACCTGCCGAAGGGGGCCTGACTCGGCGGGGGTGGATCATTGCTCCCTCGGCGAGGTAGACCTCGCGAGCCGCACCGGCATCCGACTGTTTGACTGATGAAATCCAAATGGATTCAGGATGTACATCATCGCCCGCGCGCACGTCTTCAGCGGTTCGTAGCTTGGCCACTCGGTGGATCAGGCTGCCGAAGCCGATCTTCACCATGACATCGGTTACGCACAGCGCGATCTGCATCGTCGTGGTCCAGCCGCCCCCGAAGGCGAAGATCTGAATGAGGAAGATGAGTGGGTAGACGGCCCAGCCTCCGAGGAGGAGGGTGGCGGCTTGGCGTAGCAAAGAGGCCGACTCCGCGGTGAGGTGCGCGGTCGAGGCCTGAACGCTACGGATCAGGACAATCGTGGTGAAGATCCAGAACACGCAACTGATCGAGCCCCACAGCACCAGTTGCGCGGTGTCTTCGCCGCCTCCGATGACGAACGCACCGAGGAATCCGGTGAAGATCATGAGGAAAGCGCCGCCTCCGGCCAGCCATTGGGTGCGGCGGGCCGCGGCGCCCATGATGGTGCAGACGGCGAGCAGTTCGACCGTGAGCAGGGGCACCGTGATCGACCAGTCCATGTACCGCGGTGCGAAAGCCAGGATTGCTTCGGTGTTGGGTCGATGACCCTCACCGGCGACGTCGTAGCCGCGCAGGAATTCCACGACAATAAAAAAGTAGCTCAGGCTTGCGACGATCATGACGCTCAGTCGGGCGACCACGGCACTGCGATAGCGGGAACCCACCTCGTTGCGGGTAGTCCAGGTGCGCAGGAATCCGGCGAAGAGAGCGAGGCCCGCAATCACGAGGAAATAGAGCGAAAGGAGGTATTGCGGCTGGCTGAGTGTTGCGTTCCAGGGCGCTGTGCTTGCGGCGATCATCATTAGTCAGTGTGCGCCTTCATCGCGGCACTGCGGCAGGCCCTTGCGATTCGGTACGAAACGTGAGTAGCGCTGCGCGCACCCCACGTCATGAGGCGATCCCGTGTATCGGTGGCTCTGGCGTGAAGAAAAGACCACTCGCACTGTTGGCCGAGAGCATCAACATTTCGACCCACCCCCGGTTGATGCTCGGGATGCGACTGCCCGAATAGCGGTAGTAAAGGGTGCTGCTGGGATCGAGCCAGATCGTGCTGCGTCCACTGCCCAACTCCGGCGCGTTCACCCAGGTGAAAATGAAGCTCTCGTTGCGGCGCAGTTTGTTGGTGATCACAATCTGAAGATGCATGAGCGCCCGGTCGTCGAAGGCCACTTCGATGCTCGAATTCCCGTACACCAGACTGCCCATGCTGTATCTCTGCTCCTCGTGGTTCTGTGAGTACTGTATCCGAGGATGGCGGCGATG
>ENA-OFCI01000762-OFCI01000762.1-metagenomes-genome-assembly--contig:-NODE-762-length-17340-cov-4.169395_pt1 | contig 17340 bp, 12 predicted proteins | sample MGYA00153391_OFCI01 | MGnify analysis MGYA00153391
CCGCGATGGACGGCCCGAGCGAGCGCCTCCGCGTCCAGCTCGAGCGCCGGGCGAAGGAGACTCACCTCGTCCGCGTCGCCGAGCGCGCGAAGAAGCACGGGATGGACCGCCTCAAGCTCTATCTCATGATCGGGATCCCGAGCGAGACCGACGAGGACATCGACGAGATGGTTGAGTCCGACCGAAAAGCCACTCGCCTGTCGCACGCGCACCACGGTTGAGAGAAATTTTTGTGCGACGATCGTGCCGTCGAAACGCGCCCGTGGCGCGAGACAATTATCGCATCCACCGCAATCTTCCATCGCGAAGGTTTCGCCGAAGTGGCCCAGGAGCGTGACGCGCCGACACGCGTCGGTCTCCGCATAATGTTGCATCGTGCGTAGGCCCTCGAGCCCGAGCGCACGTTCGCGCGGCTCTTTCTCATCGAGGAAGCCGAGCTGCTTTGCGGCATCGGCTGCGCTGAAGAAGAGGACGCACTCGGCGGGAAGGCCGTCGCGTCCGGCGCGGCCCGTTTCTTGGTAATAACTCTCGAGATTTTTCGGAAGATCGTAGTGGACGACGTAGCGGACGTTGGATTTATTAATCCCCATTCCGAATGCGACCGTCGCGCAGATCACGCGCGCGTCGTCGCGCACGAAGCGTTCCTGATTAAAGGCGCGTTCCGCATTTTCGAGCCCGGCGTGGTACGGCAACGCGGCGATGCCGGCATCGCGCAGTTTCTCTGCGAGCGTTTCGACCTGGCGGCGACTCGAGGCGTAGACGATCCCGCTCTCTTTCTTGCGGGCCTTCACGAAGGTCGCAAGTTGGCGAAACGTATCGCCTTTGGGTGAGACGCGGTAGGTCAGATTCGGCCGATTGAAGCTCGCGACGTAACATTGCGGATCGCGCAGGCCGAGCGAGGTGACGATATCGTCGCGCACGCGATCTGTCGCCGTCGCCGTTAGCGCGAGGATCGGCACGCCCGGAAACGACTTGCGCAGTTCGGAGAGCCGGCGGTAATCCGGTCGGAAATCGTGACCCCACTCGCTGATACAGTGCGCCTCGTCGATCGCGAAGCGGACGACGTTCCAGGCGCGTAAGTCGTTCGTCACGTGGGAGAGGGCGAGCCGTTCGGGCGCGAGATACAGCAGTCGATAGGCGCCCTCGTGCAATCCCCGCAGTCGCTTGCGCGCTTCTTCGGCATCGAGCGTCGAGTTGAGGAACGTCGCCGCGACCCCGGCGGCCGTCATGCCGTCGACTTGATCTTTCATGAGAGCGATGAGCGGCGAAACGACGACGGTGAGACCTGGCGCCATCACCGCGGGAAGCTGAAAGGTCAGCGACTTGCCGCCACCCGTCGGAAGCAGGGCGAAAACGTCGCGGCCCGCGAGCACATCGGCCACGATTTCTTCTTGCAACGGCCGAAACGCATCGAAGCCGAAATGGTGCTTGAGCGCGGCGCGCGCGTCTGCATCGAAGAGCGTCGATGCGGGAGGGCCTGCGGGAGTCGGTGAGGCAGTGGACACGTCGGAAACTCGTTCGAGGCCGAACGCGCGGCTCATGCGTACGATGAGGGAAGACACGATGGCTCTTTCGCGACACGGCTCACACCCGACAAGGACGCGGTAATGTTAAGTGCGTGAGCGGCCTGCCGATAGTGCGAATATGGTCTCACCGAAACCGCGCGACGAAGATGTCGGCCGAACGATCGGCCTCGATGCGCTTCGAAACGTCCCGCTCTTCCGAGATTTCGAGCAATCCGAACTTACGGAAGTCGCGCAGCTCGTCGCAATGCGTTGTTACAGCAAACACCAAACGATTTTTCGGGAAGGCGATCCGGGCCAGACGTTTTATCTGATCCTTTCCGGTTCGGTCGCGATCGTGCGCGTCGCAGCCGACGCTCGCGAAACCATCCTGTCCATCCTCAAAGAACGTGATTTCTTCGGCGAGATGTCGATTTTCGATACCGCGGTTCGTGCCGCATCGGTCCGCACGCTCACCGACGTCGAGGTCGGTGTAATCGAACGAGATGATTTTCTCGCCCTCATCGATCGCAGCCCGCGGATCGGCCGTCTCCTCGTGATCGCGCTCTCCGAACGCCTTCGTGCGGCGAATAGGCTGATCTCCGCGACGACCTCGCAAGACATCCGCTCGCGACTCGCCTCACTCTTGCTCAATCTCATGACGAATTTCGGCGAAGCTGCGACCAACGGCACGCGCATCACACTGCGACTCACCAATCAAGAGATGGCGAATATGATCGGAACGACGCGCGAAACGGTAAATCGCACGCTCAATCGTTTTTGGGACGAGCATCTCATCGATATGCGCACGTCGCACGTCATCGTTATCGAGGCCGAGAAGCTTAAGGCGCTCGTCCCGTAGCGCGTTATAGCGATCTTGCGCTCGCCGATGATAGGGATCGGGTATCGTCCGATAGGGTCAACGAGCTATGCTTGGCAAGCGGCGGGTGAGCCAAGTGTTGCTCACGGCCCCGTAACGTTTATAGAAAACACGTGCACGACTTAAGTCAAACGGAGGTAAAACACATTTGCTTCCTGGGGAGCCAATTCAAAATAATCTCTCTGAAGAAATAAGTAATAAACAATTAGCGTCGTGTACGTACTTACTGCAAGCGTGCTTGTTCCATCGTATTTACAACTGCCGGTGCTTACGTTATTTATCGATTAGCTCGAATGTAGCCATATTTTCTCCTTCCGTTTTGGCCAACGATCGGGCTGAATGCATTGATTCCGTAAAGACGAAACTTAAAGAGAGATAATATCAAATAATCGCGACGGTTTTCGTAAAGTACTTGCACTGTTAGGTGGGCTACACGACTCAAGGATCAACTTGATTGCGCATGATAAGCGAAGTCGCTTGGTTTAAATTTACATAGACGATTGTTCCGCTCGCCTCGACGGATTAGAAGCGTATCCCGGGCCGATCGCAGGGAGCCTACAATTTGAATGTTACTGAATTAAAGCTTTCGATTTGCAAGATCCGGTGGCAATTTCTGCGATTTCAGTGAAAGAAGCCGAAGACTCTTTGTTCGTGTCACTTGATCTTTGGTCGTCAGGATCAATAGTTATTAAGGCTAGTGGAGCGACGGTGCCTGAAAACGTAAGGCATTTAATCAGGCGAGTCTAATTTAGTGTTACACTTGGTTTTACTTATTTTCGATTAGCGACGAACAACTGTTGTTTGCGAAGATCTCGTTCGAGCGTTTCGCAAAAACGACCAGGAGAGCGGTTTTTTTTTCCGTGAAATGGATCGCATTCTGCCGTGGAAGGAATTGTGCGCGGTTGTCCGGCCGCATTTCCCGACTGGTAGAAAGGTGACCTGAGGGGGTGTTTTACGCCACTGATAACTGTGAGGATGGGTTGTGTTCGTGGGCTTCGGCGAATGCCTTTGGAGTCAAATATCCGAGCGAAGAGTGAGGGCGCGTTTCGTTGTAGTCGTCTCGCCAGAGAGCCGCGAGTTGTCGAGCTGAATAGATGTTTGAAAATGAGTGGGCGCTAAGAAATTCATCGCAAATGCGCCCGTTAAGCGATTCGATCTGAGCATTCTGAGTAGGTTTGCCGGGATCGATGAAGTGCAATATTACTCCGCGATCGGCGCCCCATTGAAGCATGCGAAGACTTGTGAATTCGCTTTCGTTGTCAAATCGAATCGTCGTCGGTAAGCCTCGTTCATCAACGATATGATTTAGTTGGCGAATGACCGCTGCGCTTGCGAATGAATAGTCGATCTCGATCGCAAGGCATTCACGCGTGAAGTCATCGACAACGTTCATAGATCGAATGGATCGTCCGTTTGCCAAGCGATCGTGAACAAAATCAATTGACCATCGTTCATTCTTCCGATTTACTGCCGCGACCACGTGTCCTCGAACATATCTTACCTTGCGTTTTTTGCGCGGTCGAACTTGGAGATTGAGCTCTCGATATATTCGACGAAATCGAAATTCGCCAATCGCAATTTCTCTTCGTAGCATGATGAGCAGTCGGCGCCACCCAAAATCGTGGGCGCTCATCGGCAAGGGTTCGTACTCGTGGTGCGATCGGATCCTCGCCGACATCACGCTTGCGATAGGATGAAGTTCGCTGCGGTTGACCGATTAGAAAGCATGCTCGGCGTTGGGATACGCCCGATTCTTGCAACGCCCTCACCGCTTCTTTGCGCTGTGAGAGCCCCAGCCGTTTTTTTCGATGAGCGTCCGTACGGCATCGATCTCGATCGTTTGGCGGGCGATGATGCGCTGCATCTGCGAGTTCTCCGCCTCGAGCTGTTTGAGCCGTGCGAGATCACTCGATTCGAGCCCGGCGTATTTGTCTTTCCACAGCCGAATCGTGTTCGGATGGATGCCATGACGACGCCCGAGTTCGGTCGCCGGCGATCCAGCCTCGAATTCTTTAAAAATCCCGACGATTTGCGCTTCGCTGAAGCGTGACGTTTTCACGGTGAGTCTCCTTGGGCGAATCGCCGGAGGTCTCATAGTTTCGATTGGGGCCATTTCACCCCCTCAGGTCAGAACTAAGGGGCGATCCGATTCAACGTGAGATATCCCCACGACCGTGCTCAATCGAACTAAAATCGAACTGGTGCCAACGAAGCTACGCCGCCCAAGCGCGAAAGAATTGCTGCACGACACTATGACCGACTAATGCGCTTGCGAGTACAGGTGGGTAGCTCGGAGTAATGTAAGTGCGATTCCGACGGAGAGATAAGAAATGACGCTGCAGATGCGCCGCCGCGGCACCTATTGGTTTTTTGCCGTGATCGGCTTGGGATTTGTCGTCCAGACGTTTTGGGTATTCGGGCTGCATCACGCGCCAATCGGCGGTGCGCTAATGATGCCGATGCTGCTGATATTTCCTTTTTTGACGTTGGCCAGCATCATGCGTGAAGAAGCCGACCTCAAAAACGGCATCGTTCGTTCGGTGGATAAGCGCAAATCGCGCCTGGCGATGATTTTGCCCGCAACCGTTCTCGTCGCGCTGCTCGTACTAGGCGTGCTGATGACGCTCCGGCACTAAGCCCCACAGTTTTGCTCTATCTCAATGAATGGGTACCCTATCACAAAGAGCCATCTCCGTTGTGATAATGAATCTCCCTTGAGATGGGACATTTGAAAGGCCCGCCGGTCGGCAGGTCTTTTGTTTTATCTCGCTGTGCTGGTAGGATAGTGCTCAGGACTGATGAGGGCGGCGTCATGACCTTGACGTTGCCCCGGTAAACCGGGCCATTTGAAATCGTGGGTTTCCCCGGCCGAGAGGCCAAAAAGGAAGCTCATATGCGCAAGTCTCGCTTCACCGAGACGCAGATCGTCTCGATCCTCCGAGAACATGACTCCGGCTCGACGTTCGTTGAGCTCGGCCGCAAGCACGGCATTCATCCGAACACGGTCGCAGCGTGGAAAACGAAGTTTGGCGACATGGATGCGAGTGAACTCGCTCGATCGCGTGTGATCGAAGACGAGAATTCGCGAATGCGACGCATCATTTCGAACTTAACGCTCGAACTTGATGCGATGAAGCAGCTTATCGAAAAAAACTCCTGGAGCCCTCGCAGCGAAAGGAAGCGGTGAGGGCCTTGCAAGAGTTTGGATTGAGTCAACGCGCAGCGTGTCGTATTACTCGTTGCGCCAGATCGGTTGCGCAGTATACGCCGACGCGTTTCGATAACCCGATTCTCGTCGAACGACTCAAAGATATAGCAATGGAGCGGCGACGTTTCGGCTATCGCCGGTTGACGATCATGCTTCGTCGCGAAGGTTTTATCGTCAATCATAAACGCGTGTATCGGATCTACGACGCGACCGGACTTCAAGTACGCGCTCGAAAGAAGCGCGGCGTACGGCACGTTCGCGGCAACGTCATCCAACCGGTTACGAAACCGAACGAGCGCTGGTCGCTGGACTTCGTTTCAGACACGCTAAGCACCGGGCGAAGATTTCGAGCGCTGACGATCGTCGACGATTTCTCTCGAGAATGTATTGCAATCGAAGTCGACTTTTCTTTGACCGGCGCACGCGTTGCGACCGTACTTACGCGAAGTGCAATTGCGCGCGGAGCTTGCGAGTTTACTTGCGACAAGATGCTCGAATGGTCGGCTCTGACTCGAGTCTCGCAGCACTTTATCGATCCGGGAAAACCTACGCAGAACGGCAGTGTCGAGAGCTTCAACGGTCGACTCCGCGACGAACTCCTCAACGAACATGCATTCCCAACGATCTTCCATGCGCGTCGCGCAATCGAGGAATGGCGACGTGATTACAACGCGTCCCGACCGCACACTTCACTCAATGGCTTGACGCCAAACGAGTTCATCGAGCAATATTCAAACATCCCTAACTCACGGTTATCAGTGGCCTCTTGATTGGGGCAACGTCAGGGGGTTCAAGCGCATACCTCCGGATGCGACTCTTGGAGATGCAGCCGTAATCGTTTTGCGTCCTGACGTCAGACCATTCGCCGAATCGTCTTTCGTTTCCAAACGAACTTATAATATGCGAGCTGCATGAGGAGACCCGCGATATACGCGGCGGGATAGCCGTACCAGACGCCATCGAGGCCGATGCGCCCCATCAAGACATACGCGACGGGAACCTCGACGGCCCAAATGGAGAGAATCGAGAGCAGCGTCGGCCAGACGACGAAGCCGCTCGCAACCATCACGGCCGAAATGATGCGCGCGTTTCCGAAAATCGCGTAACTCCAGAGCGTGATCGTGAGGAGATGATGCGCGATTGCGACCGTCGCCGGTACGGTGATGAAGAGCGAGATCACCTGACTCGAGAGCAGATACACGACGATCGCGAGCACGCCTTCGATCGCGTAATTGAGCGCGACCGCAGAGCGCACGATCGGTCCCAGACGTTCGTTTCGCTCGGCGCCGATCGACTGCGCAGCGAAGATCGAAGTGGCGATGCCGATACTGATCGCGGGAAATTGCACGTAGCTGACGATCTGATTCACGGCGCCGTACGCCGCGAGCGCCGCCGAACCGAAATGATTGACGAATGCGAGCACGGCGATCTCCGAGAGCGAGACCATCGTGAGATTGACGCTCGTCGGGATGCCGATCTTCGCAATCGTTAGCGCGAGTGCCGGGCGAATGCGCAGATTCGCGATCATCGCGCGATCCAGCGCGAGCGGGTTCTTGGTCCGCGCCAGGATGACGAGCAAAACCACGAGTGCGAGCGCGGTCGAGACGATATTCCCGAGTGCTGCGCCGTTTGTGCCGAGACCGCGGATTCCGAACGCACCGACGATGAAGAGCGGGGTGAGCGAGAGGGTCATCGTGGTGCTGAAAATGAGGATCAAAAAAGGCGTCTTCGTATCGCCGACGCCGCGCAAGAACGTCGTGTACGTGAGATACACGAAGAGGAGCGGAATCGAAAAAAACGTGTAGCGCGCGTAACTCACGCTGATCGGGAGCACGTCTGCGGGCGTGCCGAGGGCGTGCAAGAGCTGCGGTGAGAAGATGCCACCGAGCGCGCCGACGATTCCACCGATGACCAGCGTGAGCGCGAGCGTCGTGCCTGCAATCTGCTTGACCTTCGCTTCGTCGCGTGCACCGAAGGCTTGACCGATGAGGATGCTGCTCCCGGCGCCGAGCCCGATGAGAAACGAGATGAGGAAGAAGACGAGCGGAAAGATCGCCGAGACCGCCGCGAATGATTTTACGCCGACGAGTCGACCGAGGTAGACCGCGTTCGCGGTTTGCCCGAGCGACTGTAAGACGTTGCTGAGCATGAGCGGGATGAGGAAAATCCCGAGCGATTGCCAGATCGGTCGCGCATCGGAGAGGGCGATCGACGCGCGCGCATTCGGCTTTACGGCAGCGCTCATGCGTTCTCTGCGCGGGGCGTTACGAGAAGCGTGCGCGCGTTGGTATACCACACGAGACCCGGCGGCGCGTTTTGTTGACGCCGAACGTGTTTGCGCTCGGTGTAGTCGACCGAAACTTTCTCCGACCCGCGGGCTTTGGAATGAAAGGCTGCGAGCGATGCGGCGCGTTCCAGTTCGTCCTCCTGGGGTTCGCGCGCGGAGTCGATGCGCAAGACGACGTGCGCACCCGGAGTTTGACGTGCGTGGAACCAGAGATCGTCTGGCCGCGCCACGCGAAACGTGAGATCGGCGTTGCCGACGGGCGACGTGCCGATGTACACGCGCGCATCGTCTCCGAGGCGGACGTCGAGCGGCTTGCGTTTGCGCGCACGTTCCGCGGGTAGCACGCCTTTGCGCCGCTCGATGCGCGCGACCGCGTCACCGATCTCGTCGATCGTATCCGGATCCGAGCGCTCGAGTTCCCACGAGAGTTCGTCGGCGACGCGCGCGTCGGCATCGAGTTCGGCGAGGCGCCGCGCGACGTGTTCGAGCTTGGTCGCGGCTTTGCGATAGCGCTTGAAATAGAGTGCCGCATTTGCTTTGGCGTCGAGCTCGGGATCGAGAGCGATCGCATGCGTCGGGTCGGAGGACGGCGCGAACGTCGTCGCGCGCGGTACCACCTCGGTGATATGCGCGTAGAGTGCGTCGCCTGCGGCTCGCAACGCGTAGCGCGAGCTCGCGTCGTCACGTTCGCGTTCGAGCGTACCTCGTTCGATACCGAGCGCCGTCCGGCGTTTCTCGAGCCGACCCCGCAGCGTCTTGCGTCGCGCATCGAATGCCTGCGACGCACGCGCGTGCGTCGCGCCGCCGACGGTTTCGGCCACCAGCGGCAAGAGCGCGGGATGACGCGTCATCGTGAGCGCGCCGAATTGCGCGAGCGGGAAAACGTGACACTGGACGAGCCGAGCGCCGTCGCGATACGCGAAGACATCACCGATGCCGTCGGGCACGCCTTCAGTCGAAGAAAGCACGTTGCGCGCGCGCGCGATCGCGCGATCGGCGAGCCCGACGATCGTCGCGTCGTCGAGCAACGCGACACACTCGGCAACGAGGCTTTCGGCGACGAGTCGCGGCACGAGCGGCACGGCTGCGCGGAGCGCGAGGCTGGCGGTCGCGCGCGCGGATTCGGTATCGTTGTGTGCGAGATCGCGGAATGCATCGACGACGGTCGCCACGTCGGGGGCGCTTGCGGGGAGCGGCGGCGGCTCGTAGGTTTCGCCAACGGTCGTCGCCCGTTTGGCATTATCGCTTCGCGAGAATTCTTTGGCGGCGCTGACGATCGTATCGTCCTTGAGTAAGACGATATTGCCGAAGCGCGGAACGAGTTCGGCGACGAGCCGATAGCCGCTCGTTACGCCGAAGCGCGACCGCGACGAGCATTCGAGTGCGACGAGTCGATCGCCGCGACGCGCACGAATCGCATCGATCCGCAATCCCACGAGCGCGTCGGAAAAGGTCCGCACCCAGCCGGCCGCGCGATCGAGCGTCGCATCGGGTTCCAGGGCGACGATCGGCGTGGGGCCGAAAGCGTCGATCGCCACGATTCCGGCGGCGACGCGTAACCCGAATCGGCCGTCGGCGAGTCGCCCGACGTCTTTGATGCGAGCGCCGCGTAGCGCGCGTTCGAGTTCGGCGCTGAGTCGCCGTATGATGAGCCAATCCGTGAGCACGGTCGTACAGATTGGCTTCGCGTGCGAAAACCGCCTAGCGGAACTTCCGTTGGATCGAGAGCGAAAAGCCGTTGGAGCCGTTCGCCGGTTGCGCCGAGGTGACGCTCTGATTGCTCGACTGCAACGCGGCGTTCGCCGAAAACGTATCGAAGCGATTGCTCGCGGGCTGACTGAAGACCGTGAACTGAATCGCCGTTGCGTCGCTCGGATTCGCGCGCAGGCCGATGCTCTGCCGCGGCGGGTAATTGAACGATTCGGCGAAAACCGCGCTGACGTTTTTAAAGAGTTTTTTCTGCGCGCCGATATCGAAACTGCCGCCGAGCGAATAATTGATCGCGAGATTGCTCAAACCAAAAACACCGCCGAGTTGCGATGACAACGGCTCGAGAATGTTTTGCGTGAGCAACGTGCCGAGTTGGCCTTGGGCGAGCGCGGTGAACGGGTTCTGTCGCACTCCGCCCGACGTCGTTTGAATCCCGCTCACCGCCCCGAGCGCCTGCGCGCCGACGAGCAGGCCCAAAATCTGCTCGCGGGAGTAATTCGGATTCGATGCGAGGGCGACGTCGAGTTGCGTTGCCGGGCCCGTGACGTGGAGACTTACGTCGGTCTGCGGATTGTCGACCGTCGTCGTCGCGATCGCATCGATGTTTGGAATAACCCCGTTGCTCGGATCGAAGATGACCGTGCTCGGATATTGCAGGCGAAACGTTCGGTAAAATCCGATCGTGCCGCCGGTCGAATCGAGTTCGCCGGAAGCGGTCGGGTTCGCGAGCGTGCCGCCGATGCGAACCGAGCCTTGCGCGCCGACATCAGCTGGGCCGCCCAAAACGCGCACGTCGCGTCCCGCAACGACCGTGAGATCGAGCGCGAGTGCGAGCGGCGCCGCCGTCGCGACGTTTTGCGGCGCGTTCGGGTTGAACACGGCCGACAGCGGTACGCGCGTCGATGCTAGCGCCAGCGTGCCCGCGAGCAACGGCAGGCGATCGGGCTTGCGCGTGAGCGCGAGATCGCCGTCGATGCGCCCGCGGAGATACTGCGGTGCATCGATGAGGGCGTTCGCGCTATGCACGTTGAGCGCGTAGGTAAGATCGCGACCGGGCGCGCGTAAACTCGGGACGCTCGCCTCGCCGTCGGCGGTCAGCGTACCACCGCCGATGCTAGCGCTCGCGTCGTGCAAGCGCGCCGACGATCCCGCGAAGGTGAGCTCGGCGCGCGCGCGTTCGAGCTTCGAGCGGAACTGTGGCCCGACGAACGTGCCGTCGGCGAGTGCGAGCGTTCCGAGCAACGCAGGATTTGCAATCGAACCGCCGATCTCGACGACGCCATCGAGGCTCCCGGCGGCCGTCGTATCCTTCGGTAAGAAGGCCCCGAATTGACCGAGGCCGATCTTTTCCGCCGCAAGGCTCAGCTCGATCGGGGCCGATGCGGGACCGACCGTGAGGCCGCCGTGACCGCGCACGATCGGCGCGAAGCCCGTCGCAATGAGTCGGCCATCGGCAAAATTCACGGCGGCTTGCGCGACGGAGAGACGCGAGGGTTCGAGTGCCGCATCGAGATGCGCGCTCGGTAACGTGTAGGTGTGGTAGCGGAGGTTCGTGCCATCGACCAGTGCGCGAGCGAGCGGGCGCGCGAAGCTCCCCGAGACATCGATCGTCGTCGCGAGACTGCCAGAGGCATCGAGCATTTTACCGGTGATCGTTTTGGAGAGCGCCCCGAAATCCGGCGTCGTCGCGGCGAAGCGCACATCGAGCGGATCGCTCGGATGCAAGCCGGCCGTGCCATGCGCGTCGATTTGGAGATGATCGATCTCCACGCGCGCGGCGTCGAGCGAGACCCGACCGCGTACGCCGTGAAGTGCGAGCGTGGCACTTCGAACGGCGACGCGTCCGACGAGTCCGTCTACGAGCGCGGCATGCGCATCGAGCGTGATTTCCGGAAAACGGCCACGCGCACGCAAGTCGCTATCGACCCGACCGAGGAGTGGTACTTGAATGCCCACGGCGGGAAGCCAGAGCCCCAGATCGACGCCGCGTGCGTGCGTGACGAGATTGACGTTCGTACGATGGAGCGCGTCGCGCAACGGTTCGCGCGTCGCGAGTCCGAGCGTCCCACTCGTTGAGAGCGTGCCGCCCACGCCACCGAGAGCCGCGTCGAGTGTGACGGTGCTCGCGCGCGTCGACCAGTCCGCGCGCGCCGTGCCCAAATCGAAGCGTCGAACGCGGGCGTGGTTCAGTCGCACGCGGCCATCCGTGGCCAAGGCTTGCGCGAGATCGCGCGCCGAGAACGCGATGCTCCCGGTCCCGCCGAGCGTATCGCCGCGGTCGAAGTAATCGTTGAAATCTGCGAGATCGATGCGCGGTGCGTGTATTGCGACGCTCTGCGCGCCCGCGCTCGCGCCCGTCGTCGCGTCGAAACCGAGCGTCGACGAACCGACGGTGACCCGGCCGCCCGTCGCACGAAAATTCGCAAGGGTGCCCGCTATCGCGACGCTCGCGCGCCGAAAACTTAAGCCATTGAGCGATCCTTCGGGAATGGCGATGCGGCCCGATATCGCGGGCTGCGAACCCGAACCCGCAACGTGTAAATCGGCATCGAGCGAGCCTTCGGGATACGACAGCGCCACGCCCGAGGCCGCTGCGACATCGGCAACTTCGGCCTGACGGACACGCGTATCGAAGGCGTACGTGGGCGCGCCGCTCGCGCGCAAGCCCGCAACGCGACCATCGAGCGAGCCGACGGTCGCGCCCGCGAGCACGAGACCATCGCGAACCACGAGCGTGTCGCCCGCGTATGCAAGCGATGCGTTCGCATCGATATCGCGCAGGCCGCGCACGTGCCCGGGAACGGGGAGATCTCGGGCGGAAATGCCGCCCGTCAGGAGCGGTGCCGCGAGCGTTCCGGCGAGATCGGCTAGCGCCGTCACGCTTCCCGCGCGTACGGGTAGGCCGAGTTCGCGAAACGCCGCAAGATCGATGTCGCGCGCAGAGACGGCGAGCGATCCACCGGTGCCGAAACTACCGCGCGCGACGACGTCGTGTCCCGCGATCGTCGCACGCGCGGCGTAGACATCGTAGGCCGAGCCACGGACGCCGATCGTCGCGGAAAGCGCCTGCACCGCAACGCCGCCGATACTCGCATGTGCGAAGCGTGCATCGTCGACGGCGACGAGCGCGTCGCGCGAACTCGATGCGAGCACGGAGACGGGGATGTCGGCCGTACCGCGCACGCGCGAGCGCTGCCCGCTCGCGCCCGCGAGCGCCGCGAGTGACCCGCGATAGCGACCGTCGAGCGCGATGCGGCCGTCGTCTCCAACATGCGCGCGCGCCGCGAATTCATCGACGTGCGCGCCGAAAAGATCGGCGTTCTCGAGCCGTGCATCGCCGCCGGCGACGAATCGCCCAGTCGTAAATGCCGTGGCGACGTTCGCATCGAGCGTTCCCCGAATGGGCGGAAACGCGACCCCCGCACGCGCGGTGGAAAACGCGAATCGCGACGCGTGGATATACGCGGCGCCGCTGCGGAAACCGGGAGCATCGAGCGTTGCGAAGGCGAGGAGCGAGCTCGCACCAGGCCCGGCGATCGCGAGCGGGCGCTCGACGAGGCGGACGAAGTAGTCGCGCCACTCGTCCGACAGAGCACCTTCGATCGGATTCCTGGTCTCCACGGCGGTCTCTGTCCTTAGCTGCATTGTCGGTCTCGCGTCGATACCGCATCTCGACCGTTGCGTCATCTCATGTGGTAAGTCGCGGTCGTGCGTGTCGGTGCGGTCAAGCGCGCGTGGATGGCGGGAGTCGGCGGGTATCTGCTCGCTCGGAATCTCGCGTTCAAGCACGCGCCCGCCGCCGCAAACGCATTGATGCGCTCGGGCATCATGGCCCAAGGAGTAGCGGCGAATTCAGCAACGATATGGGGATGTTTCATGGTGTACCTTTCAGTGCGAGGCTGTACAAACGCTTGTAAGCCGCTTCATAAATGTCTTCAGATTGGTGGGCTGTGCGAATTGGATCTGAGGCGCGGGCAGCCATATAATTGTTGGCCTCATCAGCCGATACGTTAAGAACCTGCGCAACAAACTCGCTATGCTTTGCCCTTGCCGCGTCTAGCAACTCGGCATCGACAGGCAGTTTGAGAGCAGACGCAAAAGCCGCAGCCTCTTTACGCGCGACACGCTCAGCTGCAGCTTTTGCAAGCGCAACCAGCCGCGCATCGGGCTCGGCTTCTGGATCGGGTTCAGGCGCGATGTTTTGCTTAGGCTGTGACGGCTCGGCAACATCGTCAGCCTCGATCATGTTCAGCGGCATCAATGGCTCATTCAGGCCGTCAATCGGGTCTAAATTTTCTTGAGCTCGGGCTTCATTCCGGGTGAGCCAGCCGTTTTGAACGCCGCTGGCATAGTATTCGGCGCGACCTTTGGAATCGCCGCGCATGAGGCCGGTTGAATCAAATTCAATCTCAAGGTCATCATCATCAAACAGTAGCTCGGCTTCGACGGAGGCTTCCCACCGTTCGCACCATGGCGTCATGGTGAATTTTTCAAATTCGAGCGATTGCTGCTCGATGTTGTTGTTTGTTGATCGGCTGAGATCGCCGATCAAGTGAGGCGGCACGCGAAAAATACTGGCGATGTCGGTTTTTTGAAACTGACGCGCTTCGATAAATTGTGAATCTTTATTGGTCATGCCGACTTCGTGATATTTCATGCCGTTTTCGAGCACGGGCACTTTGCCGCGATTTTGCCCGGTCTGTAAGGCCTGCCAAGACGCACGGAATGTCTTGCGCGCATCGTCGGTACTGAAGCCGCCGGTCATCTCGATCCAGCCTGCTGTGGGGCGCGCATCGTTGGCAAAAAATCGCGAGCCATAATCCTGCGCGGACATGGCCATGCCGATTGATTCGCGCGCCATTTCAATCGGATTTAACCCGATTAGCCCATCCGATGAGAGGCCGCGAATGTGCCACATTTCGCCGCGCAGCAAAATATCGTCTGTGCCTTTTTGGTTTTTGACCAAATAGCGATAATTGCCATCATCCAGCACCTGAACGCGCACGCGGTCGGGGTGGATCGGCACTAAATCGGTGATCTCGCCGCGACCGTTGGCGATGATGCGATTGAATGCATTGCCGCGCAAAACGAGGTGGCCTTGCAACATTTCGCGCCACTCGAACGGGTTTTGGTATTCGTTCGGGCGCTTGTCAAAAAGCCGATTGAGCCAGTGATCTTTGATGATGTCTTTGCCGCCGCCGGGTTTGTTTCGATACAGCACAAACGGCATGGTGGCGAATGTTTCGGATAGCACGCGCACGCAGGCATAAACCGCCGTGAGCCGCATCGCTTGATCGTTGCTGACACGCATGCCGCTAGACGTGCGTGAGCTGATCGGTTGAAACCAAAAATCACCATACGGTGAGCGGTCGCTGGCGTCGGCGCGGACTTTGCTCACAAACATTATTCAGCACCATCGGGTTTGGTTTTTTCGTCTTGCTGGTACACGCCGAAGCGCGCACCAACAAACAGGGTGAGGCTAACCAGCGCAACGCCGCCGGTGAGCAGCCCCGCTGGCAAATAAATACATGCCGCGCCGACGGTGATCATCAGCCAGGCAGCAATCAGGCAACCGTTAAACACGTTGAGATTCATAAAATCATCAGGCTTCCATCGTGGGTGTTGCGCGGTTGGCCATTGAGGCAGCGGCCCAGCGCCATGATGCAGGCGACAGGACCATCAATTTTGTTTTCGTCGCGATCTTTGCGCGGGTAAATATTTTCTTTGGCGTCTTTATGGCACACCACGTTACTCATCATCCAGCTCATCATCGGGTTGCCGTCGTGCGTTATTTTTTTAGATAAAATTAACGCTTCGAGCTGCTTCATCGGCTCACTCATGGTCTGCACTGTCTGCCGATATTCGACCATCGGCGCGCCGCGCTCCAGCATGTGGCTTGAGAGCTGCGTGGCTTGCCATGGATCAAACGGAATCTCAGAGATGAGCAGCTCGCGCATGTCATCGGAAATGTCATTTTCGATGATGTCAAAATCAATCACGTCGCCATCGGTTACCTGTAGATGCCCACCGCGCCGCCAGCCATCGTATTGGCTGTTCCGCGCTTGATCTACCGCACGTTCCGGCAAATAAAAAACGGGGATCAAATAGTGATGATCGTTTTCTTGATCGTAGAACCAGCGCACTTTTGCGGCTACGTCAATTTTGCTGGCGAGATCCAATCCAATCCAGCACGGCAGGTGTTTCACTTTTTCGAGCGTGAGCGTTTTGTCGCTGCAACGGTCCCAGGCCATCATGTCAAGCCAGGCACTGTCGGCATTGACCCAAACATTGAGCCGCTTGGTTAAAAAATTACCTTGCGCGCTGGGCATCGCGAGCGCTTTACGGCACGCGGCTTCCATGTCGTCCAGCTTGACGCTGATGCCGAGATTCGGATTCGCCTTGCGCCAGACCGCCGCATCGTGCCAGGCATCGCCTTCGTCGATGGTGTAAATAATGCCGAACCAGCTCTCATCAACAACGGTGCGCTGCAATACTTTAATGGTGTAATCGCGCTGCTCGTAACAGATGCCGGCGCGGTTGCTGCCCGCCGTGGTGATCATGCTGACCATCTGGCACCGGTGGCAGTATCGATCACGTCGTAAACGCCACGGGTTTTATGCGCGTGCAGCTCATCAATCGATGCGCCGTGGACATTGAGGCCGTCCAGCGTAGAGCCCTCGGCATTCAACGGTTTAAAGCTGCTGGCGGTGTCGGGGCAAGTAATGTCGTGCTTGCCGACATCAACACCGAACCGCGCTAAAAATTCCGGCACGCGCAACGCCATGTTGCGCGCCACATCAAACACCTCGCGAGCCTGATCACCGGTGGTTGCGGCGTTGTAAACCTGTGCGCCTGGTTCGTTGTCGGCGGTTAATAAAAACAAATCACGCGCTGCGATGCGGGTGGACTTTGCATTTTTGCGCGCTACCTCTTCGTAGCACCGCCGGAAGCGTCGCAGGCCGGTTTCGGTATGCACCCAGCCAAACAATTGAAACTCGGCGAAAATCTGCCAGTCTTCCAATCGCAATTTTGCGTATTGCAGTTTCCCGTCTTGGTAAACAGGCCGGGCCCACTCACCCTTGATGTGCGGGAGCAGCTCAATAAATTCGCAGATTCGCGAGCCTTTTTTTTCGTCCAGGCGATACGGGAAATCGGGGCTGTTTTGCCGCGCTAAATCATCTAAAAACCGCTGACAAGCGAGCCGCTCAAAAAGCCCAGCCGCGACCGTGCCACCGACTACCGTTTCCGCATAATCGGTGACACGTTTTAAAAATGACACTATTCAAAAGTTGAAAAATCTGATTGACGCGAAGCGCCAGTGGATTCATTGGTGGGCTTGCCGCCCTCAAAAAGTTGCAGCTGTGCAGCGATAGCGCGAGAAACTTTTGCCCGAGCGTCAGGGCGCAGCCCAAACGTCTCAAGCAATTTATGCAATTTGGCCTGCTCTTTATTCAACACTTGATAAAGTGCCGACTGAATTTTTAAGCCGTTGGGCGTTGAGTCCATAAACGCGTCAGCCGGATCAGCGCCAGTTTTTGACAGTGAATTCATTTTTGCGGTAAGCGCACGCTCAATAATTTCCACTCGTCCCGATGTTTGGCACAGCATCGCCAACGCATCACGATCAACTGTCGCGATCAGGTTGTATCGCATCAATTCTGGCGTGATACGCACCCACGCTTTTCGCGCCTCTTTCGTGAGCCACTTCGGCGCATCCGGTAATCCAACTTCAGGCCGAAAAATAGCCGATAAA
>ENA-OFCI01000763-OFCI01000763.1-metagenomes-genome-assembly--contig:-NODE-763-length-17318-cov-5.294619_pt1 | contig 17318 bp, 15 predicted proteins | sample MGYA00153391_OFCI01 | MGnify analysis MGYA00153391
CCAGCCAGTCCACGATGCGCTGATCGAAGTCCGCGCCGCCTAGGTGGGTGTCGCCGGAGGTAGATTTTACTTCGAACACGCCGTCGCCCAGCTCCAGAATCGTCACGTCGAAGGTGCCGCCGCCCAGGTCGAACACCAGGATGGTCTCGTTGCCCTTGCGTTCCAGTCCGTAGGCCAGGGCCGCCGCTGTCGGCTCGTTGATGACGCGCAGCACGTTCAGCCCCGCGATCTCGCCCGCCTGCTTGGTGGCCTCGCGCTGCGAGTTGTCGAAGTACGCGGGCACGGTGATCACCACGTCCTTGATGCTCACGCCCAGCTTGGCGCTGGCGTCGGCGACCATCTTGCGCAGCACCTCGGCGCTGACCTGCTCGGGGGCGAGGTCTTTGCCGTTCACCTCGATCCGCACGCTGCCGCTGGGGCCTTCCTTGACGGTAAAGGGGCTGCGGGCTGCCTCGTCCTTAACCTCGTTCCAGTTGCGCCCGATGAAGCGCTTGACCTCGAACAGGGTGGCGGCGGGGTTCAGGGCGGCCTGACGGCGGGCGATCTGCCCGACCAGTCTCTCGTCGCCCTTGTAGGCCACGACGCTGGGGGTGGTGCGCGCGCCCTCGGCATTGGCGATGACCGTCGGCTCGCCACCTTCCAGGACGGCGACGCAGGAGTTGGTGGTGCCGAGGTCGATGCCGACCGCTCGTGCCATGAAGACGTCTCCCTGTGGGTGCAGTACGAGTTGAGTGCCTTGCGCTCAGGATAGTCGGACTCGGCGGCCTTGTCCACTCACCCCTGAGCCTGGTCGGCTCATGATTTCTGCTCGCTGACACACGTGCGACGGTATGTAGGTGCTGAGGGGGATGCGCAACCGGTCGGGTGCACCCAACGGGATCATTCGAGCGCTCGCGCTCCTGCTGGCGCTGCTGCTCGCCGGGCCGCTCACCCTGCTGCTGGTGCGGGCCGCCGTAGGTGCGCTGCACCTAGCCCTATGACGACGCTGACAGCGGCACCTCCGCGGTGCGGAGCGGGCGTCAGCACCGCACACTGAGAAGGCTATTACCGGCCGGTAGCCGCGGGCGCCCGCGACGGTAGGCTCCGCGCCTTTCCGCCTCTGCCCGGGGCGGTCACCTCGTACCAGGAGGACCTGTGGACACGCACATGTTCGTGCGCCTCGTGCTCGGCCCACTGATCATGGTGGTGGCCCTGGCCGTTGCCGGCCGACGGGTGTTCTTCCTCTACCGGTTGGTCTCCGCCGGGCAACCGAGCCCCGGCCGGCTGGACAACGCTCCACGGCGGCTCGTGGCCCAGCTCACCGAGGTGTTCGGGCAGAAGAAGCTGCTCCAGTGGAGCGTGCCGGGACTGGCGCACTTCTTCGTGTTCTGGGGGTTCATCATCCTCACGTTCACGATCATCGAAGCGATCGGGGCGCTGTTCCAGGAGGACTTCGCCATCCCGTTCATCGGACACAGTGCCGCGCTGGGCTTCCTGGAGGACTTCTTCGGCGTGGCCGTGATGCTGGGGATCATCACCTTCGGTGTCCTCCGGCTGCTCAGCAACCCGGCCACCAAGCAGCGCGACTCGCGGTTCTACGGCTCACACACCGGTGCCGCCTGGGCGGTGCTCGGCCTGATCTTCCTGGTCGTCGTCACGCTGTTCGGGATCCGTGCGGCGCAGCTCAACACCGGCGTCTCACCATGGCAGGGCAGCCCGCACGCACCGTTCTTCTCGTACGTCATCTCGCGGGCCCTGCACCCGCTCGGCCTGACAGCGAACCGGCGCATCGAGGACGTGATGGTGATCGGGCAGATTGCCGTCGTCTTCGGGTTCCTGGTGCTGGTGACGTACTCCAAGCACCTGCACATCTTCACCGCCCCGCTGAACGTTCTGACCAAGCGCATCCCGGACCGCACGGCGCTCGGCGGTCTGCAGCCGATGATGAGCGGCGGCAAGATCCTCGAGCTGGAGGAGGCCGACCCCGATGTCGACACCTTCGGGGTCGCCAAGGTCGAGGACTTCTCGTGGACGGCGATGCTGGACATGGCGACCTGCACCGAGTGCGGCCGGTGTCAGAGCCAGTGCCCGGCGTGGAACACCGGCAAGCCGCTCAGTCCCAAACTGCTGATCATGAACCTGCGCGACCACTTGTTCGCCAAGGCGCCGTACATCCTGGGCAGCCGGACTGCCCCGGAGGACCACGTCCCGAACTTCCACGACGCCGGCAACCATGTTTCCGAGTCGGGCTACGAGCGAGTCATGGGCAGCTCGCCCGACCAGGCCGTCCGGCCGCTGGTCGGCACCGCCGAACAGGGCGGGGTCATCGACCCCGACGTGCTGTGGAGCTGCACCACCTGCGGGGCCTGCGTCGAGCAGTGCCCGGTCGACATCGAGCACGTCGACCACATCCTGGACATGCGCCGCTACCAGGTGCTCATCGAGAGCGCGTTCCCCAGCGAGGCCGGCGTGATGCTGCGCAACCTGGAGAACAAGGGCAACCCGTGGGGGCTGAACAACAAGGACCGCGAGGACTGGACCTCGGGCCTGCCCTTCGAGGTCCGGCGCATCACCGACACCGTTCCCGACGACGTCGAGTACCTGTTCTGGGTGGGCTGCGCAGGGGCGCTGGAAGACCGGAGCAAGAAGGTCACCCGGGCCTTCGCCGAGCTGATGCACACCGCCGGCGTCGAGTTCGCGATCCTGGGCGCCGGCGAGTCCTGCACCGGCGACCCGGCCCGGCGCCTGGGTAACGAGTTCGTCTTCCAGATGCTCGCGGCGCAGAACGTCGAGACGCTCAACGAGGCCGGTGTGCGCAAGATCGTCGCCACCTGCCCGCACTGCTTCAACACCCTGGCCAACGAGTACAGCCAGGTGGGCGGTCACTACGAGGTCATCCACCACACCCAGTTGCTCGCCGAGCTCGTCGAGACCGGGCGCCTCGTGCCGGTGACCGCCGTCGACGAGAAGGTGACCTACCACGACCCGTGCTACCTGGGCCGGCACAACCGCGTCTACACCCCGCCGCGCGAGGTACTGGCTGCCATCCCCGGGCTGTTCTCACAGGAGATGCCGCGCTGCAAGGAGCGCGGCTTCTGCTGCGGCGCCGGTGGTGCCCGGATGTGGATGGAGGAGAAGATTGGCAAGCACATCAACGTGGAGCGCACCGACGAGGCGCTCGGGCTCGACCCCGACCTGATCTCGACGGCCTGCCCGTTCTGCATGGTGATGTTGTCCGACGCCGTCACGGCCAAGCAGCAGTCCGGCGAGGCCAGGGACGGTGTGCAGGTCCTGGACGTCAGCCAGATCCTGGCCCGCTCGCTGGTGGTGCCCGCGCAGCAGCCCGCGATGTCCGGTGCCCCCGCCATCAACGCGACCGATACCGTCGAGGCGCCCAAGCCGGTCGAGCCCGACCCAGCCCGCACCGAGGTTGCTGACTACCCGCAGCTGTCGGGCAGCCCCGAACGCAGCCAGCCGGGACACGGGCCAGCGCCCGTCACCCCGGAAGTGCCCTGACGCCCCGCCTACCTGGGGGACCAATCTCCCCCAAATAGGTGGTGCAGGCCGTCCGGACAGCGGCCGAGGAGCAGGTATGACCTCATCGACTCCAGCCAAGCGCACCGGACAGCGAATCGTCTCGGCCGCATTCGTCGCTCTCACACTGACCACCGCCGTTCTCGCGGTGCACGCCTCCGCCGCCCCCGCCGGCCGCGCATGGGGCGGCCCCAAGATCGGGACGGTTGTCTCTATCGACGGCCGCGCATGGGGCGGCGCGGGCACTGCGACCACCGACGGACGCGCGTGGGGCGGGGCGGGCACCGCCAACCCGGATGGCCGCGCCTGGGGGTAGTCGGCGGGCCCGTTGCGCATCCCTGAAAATAAGATGGACCAAGCGGCTCAAGTCGGTCGCCGCTGGTGCCGAGGACAAGTGATGTGATGGGCAGCGCGAGCACCCGCCGGGTCCTTGCCCTGGCCTGCGCGCTCGGTGTCTCCGGTGCACTGCTGGTCCTGCCGTGGGTAGGAGCCCCGACGGCCGCGGCCGTCCGACTGCCGGTGTGGGCGGTGCTGCCGCTCCTGCTCGCGGCAGGGCTGTTCGTCGTCCCCCTGCGGATCGGCCGGGAGACGCAGGAGATCTCGGCGCGTGACCTCGGCCTGGTCGTCGGTCTGGCCCTGGTCCCCCCCGGCGTGTACGTCGTCGCGCATGTGCTGGCGTCCATCGTCCCGCTGCTGGTACGCAGGACGGCTCCGCTGAAGGTGCTGTTCAACAGCGGCCTGTTCCTGGCCGAGGCTGGTGCGGCTGTGGCCACCTACCGGCTGCTCAGGGGGGCGGCGCCGCCGACCTCGCTGCGCGGCGTCGTGGCCACGTACGGCGCGGTCGTCGTCGTCGACCTGCTGGGCAGCGCGGCCGTGGCCGCAGCCATCCGCCTGCACGCCGAACCGTCCGGGCAGGCCCCGGCCGCTGCTGTCCTGAGCCCGCGGGTCGCAGCGCTCGGCAGCGGACTCGTGGTGGCCTTGACCGGCGCGTCCGTCGCCCTTCTCGCCCTGGTCCTGCTGCTGGCAGCGCCCGGCGCGCTACCGCTGCTGGCCTTCCCGGTCGGCGCACTGTGCGTTGCCTACCGCAGCCACATCCGACTCACCGACGGCCACGACCGGCTCAAGGTGCTGTACGCCTTCACGCGTGCGTCCGGGACCGCGCTCGCCGATGACGACACCGCGCACGTCGTCCTCACACAGGCTCGTCAGCTGATGTCGGCGGAGACCTCCGAACTGCACCTCTTGCCGCGGGACGGGGCAGCCGGCCTGCATCTGCGCAGCAGCGGGGCCGGGGTGCAGGTGCTCACCTCCCAGCCCGCGCCCTGGTGGCAGCGAGCCCTGCGGGGCGAGCCGCTGCACCGACGACCGGGCGACCCTGGCCCAGGCCCGCAGGACGCCCTGGCAATGGCGCTGTACGAGGACGGTAATTCCGTCGGTGTCCTGGTGGTCGTCGATCGGATGGGCGACAGCGGGACTTTCGGCACGAACGACGCGCAGGTCTTCTCTGCTCTCGCCGGCACCGCCGGTGTGTCGCTGCACAACGCGGGGCTGGTCGCCCGGCTGCGCGCCGAGGCGGTCGTGCGAGAGCTCGAAGCCCGGCACGATCCACTGACCGGGCTGCTCAACCGGCGCGGCCTGGTCGAGACCGTCGAGTCCTGGTCTCCTGGCCCGCGGACGGCCCTGGTCCTCGAGCTCCGAGACGGCCAGGACGTCAACGACGCCCTCGGCCACGAGACGGGGGACGAGTTGCTGGTGGCCGTCGGTCGGTTGCTGGACGCCCTTCCGGACGGGGTCGTGGCCCGGCTCAACGGCGACGAGTTCGCCGTGGTGCTGCCCGGCTCCGACGTCGCGGCGTACCTCGGGCTCGCTCGCGCCCAGCTGGAAGCTGCGCCGGTGCGGGTACACCACCTGGACCTACCGATCGCCGTCACGGTGGGGAGCGCCGTCGCAGGCAGCGAGGAGCTGGCGCCCGGTCTGCTGCTGCGGCGCGCGCACCTGGCGAAGAACCGCGCCCGACGCCTCGGCGAGGCGTACGCCGGCTTCGAGCCTGTGGACGAAACCGCCAGCGGCGACCGGCTCGCTCTGGTGCGCGACCTGCGGCGGGCTCTGGAGGGGGGCGACCTCGAGGTCTGGTACCAGCCGCAGCTGGATCTGCGTACCGGCCGGGTCGGCTCCGTCGAGGCGCTCGTGCGGTGGACGCACGCGGTGCGCGGGCCGGTCTCCCCCGAGGTTTTCGTACCGCTGGCCGAGAGCTCGGGCCTGGTCGATGCGCTGACCGCCGTCGTGCTCCACAGCGCGCTTGCCCAGACCGTCCGCTGGCGGTCGGCTGGACTGATCGACTGCGTCGCGGTCAACCTGTCGGCGCGCAGCCTCACCCCCGCGCTTGCCGGCGTCCTGAGCCAGGCGCTGCGCACCGCCGGGCTGCCGGCAAGCGCGCTGACCCTGGAGCTCACCGAGACCGCCCTGGTGACTGACGCGGTTCGCGCGGCGCAGGTGCTGCGTGAGCTCTCCGACCTCGGTGTCGCCCTGTCGCTGGACGACTTCGGGACCGGATACAGCTCGCTGTCCTATCTGCGTCAGCTGCCGCTGTCGGAGATCAAGGTCGACAAGTCGTTCGTCCTGGCGATGACGTCGGACCATGAGGACGCGGCGGTCGTGCGGGCGACCGTGGCGCTCGCGCACGACCTCGGGCTGCGGGTGGTGGCGGAGGGCGTCGAGGACGAAGCCAGCCTGCAGGCACTGCGCGGGCTCGGCTGCGATCTAGCGCAGGGCTATCACGTGGCGCGGCCGGCCCCGGCTGAGCGCACCACGGCCTGGCTGGACGAGCGGAGCGCGGCCCAGGGCCGGGCCGGGCAGCGCCCGCACATCCGGTCGGCGTGACGGTCAGCGCGTTGCAGCGCGGGTGAACCGCAGGTGCGACCGTGAGGGCGTCGGACCGCGCTGGTCCTGGTAGCGCGAGCCGTACACGCTGCTGCCGTACGGGTGCTCGCTCGGTGATGTCAGCGGCAGGACGCAGATCTGCCCGATCTTCATCCCGGGGTAGAGCTTGATGGGCAGGTTTGCGACGTTGCTGAGCTCCAGCGTGACGTGCCCGGAGAAGCCGGGATCGATGAACCCGGCCGTCGAGTGCGTCAGCAGGCCGAGCCGACCCAGGCTGCTCTTGCCCTCGAGCCGGCTCGCCAGGTCGTCACCCAGAGTGATGACCTCGAGCGTGGACCCGAGCACGAACTCACCCGGGTGCAGGATGAACGGCTCGTCCCCCTCCGGCTCCACCAGCTCGGTGAGGTCTTCCTGGGCCACTGCGGGGTCGATGTGGGTGTACCGGTGGTTGGCGAAGACGCGGAAGTAGCGATCCAGCCGTACGTCGATGCTGCTCGGCTGCACCATCGCTTCGTCGTACGGCGTGAGCCCCATTCGCCCGGAAGCGAGGGCGGCCTTGAGGTCCCGGTCGGAGAGCAGCACGTGGGGCAGGCTATCGGGCGCGGTAGTCTCAGCCCGCACGTGCGGGCGTAGTTCAGCGGCAGAACATCAGCTTCCCAAGCTGAGAACGCGAGTTCGATTCTCGTCGCCCGCTCTCCTGTTGCGGCTGGTCAGGAGCTGATTCTGCCAACCCGATAGCAACTCTGGACATCAAGTATGTCCGCCGCGTGCCCGATCGGCGGGCACGCCCTGCTCGACCAGGATGCCGCGGATCTTGCTTGTAGCCTCCGCCCGCGGTAGGTCTGTACGGGTCTGACCGCTTCGCGGAGCACTTCGCGCCCTCTGCAAGCGATCACCCGTCGGTCGTCGTTGCTGAGAGTCTGGCTTCACCGGGCAGACCTTCGGCGGCGTGGGTCATGATCGTCCTAGGAGCCGGTCGACATCGACCGGGAGCGGGTGGCTGGCTCGGGCAGCGGGCAGCGGGCATCAGGACGCGAGCTGCCAGGCCGGGTCTCACCGACCTGGTGTCGGGGGTTGCCGGGTGGTCTTGGTCGTCGTCCGGCCAGGAGGGCGAGCAGATCGACCGCGGCTGCGGCCGGGCGCTGGCCCTGCGCGGGCAGCAGCCCGCGCCCCACTCAACGTCATAGGGCTGTGTCAGGTTGATCTGGCCCCACTGTGCCCGGGGCGGATTCCAATCGTCGTTGCACACGACGGTTTCGGGGGCGCAACGGTACCTGCGCGCCAATCGGGTGGAGGTGTTCGACGACGCGAACCGTGTCGTGCGCGGGGCTGGCGCCGGTGGCGCACTTCGTGGCGCTGACGGTCCTCTGGCGGGAACCGCCTCTCCACCTCCTGGGCGCCGCGCTGCTGGGCTTCGGTGCCATCGGGCTCGTGCTGGCTGTCAAAGATTCTAACTACGCCGCTGCCGACCTGGTAGGCGGAGTCCTGCCCGGCGCGATCCTCCTAGGCTTCGGTCTGCGGGGGCAGCACAAGGGGCGCCGAACTCGCCTGACATCAGCGCCGCCCTGTGAGGCGGGTCGCCGAAACCGCGGCGGAAGGCCTGTGGTCGCCGCCCACCACCCGTCCGAGCGTCGATCGGCCGTGGCTGCACAACGCCCTTCAGCCCACCTCAGCGGCCTGTCCCAGTAGCCGAACCGCGAGCGGGACGTGCCGGGCGCTCACTGTGGGCGGCGAGCGCGAGCACGACAGTCGTCCCGCAGGACCTGCCCAGTGACCTGGGTCCTGACTTCCAAACGCATCGCACGCGAGGAGCAGCAGCCCGGGCCCGCCAGCGGCAGCGGTCGCTACCAACGCGTCTCCGCTCAGGGCGGGTTCTCTTCACTCCCGCCATGGGGCGCCCGGATCCGGGAGCTGCTGGAGCGCCTCGTCCGGACAGCAACAGGCCAACAGGATGCTGTAGGTCGTGCTGAGCGCGGAGCAGCGCGCCACGGGCAAGGCGCGACCACCCGGCGCTGGGGGTGGCGGTGGGCGACGACCGCCGCCACGCCGGCGCAGGCCCAGGTGGAGGGGGCCTGCGCCCGGTTCACACGCTCGGGCGAACTCGGACCTGTCCTCGGTGCCCGGCGCGTACCGGCTTGGCCGCCGCGCGTCTGGGTAGTTACTGGTGATCGCACCAGCCAGCCGGTGAACGTGCAGCTAGATGCCTGTCCTTGCCGACCATGACCCTGCAGCGGAAGGACCTCCATGTCCCACCACCTCGCCACGCCCGAGGCGGCCGAACGCGGCCAGCTGTTCATCGACGACCTGTTCGTCTTCGACGGTCAGGGCAGCACCGTCTTCGTGCTGGACGTCAACTCAACGGTGACCGGCGAACACGCCGACCCCGACTTCTGGCCGGGAGCCCGGTACGAGGTCAAAGCCCACCGCGACGGCGCGGAACGGGAGGACGTCACGTTCCGCGTCACGTTCGGGGAGGCAGACCCCGCCGGGGGGCAGACGTTCCAGCTGCACGTGCTGACCGGGGCGCAGGCCGCCGATGACGCCGCGCCCGGTGACCTGCTCGTCGGGGGGCGGACCGGCCAGGCGGCGAGTGGGGGTCCCGTGCAGATCTGGGCGGGCCGTGCCTCCGACCCCTTCTACTTCGACCTGTCCGTCCTCGAACCGGTCAGCTCCTCAGTCACCGGCGGCACCGCCCTCGATCTGTCGCAGTGGCGACCGGAGGAGGCGGAGAACACCTTCGCAGGCACCAGCGTGGCCTCGATCGTCCTCGAGGTGCCGCACGGGTACGCCGGCCTGTCCGTGGGCACCCGGGTGGCCACGTGGGCGGCGACGAAGCTCTCCGACGGCTCCGGAGGATGGCGTCAGGTCAACCGCGGCGGACGCCCCATGATGTGGCCGATCTTCTGGCCCGACGACACCGACTTCTCCAACCAGGCGAACAGCCGGCACCCGTCCCAGGACGTCGCTGCGGACGGCGAGGCGTTCGCGCAGATGCTTACCGCGGCGGTGACGGCCAACGGCGCGCCGCAGGACCCGCAGTCCTATGGCCGGACTGTCGCGCAGGAACTGTTCCCCGACGTTCTGCCCTACGAGATCGGGACACCAGCAAGGTTCACCAAGGACGTCCGCAACGGCCGGGCGCTCGCGGACAACGCGCCTGAGGTGATGCTGTCGCTCGTCACCGGCACGACCGTGCCGGTGGGGCTCACATCGCAGGCGGCCGACGGGTGCAGGAGCTCGTCCTTCCCGTACGTCGTGCCGGCCTAGCGTCACCAGCGACCTCCGCTCAGCCGCAGGCAGCGCGGCTGAGCGCTCCGCCACCCGCGCCCACTCCCTCGCGCCGACCGGCACGACGGCTTGAGCTGGATCTTGATATGGCCGTCGGCCTTCTGCTGGAAGGCGCGGTAGGCGTCGGGCGCCTGGTCCAGGGGCAGCCGGTAGGTGGCGAAGGTGTCGCACCCGAGCGGATCGTCGTCCCCGAGCAGCGGCATGATGTCGCCGATCCACTTCTTGGCGTTGCACTGGCCCATGCGGAGCTGGCGCTGCTTGTCGAACAGCGTCAGCATCGGCATCGGGTCGGCGGCTCCGCCGTACACGCTGGTCAGGCTGATCGTCCCGCCACGTCGGACGATGTCGATGGCGGAGTACAGGGCGTTGAGCCGGTCGACACCGGCGCTCTCCTGCATCGGTGCGGCGATGGCGTCCGGGAGCAGCCTTACGGCCGTCTGCACGAGCGTGGTCGCCGGACTGCCGTGCGCCTCCATCCCGACGCAGTCCAGCACGGAGTCGGAGCCCGTCCGCCGGTCATCGCACGGATCGCGTCGCCGACGCTGGTGCCGTCCAGCGCGGTGAGGTCCACGACCTCCACCCCCTGCTGGGCGACCCGGCGCAGCCGGTCCTCGACCAGGTCCACGCCGATGACGCGGTAGCCCATGTGCGTGCCGATGCGGCAGGCTAAGTCCCCGACTGGCCCGAGGCCGAGCACGACGAGCGTGCCGCCGTCGGGAACGCCGGCGTAAACGACGCCCTGCCAGGCGGTCGGCAGGATGTCGCTGAGGTACGCGCAGCGGTCGTCCGGCGGACCGTCGGGGAGCTTGACGTGGGTGAACTGGGCCTGCGGCACGCGCAGGTACTCGGCCTGGCCGCCAGGAACGGAGTCGTACAGCTGGCTGAAGCCGAACAGCGCGGCGCCGCTGTCCTTTTCCCGGACCTGGGTGGTCTCGCACTGCGTGTACAGCTCCTGCTTGCACATCCAGCAGTGCCCGCAGGAAGTCTGGGCCGGGATGCTGACCCGGTCGCCGCCGCGCAGGTCGCCGCAGTCGGAGCCGATCTGGAGTTGACCCGCTTGCGTGGACACCACGTTGTTGCGGACGTGGGGCAGGGTGTCAGGTGTTGAGGAGTTCGTCGAGGGTGACAGGTTCGCCGCGGCAGGGGCAGAGGCCGCCGGTTCCGAGCCGGGTGCAGACGGTGTTGCAGTCCGGGCATCGTTGCTGTGCGAGCAGGCGGGTGTCGCAGGTGGGGCACTGGTAGATCGCCGTTGCGGGTCAAGCGCGGAGGTCGATCCAGAGCGTCATGCCCGGCAGCCTCCAGGGGCCTCGTTTGGCAGAAGCTTGGATGTGGCACACGCTTGGCCTTAGGCGAGCGCGTCAAGACCGACGTGCTCGCTGAGAATCCGGGGCTCACCAAGTCGAGCCAGTTCTGACCGTGCATCTGGGTCTTCTGCGAGGTCGAGACGGGACTTTCGTACTAGGACGGGACCGCGGACGCGGCTTAGGGTTCGGCCTGTGGGACGCCTCCCACAACGAGGACCAGGAGCCACAATGAGCACGATCAACGTCACCGAAGATCAGCTCACCGTCCGGCTGTCCTGGCTGGACAAGGCTCTCGGACTGTTGCGCGACCAGGATGTCCCTCGATCGGCCGTGACCTCCGTCGATGTCGTGCCCGACGGCTTCGCTGCCGTGCGCGGCATCCGCGCGCCGGGGTCCGCGCTCCCGGGCCGGCGGGTCGGCACGTGGCGGCGGCCGGGGGCCACGCGCTTCGTGGACGTGCGAAAGGGCCAGCCGGCGGTCTCTGTGGGGCTCCGCGGACGGCGCTACAGCGAGTTGCTGCTGGGGACGGACGATGCCGAGGCGATCGCCGAGCGGCTGCGCGCCTAACACCCCAACAGGCACGAGGAGGAACAGCCGTCGTAGCGGCGGACTTGGTAGTGGTCCAGGCTGACTTCCCCCTTGCCTGTCTGGAACGTTTCCTCGATGGCCCACCGTGTTCCGGCCACCGTGACCAGGGTGGCCAACGTCGTTCCGGCAGGCGCTGAGCACAGGTAGTACGCGCAGTCGGTGGGGTCGATCAGGCTGCGGCGGATCAGTAGCCAGCCGGACTTCGGTGGCTCATCTGGTTTGCCCGGCAGTCGGGCTGGGGTGCGGGCCCAGGAGTAGATCCGCGGGCCTTTCGCGCCGTTGCCCGCCGACAGCTTCTTGAACGCCTGGGGCGGCACGGTGGCGGCGAGTGTCTTCACCTGCACCTGCTTGCGGCCCCCGAGCCCGCCCGCGTCGGCGCTGCCCGGTTGACTTTCGACCCAGATCCACTGGTTACTTGCGACGCACAGCACGTAGGACATGCCGCGGGTCTGCAGGAACGCCCGCAGTCCGGGGTGCAGTCCGTAGACCTCGTCGCCGGTGACCCAGCTGGCGGGCACCCCGGCGTCCAACGCTCGGGTGAGCATCCGGATCGCCAGCTCGGGCTTGGTCGCGAACTCCACGTCCTGCGGCACGGCCGCCTGCTCCCGCCGTGGCCGGTCCGGCGTCCAGGCCTTCGTCAAGTACAGCTCCCGGTCCAGAAACGTCCGGCCGGCTGGGCTGGCATAGCCAGAAACACCCCGATCTGGCAGTTCTCGATCCGGCCCGCGTTGCCGGAGTACTGCCTTGCCACGCCGGCAGATCGACTGCCCTTCGTCAGAAATCCGGTCTCATCGACCACCAACACCGCGCCCGGATCGCCCAGATCGCCCAGATCGCCCAGATCGCCCAGATGTTCCACCACGTAATCACGCAGATCGTCACGAACTCGCTCGGCGTCCCAGTCAGCCGTCGACAACAGCCGCTGCATGCCGTCTGGATTGGTCTCGCCTGCCTGCTCAGCCAACGTCCAGCCGTTCTTGCGCTCCAACGGCGCGAGCAACCCACGCAGATACGCCGCCACGCGCTCGCGCGGCTCAGACCGCAAAAACCGCGGGGCGATCCGCGCGTGCACCTGATCCAGGCCCGCCGCCCAGACCGCTACCTCCGCCACCCCAACATGATCAACCACCGCGCCCAGGATCCGCAGCCGACCGTCAACTTCAAGGCGACACGCCGACTAAGATCAGAATTAGCTCGACTCTGGTACTAAAACGCCGTGATCAGGGCCGCGACCCACGGCCCACGTTCAGTCTCGATCCCGATCTTCACCCGGCCCGCGACCTCGTCCGGATCCAGCTGGGACCACTCCGGCGGCATCGCCGTGGCGATCAGTTCGTGCAGCTTGCTGAGTCCTGCGAGGCCCTCCGGTAGTCGCTTCCTCACCAGCCGCCGACCCTCGCCGTCGAGGATCTCGACGTCGTGATGGTCCTCAGCCGACCCTGGAACGCCCACCCGCTGGGAGACCCTGGCGAGACTTCGACCAGGCCTACTCCGATTAAATGGATAGGCCAGAGGCCACAAACTGACGCCAGAGCGCCGGCCGCGTCTATCTTTCGTCCGAGGACGGCGGCGTCGGGCCGACGACCGACAGATTCTTCACGGCGGCGAGAACTTCCTGCAGCCCGCCCGCAGTCTTGGTGTTGAGCGCATCCATAATCCGCTCAACGTCGGCGAAGGTTTGAGCTGCGCGGGCGTCCGCCGCGGCGCTCTGCACCGCTTGGCCGACCATGATCACCGACAGCAGGACCAGTTGCAGGAACGTTTGCGCGATCCAAGAGATGAGGGTCGACTTGCCGCCCTTAATCGCGTCCGGCAAGGAGATGAGAGCAATGGCGGCGAAGACGTAGGCACACCACATCGTTCCAACGAGGCGGGTGAGGAGGACCGCCACTTTGGCATTGACCCCGTTCACCTTCCCGACGTCGGATTTGAGCCCGGCAACGCTGAGCGCGGTGGTCATGTTGTGCAGGCCGGTCCGGTGGATACGGTGCGCGGGCGTACTGGGTGGCGTGGTCGTCACAGGCTTCCTTCGGCGGGGTGGTTGAGGGCGGCGAGTCGCCAGCCCTTAGAACTTTCCGAGATTCAGCATCGGCCTGGGCTTGGAAGGGTCGAGGCATTTCCTTGACCGAACCGTAGCCCGCTGCGGCAGCGGCCACACCAAGCATGTCGATGTAGTTGAAGACCATCGAGTGCGCCTCGAGGCGGTGTGGCAGCGGGTCGGTGCCTGGCGGCGCGGAGGTGAGGCTGTAACCCATCCCGGTGTCTGACTCCGCGGTTGCTGGTCGCTCAGCCGCCTCGGGGTCTGCGCTTGTCGGCAGGGTGGGCGACGAGTCCGTTGCTGAGGGCGTACGCCGTCGCGGCGGCCCGCGAGCTGACGCCGAGCGCGGTGTAGCTGTTCGACAGGTGTCGGTGCACGGTGTGCTCGCTGAGGTGCAGCTGACCAGCGATCTCGCCGTTGGTGAGACCTCGGGCTACCAGCGTGAGGACCTCGACCTGGCGTTCGCTGAGCAGCCCGGCAGTGCGGCGTCGCGCCACGCCGCGGACAGCGGCGACGCGGTGCGGCGCTCCAATCTCCTCGAAGATCGCGCGGGCCCGCTCGAGGTGCTCGTTCGCCTCGTCCGTCGCGCCACTGGCCACCAGCAGCGCCTCACCCAGACCGCAGCGGGCCTCGGCCTCGTCGAACCGCAGGCCGGCCCGGCTGAAGTGACGCACAGCAACTCGCCAAGCGCTGACATCCACGGCCACGCGCCCAGTCGCTGCGGCCGCCTGCCCGAGCAGCCGGTCGGTGCCGATCCTGCCCGCGATGGCCTGCAGCTCGGCCGCGGCGGACGCTGCCGCATCGGGCTCACCCGCGGCGAGCGCGACGACCACAGCGCTCGGCAGGACCGCGGCCCGGTCGAGCTGGGCGGACTGCGGCATCTCGGCCAGGACCTCCTCGATCGCTCTCCAGGAGGCGCCCGGATCGCCGCGCTCCAAGACCAGCAAGGCCCGGCTCACGCGGGCTTCGGGAACGAACTCGGCCTGCTGGAGCAGCTTGTCGGCCTCCTGCTGGCGACCCTGGCGGCGCCGGAGCTCGCCCAGCTGCGCCACGGCACTGAGCCGGGTGTTCCGCCGCGAGCTCACCAGACGCTCGATGGCTGCGGACAGGTCCCGCTCGGCCTCGACCCAGTCTCCCCGCAGGATGCAGAGCTCGGCGTAGCGGACCCGGCACACGTTGAACAGCGGTAGCAGGCCCTGACGCTCGCTCACAGCTGCCATCCGGCGGCACCACTCAGCAGCCCGTTCCACGTCCTGCGTCTGGACGCACGCGGCAATGAGCCAGCAGCAGATCTTGCCCATCCACATCGGGTCGCGGACGTCGCCCGCGGTCGCAGCCACCACGGCCGCATCGAGCAGCTCCATGCCTGCGGCCACGTCACCACTGCCGACCAGCGCGAGACCGGCGAATGCGAGCCCGGCATGCTCGAGGTCTGGGTCACGGTGGCGTCGTCCGATGGCGGCCGCCTGGCGGGCGTCCTTTATGTACCCGGCCGGGTCACGGCCGGCAGCGTGCGCAAGCTCGGCCTCCCGTACGGCGAGCCAGCCGTGCTCGCACTTCTCGGGCTCTCCCTCGAGCAGCCCACGGGCTTGCCCCAGCCAGCCCTGCGCCACCGAGGCACCTTGTCCGAACAGCAGTGAGTCCCAAGCCAGCGAGGTGGCTGCACGAGCGGCGGAGAGCGCGTCACCAACATCCCGGTAGCTCCGGTACGCCGCCTCCCGCGCCTCGAGGCACAGAACGCCGTCATCGATCCACCACGCGCACTGCGCCAGCCCCTCCAGGGCGGCCGGATCGCCGGACTTCTCTGCCACGACGCGAAAGGCGCTGGCCGCGTCCGCCCAGCGGAACTCGCGCTCCGCCGCGCGGGCCGCGGCCAGCGACGCCCGTTCCGTCATCGCCCCAGCGTGCTGTGGCCGGACGCAACCCGCAAGAGCCGCTTGCGGGTCAGACCCCGGCACCGGCCGCGAGCGCCTTAACGTCGGCAGTCGTGAGCGGATTACCAGCGATACCCCAATCGCCGCTCGCGACCTCCTCCACGACGCACCAGGTGACCGGGCGCATGTTCTCACCCTCGATCTCGACCATGGCGTCGGTGAGCTTGCGGATGATCTCTTGCTTCTGACCGGGGGTGAACACGTCCTTGATCAGCTTGACCTGAATGAGCGGCATCGTTTTCTCCTGGTTCCGGCCGCGCGGTCGGCAGCCGTTCCTCTACAGAGTCAGGCGGTAGAGGTCATCCTCGCTTCGCCGGATCCGGCCATCCGGCGCAGCACGGCGATGGCCCGAACGGGCCATCACCGCAGCCGGCAAAGCCCTGTCGACACTGCAAAGCTGGTCGGCGCCGTGGCGCTCTCAGCCAGCACACGATCCGAGGAGACCGGCCGAGCCGATGAGCAGCCAGGGGCCCACGCCGTTCTCCGACGTCCACTCATCGGCATGAGCCGTGGCCCTGCGTCACCGACCATGCCTCGGTCTGCTGCCCCTTCGTCCTGATCACATCCTGCTCCGTCTCCGGGGCGTGATCCGGCTGCCAGGTCTGTCGCGAAGAAGCGTCGTTCTTCGCCTGCCAGTTCAAGGCTCCGCGGTGGTTCTTGTTGACGTGGCTCGACCCTTGGTGTCGTCGGTCAGGGAATGTCCTGCGTGAATGCTCAGCAGGACATTCCCTGACGGTCAGGAATGTCCACTGATCGATCAGGCGGACGTATCTAGCCCCGATGTTGCAGTAGCCGGTTGATCTTGGTGCTCCGACACGGGCCCTATAAGCGCGAAAGTACCTGTCTTTGTTGGGAAACTTGTCTTGCTGAGGGACAAGAAATCTCAACGTCGAGAGGCACTTCACAGGTGGAACCTACAACGCGCAGGACGGTCCCGGTCAATGCGACCGATGGGACGGGTGTGGTGTCGCACGCCGGGACGGTCCTGCTCGCTGAGCTGGCGGGCCGGATCGGGCTGACGGCGTTGCTGAGCGAGGCCACCGGCGGGCTGCGGGAGCGCCGTGCGGGTCACGACCCGGGCCGGGTACTGGTCGATGCCGCGGTCGCGATCGCCGACGGCGCGGTCACGATCACCGACATCCAGGCCTTGGCTGATCATGAGGGCCTGCACGGCCCAGCCGGGACGGTCGCCTCGACCCCGACGATCTGGCGGGTGCTGGCCGGCATCGAGGCGGCCATGTTGGTGCGGATCCGGCAGGGCCGTGACGAGGCTCGTGATCGGGCCTGGACCGCGCGCGGGGAACTGACCGGCAGCGAGCTGCCCGGTTCGCGGGCTGCCGGCAAGACCATCAGTGACGTCGTGATCGACCTTGACGCCACGCTGGTCACCGCGCATTCCGAGAAGGAAGACGCTCGGGGGAACTTCAAGGGCGGCTTCGGACATCACCCGCTGGGGGCCTGGCTGGACAACACCAACGAGACCCTGGCGATGCTGCTGCGACCGGGCAACGCCGGCAGCAACACCGCCAGTGACCACCTGACCGTCCTCGAGCAGGCCCTATCCCAGATCCCGGACCGGTGGCGCAGCAAGAAGGTCCTCATCCGCGCTGACGGCGCGGGCTACTCCCACGCCCTGATCACGGCGCTTTCCGAGCAGGGCCTGGGGTTCTCGGTGGGCTACCCGGTGACCGAGGCGGTCCGGGACGCCATCAAGCTCCTCCCCAAGCACGCCTGGACGGCGGCGAACAACGCCGACGGCGGGCTGCGTGAGCA
>ENA-OFCI01000765-OFCI01000765.1-metagenomes-genome-assembly--contig:-NODE-765-length-17311-cov-3.828697_pt1 | contig 17311 bp, 22 predicted proteins | sample MGYA00153391_OFCI01 | MGnify analysis MGYA00153391
CGTACAAGTGACGAAACTGTCGCGTACCGGGTTTGACCGAAACCAAACCGGACGGACTACAACGTATGGCTACGCCGAGGAAGTACCCGACGGAGCTGTTGGAGCGCGCCTTCGGAATGAATGCGGGCCGGTTGGCGAAAATGGGCTGGTTCGTTAGATGACACGCCTACCAGTGGTACGTGTCAATTGGGGGAGGTTTCTGTTTGGGAAGAAGTCAGCGAAAGATCAGACCTTCAACGCCCAGCCCATCGTCGAACGGACCTGTTGGGTACGGATGTGCCGGGAGTTCAACAACGCCGTCAAAGGCTGAAGCCGTCGCCTTGATCCGAGGGTGAATCGACACGGTCTGCCTAGCCTCGGTAAGAGGACCATGCTGCGCGGTCCGACGAGAACATGGTCGAGTTCTTCCCAGGAAACGTGCCACATCGATCTCTTCGAACTGAGTGAAACGTCGATGCCCTTGTCATCGGCAGTCAGCTCGGCGAGTGGACGGCTCGCAGTGAGGGGCATGAGATTGGTTGGAATCGTCGCGCCGCCGCGTATCCAAACGTCTCGCGGCATGTGCTCCCCTTCGTCGATGAATCAAACTTACAGTCGACTCCAGGTCGCCCGAGGGTGCGCTCTGATTCGAATGGACCGTCCCGCGTGATACATCGGTTGATCCTCGGTCGAGCCCGGCGTGAACGTCCTCTTTTGCCGCGACGGGTGCGACTTTGCCGATGAGCTTCTGTCGAGAGGTGGTTGGTCGAGCCATCGACCCGCGCTTTACACACCCGCCGGTTCATCACGGCAGTATGCAAGGCCCTGAAATGTCCATTACCACCCGGCTGCTTACGCTTCCAGGGGATGATAAACACATGATGAGACCGGGGAGCGCTTCTCCGCCCTGCCGCCCGAGCGGCCGGGGTCGTCAAGTCGATGCTCCCGGCCAGCAGCGGGTTAGCACTTGATGGGAACTCGCTTGGGCTTGCAGTTCCCCAAAGGATCCGTGTGCTGAACTTGGCACGCCATGTGAGGGGCGTCCGTGCACGCCTTCTGGCTAGGAGGATGGCGACGTGGGAAGGCAGATGGGGATCTGAGGCGGTGAAAAAACAGCAACTGGGCGTCCAACTCTACAACGTGGGCGGGGTGAGCGGCGTCGTTTTCGTCCTCGTGTTCGTCCTTGCGTCAGCGTCGGCCATACCGTTTGTCGCCGGTGCTGCAGTCGTCCTGACCTTCGGCTTCTCGGTTGTACTTATGGCCGCCGGGGCCTTTCAAGTTTCTCGGGCGACTCGATTGATCAGCCGCCGATATGGGATTTCCCCTAAGGTCAGACCACCCCTCACTTTGAAGAGGTGCGCGGATCCGGTTCTTTTCGACGCCTGGGTTGTTATGCACCATGGCGTCAGACGACCCGAGCGATGACGGTCCCTTGGCAGTTCTGCGAGACGGGCTCGCAAGAAACGGCCCCTTCGCCAGCCACGCCGAGATGGGTGCCATGTTGCCGGTGGACCGCCGGTCCGCGGCTTCCGCACATGCCGCAGGTGGTGCGTTCAATCGACCGATGAGTGGCGGGCCCGCACGGCCGAGGTTCGTTGACACTCGAACTATCCCGGATTCCGATACTCGCCCACCCGGGCGGAGCTAGCCGCGAGACCCAATGCGTCCCTCAGTTGGCTCGCCAGACGCTGCACCTTGAGAGGCCGACCCACCACAGCAGGAATCTCAACCTCGCTACCGGCCACGTTGAGCTCCAACATCAAGAACAGCCTGGACGAGCTAGAACGGTTCCAAAGCCCCGAGTAGTTGACCGCCCTGACAGAGGAGATGTCCGCCCTGGGGATGGTCCGCGTCCCAAACCACCCGCGAGAGATCACCTTGTCGCCGACAACGACCACACCAACGGTAAGGCCCCTGAGGACGAGCATCATCGGAATAGCGACGAACAGCCCCCCCAGGCCACAACTGTCCTTGGTCGTAGATCCCGCCTAGTGAAGCGGCAGACAACAAGAGCAGACCCATGATTGAAGCGATCCGTGCATTCCAGTTGGCGACGATGATTCGCTCAGGTCCCGGGTCAGCCACGGTGCAAGGATCGCACGATCGCGTCGGCCTCACGATGCCGAGACCATGAACATCCCCATCTGCCGCTGGGTGTGCCTCGGGGCGACGCCACTATTGGCGTGACGACTAGCCCGCCGGCCGGTATGAGATTCCGAGATCGGCAGCGGCACCGGCGAGTCGCTTGTCGCGGGTCCACAGGCTCGCATCCGTTGTCAATAGGGTCGCTGCGAGCAGGTGGGCGTCGACATAACCGATTCCGAGTCCAAACAGGGGCTGGGTTTCGACCAAGGTCATCACCTCGGCCTCTGTGGCGATACTTGCCTGCGGCAGGTTGCTCAGGAGACCCAGAATCTCGCTGCGACGAGAGAGTTGGCCGAGCGCGAGTTCGCCGACCACCCAGGGGTGAGCCAGCACTTGGGCTTCCTCGAGGAGCGTGGTGAGCTGAGGGTCTCCGACCCGGAGGTGGTCGATCCAGACCGAGGTGTCGACGAGGATCACGCGGGCGTCGTCCGCCGCCTCGGGATCGCGTTCAAGGCCGGTTCACTTCCCGCCAGCCGGGCGAGGCGCCGAGCACTCTCACGCTCGATCAGCGCCCGCAGGGCCTGTCGCACCAGTGCGCTCTTCTCACTGGTTCCCGTCAAGCGCTGAGCCTCGCGGATAAGGTCATCGTCCAAGGCCAGTGTCGTCCTCATGCTTACCTCCAGGCATCTCAACCATCATCATTTGATGATGTTACTCGTGCCGCCTTAGTTACGGAAGCCGATCGCTTCGCGGAACCGAAGGTCCCACCCTGCGTCATCTGAACGCACCCTTCTGCCGCGATGGGGGCGTGTTCTTGTTCGGTGAGGGTTCCTTGATCGGGACGACGGACGGTCGCCAAACTCGAGCGGTATCCGATGTGAGGGCGTTCCGGAGCCGTGAGAAAGTCTCACGGATGCACGCGGTCAATCTCAGTCTGTGCTGGGTAACGATTTCTGCTGATCTGCTCACCTGTCGGCTCAGTTCAGTGCGCTCTGAGAGTTCCGACCCTTCGCAGTCGGGGCCGTCGAGCCGTCTCCGCGCGGACCCCTCCTGGCACCCTCATCGCAGTCTCCCTGAGCCTTCCACTGCAACGTCTGACGTTTGACCAACAGCGCTCCGGTTGCTGAGCCAGTGCTCGAGCTCGGCGGCGGGCATGGGTCTGGATATGAAGAAACCCTGCGCTTGGTCGCAGCCCAGGGCCGTGAGCTCGGTGTAGGCGATGTCATTCTCGACGCCTTCGGCGACCACGCGCAGGTCCAGGCTGTGGGCTAAGGAGATCGTCGAGGCGACCAACGCTGCGGCGCGGGCGTCGTCGACCATGGGAAGGACGAAGGAGCGGTCGATCTTGAGCTCATCAATGGGCAGGTCGCGCAGGTAGGACAGTGAGCTGTACCCGGTGCCGAAGTCATCCACGGAAATCTGGACTCCGTGACGGCGCAGTCGAGTCAAGATGTTCCGGGCCCGATCGCGGTCAGCCATCAGGAACTCCTCGGTAATCTCCAGCTGCAGGGCTGCAGGGGAGACCCCGCGCGCGGCGAGCATCGAAGCGACCTGCTCGGGCAGGTCTGTGTCGACCAGGGAGCTGGCCGAGAGGTTAACCGCGATGGTCAGCTGTTGCCCACCTGCCTGCCACAGCGCGGCCTGGTCCAGGGCCATCCCGAGCACCACGCGGGTCATGGCGTGCATCAGACCCGCTTCTTCGACCACGTCCAAAAAGGAGTCGGGGTAGAGCAGACCCAGGGTGGGGTGGTTCCAGCGCACCAGCGCCTCGAGGCTCTGGACTTTACCGGTGGGTAGGTCGACCTTGGGCTGGAAGTACATGACGAACTGGTCGCTGGTCAGTGCCGTCCGCAGCTCCTCGACCATCCTGAGCTGAGTGGTGAAGTCAGTGTCATCGGCACCGCCGTAGACGTGATGGCCGTAGCCCGAAGCCTTAGCTTTGAACATGGCCGTGTCGGCCTTACGCAACAGGGTGCTCAGGTCAGGGCCGTCGTCGGGAAACAGTGCGATTCCGATACTCACCGCACTGTGGACCGCGATGTCCACCAACGTGAAGGGCTTGGTCAGTGCCGCGCACAGCTTGACCGCGACGGCGGTAGCCTGATCGTGGCCGGCATCGTCGAGCAGGACCGCGAACTCATCCCCGCCCAGGCGCACCAGCAGGTCGCAGTCCCGCAGGTGCTCGCCTAGGCGGGCGCCCACCTGGAGCAACAGCTCGTCCCCCGCATGGTGGCCAAGGCTGTCGTTGACCTCCTTGAACTTGTTGAGGTCCAGCATCAGCAGGGCTTGGCGTCCACGCTGCGGTGCCATAAGGCGCGTGTGCGCCTCGGCGTACAGAGCGCGCCGGTTGGGTAGCCCCGTGAGCTCGTCGGTGGTGGCGTCCCGGCGACGCAGGTCGGCCATCCGCGCGAGCAGGTGAAACCCCAACTGGGTGCGAGCCGTGGCCGCCAGAAGCGTCACAGCCGCCAGCACGATAGCCAACCTCGACAAACGCGTTTGGGTGCCTATGACCAGCACCCCCAGTCCGGCGACGGAGGCCACCACCGATACGACCAGGGCCGTCGCTGCGGTCGCAGGGCCCGCCTCCTGAGTCGCCGGCTGCTTATCTTGGGCAAAGCCGTCGACCCACATCGCCACCAGGGCTGGCCCGACCGCCCATCCAGCGTCCAATGGCATACCGACCACGTAGGTGCCTTTTGTCACCTGCAGCGCGTAGAGCACGTCTGTCGCCGCGAAGACCATAAGGCCAGCGATGAGCAAGCCCCACCGGCTGCCCAGGCGGACATCCCCCAAAGCAGCGATACCGGCGACGGCGGCAACAAGCAGCAGGTCGCCCATCGGATAGGCCAGCGCCACCACGGTGGCCACCGATGGCAACCCCCTGAGGGCGGAGCCCAACACGGGGCTGAGAACGACCGCGAGCACCGCGCCCGCACCGAGCGACCCCACCGCACAGTCCAGCCAAGCCGACACCGCCAGGACCCGCACGTGGTGGCGCACGGTGACGACCAGCGCGGCCATCATGAGTGGGAAGAACAGCAGGTACACGCCGTCCCCAACCGACGGGAACGGCACCGACCCGGTCGTGACCTGCGACCAGACAATAAAGATGAACCCGCTTGCGTACGCGGTCATCGCGGCCGCAGCGAGCAGCATCTCCAGGCGCCGGAAACCGACTCTATAGATCGCCAAAAAACAGATAGCGACGGGCAACCACTGGGTCAGCATGGCCAGCCAAAAGTGAACGAGGGTGCCGAACCAGCCCTTCCAGATCGGACCCAATCCGATGCCGTGCAGGGCCAGGCCGGTGACATATGCGGCAAGAACCAGCCCCATCGCCCACATCAGCCCAGTGTGGAAGGTTGCGCGCCTATTCGACCGCACCCGCCACCTCCAGTTGCTCGACACAGCCGCGACGTTCAATCTGCACTACTCACATCAGGCAAGCGTCACGGTGTAGGAAGGCTGAAGACCTCACAGATCAACATAAGAGCCCAGTCCGGACCCCAACAAGGAAGACCTGAGTGCGCAATTCTCATCTCGTCTAGGAGACCCTAGTGCCTGCCTACACCATTCAAAGCGGTTTCGAGGACAAATGGACCATAGGTTGAGGTCCTCATCGTCCATTAGCCCCGTCTACACCAGCGGTTACACAGCGACACTGCAGGCGCTCGGGCTGCTCGGCGAGCACTGGACCGGGCAGGCAACAGACTGGAGTCAGCTACCCGAAATGGCAGCCACAGTGCTGGCCGACGCGGCCCCAGTCGTGGCAGCCCTCACCTCAGTTCTCGCCGGCGCCCGGATCGTCGATGTCATCTCCTCCGGTGCATCCATCACCACAGCCGGGGAGGGGGCGTTGCTGCTGCGTGAGTCCGCGCGGCTGCTCACCGCCTCGCACGAGACGTACAACTATTTGCACGGCCCGATGGAACCGTTGGACCCGCAGACCGCGTGCGTGATCATCGGCGACGGGCGCGAGCTGCGCCTGGCACAGGACACCAGCGAGTTGGGGTGCCCGACGCTGCCTATCACCACCCGATCAGACATCACGTCGTCAAAGACGCTGACTGTCCTCACGATGCCCCAAGCGTCCTCGCCGTTGGCGCAGGCAGTCCTGGAGATATTGCCACTACAGCAGCTGGGTTGGGCGGTCGCCTCTAGCCGTGGCCTAACAGTCGACGGCTTCCGGTACCACCAAGACGACACGAAGCTGAACTGAGGCGATGAGCAGCTCCATCAGCGTCATCGGCAACATCCAGCTCGATGTCCTGGCCAGCCCAGTCAACGCCCTCCCGACCCCCCGGGGGTGACACCGTCATCGAGCGCATCGAAGTCCGCACTGCCGGCGCCGCAGGCAATGTTGCCCTGGCCCTGACCGCGCACGGCGTCCTTTCTACCTACGGCATCACCGACGTCCCACCCGACGCTTGGGAGGCAGACCTCGTCCTACTGACTGGTTACTTCTCACTACCGGGCTTGCGCGGGGATGGGTCGCTGGAGATCCTGCAGAAGGCGAAGGCAACCGGTGCACGGACATTCTTCGACACCGGTTGGGACCCAGAGGAGTGGGCTGGGGCCGCCGCCAGCGAGGTCCTCGCCATGCTGGCGCACGTCGACGTGTTCCTCCCCAACGAATCAGAGGCCTTCGCCCTCACTGGCGAAACCGACGCAGCTGCAGCGGCGGCTGCCCTGACGGACCTCTGCTCCGGTTGGGTGGTGGTCAAGTTGGGTTCGCGCGGCCTGATCGCCGCAGGCCCGAACGGTGCGCGGCTCACCATCGACGCCCCCGCAGTGAAGGTCATCGACACAACAGGTGCCGGTGACAGCCTCGCCGCCGGGTTGCTCGCAAGCCTCGCGGACGGTCACGACGTGGCCAGCGCCCTGGCAACCGGAGTGCGCGTGGCCTCCACCGAGGTGGGACGCGCCTCCCACCGCCGATACCCGACCAGGCGAGAGCTGCTCGCCTTCTGAGCAGGCCGGTAGTCGCCCGGCCCCAAGGATGCTGGTGCAAGAAGGGTCGAACCAAACAGTTCGCCCGGTGGATGGCTTGAGCGAGTTCAGCATCCTGAGGGCGGGGGAGCCGCTCAGCGGCGTCTCTGCCGACTGTCAGCGGACCAGGGTGGCGCGATCCGGCCTGCTCTTGGAAATTGGGTACCTATTGATGGACGGGGAACACGAGGCAGTACGACGCGGTGCACGACCAGCGGCTTCGGAGTGCGTTCTGACTAGGTGGGTGCCTGAGTTTCCGGGTGTCCCGCATCACGATCGGCTTGCGGACGGTCAAAGCGACATCTGTCGATGGTGAAGGTTGGCGCTACCGCCCTCGGGCCGTCGCACAGAACGGCAGGACGCGCGACCACAGGAGCTCAGCGGCCTGCTCGTCGTACTCCGCCGGCAGAGACGCATCGGTAAACAGGTGTCCTTTCCCGGGATAGTCGAAGACCTCGACAGATGCCCCCGCTGCGCTCACCTGCGCGACCACGGCATCGATCCCTTCTTGATTGCGGAAGGGATCCTCGGCCGTGTAGTGGATCTGGGCAGGCACACCCGCCGGCCAGGCGTCGACTCCGATCATGTCCAGGGAGAGGGCGCCGGAAAGCATCAGGACCCCACGAACGGGGCGAACGGTGGCGACGAACTCGGCCATGCCGCCACCGTTGGAGAACCCAGCGGCGATGAAACCATCGGACAAGCCCTGCACGGCTTCCGCCGCACGCCCCATCAGCGCGGGGTAGCCGATCTCCTGGGCGAACTCGCCGGCCTCGTCATAGTCGTCGAAGACCCGTCCCTCGTACTGATCCACGACCAGTACGTCGTGGCCAGCGGCCCGTAACCGATCAGCGGCTAGGGCGACGCCGGGTCGGACCCCGAGCACCGAGTGGAACAACGCGATGTTAGTCATACCCCGCAGTCTGCCCTCCGACACCGACATCCCACGGTGGAAGGACTCAGTTCGGCAGCGGATCGCTGAGCGGCTGCCTGGCGCGTGGGGTAACCGTTGCGCATCCCCGGTTGCCCTGTGCCGAGGATCCTTTCCTAGGCTGTGTCGCGTGAGCTTGCCGTTCCCCGAACCAACCGAACCCAAGTCCTCGCGCTCGGAGGTCTTCCTCGGTTACCTCGACTACTTCCGTTCCATGGTTGTCGACAAGCTCCAGGGGCTCACCGACGACGAGATGCGGGCAAGCCGGCTTCCCTCGGGCTGGACACCGCTCGCGCTGCTGAACCACTTGATCCATGTCGAGCGTCGCTGGGTCGTCTGGGGGTTTGAGGGCACGGCCGTTGCTGAACCGTGGGGCGACAGCCGAGACGGCAGTTGGTATGTCCACGCCGGCGAGAGCCTCGCCGACCTCGTGCAGGCCCTGCACGTCCAGGCGGACATCACCCGCTCGGTGGTCCAGACCCACGAGTTGTCCGACGTCGGGGAGCCGGGCGAACGGTGGAGCGGCGCCGTTCCCGCGACACTTGAGCGCGTCCTGCTTCACCTGCTGCAGGAGTACGCACGGCACGTGGGCCACCTTGACATCGTTCGCGAGCTGGTCGACGGCAAGGTCGGAGAGTAGCCGCCACGTCTGGGGAGGCCCGCGGCATTCATTGCCGGCGTTCCGCCGGGGGACGAAACCCGGACACTGAAGTGGCGCCCGGCCAGGGCGGTGTTCGGATCTTGACGATCTCCGTATCGGGATGGGTCACTGGAAAGCGCGCGGGCATGGGATTTGACTCTGACACGGTGTCAGGCTCGACAGTGAGGTCATGGCCGACATGAACGAGCAGACGACGGGTTTGCTGGGCATCGGTGCGTTCTCCTCGCTGGTCCGGTTGAGCGTGCGCATGCTCCGGTACTACGACAAGCAGGCAGTGCTACTCCCGGCCTACACCGATCCCGACACCGGATACCGCTACTACGCTGGAAATCAGATCCGCGACGCGGTCCTGGTGCGGTCCCTGCGTGATGTCGGGTTCACCGTGTCCGCCATCGCCGCGGTGGTCCCGCAGGGGCACGACCCGCAGATTCTGCGTCGCGCGCTTAAGGCTCACCGCGGCGAGCTTCAAGCCGAGTCCTCACTGATGCGAGGGCGACTCGCCGACCTAGCCCACCTCATCGACAACCTCACGGAGGTTCCCATGACCGACATCACGCTCACCACCATCCCTGCCACGACGATCCTCGCGCTCCGCGGTGTCGTCCCGACCTACGCCGAACAAAGCCAGCTCTGGGACACTTTCGTCCCCCTGGCCCAGCGCTGCGAGCTGCCCGCACGTCCAGAGACGGGCGGGTCCACGTTCTTCGACGAGGGCTACCAGGAAAACGACGTCGACCTCGAGACCTGGGTGCCGATCGGCGAGCCGATCGCTGTCGAAGCGCCGCTGACGTGTCGCCAAGTTCCGCAGTACCGAGCTGCGGTGGCCACGATGCGCGGTGACTACTCCGGAATCGCTGCGGCGTCGGCGGATCTGGCGAGATACCTGGCGCGAGAGGGACTGATGAAAACAGGGCCGTTGTCGCACGTCTACGTCCTCGGTCGGGACCAAACAGCCAACTCCGCAGACTACGTCACCGAAATCCGCGTCCCGGCCTGAACCTTTCGGGTGACGGGTGCCTCCCTACGCCCGTCACCCGGCAGTTCGGCGCGGGTTTGCGGCGCTGGATGGCGCGCCCGGCCGGCTTCAGGTCCACGTCCATGTCGTCTCAAAGGTCGTTCCGTAAGCATCGGGGGCTGTCCCGTTCCAAGGGCCAAGATTGCCTTCCGCGCCCGTGCCGCGAACCTGGACCACACAGCCCTCGACCGCACGCCACGCCCACAGGGGGGTGCCGATCCGTTCGGTCACGTCGGCTTCCTCAGCCCAACACAAGCCTTTGGCCGTTCGGCGGAAAAGGATGAGCCCGTGCAGCACGAGCACAACCCGACCATCCACCGCACCCTGATCCTGACCCGCTTGGCTATCGTCAGGACGAGGGGGTCGAAGGGTCCTTGCTTCGGCCTCGGCCGGATTGGAGGGCGAACCACATAAGAGGGATCTGCAAGGGCAGTCGGATCAAGGTGACCACCTTGGCCGTCAGGTCGTCGCCGTGCTGGGCCGTTATGACGGCTTGTAGGTTGCCCGGCCAGATAATCACCAGCAGCATGGCGGCGGCGAATCCCGCCCATCGGTCTCGGCGCCAAAGCCCAACCGCGCAGAGGAGTTCGACCACCCCGCTGGCGTAGACCAGTTCGGTCGCCCAGCCCAGAAAATGCGGGACCAGAGGCGTGAAGATGGCCGGATGGGCCAAGTGTGTTACCCCGCTCACAGTGAAAGCAGCCGCGACAACCCAAGGGCCGTAGCGAGTGCGCCGGCCCTGGCCGGTGTCGTCACCGGCATCCCCTACGACCGGCGCCCGCATCCCGGCTCCATCCCAGCGCCGCAGGCGTGATGGTCGATCAACCCATAACGCTCTTGGCCGGGCCGCAATCCCTTACCCGAATATCGCACCCACTGCGAGGACGATCTATCGCCCCAGGTCACCCCGCCAGGTGAACGGGGCATCCGCCAGCCCGATAGTTTCCACCCCATCACGGCCTTCAACGTGCACACCCGTTGACCTGCAAGGGAACCGCCGTTGACGTGCAATCTTTGACTGTTGCCAGATCGCATCCGATGGAATTGGCTCCAGAATGCCGGCAGGTGCCGGGGGTGTGGCAGCTGAGGGCACGGGTTTGGGTGGTGAGGCGGCGGGTTCGGGGGTCACCGCGGGAGGCAAGGGGACGAACCGAGCTGATGTCGCGCAGTACCAAAGCGCGCAGCGAAGCGGGAGGCACCGCGAGGGTCATCCAGGCCATCTCGGTGGCGGCGGCGCGAAGGCTGGCGACCTCGTCGCGGCACTGGGAACAGTGGGCCAGATGGGCCTTGAAGCGGGTTTGAAGCGGGCACGTTCGACCTCGGCGACAGCCTCGAGGGCGTATGCCCCCGAGAGGGCGTGGATGTCGTCCTCACTCATGACTCAAGTCCTATGGTGTCGCGCAGTCTGATCAGTCCATCGCGGATGCGAGTCTTGGCCGTGCCCAATGGCAGCTTCAGCATTGAGGCCACCTCCCGATGCGTGTACCCACCGAAGTACGCGAGCTCGAGGGCGCTGCGCTGAGGCTCGGTCAAGGCCTCAAGTGCCCGGTGGATCCGCTGCGCGTCCAGGTTGCTGTGGGCCTCCTCGACGGTCTGGTCGAACCCCGCGGTCCGGTCACGCGCCTCGTAGGCCGTGTCCCTGCGTCGGGCTGCTTCTGCCGAGCGCACCCTGTCCACCGCCTTACGGTGTCCGATCGTCATCAGCCAGCTCAGTGCGCTGCCACGACCGGGGTCGAACCTGGAGCTGTTACGCCAGATGTCCAGATAGGCGTCCTGGGTGACTTCCTCGGACTGGGCCCGGTCCCGCACGACCCGAAGAACCAGGCCGAACAACCGGGTTGACGTCAAGTCGTACAGCTTCGCGAACGCAGCCTCGTCACCCAGGGAACACCCCTGCAGGAGCTGCCCCAGCTCCTCGTTGGCCGAGAGGGCGCGGCTCCCCACCGTGGAGCCGACCTCGCCTCCGGGCGCCAGCATCATTTCAACCATGATGGCCAATCAGTCGGTGTTCTTCCCCCGCACGGGAACAGAACGTTCTCGAGCAAGCAGTCCGCGCCTGCCGCATCAGGTGGTGACGAGCAGGGCGTAGATCTACGTGGTTTCTGCAGGTCTCCCATTTGACCAACCTGCGTGCGCTGCACAGGTTCTCGACCTGGGACTCGGCGAATCGGGAAAACATCTGGCCGGCTCCGTGGCCGGCCATGGCGGCCACAGGAACCAGCGCGGCGGTGCTCGCGGTCACCCATCTGCGCGACGTGAGGGGGGCCATCATGCGGTGGCCTGGGCGTCGGTGATCCCCAGGTCGTCGCGCAGACGACCCAGAATGCCCGCAAGCAGCCGGGAGATATGCATCTGGCTGACCCCCAGCCGGCGGCCGATCTGCTCCTGGCTCAGACCATCGACGAACCGCAGCGCGATGACCTGCCGTTCGCGCTCGCTCAGCCTGGCCAGCGCCGGGCGAAGCCACTCGACCCGCTCGACCGCCGCGTACCCATCATTGTCATCAGGTAGACCCTCGCCCAGCGACAGGGCGGAGTCGGTGTCGGTGGGCGCGTCCAGCGACAGGGCGCTGTAGCCGCTGCGGGCCACCAGCACGTCGGTGAGCTCTTTGGTCTCGACCCCAAGGGCGCCGGCCAGCTCGCCGGCCGACGGGGCCCGGTGCAGCTGCTGTCGCAGGTTCGGCTCGATGCAGCTGACCTCGGCGTGCAGCTCTTGGAGTCGCCGGGGTGGGCGGACCATCCAGGCGTGGTCGCGGAAGTAGCGTTTGATCTCCCCGGCAATCGTGGGGGTGGCGTAGGCCGGGAAACCTGCGCCCTTGCCAGCCTGGTAGCCAACCACCGCCTTGAGCAGCCCGACCCGGCCCACCTGGACCAGGTCGTCCCACTCGATGCCCCGCCCGGAGTATCGCCTTGCGACGCCGTCCGCCAGAGGCAGATTCAGCAGCACCACCTCATGCTGCAGCCGGCGGCGCTCAGTCACGCTGCGGGCACGAGCAAGGCGCCCCAGGAGGGACTCGGTGAGCACCAGGCGCTCGCGGCGGGCGTCAGCGCGGGTGTCAACCTGAACAGAAGGAGTCGGGGCAGAGGTGAGCGACATCATCATGTACTCCGTTTGAGAACAAGAGCTGAGATGGCGCCGCTACTGGACCACTTCGTTGTTCTCACATTGAAGCACCAACCGGCCCGTGACGACAAGCCCGCGCGTTGACTCATCAAGAATGCGCGCGTAGGGGTAGTCGTTGACTCACCAAGGGATGCGCGCGTAGGGCGCGCCTACCGGACCGGTTCCGTTCTGGCCGATAGGCCCGATCGATGGGACTGACGATGAGCCAACGGCAAGGGGTGGCCAAGACGATCGCGACGCGCTACAAGCGTGTTTGCAAGGCGGAAAAGGGCAGGATCCTGGACGAGTTGTGCGCGACGACGGGCTGGCACCGCAATCACGCGCGTAGAGCGCTGGCACAGGCCCTGCGGCCGAAGGTGGTGCGGGCGCGCCGGCCTCGCCCGCCGCCCTAGGCCGGGCCCGCTCACCTGGGGTACCCATGTACCCAGCAGCGCCCGGGCTACACCCGGAGGTCGACGGCGAGCCTGGTCAGTAGCCGTTCCTGATCGCGTTCATCGCGGCTAGTCGAAGCTCCAGCTGGTCCATGACCACCGCGGCCAGGTCCGCTAACATCACCATTTGTTCCGGCGTGGCCTGGTGAGGTTGCGTGTCCATGACAGCAACCGTGCCCAGAGGGTGCCCGTCGGCGGTGATGATCGGTGCCGCGGCGTAGAACTGCAGACCCAGCTCACCGCTCACCAACGGGTGCCCCGCAGTGCGCGGATCGGACGTCGCGTCCAAGACCACGTAGGGCTTGCCCTCCAAGACGACCGACGCGCACAAGCCCGGGTCCCGGGTGGTCTGCCGCACCCCGGACAGACCAAGACTTGCCTTGAACCAGACCCGGTCGGTGTCCACGATGCTCACCGTGGCCATCGGCACCCCGAACAGCTTCGCGGCGATCACGGCGACCCGGTCGAAGGCGCCGTCTGGTGGGGTGTCCAAGATGTTGTAGCGGCCCACGGCCTTGATCCGGGCGGACTCCTTGCTCGACAGGCGCCCCTGGGGGGTTAACGCGACCTCTTCACCGGTCTCGGCCAGGTCCTGGGCCACGTCGCGCAGCTTGCGGTTGAGGTTCATGCTCGCGGTCCGTAACCGGTCGAACGCCTGACCGGCGGTGAACTTGTTGCGCTCCATCAAGATCCCCTGGGCCTGGCCGATCACGGTGCGGGTGCCCATTGCCTCCTTCAGCTGGTCTATCCGCTCACCCGCCTGGCCCATAGCCTCCGTGGCCGCTAATGCCAACGCGGCATAAAGGGCCAGCAGCAACGCGGTATCGCGTTCGGACTCCCCAAAAACCGCTGCCCGCCTGGAGTAGAGGTTCAGGCTGCCCACCGCCTGCCGCACCCCTCCAGCACCCAAGCTCGGACCAGCGAACAAGCTCACACACATCACCGACCGGGCCCCCGCATCGGCACCCTGCACTGCCAGGACCGGCCACCGCGTCTCGTCCGGCAGGTCGCGGACGATGATCGCCGTCCACTCCACCGCCGTGGCCGCCTCCAGACACGGCCCCTGTCCCGCGGCGTACTGCGCGCCGTCCATTCGCTGGGCCAATTCCCCAGTGAACGCTGCCGTTATCCATCCCCCACCAGCCCCGGGCAGCGTCAAGCTCGCAGCTTCGGCGCCGCGGACCACCTCCACCGCCACCTGCGCCAACCCGTGCAAGATGCCCTCGACCCGCCTGGCCTCCATGCCGGCCCCGGCAAGATCACCCATCGCCAACAACGGCGCAGGAACCAAGCCGGTGGCCTCGCGCTCGTCATCCATGAGCGCATCATCGCACGGTCGGCCCCGACCGCGAACGGGCGCGACATAAGCCAGAAAGGATGAGTGCTGCACCACCCGTTGGGTCCGACTCTCCGTAAGCCTGACGCGGTTCTGCTGTCTTTCGTTCGATTTGCCGGCCTGTTAGGTGGCGCCGTTTCACACGCACACGCGCGGCCGGGTGGCGTGACCTCATAGGAGCCTGTTCAAAGGCGCGCATCACTGGGTTACGTGCACTTGATCGAGGAACTGGCCCGGCACGCCGGACACGGCGACATCCTCAGGGAGCAGATCCTGGCCGCCTATGGCTCACAGACCGAGCGTCTTCTGTCAAATGCCCCATCCACGTCCCGACACTGGGCGGTTCAGCTCTGGCCGCTACGCCGCAGGCCGATCGGCCACCGTACGCCGAGGCTTGGTTCCGATGCGTCCGGTCATCGTTCCACTACTGGGACGGTGGATGGGCGATCCGAGTGGCACGGAGGATCTCAGGTCGTTATGGTGAACGACGGTCTTTCACCATCGACTGACCGTGGTCCCTGGACGATACATGGCCTTGCCCAAGGGCCCAGTGTGGGGACAGTGTTGCTACCCGCCGGCGGGTTCGTGGGCTGTGTTCTGCTCGACGGCGATGGCGTAGCGTTCGTCGATTTTGCCGATCTTGTAGTAGAGGACGGCGCCGATCCAGATCACCAGGAACATGGCGACGATGATCCGCCCGGCGGTGTTGATGTCGATACCTGAGATGAATTCCCACGGCTGGCCGTTGAGGTGCAGTTGTTGGGCAAGCAGGCCGATGACTTCGATGCTGCCGATGACGAAGGCTACGAAGATCGACAGGCTGGTGGTGGTGATGTTGTAGTAGATCTTGCGGATCGGGGTGACGAATGCCCAGCCGTAGGCCTTGGACATGAACACTCCATCGATGGTGTCCATCGTGCACATTCCGGCCGCGAACAGGATCGGCAAGGAGATGATGGCCAGCGGTGGTAGCGAGGACCCGGCGGCCGTGCCGGCGACCGCAGCGGTGGCTGACAAGCCCAGGAATCCCACTTCGGTGGCGGTGTCGAAGCCCAACCCGAACAGCACCCCAACGGGGTACATCTGCCAGGTGTGGTTGATGAACTTGTTGTAGCGGCCCTTGAAGATCCGGTTCATGAAGCCCCGGTTGGCCAGCAGCGTGTCTAGCTCCTCGGGCTGGTACTGACCGAGTTTGGCTTGCCGCCACATCTTGACGATCCCGACCAGCACGGCCAGGTTCAGGGCCGCAATCAGGTACAGAAAGGTGGCCGAGACCAGGGTGCCGATAATCCCGCCGGCCTGGGCGTAACTCTGCTGGAAGGTGCTTGCCGCCTTGGCCGCGAACGCGATCGCCACCGACAAGCCCAGCACGATCGTGGAGTGCCCCAAGGAGAAGAAGAACCCCACCCCAAGGGGCCGTTTGCCCTTCTGCAGAAGGTAGCGGGTCGTGTCATCGATTGCGGAGATGTGGTCGGCATCAAAGGCGTGGCGTAGCCCGAAGCCGTAGGCCAAAGCTGCGGCGCCGGCGAACACGAGGTGGCCCTTGCCGTCCCCGAGCAGGTGATATTTCGACTGGGCGTCGTAGTAGTAGAAGATCCCGAATCCGGCCACGTGTAGCGCGACGATGAATCCGAAGAACCCCAGCAGCCGGGGAACCTCGTCGGGGGTAAACCGGATCCGCTCTTTGTCCGTCACGGTCCCAGGGCCCGGGCCCGTGCCTGAAGTGATGTTCGTGGTCATCAAGGGCTCGCTCTCAGCTAGGACAAGGCCACCGCCCTGAAGCCTGAAGGGGCGCCACAACCCTGCGACTGTTGCGAGTCATTCGCAATAGTGGTGAAGTACCCGATCGCAGTGCCCTCAAACGAACGCGCGGGTGAATTCTGCCCAGCTGGTCCCGGCCGGTGATCGAATCGGATTCGCGCCAGTCTGATTCGGGCTAGCCGCAGCACGCGTCTTGTGAAGACCTCAGAGCCGCTCCGCTTGTGCAGGCGTTCCATGGCTAGGCTCACGCGCTCCGCGTGCTTCGTTCTCAGGTCGGGGCGAAGATCCTCGGTGTCCTGTCCGGGCTCGTCGTGTACCGGTCCCGTCGGGGCCGTGCGAGATGGCGCCACGCGCTGAAGTGATCTGGGCCCCCGCTTCCACGATCGTGTTCCTGTCATCGTTCGTGTGGGACGGCTCGCGGGTTGTCGATGGTCGATGGCAGAGCCGCGCTGGTGAAGCGAGTAACAAGCGCGAACGGTGTCTGAGATTCCAGATCGACTTCCGCTGAAGCTGACCCGTCGAGGAGCAGGTGCGGGCGGGTGCCAACGACACCAAGGTGGCGACCGTTCATAGCTTCGGTCAGCCGTCGCGCGATATAGAGGCCGAGCCCGGTTCCGCGGTTCGGGGGAGGCCCGAGGCGTCGGAACGGTTCAAACACCGCTTCAGCCTGGCCCGGCGGGATGCCTGAGCCGAAGTCGTGGACCACGATTTCCACCACGTCCCATTGTCCTCTGCCGAGATGATGAGCCGCTCACCTTCTAGGGAATACTTGTCGGCATGGGAAAGTAGATGATGACAAGCCCCGTCTTGGCGAACAGGCGCACAGCCCGGTCAGGGTCTCCGCCCCTGGACGTTTGAAGAGCTGCCGCTTTGCTGCTGGTGGGTAACGCCACCACGCCAAGGCCAGAGCCAACAGGAGATCGGTCGCCACCTGGGTGTCAGACAGATGCAGGTCTCCCGCCTTCTTGGTGGCATTCTCGAGCGGTTGCGCGAGGACCTG
>ENA-OFCI01000767-OFCI01000767.1-metagenomes-genome-assembly--contig:-NODE-767-length-17266-cov-3.700657_pt1 | contig 17266 bp, 15 predicted proteins | sample MGYA00153391_OFCI01 | MGnify analysis MGYA00153391
GCTTTAATCTGGGTAGGGGAAATATTGACCAGTGAATCGCGCAAAAAATTAAGCGCTGCTGCACCCGCCGGGACTGGCATCAGTGTGCCAATGCAGGGCAGTGTGCCAATGCAGTATTGCTCACTGCCTTTTTTGATGTCCCATTTCACCCCCAGTTCGCGCAAAGCTTCGCTACTCACTTCGAGGATCAGACCTTCGACAAAAACCTGTCGTGCCGGTTTATCGATCGTGTCCTGAATGAGCTTGCGTAATTTAAAAAATTGTTCAGGATAGTTGGGGTGAAACAACACCAGCAATTGTGAAGTACCGGCAGCGACGTTTTCCTGAAGATTAGTTGCGGCGCTGGGAATCACGGTCAAGCCTAGTTGATCACGCTGTGCAGCGGGCGTCGCGCTACCGGGCAGCCCGCCATATTCTGCGCCGACCAAACCGGTGTTGCGGGATTCGGGTGAAGGCATGCGCACCACGAGGGGCAGTCGATCCAGGCTGATGGAAGACGGTAAAAATTTAGCTGCCGGGAAACGTGGCCCTAGTTTGCCATCACCACCTTGCCCGCTCTGCGTGCCGAATGCGGCGGGCTGGCCTTGAAATGCTGCATCCATTGGCATCCCAGCACCATTGCCGCTGGCGGCCGTGCCCGACATCATCGGCACATCCTGGCCGCGATAGGAGTCCTCTTTCGCCAGCGCATCATCATCGGTGATGGTGGAGTAACCCATCGCGCGCAGGGCAAACAGGGCGCCGGCTGCATCCATGTAACTTAAATTAAGCACACGCGATTCCAGATCGCCCAAGCCCAGTTTCGACATCAACTTGGTGCGCTCCGTCATCAGGGTTTGCAGCGTAGCGCCCAGTGTATTGAGATCCGGATTGGGGGTTTTGTCGTTGCCACTTTCACCGTAAACCCACAACTGCGGCAGGCGGCGTGGTGCGATCAGGTAACCGAAACGCAACGTATCCTGACGGCCATCCGCAGTGCGAATGGCCGCATCACCCGCCGTAATCTGCATTGGTGGACTGGCCATCGCGGCAAGTTCAGCCGCGTTTGCTTTCCGATAATTACTGGTAATTTCCAATTGCTGGATTAGATCAGTGATGAGCTCGCGAATCTGCGATTCCGGAATCTTGGGCAAAGGAATCAGCTGCACCATGCCATCACGCAGAGAAATCGACAATGGGCCTGATCCGGCGGCAGGCGTTCCCTGGAACGCGGGCGGGGGAAATGAAGGCGGCGGGAAAGCGGCGAGGTCGGCCGCGGTGGGCGGTGGGAATTGTGGGGGGGAGGGTGAAGGTATAGGTAAAGCGGCTGGTGGAAAAATTTGTGATGAGGGCGGGGGGGATGGTTGCGGCTGTGATTGTGTGGCCAACGGAAGTAATACGCTGACGCATAGCAGAACCGTCGTACCGACAAAATTAAAAGTTTGTCGACGAGGGCGCTGCCTCCTCAAACAAGGCGCAACACTCAAGCGCGTGTTTAAAGAATGAACAATTTCGGGTTGGGTCACGCTTCTCTCCCTGCTTTAACTGGTTTATGAGCCTTGGGTCAAACAATATCGGGTATAACCGAAATTGTTTTGCAAGACTATTTTTATGGGGTCATTTTATTTGTTGTTGACATGATACCGAGAAGCTCGTTTGTCGCGGTATTTAATTGCAGTTACTGCAATCACTGCGAGCATAGGCCTCCAGGCTACCAATGCTTATGCGTGGCGGATGATTCGACCTGGATTAACTGAATCACCCTAGTCTTCTTTGCTGGCGCGCATCGACAATACATTTGGCGGTGCTTTAAAAGTGTCGGCCCGCGAAACTTCCCAAAACACTTTAAATACGGGATGCTCCGGTATGCCCTCAAGGAGTTCCCCATGCCTGGCCCAAGTATGCAGCGCTGCCAGTGATCGGACTTCGGTTGACGATACGCGGCGGATCACATGCTCCGGCCCGATTTCAGAAGGGTGATTCAAGCCTGCGGCTGCGAGCAGTTCTTTCAACGCTTCCAACGTGTTCTGGTGAAATTGAAAAACGCGCTCTGATTTTTCAGGCACCACCAGCGCACGCATGCGTTTCGGGTCTTGGGTGGTCACTCCTGTCGGACAATTGCCGGTGTGGCAGGTCTGCGCTTGCAGGCAACCGAGTGCAAACATGAAACCACGCGCTGAATTGCACCAGTCAGCGCCGATCGCAAGCGTGCGGGCGATATCGAAAGCCGTAATGATTTTGCCGGATGCGCCGATTTTGATACGATCCCGCAAGGCCACGCCAATAAGCGTGTTATGTACCAGCATCAAGGCTTCACGCAGCGGTGCGCCCACATGATCGGTAAATTCCAGCGGCGCCGCACCAGTGCCGCCTTCGCCGCCATCCACGACGATAAAATCGGGCGTGATTTGGGTTTGAAGCATCGCTTTTACAATCGCAAACCATTCCCATGGATGACCAATCGCCAATTTGATCCCGACGGGTTTACCGCCCGACAGCTGGCGTAATTTCTGCACAAAGCCCAATAGTTCAAGGGGAGTCGAAAACGCAGAATGTCTGGCCGGTGACACGCAGTCCACCCCCATCAGTACCCCGCGCGCTTCAGCGATTTCAAGCGTGACCTTAGCACCTGGCAAGACACCGCCATGGCCTGGCTTGGCCCCTTGCGAGAGTTTGATTTCGATCATTTTGACTTGCTCGTTGCGCGCATTTTCAGTAAATTTATCCGCATCAAATTTACCCTCCGCGGTGCGACAGCCAAAATAGCCGGAGCCCAGCTCCCACACAATATCGCCTCCTGCACGGCCCGCTTGAGCGCGGTGGTAGCGCGAGATGGAACCTTCGCCGGTATCGTGATAAAACCGGCCGCGTTCAGCACCTTCATTGAGCGCCAGAATCGCATTTGCCGAGAGCGCGCCAAAGCTCATCGCAGAAATATTAAAGACGCTTGCCGAGTAAGGCACGGTGCAATCCGGCCCGCCGATGGTGATACGGAAATCATGGCTCGCAATTTCCGCAGGCGCAATGGAATGGTTGATCCATTCGTAATTAGATTCATAAACATTGAGCTGGGTACCAAACGGACGCTTATCGCTGACATGTTTGGCGCGTTGATAAACAATCGCGCGCTGTGATCGTGAAAACGGCAGCTCCTCGTTGTCTGCTTCTATAAAATATTGACGAATTTCCGGACGAATAAATTCAAAGAAAAAACGGAAATGTGAAAGCACCGGATAGTTGCGGCGGATGGCTTGTTTGGTTTGCACATAGTCGAAGAGCCCGACTAGCGTCAGTAACCCAAACACCGCCGCAGGCCACAGCCAGATAGATGATGTGATCGACGGCAACACAGCCAGTGCGCTGCAGGTGAGCATTAAAATAAAACAAAGTGCCCAGGCCCAGTAGCGCTCGGCAATGACTGATTCAATGGTTTTGCCGGTAATTTTCAAGCTAGCTGCCTCCATGTTATGTGTCATTTATAGTTTTGGTGAACACACTTCACACGCACATTAAACCTAATTCACATGAACTCAATGCTGACACGATTAGGGTCGCATTGGCAACGCCACGACCGCGGCACCGTGCCGACGTTACAGGCAACGCCAAGTCTTCGGCTGAAATTTGCATGGCGTGCGCAAATGCAACTCTCGCGTTTTAATAAGGTGATTTCCCGTAGCTCTCATATGAGCCACGCAAAATGACAAAACGCCAAGCTTCGATAAAATAATGTGGTGCGTTCAGCAAACACAAGCATTGGCGGGCGTCTTTAGACATTTTTGCTTGGAAATGTCCGTCGGCTGGATAGTTTGCGGAAATTATTCTGCCTATTTTGAAGCCCTGATATAGTTGAAACTAAACGGTGCAGAACCCATTGTTGATTTAATCTGCTAACAATAGGATTAAAAAATCAGCGACGCAAAAATTCCCTGACCTTGATTCCAACAATAAAAAAACGCTAAATTATGAAAAAACTTCATTCTCTCCGCTCATCAGTATGCATTCTTGCCAGTGCGCTCCTGATGGGCGGTTGCGCGACTATCCCGAACGATGAGCCACTAGACGAGGGGGCCGCTGCGTTTTATGCCCCATCAAGGGCTGCCGTTGATCCCAACAACGGGGCAATTGGATTGATAGGATTAAGCGCGCCGTCAGGACAAGATTTTATGGCCTATGGACACATGCTCGCCGCACAGCCGATTGTATTCACCTGTGCCGAAGTACCTAAACAAAGCGAAGCTTCAAGTGCGCTGACAATAAAGTGGAATGAAGAGCACATGAATTGTTGGCAGGATGATTACGAGCCCTTTGATCAAGACCCGAAGTGCGCGCCGATTGAGGAGGCCATCCAGACTCTGCTAGACAACGCCGAATTACTTCAGCGCTATCGATTAATCTTGAAATTACCGCCTGCGTCCGGATTCATACAAGCGCGTGGCGTGCCAAGTATAGCAATGACAAAACTGACCGCCGTAGCAATCAAAGTTGATCTTCGTCAGGGCCGCTTTGAAGAGGCGTATCGCTCGTGGCTAGATGAATATTCATTTTGGCGACGGATGAATTCGGTTGGACGCAACTGGGTGGAAGTGGCCATGGGCTTGGTCAGTGAGGGATATGCACTTCGCGGCGTTGAGTCTCTACTGTTTCGATCACCTCAGTTGATCGATACACACTACGATGAACTGATCTCGCTTCTGTCGCCGGAAGGTATTGGTCGATTTAATCTTCCCGGCATCATGCGCGCCGAATATGCCTTGACGATGCAAGCCTATGAGGTAGACAAAAATAGAGCCGCTATTTTTCCAAACTACATCACCAATAGGCATTACCGTTACGCGCAACAAATGTTGGAGGTTGTTAGCACGCCAGCAGATTTATTGAATGTACTTGGCACGAATCGAAAAAATTTCCTCAAGCCAATAGAATTGAACGCGACCGATCCGCGATTTGCCGCAAGCGCTGAATTCGTTGGTCCGGGCGTTTACCTAGGACCCTTCGAGCTTATCAAGAGCATGCACAACAAGAATCAACTGATGGCACTGCTGTCGATGAGGATCAGAATTTTCAAAGAAAAAGTGCCGGAATCGCAAATTGCCGCCTACTTGGTGGCGCATGTCGCAAACATGCGTGAATCGTTCACTGACGGACCAATGCAGTGGGATCAAAATAAGCGTGTGCTGTTCTTTGTCAGTGAAAACAGAAGTGCTAATGAAGTTCGACTATAAACACATCGGTTATAAACAATACTGAATAAATTATTAGGCCTACTATCGGCCATATTCGATCACCGCATTCGTTTGCATAGGTTTCCTATAATGCAATTTCGTGGATTTACATCTCACTTCGCATTATCACTTTCCTGATTAGCATCGCCGCGAAACCGATCTGCTGCCGATTGTCGCTGGCCGGTTGCTGCTTGCAAGGTGCCCGCTCGGCCCAACCCAAACGGAGGCATGTTGACATACACATTTTCATATTGGCCTGCTGATATGGCATAAGTTTCATGCCAAATGCCGACTGAACCATTGGTGCCAATCGCTTTATTGAAGGCCTGCCAAGCGGGTAAATGTTCGGCTTCGCGAATTTTGGCGTAAGCCAATAGCTGCTCCATTGAGCGCCAATACTGCACCATGATGGTGGTGCGACCAAACCACATTTCAGCATGCAGCAACCCCAACGCCGGCTCCTGATAAAGCTCTTTGAGCATGCGCGGCATGGCGGTGGCAACGGGTAACCACTTGTGTATTTTTAGCGGCTGATTGACGCGCATGCCAATTAAAAACACCACAAAGTTACCATCAAGACTGGCGGTAAGACGTTCTGGGCGAATCATGTTGAATGGTGCTCCTGAAGAATAATTTTATTTGCGGATTTGATTGAAGGGGAGGGCATTTTTATCGCATTTTTTAGCGCGATTTTTTAGCGCGGTGATAGGTCAGGGCCGCCGCGATGCAGGACGCCAGCGCATCAGTCGGTATCACCTCATCCTCATTTAAAATAATTGCCCGATTGCCTTCAAATTTCAATTCATTCGGGAAAAAAATTCTGAATGACTCGATCAAATTTGTCTGGCAATTAAAGTACATTACGTACTGTGTCGGCAATGATTTGTTACAGCCAATTCGCACAGTGCTGCCGCTTCTGGATTGTGCGGTAATGTAAGCGGGTTCGCCCCATTTAAGTGTTTCCTGAATCTCACCCACGCCTTCAGTTGAAGCGGCAGTTTCAAAAATAAGCGTACGCAACGCCAACAGCTTGCGGCGAATAGCGAGAGGGTAGGTATGGAAAACCGCAGCAACGCCAGAATTTATAAACGGCTTCATATCATGTGCCTAGTGAGTAATTTACATTGAGTTGAACGGCCGCTTTATGTACGACAAATTATTATGAAGCATGAATGGCTGTTAGCCGTGAGACACTCCGCATCTTGATTGTTTTGTAATACTGACGGCTATTTAAGTCTTATGCCTCAAACATCATTGACACCACTTATGCCCAACACACCACCGCCACGCGCACAACCCACGATCACTTGGCAAGAATCGCAGCAACAGCATGCGGCGCAATGGCGGGCAGAGAACGGCTCAGCCGCGCCGAGGCGGGTCATCGTTGCCGATGACACTTTAACCGCTGATGTGGCGTACAACCTGGCTTGTGAGGGCACGGCGATGTTGTGGCGCGGTGATTTTCAAAATGCGCGGCAGTTGCTGCAGGCGATGGCGCGGCGAGCCGATGCGAAATCGGTGCGTGCGGCTAAAAAACTATCCGCTCTGAAACTATCCGCGATGAAACCATCCACATTTCCATCGCCGTTAATAACGGATGTATTCAATCTGCATCGACAGGCACAAGCGCAGCGCGCGCGAATTTTATCCATGCTATTGATCCCGTTTGATGCCGATTTTTCAATTCCGCTACGGCGTGCGCCCGATGTACGAAGAGCTTGTGCCGAAGCATGGGGGGCTCCCGGCCAATCAGCCGCTGCTTCGGTGACATCGCTACGAGAATTATTGGGCATCATTGGTGCGCACGAATGGCGTCGCAAAGGCGTTGAGATTCCGGCGCTCGGTGATCGGATACATCCGTATTACGGTGTGTTTGCGCCGATTCGCGGGGAATATATTGCCCTAGTGGCCGAGGCTCTTCTGCCCAGCCCGTTACCGCCGCTTGCTTTTGATATTGGCACCGGCACCGGGGTGCTGGCTGCCATTCTCGCGAGGCGCGGTATCAAGCGTATTATTGCCACCGATCAGGATCCGCGCGCGCTGGGCTGTGCTCGTGAAAATTTGACGCGCATGAAGTTGCATGATCGTGTTGAAACTCTGGAAGCTGATCTTTTTCCCGCTGGCCGTGCGCCCTTGATTGTGTGTAATCCGCCGTGGTTACCCGCACGGCCATCATCGCCGATTGAGCGTGCCGTTTATGATCCGGAAAGCCGCATGCTGCGCGGTTTTTTGACCGGGCTGGCGGCGCATCTGGATACGAACGGCGAAGGCTGGTTAATACTTTCAGATTTGGCTGAGCATCTTGGTCTGCGCACTCGCGAGACATTGCTAGGATGGATCGATAACGCCAACCTGTGTGTTGCAGAACGTCTGGACGTGAAGCCCACTCATTCACGCGTTACTGACGCGACAGATGCTTTGCATGCGGCACGGGGAAAAGAGGTGACCTCACTGTGGAGTTTAAAAGTAAAGCAAAGGTAAGGAAGGGTGCAGTAAGGACGAATTAAGCATGAAGTGATGTCGCATCTTGCAAGCAACAGTTTATGTAAGCGCAAGAATTGGGTACAATTCATAATTAATTATTAGCAAATAAATGAAAGGGCCGCATTTTTGCGGGCAAGACAATGGTTATGGTACCGCCCACTACGCCGCTTAAGGCTGCACAAAGCCTCCACCCCTAGCCAAGCTTTCGAATATTCTCGCCCTGCTTAAGCAATGCAGTGGCATTAACAATCTAAAAAGCGCGGCTCATCCGCGCTTTTTTGTTTCTATTTTTTGGGGTTTCATATGATTTCCATCACGCTTCCCGATCAATCTATCCGCCAATTTGATCACGCTGTTTCGGTAGCCGAAGTCGCTGCCAGTATTGGAGCAGGCCTGGCTAAAGCCGCACTAGCGGGCATGGTTGCGGGCAAGCTGGTTGATACCAGCTATGTTATTGCGCAAGACGCAACGCTTGCCATCATTACTGACAAAGACGCAGTGGGTCTGGATGTGATTCGCCATTCCACCGCACATTAGCTCGCACATGCGGTAAAAGAGCTGTTCCCGGATGCACAAGTCACGATTGGCCCGGTGATTGAAAACGGCTTTTACTACGATTTTTCATACAAGCGTCCATTCACACCCGACGATTTGGTCACCATTGAAAAGAAGATGGCTGAACTGGCGAGGCAGGATATTCCGGTTACCCGGCGTGTGTTGCCGCGTGACGAGGCAGTGAATTATTTTAAAAATATGGGTGAGGCCTATAAAGCTGAAATTATTGAATCAATTCCGGCGAATCAGGATGTTTCACTTTATACGGAAGGCGCTTTTACCGACCTGTGTCGTGGCCCGCATGTGCCGTCAACGGGCAAGCTGAAAGTGTTTAAGCTGATGAAGGTTGCAGGGGCCTATTGGCGCGGCGATAGCAAAAATGAAATGCTGACGCGCATTTACGGTACGGCATGGACCAAAAAAGAAGATCAGGAAACATATTTGCATATGCTGGAAGAAGCGGAAAAGCGCGATCACCGCAAACTTGGCAAGCTGCTCGATTTATTTCATATGCAGGAAGAAGCGCCCGGCATGGTGTTTTGGCATCCCAAGGGCTGGACTATCTGGCAACAGGTTGAACAGTACTTGCGGCAAGTTTATGTTAATAACGGCTATCAGGAAATTCGCTGCCCGATGATTCTGGATCGTTCACTTTGGGAGAAAACCGGGCATTGGGATAATTACCAAGACAACATTTTCACGACCCAGTCGGAAAAACATGATTACGGCATCAAGCCGATGAATTGTCCAGGACATGTGTTGGTGTTTAATTCTGACCTACGTTCGTATCGCGATTTGCCGTTGCGTTATGGCGAATTCGGCTCATGTCATCGTAACGAACCGTCGGGCGCGCTGCACGGCATCATGCGGGTGCGCGGGTTTGTGCAGGATGACGGCCATATTTTTTGTACCGAAGAACAAATTCAATCTGAATGCACTGATTTCAACCGCCTGGCACTCGCGGTGTACCAGGATTTTGGCTTTAAAGACATCGCCATCAAGATCGCGCTGCGCCCCGACAAGCGCATAGGCAGCGATGAAACATGGGATCGTGCTGAGAACGCGCTACGCGAAGCGCTTAGGGCTTGTGATGTGGAGTGGGAAGAGTTGCCGGGCGAAGGGGCGTTTTATGGTCCGAAGATCGAATATCACCTGAAAGACTCAATCGGCCGATCTTGGCAATGTGGAACAATGCAGGTGGACTACAACATGCCGGTGAGGTTGGGTGCCGAATACGTGGATGCGCACAGCCATCGCGTCGCGCCGGTAATGCTGCACCGAGCAATCTTCGGATCACTCGAAAGATTTATCGGTATCTTGATCGAAAGCCATGCCGGGTCGCTGCCGCTTTGGCTGGCTCCTGTGCAGGTGGTAGCCATGAATGTGACCGAAAATCAGGACGCTTATGTGTCCGAGGTGACTAAAGCTCTGAAAGCAGCTGGAATCCGGGTGCACGCCGATTTGCGAAATGAGAAGATTTCCTATAAGATTCGAGAACATAGCGTACAAAAAGTTCCTTATTTGCTGGTTCTCGGCGACAAGGAAAAAGAAGCCGGTACGATAACGGCACGAGTACGTGATGGCAAAGGCGGCGGAGAAAATCTCCCACCCATGTCATTAAATGAATTTATTTCACGCGTAAAAGATGAAGTTACCGCGAAGAAGTAGGCGGTAATTTTGTTTCGTATGGGTGATAAGTGTTTAAGTATTTAGCCCTTGAGGCGATTTTTTGAAATCGCCCAAGACATTTTGAACGATTAGGAGAGTTGTATCGCTACTGATAAAGATGTTCGGATCAACAGTGAAATTACGGGTGTCACTGAGGTTCGATTGCTCGGCCCCGAAAGCGAGCCCATTGGTATAGTGAGTTTTGCTGAAGCTGTTGCCCAGGCAGAAACCGCGCAACTGGATTTGGTGGAAATTGCCCCGACGGCAAAACCACCGGTTTGCCGAATTATGGATTTCGGCAAATTTAAGTATCGCGAAGCGAAAAAAGCGCACGAAGCCAAACTGAAACAAAAGCAGATTCAGGTAAAGGAAATTAAATTCCGTCCTGGTACTGATGATGGGGACTACAACATCAAAGTCCGTAACCTGAAGCGGTTTTTGGAAGACGGCGACAAGACTAAGATCACACTGCGTTTTCGTGGTCGTGAAATGGCGCATCAAGAGCTGGGAATGGAGCTTTTGAAGCGTGTACAGGCAGATTTAGCAGAAGTAGGGCAGGTTGAACAGTTTCCCAAAATGGAAGGTCGTCAGATGATTATGGTGGTTTCGCCTAAGAAGAAAATTTGACCAGTTTTAGATTGTGTTTTAGCAGCGGCGGGGCATCAACCGTGTTCTCTGGATAAAACCATTGAGTGAATGATGCAAATAAGCCGTCTTCAGGTTTCAAGCGCGAAAATGTTTCGCCACCTGCTGCGGTAAGGCTAATCAAGGAAATGACATGCCAAAAATGAAGACCAAGAGCGGAGCAGCCAAACGCTTTAAAGTGCGCGGATCAGGCTCCATCAAACGCTCACAGGCGTTCAAACGCCACATTCTGACCAAGAAGACGACTAAATCCAAGCGTCAACTTCGCGGTACAGCCGAAATTCATAAAACCAACATCGTGAGTGTTCGCGCGATGTTGCCTTACGCGTAAAGGAGCGCCACCATGCCAAGAGTTAAACGTGGTGTCACCGCCCGCGCCCGTCACAAGAAAATCCTTAATTTAGCCAAGGGCTACCGCGGTCGTCGCAGTAAAGTCTTCCGTATCGCTAAAGAAGCGGTCATGAAGGCTGGCCAATATGCCTACCGTGATCGTCGCAATAAAAAACGCGTATTCCGTGCGTTGTGGATTGCACGTATTAACGCTGCAGCCCGTAACGGCGGCATGAACTACTCTACTTTCATGAACGGCTTGAAGCGCGCCGCAATCGACGTAGATCGTAAAGTTCTGGCCGATCTGGCGGTGATGGATAAGCCTGCATTTGCACAATTTATCGAGCAAGCGAAAGCGGCCCGTAACGCATAAAGTTCCTGTAGTAATGCAAAAGGCCCGCTTCCCTTAAATGAGCGGGCCTTTTGTTTTTTTGCTTTACCCATTTCAGACTTTTCAGATAGAGCGTTCATGAGCGATCTTCAGGCGATATTGCAGGAAGCCACTGCCACACTTGCCGCCACCACGACGGTGCCGGATCTAGAACAAACCAAAGCACGATTTTTGGGTAAATCAGGCTCACTGACTGAGCAATTAAAAGCGCTCGGCAAATTGCCGCCTGAAGAAAAGAAAACGGCAGGCGCGGCTATCAACGAGGTGAAAAACCAGGTTGAAGCGCTGATTAATGCAGCAAAAGCCCGCATCTTGAATGTTGAGCTGGAAGCTAAACTTTCGGCCGAAGCCATCGATATTACTTTGCCAGGCGGAACCTCAGGCACCGGTGGATTGCATCCTGTAACCCGTTCGCTGGAGCGCATTGAAGCCTTGTTTGCGACCATGGGTTTCTCGGTTGCGGATGGCCCTGAAATCGAAACTGATTTTTATAATTTCACGGCACTCAATACGCCCGAAAATCATCCCGCTCGATCAATGCACGATACTTTTTACATTGAAGGATCAAAAAACCTCCTGCGCACCCATACATCACCCGTGCAAATTCGGCACATGCTGGGAAACAAGCCGCCGATTCGCATCATTTGCCCCGGCCGCGTTTATCGCTGCGACCATGATGCTACGCACTCACCCATGTTTCATCAACTGGAAGGGTTGTGGATCGATCAAGGCATTAGCTTGGCTGATTTAAAGGGCACGCTAACCCAATTTTTGAATGCCTATTTTGAACGTGACGATATGCATATTCGTTTTCGTCCTTCGTTTTTTCCCTTCGTTGAGCCTGGGGTAGAGTTTGATATGGAATGGGAAAATAAAGGCGGCAAAATTAAATGGCTCGAAATTGGTGGTGCGGGCGTATTGCATCCTGCGGTACTCAAAAACGGCGGAATTGATCCTGAAAAATACTCGGGATTCGCATTCGGTATGGGGCTGGATCGCCTTGCCATGCTGAAATACGGGGTAAATGATTTGCGTTTATTTTTCGACAATGACGTCAAATTTTTAAGCCAGTTTCGCTAATAGCATTACCAGGAATATCTCTGATGAAAGTATCTGTAAATTGGCTTAAAACACTGGTCGATATTGATTTGTCGATAGATGATCTTGCGCACACACTCACCATGGCAGGGCTGGAGGTGGAAGAGATCACACCTGTAGCGCCGCCCTACAATAAAATTGTTGTGGCCGAAGTTAAAACTGTTAGCCCTCACCCCAATGCAGACAAACTTCGTGTGACTGAAGTTGATGTTGGAAGCGGCCATCTGTTGCAAATCGTCTGTGGCGCGCCCAATGTTGCAGTCGGCATGCGCGTGCCATGCGCCCTAGTGGGCGCTATGTTGCCCGGTTTGGAAATCAAGGAGGCAAAATTACGCGGTGTCGATTCAAACGGCATGCTGTGTTCCGCACGCGAATTAGGTTTGTCAGACGATCACGGCGGCTTACTGGCACTCCCGCCTGACGCACCGATTGGTCGGGATATTCGTGACTATCTTGATCTTAATGATGTCATCCTCACGTTAAAATTGACTCCTAATCGCGGCGATTGCTTGTCGATGGTCGGCATTGCACGCGATCTGGCTGCGGTGACGGGTACAAAACTCAATATCCCGGTCATCACGCCAATAGCGCCAACGATCACAGAAGCCCGCGCCATCAGACTCTCTGCGGGAAAATCCTGCAGTGCGTATCTGGGTCGTGTTATTACCCATATCAATCCCCAAGCCGCAACCCCGGAATGGATGACGCGACGTCTGGAACGCGCCGGCTTTCGTTCTATTTCGCCGCTGGTCGATATCACCAATTACCTCACGCTGGAGCGTGGCCGCCCTATGCATGCATTTGATAACGACAAGCTCAAAGGTGAGATTGAGGTACGTTACGCCAAGCCGGGTGAAGAAATGAATCTGCTCAATGAGCAGCACGTGGTGTTAAAGCCGGACATGCTGCTCATTGCTGACGAGGCCGGGCCAGTGGCGTTGGGGGGGGTGATGGGCGGCTTTGAAAGCATGGTCACTGACGCTACCCAGCACGTTTTTTTCGAAGCGGCTTATTTCGATCCTGACGCCATTCAGGGCAAAACCCGTGAGTTGGGCATTAATTCCGATGCAGCTTATCGATTCGAGCGTGGTGTTGATCCGATGTCAGTTCGCGACGGCATCGAATACGCAACAGCGCTTACCATTCAAATTTGTGGAACCGCGGATACTCAAATTGGCCCGGTAATCGAAGCCATCCAAGTGGTAGCCGCCAAACCGCCTGTACAGGTTCGTGCAACGCGTGTGAATGCGCTGATCGGCATGAAAATTGAGCATGCGACCATGATTGGTATTCTTAGACGCCTGCAATGTCAGGTTGTAGAAAAGGGCACAGCACCTTTAATCGCTCTACTCGTCACACCGCCGTCATATCGTTTTGACTTAAATATTGAAGAGGATTTTGTCGAGGAAATTGCTCGTGTTTACGGCTATGAAAAAGTGCCTGCACTACCGCCAATATCATCTGTTGCCATTATGGAGATTCCAGAAGGTCGGCGTACGCGTGCTGCTATTAGGCATAGGGTGGCCGATCTAGGCTATCAGGAAGTCATCAACTACAGCTTTGTGCCGGAAACATGGGAAGCCGATTTTGGTGGCAATGCCCATCCGGTCAAGCTGACCAATCCGATTTCTAGCCAGATGAGCGTCATGCGTAGCAGCCTTATCGGTGGCTTGATTGCTTCGCTGAAAAATAACCTGAATCGCGGTGAAACTCGCCTTCGTCTGTTCGAGTTAGGTCGTTGCTTCAATAGCGACGAAGCCACATTAAAAGCGCAGCCAGAACAATTGGGCGGCTTAGCCTATGGCCCACTCCATGCTGAGCAGTGGGGCGAAGACAAGGCCATCAAAGTTGATTTTTTTGCGGTCAAGGGCGATATAGAAGTGCTGTTGCAGGGTCTCCACGCACGTTTTGAGCCACTGGCGCATCCCGCCCTGCATCCGGGTCGCTCAGCTTCAATCCTCATTGATGGAAAGCAGGTGGGCTTTTTAGGCGAACTGCACCCGCGCTGGCAGCAACAATATGAATTGCCCACGGCCCCCATTATGTTTGAACTCATCGTTGATGCATTGATCAATCCAGAATCGCCTCGTCACAAACCTGTTTCACGTATGCAATCTGTGCGCCGTGATGTGGCGGTTATGGTGGCGGAATCAGTGCCTGTTCAAGCCATGATTGATGCTGTTTTGAACCTCAAATTACCGCATATTATTGACTTTAATTTGTTTGACTTGTATCGCGGTGCCAACCTGCCTTTTGGGCAAAAAAGCCTTGCCTTCCGTATAGTTATGCAGGATACTGATAGAACTTTAACAGATGCTGAATGCGATCAAATCGTAACCAAAATAGTTGAAGTAATGTCAGAGAAATACGGCGCAACTATCAGAAAATAAACATAAAAATGACATTAACACTGACTAAAGCTGAGCTTGCGGACTTAATGTTCGAAAAAGTCGGCCTCAATAAACGTGAGGCTAAGGATATGGTCGAATCATTCTTTGAAGAAATTCGCATGGCATTGGAAAAGGGCGACAGCGTTAAGCTATCCGGCTTCGGCAATTTCCAGTTGCGTAATAAGCCTCAGCGCCCTGGGCGCAACCCTAAAACGGGTGAAGAAATTCCGATCACAGCGCGTCGTGTTGTGACTTTTCATGCCAGTCAAAAACTGAAGAGCCTTGTGGAGAAGTCATTCAATGGAAGCGCCGCTTACCAGTAGCCTGCCGGCGATCCCGGCCAAGCGATATTTTACAATCGGCGAAGTAAGCGAGCTTTGCGGCGTAAAACCGCATGTGCTTCGTTACTGGGAACAAGAATTCACCCAGTTAAAACCACTTAAACGTCGCGGAAACCGTCGCTATTATCAGCATCATGAAGTCCTTTTAATTCGTCGTATTCGCGAGCTTTTATACGAACACGGGTTCACCATCAACGGCGCGCGTAATCGTCTCGATGGTCCTGAAGCGCTCCCTTCATCATCACGCATAACTGCTTCAAGTAAGGCCGCTCGGTCAATGGATGTCAGCCAAGTGCGCAGTGAATTAAAAAGCATTCTTTCCATGCTGAGCGCGTAACTAAGACGCGCATTCAAGCTATAATTTGTGCCTCGGTCGGGGCGTAGCGCAGCCTGGTAGCGCACTTGCATGGGGTGCAAGGGGTCGGAAGTTCGAATCTTCTCGCCCCGACCAATTAATCAGTAGCAACACCCGTATGTAATAAAGATCTTTAGCGTCGCGTGTGTGCCGTTAATATATACCGCCCGAAAGCCAGTTAGTCCGCTAACTGGCTTTTTGTATTTCGTGTTTGGTATTTTGTATTTAATATTTTTAGCATCATATTGGCTTTTAGAAAATTATGCGCTCGAACTCTCCAAATGATTTCTGTGCCATCGATTTTGGCACCTCAAATTCAGCGCTGACCTTGCCAGATCACACCTCAGCAGGGCGGTTGCGCCTTGCAATATTGGAGGAGGGCGCCGGGCAATCTTCACCCGCATTGTTTAGCGCATTGCCTACCGCCGTTTTTTACAACGCCGAGGACGGCACTCGCGCTTATGGCCGTGAGGCCGTAGCAGCTTATGTTGATGGTTACGATGGACGTCTGATGCGGTCCATGAAAAGTATTCTGGGTTCAGAGTTGATTGAACAGACAACCGACATCGGATTAGGTTTGACCGTTAAATATACTGATGTTGTAGGTGATTTTCTAAAACACCTGAAAACAGTAGCAGAGCGGCAGCATCTCCACAGGCTTGCGCGAGTCGTAATCGGTCGCCCGGTTTTTTTTGTTGATGACAATCCGGTTCGAGATTTAAAAGCGCAAAACGCGTTGGAGTCTGCCGCTCATGCAATCGGCTTTGAAGAAGTAGCATTTCAGTATGAGCCGATTGCGGCAGCGCTCGACTATGAATCGCGAATAGCAACTGAAAAAATGGTACTGGTCGCCGATATTGGTGGCGGCACATCTGATTTTTCTATTGTCAGAACGAGTCCTTCACGCCATTCAAAAGCAGAGCGTGCAGATGATATTCTGAGCAACTTTGGCGTACATATTGCAGGTACTGATTTTGACCGGGCCATTAATTTAGCATCCATCATGCCGTTGTTAGGTTTGGGTTCACTGGGCCCGGACGGCAAGCGGGTACCAAGCTCAGTTTATTTTGATCTGGCGACCTGGCATTTGATCAACACGGTTTACGGTGCCAATCGTATGATCGAGCTCAGACAAATGGCGAGCATGTATGCTGACAAAATAAAGTATCGCAGGCTGACTCGCACCATTGGTCATAGACTAGGACACCATCTTGCGGCCAAAGCTGAGGAAGCAAAGATTGCCGTATCACTTCATGGTGCCGCTCAAATTGACCTGGCTGCATTAGAGCATGCACTGCATATAAATTTATCCGTCAGCGATGTTTTCGCATCACTGAATGATCATGTTCATAAAATTGTTGCCGCAGCAAAAATCACTGTGCAGCAAGCGGGCCTAAAGCCATCTCAGATCGATGCACTGTATTTTACGGGCGGCTCAACCGGCTTGAGTTTTCTATCCGAACAAATCGGAGAAGCATTTCATCAAGCCGAACGTGTCTTTGGTGACCGATTTGCCAGCGTAGCGATGGGTCTCGGAATCTACGCGCAGCGCCGATTTGGATAAATCCTGTTAGCAAGAAATCTTGCTTCAACCTGGTCGGCACGGTTGGCATAGACTCCGGACGCCCAAAAGATGAGATTGCCGTCTTGCGTATAATTTATAACAAGTTGTGTCTTCAGCTTTTTGGATTCCATCGTTTTTTTGCTCCGTTGAGGAAGTCACGGACGACGTCTTCTGTTGGTCTATAGCCCAACTGTCGCCGGAATTCAACAGGTAAAGCAAACATATCCCGCTGACCACGCTCGCC
>ENA-OFCI01000769-OFCI01000769.1-metagenomes-genome-assembly--contig:-NODE-769-length-17240-cov-3.804772_pt1 | contig 17240 bp, 18 predicted proteins | sample MGYA00153391_OFCI01 | MGnify analysis MGYA00153391
TGAGTATTTCGGGCTGAGGATGTTCTATGCCTAATTCTATTAATTGGTCAAGGTATTTATATTCAACTCCTTGATCATTGAAAGTGTATATTTCTTTCAGTGTTTTTACTTCCGGTAAGATAGGTTGCAATTTATTCCTTAGTTCTTTCCCTTCAATAAAAATCATTTTCATTTCAGCATGATTCAATATATGGCGGTAATCATCCTGACTGATATTCGGATATATGGGAATAGATATCGCACCAATCTGCATGGTGGCAAAATCAATCATATTCCATTCAGGTCTGTTACTGCTTACAATTCCCACTTTGTCACCGGGCTTTACCAGCATGCCAACCTTGGCAGGCACGCCATTAATAGTGACGTTACCTTGCAGTGAATTGATCCCGCTCAGTTTGGGTAAATCACCTTTCGCCAGCACTTCCTGAATAAGTCCCGGAATGCCCGCTGGCCCAAGCACACCAACAATACCCATAGCCGTGAGTCTGGCTAGTGTCTGACGCCGTTCGAATTTACTAAAGGCGCTCATTTTTTTCATTTTATGTTTCCTCCGGTTTACTGCACGACCTCCTGAGAACGCTTCTCCACTATTTGCTACCGATGTTTGTTACTGGGATAAAAGCGATTCAGATTCAGCGTTTGATAAAGACCAAATCCCACACACCGTGCCCTTTCGCCAAACCCTTGCGCTCAAAGTTGGATTCCGTTCGATATAGCGGCCGCGCGGCATAATCCGATGCTTTAGATGCTGTTGATTTTGTACTAACAAGTTGCGGCTCAGCCTGCAATACCTCCAGCATATGCTCAGCATAGGGCTGCCAGTCAGTAGCCAGATGAATATAGCCTTGCGTTTGCAGCTTCTGTACCAGTAGCGTGACAAATGCAGGCTGAATCAGGCGACGTTTATGATGTCGTTTTTTGGGCCATGGGTCAGGGAAAAAAATATGAAGGCCTGCAAGAGACGCATCGGTTACGTTGTCGCGCAACACCTCAACAGCATCGTGTTGAATCAGGCGCAGATTAGTGAGGTTACGTGCTTCAATCATTTTTAATAGGCTACCCACACCAGGCGTATGAACCTCGATACCAATAAAATTTTTATCCGATAATTGCTGCGCAATATCTGCCGTGGTGTTGCCCATGCCGAAACCAATCTCAACAATCGTGGGCGCATCGCGCTCAAAAACTTTTGCCATATTGAGCACAGCATCTGCCTTGTAGGGCAATACATACTGCGGGCCGAGCATATCGACTGCGCGCGCTTGGCCGGGCGACAAGCGACCCTGGCGCAATACAAAACTGCGGATGGGACGGCGATGTTTTTCGGTTTCAGAAACCGTGTCCGCTCTGAACGATTTTGATGCTTGCTTGGTGTTTTCCATTCGCTAATTATACGGCGCACCTTTGAGCTAAGTAGTAGCCGCTACAATGATGTCATGAATAAAAATTTGAAAAAAATAATCATCACGGCGGGACGTGAAAAATCACTCCTCAGAAAGCATCCCTGGATTTTTTCCGGCGCCGTAAAGTCTAGTACTGGCGCGGCCTCTGGCGATATTGTCGCGGTAGTGGCTGAAGATGGGCGCTTTCTGGCCTACGCTAATTTCAGTGAACATTCGCAAATTGTTGCGCGGGTGCTGTCGTTTGTGGAAGGCGACAGCATTGATGAAAATTTCTTTCGGCAGCGCATAAAAGCGGCGATTGAACGCCGCTCACAGCTTGCCGAAAATACTGATGCAATACGCCTGATTCATGCCGAATCTGATGGACTGCCTGGCGTGATTGCGGATCGCTATGGTGAAGTGGTGGTGCTACAAATACTGACCGCAGGCATCGAGCCGCAGCGAGATTTGATCGCGCGATTGCTGATGGAGACGACGGGGGCGAAGACGGTCTATGAACGCTCTGATGCCGATGTACGCACGCTTGAAGGCCTTGAGCCTCGCACCGGACTAGTGGCTGGGCAGCCGCTCGCAGGTGAAGTTGAAATTCTTGAAAACGGGATGAAGATCGCGGTGGATATTATCGCGGGGCACAAGACCGGATTTTACATTGATCAACGCGAAAATCGCGCCCTCACCAAGTCATTGTCTGGCAATGGAGATGTATTAAATTGTTTTTGTTATACCGGTACGATGAGCGTGGCGGCACTTGCAGGCGGCGCAAAATCGGTGTTATCTATTGACAGCTCCGGGCCCGCACTGGCAACCGCAAAACGCAATGTTGCTCTTAATATAGATGACGTCACGCGCGCTGAATTTTGGGAAGCCGATGTGTTTGCCGCACTTCGAAAACTGCGCGATATGGGCCGCAGCTTTGATCTCGTCATTTTGGATCCGCCCAAATTTGCTCCTACCGCGCACCACGCTGAAAAAGCTGCACGCGCGTACAAAGATATTAATTTGCTAGGCTTAAAACTACTGCGTCCGGGTGGGCGATTGATGACGTTTTCCTGCTCTGGCGGTATTTCGGCAGAATTATTCCAAAAAATTATTGCCGGTGCTGCGCTCGATGCCCATGTGGAAGCACAAATCATCCAGCGTTTGAGCGGCGGCAGTGATCATCCGGTTGCGCTAAATTTCCCAGAGAGTGATTATTTAAAAGGGCTGCTGTTAAGACGTGTTTGAGCTTGATCTGAGGGATTTTGGTTGTGCCGCCGCACCATCATCAATCGGTGACGTTTGACAGGTGCTGAGGAACGATTTATTGTTACATTAAGCCATATTTGTAAACGAGCTTTTAGAACGGCGCGAACTATCTTTGAGTTGGACGATCAGAAACAAATGCAAATAATGGATTTGGCCTATAAATCTAAATATTTTTAGTCATAAACCATCTTTAACCACAATAAATTAACCTGCAAAAACCGGCGCAATCCTGACGCGTTCCATAATAAAAATCCAAAGGATTCAACATGAGCAGTCATCAGTTTTATATCTTGAAGCGCCTAAATGCTTTTGCAATTGTGTTTGCAACACTATTCATAAGCTTATTGGCTACTTCGGTAAACGCTCAAACCGACGGCAACACCCCGCTGAACCAGCCTAAACTCAATATGAATGGCAGCACCATCATTGCCTCGCCGATTGATTTTAGTGTGACAACCCCCAGCATTATGCTGATCGATAAAAGCTTGCGCTATGGTTTAAAGCTGCGTTATCTAGCCATGCCTCATTTGGCGTTGGACGCTAACTACAGTGATTTGCGGGCCTCCGCCACCCATACCGCTTTCTATCCGTACGCAGCGGGCTCGCTTAACGATGCTGACGCCCAATATTTGAAACCGCGTGCTGCAGCGAGGGGATATGGCTTGGATCTGGTGGGCACCTTGCCGATTATAGAGCGGCTTTCATTGACTGGTCGCGCAGGTATTCAGGGCGTTAGAAACGATATCGCCTTCAACGGAATGGATTCAGCCGCATTGGGCGCTCCGCGATCATTTTCACAAGCCCGATTCGGCCTCGGCGTTCAGTACTTGCTGACCAAAAGCGTTGGATTACGACTGGAAGTGGAACGCTTTTACCGCCTCAGCGGTAGTACATCAGGCAGCGCAGCAGGTAATGCTTTCAACAGCGATTTCAGCAGCGATAATATTTCTTTGGGCGTGCAATTCAAGTTTTAAGTAAAAACAACGCTCTCTAAAAAACTGCTTCCCGCTTTGTGTTGGAAGTGATTTTATTTTATCCGCTGCCGCTCTTGCGTAAGTCTACTGAAACCCGCTTCCAAATCATGAATTAAATCATCCGCATCTTCCAGCCCGATGCTGTAGCGCACTAACGGCCCGCCACGCCAAGGGCTGGTGCTGCGGCCATAACGCAAATCTGCCGGCATCACCAGACTTTCAAAACCACCCCAGGAATAACCGAGCCCAAAAAGCGCGTAGTGGTCTATCATCGCCGCAAGTTCAGCATCGTTGCAAGGGTTTAGCTCGACACTGAAGAGCCCCGTGGCGCCAGTAAAATCGCGCTTCCACAGCGCATAGCCAGGATCGCTTTCCAAGGCTGGATAAAGCACGCGGGAGACCTCGGGTCGGGTCTGTAGCCACTTCGTAATGCGTAGCGCGGAGGCTTGATGCTGGCGCAGTCGCACACCCATCGTGCGCATGCCGCGTAGCGTGAGGAAACAATCATCTGGTGAAGCCCGCTGCCCTAGTTGGTAAGTCACCTGCTTTAATTGCGGCCAGGTTTTTGCATTGGCAATAACCAAACCCATCAGCACGTCCGAATGTGCAGCATAGTATTTTGTTGCGGGCTGTACCACCAGATCAACCCCATGTTCAAACGCATTAAAAAAGAGTCCGGTCGCCCATGCGTTATCCAAAATCACCACTGCGCCTTGAGCGTGAGCTGCTTTGGCAATCGCCGGAATATCCTGCACCTCAAAGGTGTGTGAGCCGGGGCTTTCAGTGTAAACAGCCGTTGTATTAGGCCGCATGAGAGCCGCAATACCCGCCCCTGCGAGCGGATCATAAAACGTAGTTTCCACCCCCATGCGCTTTAGGAAGGTTTCGCAAAATTGTCTCCCTGGGCCGTAGCTACTATCAGTCATCAACACATGATCACCCGCTTTTACGACCGCCAGTAACGCGCCCGCAACCGCCGCTAGACCGCTGGGATAGGTCACCGCGCGATAGCCTCCTTCAATGTCGGCCACGGCGTTTTCAAGTGCCAGCGCCTGCGGCATATTGAAGATTCCGTAAGTCGGAATCTGCTCATCAAGATCCCATTGACGCTGCGTTTCATGCAGCTCTGCGAGCGAATCAAACAGCACGGTTGATGCCCGATGTAATGGCACATTAACGGTCTTCGGCGTGCTGACGGCACTGCGACCAAGATGAGAAAGTTGGGTATCGGGTTTCATATTTTTCTGTTGAATACTGCTCAAGATGTGAATGGAATCATCAATTTTACCGCGCATTTCGCAGCACAAAAAATGCTCTAAACAAATGAGTGTCCACAAAAAAGCCCGCAGGATGCGGGCTTTTCGGATGAATCATTTTTATATTTAAGCAACTGTACGGCGTTGCGTTGTGCGCGGCGTTGAAGGCTTCTTGTCGCCCCAGCCACGGTCTTGTGCGCCTTCGCGTTTGCCTGCAAATTTACCGGCAAATGCACCTGCTGGCTTCGACCAATTAGCGGCGCCTTCGCTGCCTTTATTGCCAGTGCCACCAGGTGCGCTGGCAGGAGTGCGAGCCCCGCCGCCGAAACTGGAACCGGAACCGGAGCCAGAACTGTGGGGACGCTTGGCACCAAATTTTTTCATCGCGGTACCTGGCTTCTTGTCGAATATACGTTGCTTCGGCTCTAGGCCCGGAATAACAGAAACGGGAATCGCCTGTGATGTAAAACGCTCGATCGAGCGCACTGTAAACTGCTCACGCACATTGGCAAACGAAATCGCGATGCCGTTTTTACCGGCACGGCCGGTACGGCCAATACGGTGAACATAATCTTCAGCCTGACGTGGCAAGTCGTAATTGATCACATGTGAAATACCCTGCACATCAATACCGCGTGCGGCCACATCCGTTGCCACCAAAACCCGAATACCGCCTTTACGCAACGCTTGCAGCGTGCGGGTACGTGCGCTTTGCTTCATATCGCCATGCAAGGCACCAGCTGCAAAGCCTTGTGCATGTAAATCACTGGCGAGATCATCAGCGGCGCGTTTAGTGGAAGTAAATACAATCGCTTGCAACATATCTGCATCGCGTAGAAGATGATCCAGCAGACGATTTTTATGAGCCATATCGTCGGCAAAATGCAAACGCTGCTCGATGTTTTCGTGTTTGGCTTGCTGGCCCGATACATCAATACGAACCGGGTCTTTCAGCATGCCTGTGGCCAGACGTGCGATGTTGTTGTCAATGGTGGCCGAGAACAATAATGTTTGGCGTTCTGCAGGTGTCTGCGCGACGATGGCTTCCAGATCATCCTTGAAGCCCATGTCGAGCATACGGTCGGCTTCATCCAGCACCAGAATTTCAAGACGCGATAGATCAACGCGGCCCGACTGCATCTGATCCAGCAGACGGCCTGGTGTTGCCACCAAAATGTCAGCGCCCGCTTTCAGCAAGCGATTTTGTACGGGATAAGGCATGCCGCCCACGATGGAAACGGTTTTGATGCGCTTCAGGTTACGGCCATAGGTTTCAGCGGCTTTTGTGACCTGCATGGCGAGCTCACGGGTGGGGGTCAGCACCAGCACACGCACGCCACGGCCTGCCACTTTGGCGGGCTCGCTTAAGGCTTGCAACGCGGGCAACATAAATGCAGCAGTTTTACCGCTACCGGTTTGCGATGAAACCAGTAAATCACGGCCAGCCAGGGCTTCCGGCACGGCTTGCGCTTGCACGGCGGTAGGTGAGGTGTAGCCAGATAGGGTAATGGCTTCGAGTATGGGCTTAATCAAGCCTAAGGTATCAAATTTGAGGGTCATGTTCATTTCTTCCGGCAACACCATTCCGATGGCATAGCCTGTAGGCACGGAAAAATCCGTAAATCGCAAGGGCGCACCGTCCGCAATCGGAAACGGCAATCAACAACACGCTAGGGTTTTATGAGTCAGCGCGCCAACATCGGCGCCAACCATTTTGCGATTCAGAAGCGATCCGCAGTAAAAGCATGGGATCAAATGAACAGCGAGGGCGGGGCAGATGAACGTAAATTACATCATGCGTTGCTAAAAGCTATATTGCTGCATTGCACAAACGAATAGTACGCGATAAGTCACGGATTAGCCAGCGTTTTTATGTAAACGATGATTACGCTTGTTATTTGACCCGTGCGATATTAATGATTTGCGGCGCAAAATTGAGCCCCCAAGCAACGCCATTTATCGGGCCGACCGAATCTGTAAAAATCTGCCCAAAAAATGGCTGTAAGCGTTTAATTAAATCTGCGGCAGCGTAATACCCCTGACCGCAACCTTGTCGGTTTCAATCGTATGCGCCAGTAATTTGGATGCCTGATAAATCGCACTTATGGTCGGCGTGGGTGTATTGGTTAATTCACCCAACTCAATCACCGCGCCGACCAACGCATCCACCTCAATAGCCCGGCCCGCCTCAACATCCTGCAACATCGAGGTTTTATGTTTACCTATTTTTTCAGCGCCATCGATGCGCTTTTCCAGACTCACCCGAAAGCTCGCACCTAATTTTTCCGCAACGTTTTGAGCTTCCTTCATCATGTTAGTGGCGAGAGCGCGGCCTTCCGGAAATTGGCAAATATCCTGAAGCGTGGCGTGGGTTAAAGCCGAGATCGGATTGAAGGTTAAATTACCCCATAGCTTCAACCAAATTTCATTACGAATATTATCGAGCACTGGCGCTTTCAGCCCGGCGTTGGCAAATATGTCCGAGAGATCTTTGACGCGATTACTCGCGCTGCCATCCAGCTCACCCAACGGAAAGCGCTCGCCCTCAATATGTCGCACCACACCGGGCGCAATCAGCTCTGTCGCGGGATAAACCACGCAGCCAATAATACGATCCGCCGGAATGCCATCCTTGCAAACGCCGCGCGGATCAACCGCCTTGACAGTGGTACCCGCCAGCGCACCACCATGCTTATGAAAATACCAGAACGGAATTCCATTCTGCATTGTAATCACAGTCGTCCTGGGGCCAAATAGTGGCTGCATCTGATTGACAACGGATTCCACCTGGTGCGATTTCAGCGCAAGAATCACACAATCAACATAGCCCACAGCCGCAAAACTATCCGTTGCTTTGACCATCGTTGCCTTAAGCCGCGTTCCGTCCTGTTGTTCTATGGTCATGCCGCGCGCACGAATCGCGTCAAGGTTTTTCCAGCGAGCAATGAAGGTGACATCTTCACCGGCCAGCGCCAGTTTCGCGCCGACAAAGCCACCGATAGCGCCAGCACCGACAATGCAAAATTTCATGTTTCAGCCCTGAATAAAATTGATTTCAGAGTTAGTGTGCGGCGCAGCAATATGGCTGGCAAGTGATTTTGGTCAAGCCGCTATTTTCGTCTTCCTGGTCGAGTACACAAACAGCGCGATACCCGCTACGATCATCGGCAACGAAAGCCATTGCCCCATCGAAAACCCCAGCGCCAGAAAGCCCAGGAAACTATCCGGCTCTCGTGCAAATTCAGTAATGAATCGTCCCGCGCCGTAGCCAATCAAAAATAGCGCCGATACAGCACCCACTGGCCGCGGCTTTTTACTGTAAATCCATAAAATCACAAACAGCAGCAAGCCTTCAAGCGCTAATTGATACAGCTGCGATGGGTGGCGCGCCACCGGACCCGCCGAATCGGTCAGCGGAAACCACATTGCCCAGGGCCAAACATTCGGATCAGTAATCCGCCCTGGCAATTCGCCATTAATAAAATTCCCCAACCGTCCTGCTGCATAGCCCGTGGGCACCAGCGGCGCAATAAAATCAGTCACCTGAAAAAACGTGCGGTTGGTCTTGCGCGCAAACAGCAGCATCGCCAACAGCACACCCAGAAAGCCGCCGTGGAACGACATGCCGCCCTGCCACACATAAAAAATTTCAATCGGGTTGGCGAGGTAATAGCTGGCTTTGTAAAAAATGATGTATCCCAAACGCCCGCCCACAATCACCCCGAGAATGCCGTAGAACAAAAGGTCATCCAGATCGTTCGCCGTAAAACCCATATCCGGCCGCCGCTTTAAGTGCATGCGCCCCAGCACCATAAACAGCACAAACGCCAGCACATACATGAGGCCATACCAGCGCACCGAAAGTGGGCCTAGTGAAAAAATAACAGGATCAAACTGGGGGTGGATAAGCATGGGTTTCTACCAACAAAAATTCAGCATGATGACTACCTTGCAAGGACTGGCTATTACTAGACATCAACTAAATAAGCTCGGCATGGCCGCTTGCAGGAAGGAAAAAATGTATATACAGTCAGTATATCTTAATGCAAAGCGGGGTTGCCATGAAAACGAATTCACACAAAGCCACCACCAAAACTACTACCCGCACTTTCAAAAGCGGTAATTCCATTGCTGTGCGTATTCCACATGAGTTTAACCTTGAGGCGGGCAAAACGTTTGAAATCAAGCGGCGGGGGCGAGAGCTGGTGTTGGTGGAGCGTGCGGAAAATCTTGGTGTAATAGTTGAAATACTCCAATCGATGCCATCCGATTTCTTTGCAGAAGGGCGCGTTGATTTACCGCCGCAGGAGCGTGATTTTTCGGCGATGTTCGACGAGCCCGTCGTAAAAACGAAAAAGCAGCGGACGATCAAAGTGCCATCAAAAGCAGCGGCCAAGCAAAAATGATGCGCTACATGCTCGACACAAATATCTGCATATACATTTGTCACCGAAAAATGCCTGGTGTTGTTGCCACTTTTCAAAAGCTCGAACACGGTGATGCGGGCATTTCAGTTATTACACATGCGGAACTGCTTTGGGGTGCCGAAAAAAGCCATGCTCCGCAGGTGGCGCGTAACGTAATCAGCGAGTTTATTGACCACATTCCCGTCTTACCCATCAACGAGGATGTTTCGCCTTGCTATGCCGAGTTACGCACTTATTTGCAGCGAAAAGGCACGCCTATTGGATCGAATGACCTCTGGATCGCCGCTCATGCGCTAGCTGAAAATTTGACCTTGGTAACGAATAACGAGCGCGAATTCAAGCGTATCCCCAAACTTAAAGTAGAAAACTGGACGAAATAAATCATGACCACCCCGCTCAAACCCGCCGACCCAAAATACCGCTCATTCGCCATCACCCAGGGCAACGAACGCGCGCCCAATCGCTCCATGCTGCGCGGCATCGGCTACCAGGACAACGATTTTTATAAGCCCTTCATCGGCTTGGCCAACGGCCACAGCACCATGAACCCGTGCAACGCCGGCATTCAGCCGCTGGCCGACGCGGCCGACAAAGCCATCCGTGAAGCGGGCGGCATGCCGCAAATGTTTGGCACCATCACCGTCACCGACGGTATCTCGATGGGCACCGAAGGCATGAAGTATTCGTTGGTGTCGCGTGAAGTGATTGCGGATTCGATTGAGACCGCATGCCAATCACAATTTATGGATGGTGTGCTCGCTACCGGTGGCTGCGATAAAAACATGCCCGGTGCGATGATCGGTATTTGCCGCATGAATATCCCCGCCATTTTTGTTTATGGCGGCACCATCAAGCCCGGCCGTCACAAGGGCAAGGACTTGCAGATTGTGAGTGTGTTTGAAGCTGTCGGCTCACTTAACGCGGGCAAGATGGATGCTGAGGAGTTTGGCTGTATCGAGCGCCACGCGATCCCCGGTGTGGGTGCCTGTGGTGGCATGTACACCGCCAACACCATGTCGGCGTCATTCGAAGCACTCGGTATGTCGCTGCCGTATTCATCGACCATGGCCGCCGAAGATGATGAGAAAAGAGTTTCGGCCGCTGAATCGGCACGCGTATTAGTTGAGGCCGTCAAACGTGGCCCGAATAGTGGCCTGCGCCCACGCGATATCGTCACCCGGAAATCAATTGAAAACGCCGTCTCGGTCATCATGGCGGTGGGTGGATCAACCAACGCGGTGCTGCACTTCTTGGCAATTGCGCATGCGGCTGATGTGGAATGGACGATTGATGACTTCGAGCGTGTACGCAAGAAAGTTGGTGTCTTCTGTGACTTGAAGCCCTCCGGCAAATATGTCGCCGTCGATTTGCATAAGGCGGGCGGCATTCCGCAAGTGATGAAAATGTTGTTAAACGCAGGCCTCTTGCACGGCAATTGCATGACCATCACCGGCAAGACCATTGCGGAAACATTAAAGGATATTCCTGACTCCCCAAGAGCCGACCAAGATGTGATCCGCCCCTACAACAACCCGATGTACAAAGAAGGCCACTTAGCGATTCTGAAAGGTAACTTAGCACCCGAAGGCTGTGTGGCCAAAATCACCGGCCTCAAAAACCCCGTCATCACCGGCCCTGCGCGTGTGTTTGATTCCGAGCCGGAATTGATGGACGCCATCATGGCCGACAAGATCACGCACGGCGACGTGGTGGTGCTGCGCTACGAAGGCCCGAAAGGCGGCCCCGGCATGCGCGAAATGTTGGCACCCACCTCAGCCCTGATCGGCAAAGGCATGGGCGAAACGGTGGGTCTCATCACCGATGGCCGCTTCTCCGGCGGCACTTGGGGCATGGTCGTCGGCCACGTCGCGCCGGAAGCGTATGTTGGCGGCACGATTGCGCTGGTCCATGAGGGGGATAGCGTGACCATTGATGCGAAACAGTTGCTGATTCAATTGAATGTGGATGTGGCGGAGATTGAGAAGCGTAGAGCCGCTTGGAAAGCACCTGCCCCGAGGTATACGCGCGGGGTGTTGGGTAAGTATTTTAAGTTGGTGGGAACAGCCTCGAAGGGGGCGGTGACGGATTAGCGCATATGAGTTACGAACTTGTGCTGCGATTTGATGAAGCCACTTGTCGTGCAGCGGTCGCACGCTATTGGCAAGGTCAATTCGGCTGGCGAACAATAGTCGAGGTGAGTATTGGCACCGTGATTCTAATAGTCGCCGCAACATATTCGATGGGCTGGCTTACTGGCGCACTTGGTGCATTGGTTTTCATGTATGCGGCGCTAAGCTTTTATGCTTACGTCTATCAGCGCAAACGCATATTTGGCCTGTATCGGATGATGAAAGACCCAGAAGTTCGATGGACTTTGAATGAAAACTCGCTGGCCACTAAATCAAGTGTTGGTTACTCGGAAATGCCGTGGTCAAGTATTACTGAGCTATGGAAGTTCAGCGACGTTTGGCTCCTCTTCGTGTCAAGAAATGCGTTTATTACACTTCCACTAGACGGAGTGAGTGATAGCGCGAAGGCCTTTCTTGAAAGAAAAATTGGGTCACCACAAGGAAAGGTACGAAATTTTCGAACGGAGTAGTTGATATCAGATTGAGTATTTGTTATTTCGCGCTAGCCCTTGAATGCAATATTGCAGCGCCCCATTATGGTTGCGGAGTAGGTGTGGCGTGGCGAAAAACGACCTAGCCTTTTTAACTTAAGTTAACCGCATCCTTAGTTTGGCACTACTGGTATTTGGAGCAAATTCAAATTAGCTTTTCCCGCAAGAAAATCCTGGTAAGTATTAGCCTCCTCGATCTCGGTGATCTTGAGAGCCGCTTGCTCAATATCCCTGGCATTTGCCAAGAGTTACCGCGTCTGACGATTGCCGCGCTGCGCTATGCCAACGACATGGCGCAGCGTGTCGAGTTGTTTTCTCCGCATGAATCTCCGAAAGAAGAACAAGCAATCATCGCGATCGCACTGCTTGTCCGCATGCTTGAAACGGTTGAATCAATACTCATTCTTTCCATATATGGCGCCCGACAAGAACTTGAATCGCTTTTCCGGATATTTCTGGACGTCTACTTTCTTGTCGCAAATGTCACGCGCGACGCAAACTTCGTCGGCATCTATTTGCGCACCGACGAGAAAGAACGCCTAAAGCTCATGAACTCTAGTGAGAAGCATGAGAATGAACTATTCAATCAGCTAAAAGCCTATGCGACCGACGATATTCGTAACGCGCTAAAGCAAAGAATCAAAGACGAAGAAATCAAAGACTTCAACTCGTGGGAGTATGCCAATAACGTTGGGTGCGGGGTGCTCTACGACTCGGTCTACAGAATAAAAAGTTCGGCCGTGCATACGGGTGCCCGGTGCCTTGAGGACTATCTCGACGTTGATGAAAATGGGGATTTGACTCACATTCGCCGCAGGCCAAATGACGATGTCGTGAATAGCAACATACCCGCTATGATCGATTCTCTCCTGAGGGTATTGGGCGGAATTTGTGACGTTACCGGGGAGGACAAGACAAAATATGAAGCGCTTGCTGCTGACATTGATACTGCAATGCAGACACATGCGCATAACGCGTAAGGTGCACATGTCCGCACGCCCACGCCCAGTGCAAATCCCCTGGTTCAAGCCCGGGGCCAGTGCAATCCACGATTGCGAACGTTTTTGCTGCATTGAGTCTTTACGTATATTCGCTCGAACTTTGAAACCCTAGTATCTACGGGCGTTTCGGGGCGTTTTTGCTTATAACGGCACGCCTATCGTGGGGTTTGTTATTCAAAAAATCGCCTAGCGTAGGGCGCACTGACTCCAAACTTGAACCGGACGATTTGCGCCGCATGTGGATACAGCGGAGATTGAGAAACGGCGGGCGGCGTGGAATGCACCTGCGCCGAGAAATACGCGCGTGGTGTTGGGGAGGTGTTTTAAGTTGATGGTGACAGCCAGTAAGGGGTCGGGACAGATTAAGCCCCAATCGATTGAAGTCCTAGCTCAATTTGTTCGCGCATTTGCCGCCACAATTCAGAGGCGCTATCTTCCGGTGTGTACTCAGACGCAGCATCGACAATTCGGTCCAGGATTCTTCCCGCGTGCTCGACTCGACAGTGTTGCAGTCCAAACTGAATCAGTGTCTTCCGATCTGGCCAGGATTTTGATCTCGCCAGTTTCAATGCCATCTGGTCGCGAGGTAGGTACATTGTCGTGCAGACCACATCAAACAATGGCGACAGGCGGCAGTCATCGCTGGATGGATCGGTGTAGAGCAAGCCAAAATTTTTCAGATGCGCGTCACCATTGCGAACAATTACGGACAGTACGATCGATTCGAAGAATTCCTTGAGTGAAGTGTATGCAAGCGCTGGCGAAGCATTTTGCTCGATTGCGACTGCGACGTTTTCGTACGATCCTTCGTATTTCTCGTCATTGACCTTGCCTTGAAGCGATACCATATCCTCGAATCCGAATAATGTTCCCGTCTCTTCGTCGATATCAAAGCGCTGTATCGCCAGCCGCTTTTTATCTTCCGAAAGCCAAAACGGCGGCACGGATAGTCCGGCCTTCTGCGCGATACTCAGGCAGTGAAATTCATTTTCGGCAAGTCCCGGAAAGTTGTCTCCTGCGGTTTTGATGATCAGTTGCCTTCCACGAAGCGTTGATTTTTCGCCTATTGAAAGCTTGGATTTTGGTTTCGTATTTGCGTTACTCGTGGGCAATAGAGGCGATACGTCGTCAGCGGCGCTCAGCACGACTTTGGGCTGCACACCCGAAATTCCTGAAGGGGTAATGAGGTATTTGTCGCACAGGTCCTGAAAGATATTTTGCGATCCTTCGGATTGCAGGATGTCTTTCAAGCTCTCCGAGCCCAACTCGTTTGCGGGCATTTCTTCACTTGTGCTCAGGCGGAGCCGCCCGATCCTGCTCCCACCCGACAGCGCCAGTAGCGCCATATCGTCTATGCGCATCGTTTTTGAAAAACGCTCGGCGATCCGTTCCTTCAGGAATCCTTCTGGAAGCGAGGTTTGGAACACTGGAAAGATCGGCGACGATGTATAGGACGCCGCGGCCACCGGCATCGACAAAGCGATTGCTTTGCGTTGGTCAAGTGAGACCACTGCCTCTGCCGCGTAGGTAAACACGTGCTGGCTCTCCTTTGCCAGCAATCCCGACAATCCATTTGGTGTTCCCACGTACAGCGCCTTGAGGCGTGGATTGGCGTTTTTCGGTTTAAGCGTCGTTACCATACAGTTCACTCAATTCGTTCAGGGTTGGCCTTCCGCGTGAAGCCGTCTTGGTCGTAAGCCCGAGCGCATTTAAGGCACGAAACAGCGTGTCGATGCGGGTACCAGGGTCACCACTTTCTAGGCGCTGATACGTGCGCCGTGGAATCCCCGCTGCACGCGCGAATTCCTCTTGCGTCAGGCCTTTAGCGAGCCTGGCCCTTTTTATATCTTGAAGTATGGGCGGTATTAAGTTCATGCGCCAATAATGGCGCATTAAAGGCCAGTTGTCAACAGATACGCCATAAATGGCGCTCAAATTGAAATCCCACTAAAGGAGTGACAAAAAAATCTGAATGGCACTTGAGTCCTTCTTTGTTAACCCAAGTTAATTCCGAATGGTTTGGGAGAACTAACATGACTCTGAGAAACCGCGAGGGATGGGAAGCAAAATTCCGCAACTGGGCGGGCGGCCCCGGCATGCGCGAAATGTTGGCACCCACCTCGGCACTCATCGGCAAAGGCTTGGGCGAGACGGTGGGCTTGATTACCGATGGCCGATTCTCTGGCGGCACATGGGGCATGGTAGTCGGGCACGTGGCACCCGAAGCGTATGTGGGCGGCACCATCGGCCTCGTGCGTGAGAATGATTCGGTGACTATTGATGCCAAGCAGCTATTGATTCAGCTGAATGTGGATGATGCCGAGATCGCACGACGCAGAGCTGAATGGAAAGCGCCCGCGCCGCGTTATACTCGTGGCGTGCTGGGTAAATACTTTAAGTTGGTGGGGACGGCCTCGAAGGGCGCGGTGACGGATTAAAAAATGGATGTCGAAGAATTTAAGTCTGAGCTCAATTCAAAAACTGCTCGCGAAATAGTTGAGCAACGCCTCCTTTGTTCAAGCGCGGAGAAAGCAACAACCGAATACGTTGAAACCGTCAGACACCGAATCTGCACTTCGTTTTCCATTCCATCGGTTTCGGTTGAAATCGTAGTTGTTGGATCTGCGAAACTCGGCTTTTCGCTTGTTGAGAAAGAAGTCAAAGGCGAGATAAAACCGCGATACCGTCCATTTGACGAGGACTCAGATATTGATGTCGCAGTTGTCAGTCCGCTGCTTTTCGAGCGCGTTTGGAGTCAACTTGCCGTTTATGGACACAAACAAGTTCCCTTTCCATGGAAATCGAAGCTAAACCACTATCTACTTTTCGGCTGGTTACGACCTGACTTATTTCCTTCAGACTCTCGTCCGGCAATTTGTAAGGCATGGTGGCGCGTCTTTGACGGTCTTTCCTCAGATAGAAGCCTCGGGTTTCGAAAGACTCGCGGTGGCCTCTATTACTCAAAAGAATTTCTCGCGAATTATCAAATGCGGGCGGTAGTTGAATGCCAAATCTGGGAGACGTCTCATGAAAACGACAGCAACAAATAGAAAAATCCGTCAGCTAATCCAAGCAATTCAACGTGACGAATTGTTGCCTCGGCCTGAATTTCAGAGACGACTAATTTGGACGCATGAAAACAAAAATAGCTTTCTCGACACCGTTATTCACGGATATCCGTTCCCAGAAATTTATATAGCGGACGGAGACGTAGATACGGAAACTGGTGAGGGAAAGCAATTACTGGTAGACGGTCAGCAGCGAGTGACGACCTTAGTGCAATATTTTCTAGGAAGCGAACACCTACATCTTTCAACTGTGCCACCTTACGCGGGGTTGGATGAGAATCAGAAACGTGCGTTCCTTGACTACGATGTGGCTGTCAGGGATCTGGGGAACGTTACGAAGAAGGAAATTATTGAGGTGTTTAGTCGCATAAATGCGACCAATTACGCGCTAAATGAAATAGAAATAAACAATGCCATCTATACGGGGAAACTCAAGACGTTCGCAGAAAAACTTGCGTCAAATGATTTCTTCGAAAACCACGGCGTATTCGGTAGTCGTGACTTAAAGCGAATGGGTGACCTAAGATTTACACTGCTCTGCGTCGTAACCTTGGTCAAAGGGTACTTCAATCGCGACGACTTATTGGAAGAAGCACTCGCCCAATTTAACGACGACTTCCCAGACGAGGCAAGTTGCAGCAAAGCCTTTGAGGATGTGTTTGCATTTATAGAAGAGTGTGGCTTTCTTTCAAAGAGTCGTATCTGGAAAAAAAGTGATTTGTTTACTGCGCTAATTGAATTGACCCTATTAAGAAATATTGCAAATCTGACACTTCAGCCTAGTGTCGTGATCGAGAGATTGGAGTCTTTTTATGATCGCGTCGAGTCTGCGGCAGATAATTCAGCTGACTCGGTAGCATACATCTACTATAAGGCGGCTGTTCAAGCCTCAAATGATCGCGTCAACAGAATTCGACGCGGGGTAATTTTCAATGGGATACTGCTAAATGTCGGCGACGCGGAAATTCAGGCTCGGTTAGCAAAAATATAGATTCTTAAAAGTTTCAGTTGCCAAACTTAGTTGGCGCGAATTTCGATTCAAGGGTCACAATCGATGATTCGCGATGCAAATTAATTGACCCTGACCCTGGGTGACTACTGCCTACAAAATGAGGGCGCAATGAGCGATATTAGTTTGGATGAACCAAGTTCCGAGCCGCGGCCAATTGGGAGCTATCCGCCAGCATTTAAGGGGTCAGATACCGTCTTGAATGTCAAGTACTGGCAAGCCATGGCTAGCGTCAAA
>ENA-OFCI01000770-OFCI01000770.1-metagenomes-genome-assembly--contig:-NODE-770-length-17236-cov-3.663349_pt1 | contig 17236 bp, 14 predicted proteins | sample MGYA00153391_OFCI01 | MGnify analysis MGYA00153391
AGGCCCGCGGCTACGCGCAGGCCGGTCACTAGATTGGGCAAGGCGGACGGAAGCTCGAGCTTGCGCAGCGTGTCGAAGCGCGAAGCGCCATAGAGACGGAAGAGATCGCGCAGCGCCGGCTCCACCGAACGAAGGCCCAAGAGTGCGTTGGCGATCACGGGAAACACCGAGACGACGAACGCGGAGATCGTGACCGCGCGCATCCCCGCGCCGAACCAGAGGACCAACAGCGGAGCTATCGCGACGATGGGGACCGTCTGCAAGAACACCGTGTACGGATAGAGCGCGCGCTCGAGGATGCGAGACGCGCTGAGCAGGATTGCCGCGAGCGTGCCGATCACGGCGCTCAACAAGAAGCCGTAGAGCGCGGCGCGCCCCGTCACAGAGGCCGCGCGCACAAGGTCGCCGAGATCGTGCGCCATAGCGGTCGAGACGGCCGACGGCGGCGGCAACAGATAGAGCGGTATCGCGAGCGTGCGTGCGAGGAGTTCCCAGATGCTTAGGATCATCACGAGCGCGAGGAGCGGCGGAGCGATCGAGCGTAGGGCGCGCATTCAGCCGCCACCCTTCTCGAGGGCGACTCGCAGCGCGCGAGCCTCCTTCGCGAACGACGCCTCGGCGCGGAGCGCGACCGTGCGCAGGCGAGGCAGCTCGAGCTGAATGTCGGCGACGATGCGTGCGGGTCGCGACGAGAACACGAGTGCACGCTCGGCGAGGTAGGCGGCCTCGTCGACCGAGTGAGTAACGAACATCACAGTGAGCCCCAAGCGCAACCACAGCTCGCGGAGCTGATCGTCCAGCCGCTGACGTGTCATCTCGTCGAGCGCCGCGAACGGCTCGTCCATCAGAAGAATCTCGCAGTCCTGCGCCAAAGTGCGGGCGAGCGCGACGCGTTGCCGCATGCCGCCTGAGAGCTCGTGCGGCCGCTTTGTGGCGACGTGAGCCAGCTGCACCGTTTCGAGCAGTTCCTGGATGCGGTCCTTCCGCAACTCAGCGGCGACACCGGAAAGCTTTAGGGCCAGGTCGATGTTGCCTTCGACAGTCAGCCACGGGAACAGGTTGGCGTCCTGGAACATCATTCCGACCTTGCGGCCGCCGACGTCAACGCTGCCCCCCGTTGGCGTCTCCAGATCGGCGATGATATTCAACATCGTGCTCTTTCCGCACCCGGATCGGCCAACGATGCACAGGAACTCCTGCTCTTTCACGCTAATCGACACCTCGCTCAGCGCGGTCGTCTCCTGGCCGCGACGCCCGAAGACTTTCGTGAGACCGGTGATCCGGATGGTGGGACCTGGCTGCGCAACCAGGGACGGTTCGCTGAGCTTCAGGATGCTCATGGCGCGGTTATCATCGCCTTGCCGCGACTCACCAGTGCGGCATTCAGCGCCTTCAAGTCATACAGGCCCTTGAGCTTGACGCTGTCGAGGAGGCCGACCGAGTGCGCATGGGCGGCGGACTTGAGAAGCGTGGACGGGAGCGGGTCGATCGTGAAATCGACCTGGCCCCACGCGCTGTCAAGGTACTTCGGGTCCAGCGATTTTCCCGCGATCGACTTGATGTGCGCGTTGACAAGCGCCTTCGCCTCGGCCGGATGCGCCGTGATGAACGCGGTTGCGTCGAGCTCGGCGTTGACGATGGCCGAAATTGCGTCCGGGTACTTCTGGAGGAATGTGGTGGAGGCGACGGTGTTCGTGACGATGAACTTGCCGGATTTCCACAGGCTCTTCTCGTTCACCAACTCTTTGCCGCCGCCCTCTGCGACCATTCGGCTCACCCAGGGCTCAGGAACCCAGGCCCCGTCGAGCTTGCCTGCAATGAACCCGGCGAGCGCCACGGCATTGTCTTGCGGAGTGATGTGCACGTCTCCGCCGCCCTCGGTGGTCGTCGAGAGACCCTGCGTCTTCAGGAAGTAGCGGAGTGCGACATCCTGGGTGTTGCCAAGCTGCGGTGAGGCGATCGTCTTGCCTTTGAGGTCCTTGACGGAGGTGATACCAGCGCGAACCACAAGACCCGCGCCACCTGATGCGCCGCCGGCAATGACCTTGAGTGCGGCGCCGGCGCTCTTCGTGAACCCGGTGATGGTCGGGTTCGGACCGATGAGGGTCACATCGACGGCGTTGCCGAACAGCCCCTCGATGGCGGCCGGGCCAGCGTTGAAGATTACAGGGGTGATCTTCACATTCTTGCCGAGACGCTGTGCCAGGTAGCCCTTCTCGAGGGCGACGATCCCGACCGCGTGGGTGAAGTTGGGAAAGTAGCCGAATCTCAACTCAGACGGCATCACGACGGACGCGGTCGTCGGTGTCGCAGTGGCCGGTGACGAGCAGGCGCCAAGGACCACCGCGATCGTGGCGGCGATCGTGGTGATCGCGATCCTGCGGACAACGGACCTACAGCCGTTCAACTTCGTTTTGGGTGACATGGGTTCGGCTCCTCGGGTAAAGTCGACTAATCCGGTCGATATTACCGGTATTTTCGATATTTGCGCCAGCCCTTTGTGAAATCTCTCGGATACCGGCGATATGCGAGAATCTCGACATGGATCTCGGGCTCATCCTCGGTGCGTTCGGCGTAGGAATCGTCGTCGGACTCACCGGCATGGGCGGAGGCGCCCTCATGACCCCAATGCTCGTGCTGTTCTTCGGAGTACCTCCCCTTGCTGCGATATCGAGCGACCTCGTGGCCAGTGCCGTCATGAAACCCGTCGGCGCGATCGTGCATCTCCGTCGCAAGACGGTGAACCTTCGGCTCGCGTTGTTCCTGTGCATCGGCTCCGTTCCGGCCGCCTTCTGCGGGGTCCTGATTCTCAAGGCCCTCGGAAGCGGAGACACCGTGCAGAACTCCCTCAAGATCGCCCTCGGGTGCGCACTCCTCCTGACCGCCGCGCTACTCACCGTTCGCGCCTACGTGCGGCTCGTCGAGCGTGCACGCTCGCGCGATGGCAAGGGCAAACCCCTCCCGCAGGATCGGCCCGAGGTTGTCGTCAAGATCGGGCCCACCATCATCCTGGGAGCCGCGGGCGGACTGGTAGTGGGTCTGACCTCCGTCGGTTCGGGCTCCCTCATCATCATCGGGCTCATGATCATGTACGCGGGTCTCAAGGCGAGCCAGCTGGTGGGTACCGACCTCGTGCAGGCCGTTCCGCTAGTCGCGTCGGCGGCCATCGGCCACGCCATTTTCGGTGACCTGCAGCTTGGTATCACATTTCCACTGCTCATCGGAAGCGTGCCGGGGGCCTTCATCGGAGCACAGCTTTCGTCACGCTTGCCCGGAGGGTTCATCCGGCGTGCGCTCGCCTTCGTGCTCCTCGCATCCGCGCTCAAGCTTCTCGGACTGAGCACTCCTCTCACCGGAATCGTGCTCGGGATCGTTGTGATCGCCGCACCCATCACCTGGATGCAGATCCGCCGTCACCACGGATTCCCTGCCCTCGCCTCCGCAGAGATGCGCGCGTATCAGAGGACGAAGGCCTTGCAAGAAGCCGATCAAGCGGCGGCGACTGACAGCGTGGAGGGCAGTGCGCATGACCAGCCCGACCGCTGAACATCCCCGTCTCGCGCTCGCCGGTCCGAGCCTCGACGCACTGGAACTCCTACTCAGCGGCCTCTTCGCACCGATCAACGGGTATTGCCTACCCGGTGCCAAACCATGCGACTGGCCGTTCGAGTCACACCTGGCGGTCAGTGCCGATCTCGCCCGGTCAGCCGCAGCGGCGGGGGGGCTCGTATTGCTCGATCCGGACGCAACGCCCCTCGCATTCCTGGAGATTGCGGCGATCGCGTTCGACAGCGAAGAGACCTACCTGGCGGGCACGCTCACACCGATGAACCGTCCCGAGCATGGTCCGGCGCGTGCGCTGCGGCTCGCGCCGGCGGATCGCGCAGCCGTTGTTGGCGTCTTCGCGGACAGCCCCCGCCCCGAATCGGTCGCCGAACTTGTGCGGCGCGCGGCGGGTCGACCCGTGCTCTGGCTCGCAACGACCTGGAACTCTGCGCAGTTCGACTACAGCGCATCCGGAATGGTGGACGACCTGGTTGCCTGCGCGGCGGAGCTCACGGGTTCGATCGTGCGGTTCGTCCCGCTCGCTTCTCTCAACCACGAAGCAGGGCACGACGACATGCTCAGGCTCGCGGTATCGCGACTCGGAGCGGACGAAATCGTCGACTTCAGGGCCCTCACCCCTCGCCCGATGGCGCCAGCCGCGGCGCGCGACGGATGCGTCATCCTGTTCACGGGGTTCTCCGGCTCCGGAAAATCGACTGTGGCGCGAGCGGTCGCCGAACGACTCGCCGCCGTCGGCACGCGGTCGGTCATGCTCGATGGTGATGATGTGCGGCGCGTGCTCTCCCCAAGCCTGGGTTTCACTGCCGATGACCGGGAGGAGAACCTGCGCCGGATCGGCTGGGTGGCGGCTACCGTCTCCAGCGTCGGGGGGATCGCGATCTGTGCCCCCATCGCACCCTTCGCCTCGACCCGGCGCGAGATCAGGGAAATGGCTGAGACGGTCGGCCGATTCGTGCTCGTCTACGTTGCGACCCCGCTCGAGGTCTGCGAGGCGCGAGACCGCAAGGGCATGTACGCCCGCGCCCGCGCTGGGGAGATCTCCGACTTCACCGGAATCGACTCGCCCTACGAGGTTCCAACCGATGCCGATATCGTTTTTGATACGAGCACGGATCCGTTGGATCGGAATGTGAACGACATCCTGCGTCTCCTCGCCTCAAATTAGTCGGCGAAGCGGTCCGTCGCCTCGATGAGGGCGTCCAGGATGCCCGGTTCGTCGAAGGCGTGTCCGGCATCGGGCACCATCACGAAATCCGCCTCCGGCCACGCGCGGTGCAGGTCCCAAGCCGTGACGGCCGGAGTGCAGATGTCGTAGCGTCCCTGCACGATCACGCCGGGAACGTCGGCGAGGACGTTGGCGTCACGGATGAGCTGGCCGTCATCGAAGAATCCTCGATTCATGAAATAGTGGTTCTCGATGCGGGCGAATGCGAGCGCGAAGCGCGGATCGGCGAAGGTCGCCACAACAACCGGCCGTGGCAGCAGGGTGATGGTGGATGCCTCCCAGACCGACCAGGCGACGGCGGCCGGGCCGTGAATATCGGGGTCGGGATCCGAAAGCAGCCGGTGATAAGCCCGAATCAGGTTGTCGCGGTCGTCAAGCGGCACTGGCGCGACGAAGCCCTCCCACGCATCCGGGAACATACACGCGGCGCCGCCCTGATAGAACCAATCGAGTTCTGACTTGCGCAGAGTGAAGATCCCTCTCAGCACCAGCTCCGAGACTCGGGCGGGATGCGTCTGCCCGTAGGCCAGCGCAAGCGTGCTGCCCCAGGACCCGCCGAACACCAGCCAACGATCGATACGCAGGTACTGGCGAAGCAACTCGAGGTCGTCGACCAGGTGCCACGTGGTGTTGATGCCGAGGTCAACGCCCGCGCCACTGGCGTGAGGGAGGCTCCTGCCCGACCCGCGCTGGTCGAGCAGCACGATTCGGTACTTCGCCGGATCGAACAGCCGACGGTGTTGGGGCTGCGTCTCGCCGCCTGGTCCACCATGCAGGAAGACGGCGGGCTTGCCGTCGGGATTTCCCGAGGTCTCCCAGTAGATACTTTGACCGTCTCCCACGTCCAGCAGCCCAGATTCGTAAGGTTCGATCTCGGGATAGAAGATGCGCATGGTCCGAGCCTAAACTGCGCGACACTGCGCAGAACTATGCGGAACTGACCAGCGACGACGTGCGGTGCGATCTCCCGCCCGGTCTCGGATTCTCAGCCTCGGACCGCGCTGAAAACCTGGGGAGGTTTCGGGGGTTGCGGCACACACAGCGTCCGTCGGCGGCAGAGCAATTTGCGCTCCGGTGGCCGCGTCCGAAAGGCCTCTACGCACGGGCAGCTGAGGGATTTCACGAGCTCCGAATGGAGCTTGGAGGGATCGCTGTCGGCCACCTCCGTCGAAACGAGCTTGCAATAGTGCTTGCAATCGAGGACTTTGGGCCCTAGCTTTAGCAGGCTCCCTGGTTTCCTTATTCCCGAACTGGACGTACCGGATGGTTCTCTTAGCCGTAATTCTCGTCGCACTGGTTCTTCTGAGTGTCGGCCTCGGCATCGCTGTGCATCGACTCGTTCCCGAGCGCTGGGGCGGACCACTCCGCTGGGGACGAAGCCTGGCGCTGAAAATGGGGTCGGTAAGCGCGTTCCTTGTCGTATCGGTGGTCGGCGTCATAGTGACGTTCCTCGTGATGCTGCCCGTAGGGGTGCTCGTGAAATCCCTCCAGGACAGCGTCGATCTTCCGGTATTCAAGTGGACTCTGGGCCTTGTCAATTCCGGGTCGGCCTTCACCAAGTTCAATAGCTACGCTACGACGCTCGGAGATCGATCGACGATCGACCTGGTCTGCGTCATCGCCGCTCTCATTCTCTCCTTCGCCTACGGCCGCCGCTGGTGGATTCCGGTGGTGGCGATCGGAGTGACTTTTTTCGCACAGCACGAGGGCCAATTGCTTCTCGCGCAACTACTCGCCCGCGACCTTCCTCCCGTCGCTCACCCTGGCACCTTTCCGTCCGGCGGAGTGAGTCGAGTGATCGTGGACTACGGGGTCATCATTGTGCTCGTGATCTTGCTGATCGGCACCTTGAGTCGCCAGTGGCGGGCCGGTTTGTGGATCGGTCTCGGTGCTTTCGCCACTATCGAAGGCTTTACTCGGGGATATCTGTTGCTGCACTGGATCACAGACATTTTTGCCGGTTACATCTTCGGGTGGATGCTCTTCGTCACGTTCGCAACTGCGGTGGCCGCGCTTGAGACGCGCACGTCGTTGTTCTCTGGCGAAAGACACGCAAGCAATGACAGAGATCGAATTTCGGGTGATGAGAGTCCTGGAGATCGAGTCGGTTCGGCATCCGGGTTAGATCACGGCTGAGCGACGCGGCCTCCCCCCTGCCGAGCGGTGTTGCGCGGGTGTTTACAGCGAAGCAGCTCGAGATCATCGATCAGGTGCCAGGTGGTGTTGGTCCTGAGGTCGATGCCAGCGTCGCTCGCGTGCGAGAGGCTCCAACCGGAGCCGCGCTGGTCGAGCAGCATTCTACGACCCTATGACGTGAGTCTGTTCGGGGGACGCTAGCCCCAATCTGGCCGCACGGATAGGAGGGATTCCCCCCACAGACTCACGATCTCGAGCGATCTAGGATCGAAGAAATGTGGGTATCGCAAGAAGGTGCCCGAATAGATCGAGGAGGATCGGAATGTCAGGAAATAGGGCTGTTGCCTACAAGGAACCCGGCAAGGTCGAGGTCATCGACATCGACTACCCCACCTTCGAACTGAAAGACGGACCGGGCGTCAATCCGGCTAACATTGGCCGCAAAGTGCCGCACGGCGCCATCATTCGCACTGTCGCCACCAACATTTGCGGCTCGGATCAGCACATGGTGCGCGGGCGCACCACTGCCCCGGCCAACCTCGTGCTTGGTCACGAAATCACCGGCGAGGTGGTGGAAGTCGGCCCGGGCGTCGAGTTCGTCAAAGTCGGCGATCTCGTCTCGGTGCCGTTCAACATTGCCTGCGGCCGCTGCCGCAATTGCAAAGAACGCAAGACCGGCATTTGCCTCAATGTGAACCCGGATCGCCCGGGAAGCGCCTATGGGTACGTCGACATGGGCGGCTGGGTGGGCGGTCAGGCCGAGTACGTGCTCGTGCCCTACGCGGACTGGAACCTGCTCGTGTTCCCCGACCGCGACCAGGCCCTTGAGAAGATCATGGACCTCACGATGCTGTCCGACATTTTCCCGACCGGCTTCCACGGGGCGGTTACCGCCGGGGTGGGGGTCGGATCGACCGTGTACGTTGCGGGCGCCGGCCCAGTGGGGCTGGCAGCCGCGTCATCCGCGATGCTGCTCGGTGCTGCGGCGGTGATTGTCGGAGACATGAACGCCGATCGCCTAGCCCAGGCTCGAACCTTCGGGTGTGAAACAATCGATCTCTCCGTCGGTGAAATCGCCGACCAGATCGAGCAGATTCTGGGAGTGCGAGAGGTGGACTGCGGCGTTGACGCCGTCGGCTTCGAGGCCAAGGGCCATCACGGTGGCGGCGAAGCACCGGCGACAGTGCTCAACTCCCTGATGGATATCACGGCGGCGGGCGGCGCGATGGGTATTCCCGGGCTGTACGTCACCGGCGATCCGGGCGGCGTAGACGCGGCCGCTAAAACGGGGTCCCTGTCCCTCAGCCTCGGCACCGGATGGGCGAAGTCGCTGTCATTCACGACCGGCCAGTGTCCGGTGATGAAGTACAACCGCGGGCTCATGATGGCGATCCTGAACGACCGAGTGCACATTGCCAAGAATGTGAATGCCAAGGCGATCACTCTCGACGAGGCTCCGCGTGGCTACGCAGAGTTCGACGCCGGAGCAGCGACGAAGTACGTGCTCAACCCGAATGGTTACCTGGACGCCGCCTAGCGCCGAAGTGCAGGGAGGGCCCGGCGATCACACGGTCGCCGGGCCCGTTGTCGCGTTGGGCTACCTCCGCGCCTCGCCAGCCGCGCCGCCCGAGGGCCGCGTACCCTGAAGGTCTGGTTGCGAAGCGCGGCCGGGACCGAGGAGCTTTGCGTGAAGATCACCCACCTGCGGCATTTCGTGGCCGTTGCCGAGGAAATGCATTTCGTTCGCGCCGCCAATTCCCTCGGCATCTCCCGCGCGAAACTCGACTCGTCTATTCGCACGCTCGAGACCGAGATCGGTTCTGACCTGTTCGACCGCCGCCAGGAGACGACAACCCTCACCGGTGCGGGAGAGGCACTTCTCGAGCGGGCTCGGAGCGAGCTCGCGGATACGCGGAGTGCGACACCGGGGCGGGAGAGGCCCTGCTCGAGCAGGCCCGGATCGAGCTCGCGGAGTTCGACGATCGCCCACCTGCTCCCGTTGCACCGCCCGGCGGCAAGGCCAGGGCATCCAAGGGCAAGGGTCGCGCGCCGATCGTGAAGGGTGAACCCCGACCCTACAAGAATCGCCAATCGCGCTAGTCAGTGCAGGTCCCGGGCGCGCAGGTCCCGGGCGCGCAGGTCCCGGGCGCACCGCTCAGCCGCGAAGCACCTCGAGGATCGCCTCCCCGTACTTGGCAAGCTTGTTCTCTCCAACGCCACTCATCGTGCCGAGCTCGGCGAGAGTCGTCGGGGTGCCGGTAGCGATTTCGCGCAGGGTCGCATCGTGGAAGATCACGTAGGCCGGAACGCCCTGCTCCTTCGATTCTGCCGCCCGCCACATCCTCAGGCGCTCGAACACCGGAGCTGCACCCGCGGGCAGCTCGACGGCAGGACCACGGCGCGACCTGGTCGGTCGTACTGCCCGCTCGGGTTCACGGCGCAGCATCACCGGTCGCTGTCCGGCGAGCACGGTCGTGCTTGCCTCCGTCACGACGAGCGTGCCGTATTCGCCCTGCACCGCGAGGAGTCCCTGCGCAAGCAACTGCCGCACGACCCCCCGCCACTCCTGGTCAGTGAGCTCGGTACCGATGCCGAAAGTCGACAGTGACGCATGGTCATTCTGGGTGATGCGGGCGGTGCTGCGCCCCAGCAGGATGTCCACGATCTGCCCCGCTCCGAACTTCTGGTTACGCTCGCGCTGCAGCCTCACGATCGTGGAGAGCAGTTTCTGCGCTGGCACAGTGCCATCCCACGATTCGGGGGGCGCGAGGCAGGTGTCGCAGTTACCGCAGGGCGTCGATTCCTCATCGAAGTACCCAAGGAGCTGCACCCGACGGCACTCGACGGTCTCGCAGAGGGCGAGCATCGCGTCGAGGTGCAGGCCGAGGCGGCGGCGGTGCTCTACGTCACCCTCAGAGCCTTCGATCATGCGGCGCTGCTGCATGACATCCTGCAGCCCGTAGGCGAGCCAAGCGGTGGACGGCAGGCCATCACGACCGGCGCGGCCGGTCTCCTGGTAATAGCCCTCCACCGACTTGGGAAGGTCGAGGTGCGCCACGAACCGCACGTCGGGCTTGTCGATACCCATCCCGAAGGCGATGGTGGCGACCATGACGATACCGTCTTCGCGAAGGAACCGTGACTGGTTCGCCGCTCGCACGCGCGAGTCGAGACCCGCGTGATAGGGAAGGGCCGCGATGCCGTTCTGCACCAGGAAGTCGGCAGTCTGCTCAACCGACTTGCGCGACAGGCAGTAGACGATACCCGCGTCTCCCGGGTGCTCGCTGCGCAGCAGCTCGAGCAACTGCTGCTGGGGAGCGTTCTTCGCCGCGATGCGGTACTGGATGTTTGGACGGTCGAAGCTCGCGACGAAATGCCGGGCATCGCTCAGCTGCAGTCGCTTTTGGATCTCGAGGTGGGTCTGCTCCGTCGCGGTTGCCGTGAGGGCGATGCGCGGCACGGTCGGCCAGCGCTCATGCAGCATCGACAGCTGAAGGTAGTCGGGTCGGAAGTCGTGGCCCCACTGCGAGACGCAGTGGGCCTCGTCGATCGCGAAGAGGGAGATCGCGGCTCGGTCGAGAAGATCCGCCGTCGCCGGCACCCGCAGTCGCTCGGGCGCGAGATAGAGCAGGTCAAGTTCGCCGTTGAGTAGGGCGTGTTCCACGCCCCGGCGCTCGGACTGGTCCTGGGTGGAGTTGAGGTACGCCGCACGCACGCCGACAGCGGAAAGGGCATCCACCTGGTCCTGCATCAGGGCGATCAGTGGAGAGATGACGACCCCGGTGCCCTCGCGCACGAGCGCCGGGATCTGGTAGCACAGAGACTTGCCGCCACCGGTAGGCATGAGCACGAGGGCGTCCCCACCGTCGACGATTTGCTGGATGATCTCGGCCTGGTCACCGCGGAAAGAGTCGTAACCGAAGACCGTCTGGAGAGCATCGTTCGCGCTCGAATATTTGGAGGAAGAGGGACGAGTTGGCTCGCGAGCGATGAATTCTCTCTCACGATCGCCATCGGAGGGAGGTTCGTAATCGAACTCGTCCGGTGGGACGAGGTCGTCGGGATCCCAGGGGATGTCCGCGCTCCAGCTCACCCTACAGATCCTTCTCTCGTACCTCTCTTGCCCACCGGGTGAGTCTAGCCGCGGGCTGTGACAGTGCCCTCCGTGCCGCCTTCGCTGTGCACAATGGTCGCCGGATCGGGCGGTGCAGGGAGCGTGATCACCCGCACCCTCTCCAGCCCGAATCGCTTCGCCGCGCGCGTTACAAGCCACGCATAGAGCGCGAGGGTGACTGCCGAGATTGCGACCTCGAGGCCGCTGCCGGTTTTGGAGTTCACGTCGACAAGGCCGAAGGCACCGATCACGAAGATCACCGTGTTGTTCACGACGTGGGCCACGATGGATGCCTCGAGCCCTCCCGTCTTGAAGACCAGCCACCCGGCCACCACGGCAAACACTGACACGTCGATGAGTCCCCACACGTCGTACTGGTGACCGATGGTGAACAGCGGCACCGGTAGCAGGATCGCGAACAGCGGATGCTTCAGCCAGCCGCCGATCGTCTGGGCCAGGTACCCGCGGAAGAAGAATTCTTCGGCGGTGGCCTGCAGCGGCACGAGCAGCACCGCCACGAGCACCACAGGCCAGGTGCTCGCTGTCACCGACGCGACCGGAAGTGTCTCGCCCGTCAGCAGGGGCAACAGCAGCACAGAGAACAGGGTAGAGGCGCCGTACGCGATGACGACGGGAAGGATGAGTCGCAACATCCATCGCCAGCGCAGCCGACCAGCGATCGACGACAGCAGGCCGACCGGGCGCGGCCCCATAATGAGGCGCGCGAGCCAGATCGAGGGCAGGATCACCGCGATCGAGGAGAGCGAGAATCCGAGCACCACGGGAAGGCTGTTATCGATTTGGCCCGTGGTGATGAGCTTCGTGATCACCGGGCGCACTTCGGGGAAGACCAGCGTGGAGGCCAGCAGCAGCACGACGAGCACGATGGTGAAGACGACGAAGATGCCGAGGGCGATCAGCCCGGTGACGAGCGGCTTCCACCAACGGTAACCGGGAGCGCTTCGGGCGAGACGGTGATAGGCGAATTCCACGCGAAAAGACTAGCTAGTGAAACGGGGAGTCCGATCAGAGCCGGACTCCCCCCGTTGACGAGGTCGGCGGCTCAGCGCACGAGAACCAGCGCCGGGAACGACGCCGAATCCACGAGCTGCGCGTCACCCGAGTAGGTTGCGGTGAGCAGGTGGATGCCGCGGCGCAACTTCGGAAGCGTCACTGTGACCCGGCCATTGTCGGCGGGTGCCAGGGTCACGGTGGTGAGCACGTTCCGCCCATCGCGCACGACGATGTCACCCGTCGGCACCAGGCCATGGCCCGTGACGAGAACCCGATAGACGACCGGTGATTTGTGGCTCACGAGCACGCGGTCGACGGTTCCGCGGGTGACGGATGCCAGACGATCGACCGTTATAGCGGCAGAGGTCGCGACTCCCGGGGTGGTGCCGGGCGCGCTGGCGGTGACCGTTACCGTGATCGCTCTGCCGGCATCCGCTGCGACCGGTGAGTAGCTCGCGGCGGTCGCTCCATCAATGGGTGCTCCCGCACGATTCCACCGGTAGGCGAGCGTCGGAGAGGTGACACTCCAGGTGCCAGGAGACGCTGTGAGAGTGTGGCCCACCGTCGCGGTTCCACTGATCACGGGAGCGGTAACCGAAGTTATGATCGGCACAGTGATGGTGAGCGGGACATCGATCGCCGTTCCGGTCTGCGGTACAGCGACGGTCAGCACCAGGGTTCCCGCCGGGGTGGCGGTGGGGATGGTGACTGCGACGGATGCCCGGCCGGTCTCATCCCCGAGGTCAATGATCGCGGGATCGATGGCCGACTGGGCGAGCACGGTGCCGCCCACGCTTACTGTGGCGGTGCCGCTATTCGGCTCACCGTTCGAGAACAGCAGGGAGGACAGCCCGAGGGTCACGATGTCACCCGGTGTCGCTGCGGCCGAGGACAGGGTGACGCCAACGGCACGCTGAGCGTAGTCCGGAGAGGCGACCGGGTTGGCGACGAAGTAGTCGACCATGCTCTGCAGGTCGATCTTGCCGGTGTCACCCGTGTTCGTTCCCGTGGCGAGTGTCACGAAGTTGTCACCGCCAGAGGCGAGGAACGAATTCGCCACCACCGTGATCGAGTCGGTGGATGCCACGGGCAGGCCGTTCAGGGTGATCGCCGTGATGTGGCTGCCGGCTGCTGCCGTGGGGTCATAGCGATACTCGAGAGACTTCGACACGCCGAGCTTAAGGAACGGGCGGGTTGAGGCGGCTGGCTGCCACTGCTCCTCGAGCACCTGCCTGAGCTGAGCACCGGTGAGCGTCTTCGTCACCAGGGTATTCGCGAAAGGCTGCACGCTCGCAGCCTCCTGGTAGGTCACGCGCCCGTCGACATCGTTGGGAGTGTTGGCGCTGGCCTTATACCTGAGGTCGGTGCGAAGCCCTCCCGGATTCATCAGCGCCACCTGCGCTTTTCCGTTCGTGGCCCACAGCTGCACGTCTGCCACGAAGTTGCCGAGCGGAGACTCCCCACCGCGGTTCTCGGTCACGCCGTCCTTCTGGCTCGCCCGGTTGAAGTCGGCGGTGATCGTACCGACGGGCACCGAGCCCCTGTCTTTCGCGGCGGCCGCGGCGGCGGCAACGATTGCCGCGACCGCGGCATCAGGAGCGAATGCTCCAAACAGCGGCTTCACCTCGGAGCTGATACTGAGCAGCGCCTTCGTCGTTGGATCTACCGACAGAGAGATGTGGCCGTATTTTTCGCCGTACTTGCCCGCCTGCAGCACCGGACGGGTGCGGTCGGTGCCCGGGATCGGTAGTTGCCAGTTGTAGGCCTGGTGCGTGTGGCCCGACACGATGGCGTCGACGTTGGCGTCCACAGTATTCACGATCTTGCCGAAGGCCGAGTCGCCGGTGGCGCTTGCGAGCGTGGTGTCTGCCGCGCCCTCGTGCACCGTCAGGACTATGACATCCGCCTCACCATTTGCCGGGTTGCCGTCGCTGAGCTGGTCGGCCACGCGATTGACCTCGGTCGGAATGTCGCGGAACTCGAGGTTCGCAACCCCCGCCGGACTCACGAGCGAGGGGGTCTCATCCGTCGTCGCTCCGATGAACCCGACGGTCACGCCGCCGGTCTGCTTGAGCGCGTACTGGGCGAATTCGGGCTGGCCGGTCGTCCTGTTGTAGATGTTGGCGCTGAGCAGCGGATAGTTGGTGGCCGGAATGATTCGGCCCTCGAGATCGGCCTGGCCCCCGTCGAGCTCGTGATTGCCGATCGCACTCGCATCGACGCCGATCGCGTTGAGGGCGTCGATGGTGGGCTGGTCCTTCTGGATGAAGCTCGTGAATGTGGAGGCCCCGATTGAGTCTCCACCGGAAACGACAAGCGTGTTCGGGTTGGCCGCCCGGAACGACGTGACCAGGCCGCCGAGCACGGCGGCACCCGCGGACGGCGAGGATGCCTCGAGACGGCCGTGAAAGTCGTTGAAGCTGAGGATGTCGATGGCGACCGGTGTCTCCGCTGCGGTCGCGGCCGAACCAGCGAGGGTGGGAATACCGAGAGCGACGGTGAGGGCGATTGCTGCAAGAGTAAATCGGTGGGAACGGGCTGCGAAAAGTGCCATGACTCCGGGAGTCTCCTTGGATTGCGGACCTGTCTTTATAAGAACGTGAGTAGAAGAAAGCCTATAGACGACCAGGTTCACCCCCGATTGGGGGGTTTGAAATGCACCCTAGCGTCTCGGGCGTCACCGACGGAAGCATCTTCACGAAATCGTCATCGATGGTTACCGCTACCGTTGAGTTCTCCGATCAGGAAAGGTCCCCCGTGCTCGCTGTGTTCATCGGCGTCACGGCAGCGCTCATTTTCGGGTCTGCAGACTTCGCTGGCGGCATGGCCGCGAAGCGCATCAGTGCGGTGCGCGTGACCGCGATCGGTGGCCTGTCCGGACTCGTCATCCTGCTGCTCGCTTTTCCGTTGTTTCCGAGTGTCTGGTCGACGAAGGCTGTGCTCCTCGGCGGCGTCACCGGCATCACCGGCGCCTTCGCGGTGGTGCTGCTCTACGCCTGCCTCGCGATCGGGCCGATGAGCATCCTCTCCCCGCTGACGGCCGTGATCTCGGCCATGGTGCCGGTACTCGCCGGCGTCGTGCGTGGTGAGCACCGTGGTGGGCTCGGCTATGTCGCCATCGTCGTGGCCTTCGTCGCGGTCGTGCTCGTGGGGTTTGTGCCCGAGAAGGGAGCAGTACGGCCGTCGCTCCGGGCTCTCGCAATGGCGGTCGGGGCGGGGGCGCTCATCGGTGCGTTCCTCATCCTGATCGACCTGACTCCGCGAGACTCCGGGCTGGTGCCCCTGGTCATGAGCCGCACTGTCAATGCCATCGTGATGTTCAGCGCAATCGGTATCGGTGCCGTCTTGGCACGTCGGCGCGGAACCACTCCACGAGCGGTCGGCGGATGGAAGCCGGGACTGGTTCTGGCAATCGTCGCCGGAGTGATCGACGCGATCGCGAACGCACTGTTGCTGTTTGGTCTTCGGCAGGGCGAACTCACCATCCAATCCGTGCTTACCGCGCTCTATCCGGCCGGCACGATCCTCCTCGCCGCAATCGTGCTGCGCGAACGGATCGCACCGATTCAGATCGTCGGACTCGTGCTCGCGCTTGTCGCCGCCGCCCTGCTAGCCGTGGGCTAGGCACCGCCATGTTGAGTGTCGCCCTCGCCCTCGCCGGCTCCGTGATCTACGGAGCAAGTGATTTTTTCGGCGGTCTCGCCGCACGGGGTACCAGTGCCGTGCGGGTGACCCTGATCAACTCGATCGCCGGCCTCGCGGTACTGGTGGTCGCTGCCCTCGTGCTGCCAAGCCGATGGGGTGCACCCGTGCTGCTCTGGGGCGTTCTGGCCGGGGTCTGCGGTGCGGTCGCGCTGGTGCTGCTCTACGCCTGCCTCGCTCTCGGGCCGATGAGCATCCTGTCCCCCATCCTGGCGCTCGTGGCCGCGGTGATCCCGATCACCGTCGGGTTCGTGCGTGGAGAGCGGCTGAGCGGCCTTGGTTACCTCGGCCTCGCGATCGGGCTACTTGCGATCGTCCTGATCTGCCTCGTGCCGGGCGAGCGTGCCGTGCGGCCGAGCCCACGCGGCCTCCTGATGGCAGTGGGGGCCGGGGTCGCGATCGGCGGGTACCTTGTCTTCATCGACCTGACCCCACCCGACAGCGGGCCGGCGCCACTCCTCGTCACCTTTGTCGTCACCGGTATCGTCATGTCGGTCGCCCTCCTCGGACAGCGCCTGGCCCGGCGGGGTGCGCCGCGGTCGGCAATCACCCGCACGACGGTGGGCTTCGCCGTGCTCTGTGGGCTGACCGATGCCGCTGCCGCGTTCCTGTTCCTTCTCGCGTTGAGAATGGGGGAACTCTCGATCGTGTCGGTGCTGAACGCCCTCGCACCGGCCGGCACGATCGTGCTGGCCGCGGTGGTGCTGCGGGAGCGGATCGCGCCGGTGCAGTGGATGGGACTCGCCGTCGCACTTGTCGCGGCGGTTTTGCTCGCGCTGGCCTGACCTTCCGGCGCGGTTCGCGCGCGGTGCTGGGCTGATGCGATGTAGGGCGGTGAAGGGTCCCCATCCACGTTTCTGTGGTCGTTCCGACGGATGAACCGCGGGTAACGCGCACCTGTCAAAAGGCTGACTGTCGCAATTGAGTGCAATCCGCTCAGCCGAGAGTCCCGAACGACGCTACATGCTCCAAACCAACGACCCCCGATCGGGTGCCACCCAAAAGAGGGAAGATACGGCGGTACCCAGCCGATTCTCCCAACTGGTGACATTCGGTGCTGTGGGACTGGTCGCGTTCGTTGTGGACTTCATTATTTACAACGTGCTTCTGCTCGGACCACTGGATCACAACACCATCACTGCGAAGGTCATCTCGGTGACAGTTGCGACCGTTGTGGCCTGGCTCGGTAACCGGTATCTCACCTTCCGCGCTCACCGCACTCGCGCCGTCTGGCGGGAGGGAGTGCTGTTCGCAATTTCTAACCTTCTCGGGCTCGGAATCGCGGCACTCTGCCTGTTCGTCTCCCACTACGTATTCGGCTTCGTCAGCCCCATTGCCGACAACATCGCTGCAAACGGCGTCGGGCTTGTACTCGGCACGACCTTTCGCTATTTCTCCTACCGATATTTAGTCTTCTCCGCGACTCAAGAAGGATTCCCCGCATGAATCTCCTCATCCCGCTCATGCTGTTTGCCGCG
>ENA-OFCI01000774-OFCI01000774.1-metagenomes-genome-assembly--contig:-NODE-774-length-17222-cov-5.341702_pt1 | contig 17222 bp, 14 predicted proteins | sample MGYA00153391_OFCI01 | MGnify analysis MGYA00153391
GCCAGACGCTCACCGTGCAGGTCATCAAGGACCCGATCGGCACCAAGGGCGCGCGGCTGTCGACACAGGTCAGCATCGCCGGCCGGCTACTCGTGTTCTTGCCGCAAGACGACCACATCGGCATCTCGCAAAAGATCGGCTCGCACGAGTTGCGTGAGCAGCTGCGCGCGCGCATGGGCGTGCTCGCGCAGGTGCCCGAAGGCGCGGGGCCGCAGGGCGGTTTCATCTTGCGCACCAACGCCGAAGAGGCGAGCGACGATGAGCTTTCCGACGACATCCGTTACCTGCGCAAGACCTGGGCGGCGGTGCGCGCCATGAGCTTCAAGTCGCCGCCCGGCAGCTTGTTGCACCAAGACCTGAGCCTCGTGCAACGCGTGTTGCGCGACCTCACGCACGACGGCACGCAAGCGGTGCGCATCGATTCACGCATCCAGTTCGAGGCGTTGCAAAAGTTCGGCCAGGAGTTCACGCCGACCTCGGTCGCCAAGCTCGAGCACTATGCCGGCGAGCGGCCGATTTTCGACCTGTTCAACATCGACGAAGAGATCGCACGCGCGCTGACGCGCCGGGTCGATCTGAAGTCGGGCGGCTACTTGATCATCGACCAGACCGAGGCGCTCACCACGGTCGACGTGAACACTGGCGGCTTCGTCGGCGCACGCAATTTCGACGACACGATCTTCAAGACAAATCTCGAAGCGGGCCAGGCGATCGCGCGACAACTGCGGCTGCGCAACCTCGGCGGCATCATCATCATCGACTTCATCGACATGACGCGCGAGGAGCACCAAGCCGCGGTGCTCGCCGAGCTGCGCAAGCAACTGGCGCGCGGCCGCACCAAGATCACCGTGAGCGGCTTCACGCAACTGGGCCTCGTCGAGATGACCCGCAAACGCACACGCGAATCGCTCGCGCACATGCTGTGCGAGGTGTGCCCGGTTTGCGAAGGGCGCGGGCAGGTCAAGACCCCGCGCAGCATCTGCTATGACATCCTGCGCGAAATCTTGCGCGAGGCGCGCCAGTTCAACCCGAAAGAGTTCCGCATCGTTGCCTCGGCCGCAGTGGTCGAGATGCTGCTCGACGAAGAAAGCCAGCACCTCGCGGGCTTGTCCGATTTCATCGGCAAGCCGATCTCGCTGCAGGCCGAGGCATCGGGCTCGCCGGAGCAGTACGACATCGTGTTGCTCTGAACCGGGTTGCCTGCCCTACTGCCGCACCGCCAGCCGCATCACACTCGCTACCGCGGCGAACGCCGCGAAGCCGGCTCCCAACCACAAGGCATACGTCGACCCCTGCACGCCGGACAGGCTGAAGCAGAAGGCCGTCAGCGCCGCGCCGATGGCTTGGCCGAGCAGGCGCGAAGTCGCGATCGTGCCACTCGCGCCGCCGGCACGGTGCGGCGGTGCGGCGGACATCAACGCGCGCAGGTTCGGCGACTGAAAAAAGCCGAAGCCGGCGCCGCAGACCGTCATGCGGATGCAGATGTCGAGCACGCTCGGGTCGGCCGGCAGCAAAGCCATCGAGGCCATGCCGGCAGCGAGGATCGCGAGGCCTACGCCGCCCAGGATCGCCGGAGGGTATTTGTCCGAAAGCCGCCCGGCCAGCGGCGCCGCGAGCGCGACGACGATCGACCATGGCGACATCAAAAATCCCGTGTCGACCTGGTTGCGGTGCAGCACGCCCTCGAAGTAGAACGGCAGCGAAACGAACGCCAACCCCTGTGCGCTGAAGGTGCATACCGCCGTCAGCGACGACAGCGCGAAGGCCGGCCTTTGAAACAGGTCGACTGGCAGGATCGGGTTGGTGTTGCCGTACTCGCGCCAGATCAACAGCGCACCAAACATAAAAGCAACGGCGAGCGCGCCGGCCCACCAGCTCGCCGGCTCGCGTTGCGCCGCCGAACTCAGCGCCAGCACCAACGCCGCGAACGCGACCACGCTGAGCACCGCGGCGACGGCGTCAAAGCGGTGTGTGCCGCGCTGCGATGCCGGCAACGACGGTACCGCGACGAGCAGCGCGGCGATGCCCAGCGGCACGTTGATGCCGAACAGCCACGGCCACGGTGCGACGCTCAGGATCAGCGATGCAACGCTCGGCCCGACCGCGAAGCTGATGCCCACCGTCAGCGCATTCAGCCCGACCCCGCGGCCGAGCCGTTCGGGCGGATAGATGAAGCGCAGCAGTGCGATGTTGACGCTCATGATTCCGCTCGCGCCGATGCCCTGCAGCGCACGCGCACCGGCGAGCAGCGCGAGGCTTGGCGCAAGCGCGCAGGCGAGCGAGGCGACCGTGAACAGCGCGAGGCCGGCGATGTAGATGCGGCGGTGGCCGACGATGTCGCCGAGCGCCGCCAGCGGCAAGATGGTCGCGACCATCGCGAGCTGGTAGGCGCTGATGACCCAGACCGAAGCCGCCGGCGCAGCGCGCAAATCGGCCGCGATCGCCGGCAGCGCGGTGTTGGCGATGGCGGTGTCGAGCGAGGCGAGCGCAACGGCGACCATGACCGCGAAGATGGCGCGGCGGTTGACCGCGACCTCGCTGGCGCTGCCCTCAGCGTTCACGCGCTGCAAGCCGTCTAAGCGCAAAAAAAGGCGTAAGCAGGGCAGGGCACGCGGCATAGACGAGCAGGCGCATGCGCAGCGCCAGCGGCACGCGTGGCGCGCTGATGAACGCTCGCCAGCGCCCGCCCAGCGTGCGTGCGCCGAACACGTCTCGCACGAAAACCTCGCGTTCGAACTGCAGCGAGATCACGTCTTCGACCGAGTGCAGTTGACCGGCACGTTTCGCGTCGGCCAGCAACTGTGGCAGCTCGACCAGCGCGTGCCGGTTGTTCGTCAGCAGCCGTTCGACCACATCGCGCGCGTGCAGGTTGCGGCGCCGCCGCGAGATGCCGCCGCGCCGGTATTGCACCAACGGTTCGGGCAGCGTGATGGCGCCGCCGGAGACGACCGCGCGAAAGACCATCAGCATGTCTTCGGCGACCGAGCCGGGCGACAGCGGGCCGAAGCGATCGAACACGCGGCGCGTCCACGCCTGCGCTGCGCCGATCACGTGCGGCGGGCGCGCGATCCAGTCGGCGGCGTTGCGGTAGGTCGAGAGGTCGGTCGGCGTGATGTCGGCGTGGGTGTGGCCATGCTCGTCGAGGTCGATCAACCGCGTTGCGATGAGATCGGGCCGGCGATCGGCGGCGAGCCACGCGTCGACGACGCGCTTGCAGCGTTGCGGCAGCGAGATATCGTCGCCCGCAGCGATGAACAGAAGCTCGCCCTTCGACAGCGCGACCATGCAGTTGACGTGCGCACCGATGCCGAGGTTGGCCGGGTTGCGGTTCAGCACGAGCCGGTGCGGGCCGATGTAGCCGGCGATCGCGCGTTCGATCGCGGCCCAAGTGCCATCGGTCGAAGCGTCGTCGGAAATGACGATCTCGAGGTTCGCATAGGACTGCGCCAACGCGCCCGCGATCGCCGCGCCGACGGTCGCCTGCTGGTTGCACGTCATCAGCAGGAGCGTGACGAGCGGCCTGCCTTCATCGCCGGGCGGCGCGTCAGCGGCCACGCCAGCGAGCCTTCGCGCTCTTCAGGTTCGCCGCCTGATCCGGGAACGTGAAGGTCATGAACTTGCGCAAGCGCCAGCCCATCGGCAGCGCGCCTGCGCTGCGGCATGCCCGCCAACGCTCGGCATCGCTCGGCGCATCGAGCATGGCGGCGAGGTAGGTCTCGCGCGCGAGCATCGGCGCGAGCGCTGCCGTGACTTCCGGCTCGATGCCGGCAAGGCGGGCGTCGAGCGTGTGTTGCCGAATTTCGGCAAGCACGCGACGATTTTGGGTGCGCACCCAATGCACCAACTGCGCGCCACGGTGCGTGCTCGGCCACCGCGATGTGCCGCCGCGGCGATAGTGCACCAGCGGTTCTTGAAGGGTAATCGCGCCGCCGCCTGCGAGCGCACGCAGTGCCATCGACTGATCTTCATACCAGACGTCTTCGATGAACGGGCCGAAGCGCTGCATCAACCGCCGAGTGAATGCGTGCGTTGCGCCGACCGTATATGGGCGCCGCGCGCACCAGCGGACGACGGTCAATTGCGCCAGATCATCGGTCTTGACGTGGGCTCCCAGAGCGCCGTCCAGCGACATGTCGATGAAGTGGCTCGCCATGAGATCGAGTCGCTTGCCCGAAGCCTCCCAAGCTCCACGCAGGCTCTGCGCGCGGTGGGGTACCGAAATGTCGTCACCGGCAGCCGTGATGAGCAGTTCGCCTGCGGTTTCGACCAGCAACTGGTTGTAGTGCGCCCCGATGCCCAGGTTCACAGGGTTGCGCCTCACGCGCACATGGTGCGGACCGCGATACGCGGCCGCAGCCGCTTGCAATTCTGCGAAAGTGCCGTCGCCGGACGCATCGTCCGAAAGAACGATCTCGAGTGGCTCGCCGAGCTGGGCCAGGCAGCTTTCGGCCGCTGCGCGAGCGGTCGACTGCTGGTTGCATGCGAGCAAGATCATGGAGGTGACAGGCATGGTCGTGAGCACGGGTGCGGTCACGATGGCGTGGTCTTCAGAGCTTCGAGTTCCCACAAAAAATAAACCAACTTGCCGCGTTTTTCGCGCCGCCACCGATCCCACGATTGCATCAGGGTCAGCGGTGCGACGGTGCCGGAGTGTTCGGGGATTACCCACTGCGCGCGGCGCAGCGCAAACCTGCCGTCGAAGCCGTACATGCGAGCCAGCGGGGCTTCGCCGATAAAGTATTCGTGCGTGCGCTCGGTGATGACGTTGACATGTGTCGGGTCGGCGAAGGCCTCGTGCCCCGGATAGCAAGGGGTCAGCGCATAGAACAGCCCCCCCGGCGCGAGCACGCGCCAAACCTCGTTCATCAGGCGAACGAACGGGAACACGGTGGTGTTCAGCTCGGGGCCGTTCAAGACACGCGGAATGTGCTCGATGAAGTCGAAGGCCGACACCGAAGCGAACCGGCTGTCGCCGAATGGGATCGGCTCGAACGACAGATTGGCCGCAGCGAAGACGAACTGCGAATGGGTGGTCGACTCGAGCCGACGGATGTCGACGCCGAACAGCGCCGGCCGGCCGTAGGGATTGCGCGGCAGGGTGCCGCAGCCGAGATCGAGGTGGCAATCTGAAATTTGACGGTGGTGCGCTGCTTGTTCGGTCAGGGCCATGCTGTACCTTTGTTCAACGAAGCCGGGATGATAGAAGCGGCGCCGCGCTCAGCCGTGCGCGCGCGCCGGAACAAGCGATTCGGCGATGGCGAGCAGTGCGTCGACATGCGGCGCAATGCGCGGGTCGTAGCCCAGCCCATGCAGCGGCGCCGCGATGCGGTGCGTGCCCGTTTGCCGGCGCTCGATAGCACGCTCGACCGCGCGGCCGAGCGAGCCGGGTGCGGCGAGCGAAAAGGGCAATTGCGCGAGATCGTTGATCACCTCGGTGCAGCCCGCGTTGTCGGCCAACAGCACCGGCGTGCCGCACAGCACCGACTCCACGCCGACCAACCCGAACGGTTCGTAGAGCGATGCCATCACGGTGAAGTCGACCGCGCGGTACACGTTCTCGATGTCGGCGCGGTAGCCGAGGTGGTGCACGTTGCGCGCCGTGCCGTGCATCGCCCGGCCGGCGATCACGAGCGTGGCGGGCAGAGCGGTCTGCGAGAAGAAGTCGACCAGCAGGTCGAGGCCCTTGCGCTTGTGGCCGGTCGAGGCGAGCAAAAAGATGGCGCGATCATGCGGTAAGTCGAGCTGCGCACGCAGCGCGTCGCGCGTTGCCGTGTCGACGGTCGAGAAGCGCTCGCCGTCGATCGGCGGGTAGAGCAATTTGATCTTCGACGGGTGGACGCCGTAGTAACGCACGACCTCGTCGCGCATGCGTGCCGAGTGCGCGACGATGACTTGCGAGTTCTCGAAGTGCGCGCGTTCGAGCCCGATCTTCAAGCGGTCGTTGAGCGTCGCGCGCTCGCCCATCGCCGCGAGAAAGCCAGGGTGCGTGCCGCCGCAGATGCCGATGTCGGACCAGCGCGTCTGGTTGCATGCGATCAGTGGGTACAGCCCGAGCCGGCGCTTGACGCGGCCGATGCGCCAGTCGAAAAACAGATCGCGCAGTTTGCTCGGCGCAGCTTTGACGCTGGTGTGGATCGGCGTGACCCACTGGTACTCGGGCAGGCTCTGGTCGAACTGTTTTGCGATCAGCACCGGCTTCACACCGCGCTGGTGCAAGCCCCTCACCAGTGTCATCGCATAGCGTTCGATGCCACCGCTATTGCGCAGGCCGTGGTTGCTGATCGCCAGCGTCTCGAAAGCCACCGCCTCAGGCCCGGTCGTCGGCCGTGAACGCGACTGCCGGCTTGTAGGTCATCGACAGGCGCGCGCGCAGCCGCGCCTTCGCGAGCAACGTGCGATCGGCGTCGTCTAGCGTGCGGCGCTTCAATGCAGTCTCGAGTTCGACCGGATCACCGCGGCGCAGGCAGATGCGATCGAAGTCGCGTTGGCTGATGCCCCACTTGTGCAAAAACTGCAGGCGCCCGTCGTTCTTGGCGATGCGGCCGGTCGAGACACACGCGAAGTGATAAACGAAACTGTCACCGAGGCCGATGAAGGTGCGGCAGCCGGCGTGCCACAGCTTCATCGAGAAGTCGTTGTCGCTGCTCATGCCGGGCGAAAGCTCGGTGCTGTAGCCGCCGACCTCCGCCCACATCCAGGTCGGCAGCAGTGTGGGCGGCCAAGTCGAGCCGAGCCAGTGCGCGCGGTGCATCGATGGCAACGCGGCGATCAGCTCGGCCTCGCGAAAGCTCGCGGTGTCGCGGCCGTAGTCTGCGGCCACTGTGCAGCGGTTGTTCGCGCCACCGGGCTCGACCATCGTCGACGACAGCATGAAGCGCCGGCCTTCGAGGCGCTGCGCGACCTCGAGCAGCCGCGTGTCCCAGCCAGGCAGCACGGCCATGTCGTCGTTGAGGTAGAGCAGGAAGGGCTGCGTGGCCAGCGCAGCGACTCGGTTCACCGCGAAGCAGATGCCGATGTTGGCAGCGCTCGCGGTGTGCTTGATGCCTTGCTCACGCACCCACGCGAGCGTGCCGTCGGAACCGTCGTTGACGTGCACCAAAATTTCGTGCGCGTGCGCCGAGTGGCGCCGGATCGTCGCGACCGCGAGTTGCAAAAACGGCAGGTTGTTCCAGGTCGGGATGACGATGGAAAACATCAGACCTTCGGCGCGCGCGGCAACCGGCCCATCAGATAGAACTCGTCGTTCGGCCGCATCGAGGTCACGTTCGCCATGCGGTTCGAGAGGCCGAAGAGGGCGGTGATGCCGGCGATGTCCCAGGCGTCTTCATCGGTCCAGCCGTGTTCGCGCAGAGCCGCGAAGTCGTCGTCGCCGATCGCATACGACGCGCTGCAGACCTTCATCGCGAAGCCGAGCATCGCTTTCTGCTTGATGGTGATGTCGGCCTTCAGGTAGTTGACGGCGAGCTGGTCGGCGATCATCGGTGCCTTCTCGTAAATGCGCAGGATCGCACCGTGCGCCACCACGCAGTAGAGGCAGCCGTTCGCGCCGCTGGTCGCGACGATGATCATTTCCTTCTCGCCCTTGCTCAAGCCCGATTCGCGCAGCAGCAGCGCGTCGTGGTAAGCGAAGAAGGCGCGGAACTCTTCGGGCCGGTGCGCGAAGGTCAGGAACACGTTGGGCACGAAGCCTGCCTTCTCCTGGACCGCGAGGATCTTTTCGCGCAAGTCTGGCGGCATCTGTTCGAGCGCGGGCACGGGGAACCTGCTGATCGCTGGTGGGGTCGGCGTGATTGGCTTGCTCATGGGGAACTCCTGAATTGCAGGGCATGGAGGCGGGCGTACAGGCCATCGCGCGCGAGCAGTTCGACGTGGCTGCCGTGCTCGACCACGTGGCCGGCGTCGAGCGCGATGATGCGGTCGGCGCGCTCGATGGTCGAAAGCCGGTGTGCGATCACGAGGCTGGTGCGGCCTTTCATCAGCGCCTGCAGTGCCTGCTGCACGAGCTGCTCCGATTCCGAATCGAGGGCCGAGGTGGCTTCGTCGAGGATCAGAATCGGCGCATCCTTGTAGATCGCCCGTGCGATCGCGAGACGCTGGCGCTGGCCGCCCGAGAGCTGTGTGCCGTTGTGGCCGATGACGGTCTCGGCGCCCTGCGGCAAGCCATCGACGAAGCCACCGAGGTTCGCAGCGACGAGCGCGGCGCGCATGCGCGCGGCATCGAGTGGCGCCCCGAAACACACGTTGGCTGCGACCGTGTCGTTGAACAGCACGACATCCTGGCTGACCAGCGCGAACTGCTCGCGCAGCGTGTGCAAATTCCAGTCGGGCAGCGCGACGCCGTCGAGCGTGATCGTGCCGGCACTCGGGTCCAGAAAACGCGGCAGCAGGTTCACCAAAGTCGTTTTGCCAGCGCCTGAAGGGCCGACGAGCGCAACGGTCTCGCCAGCCGCGATGCGCAGCGTGATGTGGTCGAGCGACGGCACGTTGTCGCCGAAGCGGATCGACACGTCACGCAGCGCGAGTTCGCCGCGCGATCGGCCGGGCGGTGCGTACGTGCCGCCGGTCTCGCTAGGCGCGTTGTGGATCAAATCGAGCGCGCGCTCGACAGACGCGATGCCGCGCGAGATCGGTGCCGAGACATCGCTCAAGCGCCGCATCGGCGTGGCGAGCGCGACGGCCGCGGTGATGAACGCAACGAACGCGCCCATCGTCGTGCCGCCGGTGCTGCTTTGCCACAGCGCCATGCCGATCGCGACGCCGAGGGCGGTGGCGGTCAGCAGCTGCGTGACGGGTGTGACGGTCGCGCTCGCCACGGTCGATTTCATCAGCAGCCGGCGCAGTGCCTTGCTCGACACCTCGAAGCGAGCGCGCTGCACGCCCTGCACGCCGTGCAGTCGCACGGTGCGCCACGCCATCACGTTTTCTTCGACCACGTAGCCGAGGCGGTCGATGGCGATTTGCGATTCTTTCGTGATGCGGTGCATGCGCTTGCCGAACACCCGCATCACGTAGCCTACTGCCGGGCCGAGCGCGGCAATCACGAGCGTGAGTTTCCAGTTGAGCAGCAGCATCGTGCCGAGAAAGGCGATGACGCTGAAGCTGTCTTTCAGCAAGGTTTGCGCCGCGCCGACGAGCTGGTTAACGCCGCCCAGCACTTCGTACACCACGGTGTTCATCAGGCTGCTCGCCGAGCGCGCGACGAAGAGTTGCGGGTGGCCGTCGAGCAGGCGCGAGAAGAGTTGCGAGCGCAGCCGCAGCGTTGCGGCATTCGCGGCCCAGGCGAGCGTGTAGTCGACGACGAAGCCGGCCGCGCCGCGCAGCGCGAACAGCACGACGAGCGCCACCGGAATGGCCCAGAGCGGCGGCCGCGGCAGCTCGGCGAGGAACTTGATCGGAATGGCTTTCATGCCGCCATCGACCAGCGGCACCAGCAGCCAGGCCACGCCGGTTTCGCAGACGGCCGCGAAAGCGGCACCGATCGACGCGAGCGCGAAGGCCCAGCGCGTGCCCTCGAAGTAGGGGAACAAGACGCGCAGTTTGTTCAGCAGCCCCGAGCGCGCCACCTCGTCCGCGCTCATGCGGGGAACTCTGGCCGCCGCGGCGGTTTCTTCAGGAACATCAACTTGATGTACTTGTAATAAGTGTATTCGGCGTTGTAGATCGCAAGCATCAAACCGTGCTGACCGTCGAGAAACCCCAACCGAAAAAAATACGTGCGCACGAACGCGAACAAGCCATGCAACACCGCTTTGCCGACCCCTGCCGATTTGCCCGCCACGGCCATGTCGCGCGCGTTGCCGGTCGAGTAGCGGTCGAGCTTTTCGAGCACGTCGTGGATGTCGGGGTAGCTGAAATGGATCAGGTCGTTGGTGAGCTCGCCGATGCGGCCGTCGACCGTCATGTGGGCATGCAAAAAATGATCTGTGAAGCCAGAGAGCGCGCGCCGGCCGAGCCGCAGCGTGTGGTCGGGCCGCCAGCCCGAGTGGTGGATGAAACGCCCGCAGAACTCCGACAGGCGCGGGATGCGGTAGCCGTCGAACGCAGTCGAGCGGATCGCTGCCAGCACCTCGGTGCGCAGGGCTTCGGTGATGCGCTCATCGGCGTCGAGCGAGAGCACCCAAGCGCAGGTGGCGAGCCTGAAGCCGCGCGCCACCTGCGGCCCGTAGCCGGGCCAGTCGGTCTGCACGACCCTCGCACCGGCCGCAGCAGCGAGTGCGGCGGTGCGGTCGCTGCTGCCGGAATCGAGCACCACGATTTCATCGGCGAACGACACGCTCGCAAGGCACTCGGCGATGTTGCGAGTCTCGTTCTTGGCAACGATCACGACGGTCAGCATGTGCTCAGGCGGCGCGGCGTGGGGGGTGGCTGGCACGGTGATGATTCGCAAGGGCTCCTCTATGATGGTCATTCTCCCAGATTCATTTGCGGCCTCAGCGGCCGCCGACGCCACGATGCTGCACACCCGACGCCCTCCTCTTCGATGGTTCACCGCCCGGCCCGCGACGCTCGGCGCGGCATTCGGCCTGATGGCGGCGGCGTTGCTCGGCCTCGCGCTGCCGGCACAGGCGCAGTTCCGCGTCGAGATCTCCGGCGTGGGCGCAACGCAGCTGCCGATCGCCATCGTCAAATTTCGTGACGAAGACAAAGCCACGCCATCGCTCTCGGTCTCGGCCATCGTGCGGGCCGATCTGGAACGCAGCGGCGTGTTCAAAAACATCGACGCGCCCGGCGCGTTGGATGAGAACAGCCAGCCGGTGATGACCGAGTGGCGTGGCCGCGCTGCCGATGCGCTGGTGGCAGGCTCGGTGACACGTCTGGCCGACGGCCGCTTCGACATCCGTTTCAAGTTCTGGGACGTGGTCAAGGGCAACGTGCTCGGCGGCCAGAGCACGGCCGTCGATGCTGCCGATTTGCGCCTGGCCGCGCACCGCATCGCCGACTTCATCTACGAGAAGCTAACTGGCGACAAGGGCGTGTTCTCGACGCGAATCTCGTACGTCACGAAAGGCGGCGGCCGCTACACGCTGCGCGTGGCCGATGCCGACGGCGAGGGCGGGCAGGTCGCGCTCAACAGCCCCGAGCCGATCATTTCGCCGGCTTGGGCGCCCGACGGGAAGCAACTCGCCTACGTGTCGTTCGAGAAGCAGAAGGCGGTCGTCTACGTGCAAGACACGTCGACCGGCGCGCGCCGCGAGCTCGCGAACTTTCGCGGCTCGAACAGTGCGCCGGCGTGGTCGCCCGACGGTCAAACGCTTGCCGTCACGCTCTCGCGCGAGAACGGCTCGCAGCTCTACCTGATCGACCGCAACGGCGGTAACGTGCGGCGGCTGACCACGAGCAACGCCATCGACACCGAACCCGCGTTCGCGCCCGACGGCCGCGGCATCTACTTTGTCAGCGACCGGGGCGGCGGCCCGCAGATCTACCGCACCAGCATGGGTGGCGGCAACGTCGAGCGCGTCACTTTCGGCGGCAACTACAACATCAGCCCGGCGATCAGCCCCGATGGCCGCACGCTCGCGTATGTGTCGCGACAGGGCGGCGCGTTTCGCCTCAACACGCTCGACTTGAGCAGCGGCGGCGCGCAGCCAGTGGCACTGACCGACACCAACGACGACGAGAGCCCGAGCTTCGCGCCGAACGGCCGACTGATCATCTACGCAACCCGCGCGCAAGGCCGCGATGTGCTGATGACGACCACGCTCGACGGCAAGATCAAGGCACGCCTGCTGTCGACCAACGCCGATGTGCGCGAGCCCGTCTGGGGCCCGTTCGGCCGTTGAGCCACCACCCATTTTTTTGACGAGGACGACACCATGAATCACCCATTCAAGCGCGCATCGCGCTCGATGCGCTTACCGTGCAGCGCACGTTCGGCGTCGCTGGCGGCGTTTGTCGTCGCCGCCTTGCTGGCCGGCTGCTCCAGCGTGCCATTGGGCGACGCGAGCGGCGCGCCTGTCGAGTCGCGCACGCCCGGTGCCGGCAGCGGCACGGCAGGTGCCGGCGCTGGCACACCAGGCGGTGGCGAGAGCCGCGTGACGCCGGTTGACCTGAGCAAGGGCGTGGCGAACGACGCCAACAGCCTGGCGGGCCGCACCGTGTATTTCGACTTCGACAGCTACGTCGTGAAGGCCGAGTTCAACCCGATGATCGACCGCTTCGCGAAGACGCTCGCCGCCGAGCGCACGAAACGTCTGCAGGTCGAAGGCCACACCGATGACCGCGGCGGTCGTGAATACAACCTCGCGCTCGGCCAGAAGCGAGCCGAGGCGGTTGCCAAATCGCTCGCGCTGCTCGGCGCCGCCGGCACGCAAGTCGAGGCGGTGAGCTTCGGCAAGGAGCGCCCGGCTGCAACCGGCAGCGACGACGACGCGCGGGCGAAAAATCGTCGCGCCGAGTTGAACTACCGGTGAGGGCCGCCACCGTGCGGGGGTCATTGCGAGTCGCGTGCGTCACGGCGTTGATGGGTGGAGCGCTCTTCGCGCCGGCCGCGCAGGCCGGCCTGTTCGACGACGACGAAGCGCGCCGCGCCATCCTCGACATTCGCGCCAAGATCGAGCAAGGCGCCGCCAACCAGCGCTCGGGTCAGCAGCAAACGACGGAGCAGATCGACCAGCTCAAACGCAGCCTGCTCGACCTGAACAACCAACTCGAACAGGTGCGCGGCGACAACGCCAAGTTGCGCGGGCAAAACGAGCAGCTCGCGCGCGACCTCTCGGAGGTGCAACGCAAACAAAAAGACATTCAATCCGGAGTCGACGATCGCCTGCGCAAGTTCGAGCCGCAAAAGGTGTCCGACGGCGGCAAGGAGTTCAGCGTCGAGCCCGACGAGAAGCGCACGTACGACGAGGCGATGGAGCTGCTGCGCAAGAGCGATTTCGCCGGCACCGCCAACGCGCTGACGGCGTTTCGCAAGCGCTACCCGAGCAGCGGCTACACCGAGTCGGCGCTGTTCTGGCTCGGCAATGCACAGTACGGCGTGCGCCAGTACAAGGAGGCGATCACGTCGTTTCGCGCGCTTGTCGGCGCCGCGCCCGACAACGCGCGGGTACCCGAAGCGTTGCTCGCTGTCGCGAATTGCCAAGCCGAATTGAAAGACGGAAAAGGTGCGCGCAAGACCATCGACGACCTCATCAAGGGCTATCCGAAATCGGAGGCCGCGCAGGCCGGGCGCGAGCGGCTGGAATCGCTGAAGTAGGGCGTTGAAATAGAGCGCTGAAACTGTGTGCCGAGTCAGGCTGTCGATACGGTTTGCTTAACCGTTCGGGCTATGCCTGTCGAAGCTGAGTGGCCTCAAACCCCGCACTTAAAATGCTCGGATGTCCGAAGCCGATCTGAAGTCTCTCGCCACGCTGGTGCTTTGGTCGGCGTTCGGCCTCTCGGTGCTCTTCGGCGCAATCGCGCAGCGCACGCACTTTTGCACGATGGGCGCCGTTGCCGACATCGTCACCATCGGCGATTGGACCCGCATGCGGATGTGGGTGATGGCGATGGGCGTGGCCGTGATCGGCTTCAATTTGATGGTGAGTGCGGGTTGGCTCGATGCCGGCAAAAGCACTTACGACGGGCCGCGGTTCATCTGGCTCTCGGCCATCGTCGGCGGCGGGCTATTCGGCTTCGGCATGGTGCTGGCGTCGGGCTGCGGCAGCAAGACGCTGGTGCGCATCGGCGGCGGGAGTCTGAAATCGCTGGTCGTGTTCATCGTGCTCGGTGTCTGTGCGTTCGCGACCTTGAAGGGCATTTCCGCGGTCGCACGTGTCGCAACGGTCGACACCATCGCCGTCACGCTCACCGGCGGGCAGGATCTGCCGTCGCTGTTCGCCGCTGCGACCGGCTTCGCGAAGACCACGCTCGCGGCGGTGCTCGGCCTCGCCATCGGCGGCGTGTTGATTGCCTGGGCGCTCGCAAAGGCCGAAGGCCGTTCGGCCGACAGCTTGCTTGCGGGGTTCGGCATCGGCGCGGTCATCGCCGGCGTTTGGTATGTGTCGGGCCGCTTGGGTTATGTCGCCGAAGACCCGAACACGCTGCAGGAAGCCTTCATCGCCACCAACTCGGGCCGCATGGAGTCGCTCAGTTTCGTCGCACCTTTTGCCTACGCGCTCGACTGGCTGATGTTCTTCAGCGACGCCTCGAAGCGGCTGACGATCGGCATCGTCAGCGTGGTGGGCGTGGTTGTCGGCTCGGCTGTGTATTCAGTGGCGACAAAGCGTTTTCGGTGGGAAGGTTTTCGTGATGCGGCCGACACCGCGAACCACCTCGTCGGCGCGGCGTTGATGGGCGTGGGCGGCGTCACCGCGCTCGGCTGCACGGTCGGGCAGGGCCTCTCGGGCGTGTCGACGTTGAGCTTGACGAGCTTCGTAGCAGTGGGCGCGATCATCGTCGGCGCGGTCGCGGCACTGCGCTTGCAAATGTGGCGCATCGAGCGGAGCGCGTGACATGAATAGTCTCGTCGAAGGCGCGCCGTGCGCGTCAGCACATGCCGACCTCGAACGCCGCTTCGGCGGCTTGCGCCGCCTGTATGGCGACTCCGGCTATGCGCGCATCCGCGCTGCGCGCTTCGCAATCGTCGGCCTCGGCGGCGTGGGCTCGTGGTGCGCCGAGGCGTTGGCGCGCAGCGGGGTCGCCTCGCTCACGCTGATCGACCTCGACCATGTTTCGGAATCCAACATCAACCGCCAGGTGCAAGCCGTCGGCGCGACCCTCGGGCAGGCCAAGGTGCAAGCATTGCGCGAGCGGATCGAAGACATCCATCCGGGCTGCGACGTGATTTGCGTCGAAGAGTTCGTCGACGACACCAACTGGCCGGCGCTGCTGCCCCGGCCGGTCGATGCCGTCATCGATGCCTGTGACCAGGTGCGCGCAAAAGCCGCGATCGCCGCGTGGGCGCTGTCGACGAAGACCCCGCTCGTGACGGCAGGCGCGGCGGGTGGCAAGCGGCGCCCGCAGGACGTCGAAGTCGACGACCTCGGCCGGGTCACGCACGACCCGCTGCTGGCCTCACTGCGCAACCGGCTGCGCAGGTTTTACGGCGCGGCACGCACCGGCGAGATCGGCGTGCATTGCGTGTTCTCGCGCGAAGCCGTCGGGGCGCTGGATAAACCTCGCAGCGTCGAAGGCGCGAGCGCAGACGGCACGCTGAACTGCCACGGCTATGGCTCCAGCGTCGGCGTGACGGCGACCTTCGGCTTGGTCGCCGCGAGCCTTGCGCTGGAACTCGCGGCATCGGGCAAGATGCCTCGCTGAAAATGCCAGATATAATTTGGGGCTCCGAGGGTTGTTAGCTCAGTTGGTAGAGCAGTAGACTTTTAATCTATTGGTCGTGGGTTCGAGCCCCGCACAACCCACCAAATGACATCGCTGCGGCGGTATCGAATTTGCAGAACGTGGGGCTCTTAGCTCAGTTGGTAGAGCAGCGGACTCTTAATCCGTAGGTCGAGTGTTCGAGTCACTCAGGGCCCACCAAAAATTAAGTGTTGAAGATCAACGGCCTAGCGGAAACGCTAGGCCGTTTTGTTTGTATCCGATGCCCGAAAATCAGCCGATTTTTTGGACATTGGCACAAAAGTGGCACAGCCAGAGACTGGCGATGAACCGAACCAACGGGTCCATCGCACATGGCAACAGTCACAAAGCGCGGCAAGTACTGGCGCGCTCAGATACGCCGCCTCGGCTTCCCGCCGCAGCACAAGTCGTTCGACACGCATGCCGAGGCTGAGGCCTGGGCTCGCGCTGCCGAATCTGAGATGGATCGCGGCATCTTCGTGTCGCGGGCCGAGGCCGAACGCACGACGCTTGCCGAGGCGCTGGAGCGATACAAGACCGCGATCAGCAGCCGCAAGGCGCACCCGGCGCAGGACTACCAGCGCATCTCGCACTGGCTGCGACAGCCGCTCGCCCACCGCTACCTGGCCAACCTGAAGGGCGCCGACTTCGCGCAGTACCGCGACATGCGGCGGGCGCTCGGTCGTGCCGAAAACACCGTCCGCCTCGAACTGGCGCTCGTGTCCCATCTGTTCGAAATCGCGCGGAAGGAGTGGGGCATGGAGAGCCTGCTCAATCCGCTCAAGAACATCACGAAGCCGTCTGGCTCCCGGGAGCGCGATCGGCGTCTCGTGGCCGGCGAGTTCGAGCGCATCGCCGATGCGCTGACCGCCTCCGACAACCCATGGGTCCGGCCGGCCTTCGACCTGGCGATCGAAACCTCGTTGCGTCAAGGCATGCTTGTCCAGCTCCGCTGGGAGTGGGTGGACCTTGAGCGTCAGACCGTCACGATTCCTGTGTCGTTCCGCCGGCACGGCAACAAGGGCGTGCCGGCGGTGCTGCCACTGTCGTTGAAGGCCGTGTCGGTCTTGAAGGCGCTACCTCAGCAGACGACCGGGCCCATCCTGGAAACGACCGCCAACGCGATCCGGTGCATCTGGAAGCGCACGCTGAAGGCATTGGGCATCGAAAACCTCAGGTGGCATGACCTGCGCCACGAAGCCGCTTCGCGCTTCTTCGAGAAGGGTCTGCATCCGTTGGAAGTGGCTTCCATCACGGGTCACAAGAGTCTGACCATGTTGCGGCGGTACACGCACCTACAGCCCGAAGGCGTGAAGACCAAGGTGCTGATGCTCTCAGCCACACCGGTCAACAACCGCCTGGCAGACCTGAAGAACCAGATTGCCTTCGTCACCGAAGGGCGAGACGATGCGCTGGCCGAACATGGTCTACCGAGCGTTGAGACCACCGTGCGCCTGGCCCAAGGTCAATTCAACCGCTGGCAGCAACTCGACGAGACGGAACGCAGGCCAGCTCGTTTGATGGACATGCTCGGCTTCGACTACTTCCGGCTGTTGGACCTGCTGACCATCGCGCGTTCGCGCAAGCACATCGAGAAGTACTACGGCACGTCCGAGACCGGCCAGTTCCCCAAACGGCTGCGTCCCATCAACGTCAAGGCCGACGTGGATTCGGCCGGCCTCTTCCCGCCCATCGGCGACATCAACACCGACATCCGGCGCTTGAACCTCAGCGCCTACGCGCCGTTGCGCTACGTCTTGCCGGCAAAGCAGGCAGAGTACGACGCGAAGTACAGCGTCGCCATTCGTGGCGGCGAAAGCATCTTCAGGCAGGTTGACCGCGAAGAGAGCCTGATCCACCTCATGCGCGTGAACCTGCTGAAGCGCATGGAGAGTTCGGTGCATGCCTTCGCACTGACCGTCGAACGCCAGCTCGCTGAC
>ENA-OFCI01000775-OFCI01000775.1-metagenomes-genome-assembly--contig:-NODE-775-length-17193-cov-3.409791_pt1 | contig 17193 bp, 15 predicted proteins | sample MGYA00153391_OFCI01 | MGnify analysis MGYA00153391
CCGAGGTCGATGTCGAAGTCCTGCTGTGCGGCGCCGGTTGGTTTGAGCACGCACGAGCGCAGAAGTACCGGTGCGGACGGAGGGCGAGGCGCTCCGGCAACGTGCCAGGTTGCCATACCCACGGCGAGGAATCCCGCTGTGATGCCACGCTCTTCGTGCAGCTCGAGGGTCTTTGCGCGGATCGTGCGAACCCGCCGACGAGCATCCTCCAAGGCCGAGGGCTCGCGCACGAGATCGGAGAGCTTGGTCGGTCGCCCGGCCAGCAGCATGGCCAGACCACCCGGATGTGCGGCAGTCAGGTCCAGGGTGCCCGACGGTAGGTCGCGGTACCAGAGCAGTGTGTTGCGGCCGCCGAGGTCTACCAGATGCCGCTGCCAGGTGCGCACGGCCACCGCCACCCGATCCGCGCGTGGATCGCGGCCGTCCTCGGCGGGGGGTGGGGTGAACGACTGCTCGGGGGGATCCTGCGGGAACTGGCTCACCAGAGCAGGCTAACGAACCGGGATGCCGGTCAGCGCGCGCTGGTGACCAGGGCAGGTGTCACCAGCCGCCCCGGCTTCCCCCAGGCGGGTTTCAGGACAGCGGAACTGGCCCGTAAGCCACCGCGCCCATTCACCCGAGGTAACCTCCTGCCAGAATGGGCAGCCGCGCCGGGTTCCTCTCAAGCCCCGACGCGCCCCGCCCTCGTAGCTCAGGGGATAGAGCGACCGCCTCCTAAGCGGTAGGTCGCAGGTTCAAATCCTGCCGGGGGCACTCTTCACCCACCCGCTGGTGCCAATGATCGGCACATCAAAACGCTCTGGCCCCTCATCGCCGAAGCGGTGAGGGGCCAGAGGCTGAACGGCAGGTGTGCCGCGCGATGTCGCGAAGGTGAAGATGATCGAGAGTCGATCAGACCCGACCGTATGACGCGCTCGAGGAGAAGATGGAGCGCAGGGCCACCGACATGCCTGTGTGGGGAGAGTCCCACATCATGCCGTTCCCGGCGTAGATGCCCACGTGGTAAGCCGGCGCACCGAAGAACACGAGGTCGCCCACCGCCGGTGTGGACACGGGCGTCGCAGCCTGGCGCTGCTCCTCAGCCGTGCGGGGAAGGTTGATCCCGACCTTGCCGAAGACATACTGCGTGAAGCCTGAGCAGTCGAAGCCGGACGTGGAGGTCCCGCCGTAGACGTAGGGGATGCCGGCCAGGCTGGCAGCGATACCGATCACGCCTGCCGATCGGGGCGCCGGGACCGGAGCCGGCTGAGACACCGGGAGGCGCGACGCCGAGCGGCTCGAGGTGATGGTCGCACGGGGGGCGACCGGCGCAACCACCGGTGTGGGCGCGACCGGTGTGGGCTTGGCAATACCACTGAATCCGATGTCCCCGAAGGACGACGAGACCAGGGGCGCTTGTGCGGCCGACGGAGCGGCAGTCGGCAGGACCAGGGTGGCGGCGGCCGCCTTGGGCTTGGCGATGGGAGCGGTGAACGTGGCCGCGGACGCCGGGAGGGCGAACGAGGCAACCATGCCACCGGAGACGGCGAAGACGGCAGAGGCCTTGGCTGCGGGCTTCGCTGAGCGCGAGATGGCCGCCGAAAGGGATACAGCAGGGTTCAGCCGAATGGGGACGCGGTGACGTCCCGACACGTTGTTCGACACAGTGAGTAGACCTCTCCAGACGCCTACGAGGTCAGCTGTCGGGTTCGGGTGGGAGATATCACCCGGCCATCTCATGCGGCGAGTCGACCGAGATCGACCGCCACCGAGAGGGCTTCACCCCAAGGAGCGTCTCTCGACGCGCCAAAAGTGGGTCCCCCGCTCCTGCCAAGCGGATGTTGAAAGTCTCGAACGCGGTGACAGGACTAGGCGAACCGCATCAAGAGCTTCACCCGGGAAGGTAAAGCCCCACCAACGTACACAGGCGACGGCCGAATGTCACATTCAGGTCACGGCGAGCCCAACAGCTGGTGATGAAGAGGCCGCAGCCGGCTCAAAGAGGCGTGTCAGCGAACACGTGGGCCGCCACGTCGTCCGGCAACGAGATCCCGGCGGCTTCCTCGGCGCCTTCACGCACGACGACGATGCGGCCAGCCTCCCGCCGCACGCGTACCCGCTGCCCGGGCATCAGGCCCGCATGGGTCAGGAGGTTCAGCGACTCTGGCTCGACCTGGGCCGGCTCCCCGATCCGCCGCACGGTCACGACCCTGGGCCCTTCGTCGGCGAGCTCGACCAGGCTGCTCACGCCCCGACGGAAGCTTTCGTTCGGTTGCTCCCCCAGCTCGTCGAGCCCCGGGATGGGGTTGCCATAGGGACTTTCACGGTGCTCGCCGATCAGCGCCAGGATCTTGCGCTCAACCCGCTCGCTCATGACGTGCTCCCACCGACAGGCCTCGTCGTGCACGTACTCCCACTCGAGACCGACGACATCGAGCAGCAGCCGCTCGGCCAGTCTGTGCTTGCGCATGACCCGCGTAGCGAGCTGACGCCCCAGGGCGGACAGCTCGATGTGTCGGTCGTCCTGCACCGAGAGCAGACCGTCGCGCTCCATCCGGGCTACGGTCTGGGAGACGGTGGGACCCGAGTGGCTCAGACGTTCGGCGATTCGCGCCCGCAGCGGGACCGTGCCCTCCTCCTCGAGCTCGAAGATCGTCCGGAGGTACATCTCGGTGGTATCGATCAAGTCCGTCACGCTCACAGCCTCTCACTGATCACCACGCACGGACCCGTGCGACGCGAGGGACTAGCGTGCCATCTCGTGAGTGAGTCCTTTGTCGTCCCCGCCAGGTTCTGCGGCCCGCCGATGTCAGGCAACGGCGGCTGGACCAGCGGTCACCTGGCGCAGCTCGTCGACGGGGCGCTGGAGGGAGGCACGGTCACCGTCCGCCTGCGCACACCCCCACCCCTGGACAACGAGATGGCGATCTCACGTGGTGACGACGGCACGGTCGAGGTCTGGGACGGCCAGACCCTGGTGGCCCAGGCCTTTGCTGCCGAACCGCTGGACCCCGCTGAGGTCCGCGCGCCGGTGACCTACGCCGAGGCGGAGGCGGCCGGTCCGGCATACGAGGGTCTGCGTTCGCATCCGTTTCCCAGCTGCTTCACCTGCGGAACGGGCCGCGACCCCTCCGATGCACTATGCCTGAACACGGGCCTGCTGGCCGGTCACACGACGCTGCGCGCCGCTGCCTGGACACCGCGCGAGTCGACCCCCGAGCTGGTCTGGGCGGCACTGGACTGCCCCGGTGCCTGGGCCTCCGGCGTCGCCGGCCGCGAGATGGTGCTCGGGACGATGACGGCCGCCGTCGACGATCTCCCCGTGGTCGGGGAACCCCATGTGGTGATGGCCTGGCCCCGGGGGCATGAGGGGCGCAAGTACTACAGCGGAACCGCCCTGTATGCCGCCGACGGCCGCCTGCTCGCGCGGGCCGCCGCGTTGTGGATCTCGGTGGATGCCGCGACGTTCCGCCCGGTCTGAGATCGCCTCGCAGCTTCTCAGCGGGCCGCGCACAACAAAACCGTTGCGAGCGCTCATCCGCCGGCTTACCGTATAGGGACACGAGAAGGGAGGTGGTCCGCCTAGTGAATAACCAACGGACGCGTGAGGTGGCTGCGCGCTAGCCCAGTCCGTCGCTGACATCCCCTTTGGGGGCAGTCAGCGACAGGGACGATGTGGTGAACGCAATCTCATGCAGACACCGCAGCCCGTGAGGATGTGCGACCCGTCCATCGCGCTCTGGTTCTCCAGACCTCACGGGCTGTCCCATGCCCAGCCCCTCTGCTCCCTTGGCCGTTTGCTCAGCTGAGCCCGAGGTTTCTGAGCCGGTTCTCACGCCTTCGAGCGGCTTGAGCTAAGCCAGGGGGTTCGCGCGCGCTCAGCCGAGCAGAACCCGAACGAGCAGGTCGACCGCCTCATCGGGGGTCCACCCCATCGTCGCCGGGCCGACCGTGAACTCTGTCCACGACCAACCAGGAACGTCCTGGGAGTCCTGCCACGGAGGCGTCACCCCAAGGCGCTCTCGTTCCATCACGGTGACGACCCGTTCTGTCACCACAGGTTCGGATGCCTCAACAAACATGCGGAAGGAGTTGCAGTGCGGGCGCGCGGGGAACGTACGAATCCCCCTCGCTGCCAATAGTTCTGCCATCACCAAAGCCCGATCGTGATACTCGGCCATACGCGGCAGCTCGTCGCGTAGCCCGCGGAGGCCGGACACGGCATAAGGGAGCATCGTCCATAGCGTCCCTCCATGGCGGCTTCGCCAGAGCCGTACCTCGGCGATGACGTCCTCGGGTCCGGCGACGACTGCCCCGGCCAACCCGTGCAGACCCTTGTACAACGAGACATAGACGGTGTCGGCGAGCGCAGCGATCTCGGCAGGACTTCGCCCGAGGTAGGGGGCGGACTCCCATATGCGGGCGCCGTCGAGGTGCAGCGGCACACCACGGTCGCGGCAGGCGCGTGAGAACGCCTCGAGCTGCTCCCATGACGGCAGCAGGTAGCCGGCGTCACGCAACGGCAGCTCCAGCAGTACCGCACAGAGCGGCCCTGGGATGGCCGCCAGATGGTCCTCGGTCGGGACAACGCCACCAGTCGTCAGCAGCGCCCACTCAAAGCCGTTGAACAGCCGAGGACCGTCCTGCTCGTGGTGCAGCAGATGGGACAACGCGGGTATGGCGACCCGCCGGCTCCCATGCCGATCGCTCCAGACCCGAAGCGTCGACTGCTGCGCCATCGTGCCACTGGGAAACATCACGGCCGCGGGCTTACCGAGCAGATCGGCGACGCGGCTCTCCAGCTCGGCGACCGGACCGCCCTCGCCATAGCGGTCCCACTTCGCGCCGTCACAGTCTTCGAGCTCCGCCACAATGCTGCGCAGCTCGTTCTGCGGCGACACCGGATGCCTGCCCATGAGGTTCCGTTCGACGCCTGGCAACGCGAGGCGTCGACGCTCGGCAAGGGTGAGGGCCAACGACACCGCCGTCTTCGGATCTGTCACGGCTGCCGCCTTTCCAGCCGCCAGGCACCGACGTCGTCGAGCAGGCCATCACCCACGCGGAGGAACGCGAGCCGGTCGTGCAGCCGGTTGCGGCGGCCGGCCCAGAACTCCACCTCGTCGCAGGTGATCCGGTAGCCGCCCCAGAAGTCGGGGACCGGCACATCGGTGGGGCTGCCAAGGTCGGGCCACCGGCCGGCATACCGCTGGTAGGCCTCCTCCAGACCGGATCTTCCCTCGATCACCTGGGACTGCCGGGACGCCCACGCACTTATCCGCGAGCCCCATGGGCGCTCACCAAAGTAGCGCTCGACCTCGCCCCGGCCAAGCAGGTGGGCCGTCCCGCGGAAGCGGATGGCGCGATACATCCCCGCCCAGACCAGCGTCCCCGCTACCTCCGGGTTACCAGCAATCTGAATGCCTTTGGCCGATCCGAGGTTGGTGACGAAACCCGGTCCGGCCGGGTCGAAGAAGCGCAAGAGGACGGCCCGGACGTCCGGGCGCCCAGCTGCGTCGACCGTGGCCAGGGACATCGCCAGCGGCTCCGGCACGTCGTCCCGCTCGGCCGATCGATGGATGGCGTCGTCCACCCAGTGCCGCGCCTGTTCCCAGGGGGTAGCGGCCAGCTCGGACTCGGAAAGACCCTCACCTGAATACTCAGTGCGCAGCGTATCGCTCATGCCAACGACATTAGGCTGGACGAACTCACGCGCGAGAGGGAGGGCATCATGGCGGGCAAGGCAAGGGCACTGACCAGTGTCGTCAAGCTGGGGGTCAAGTACGGCCCGGTGGCATACGAGGCGATCAAGCACGGCAAGGAGCCGGCCAGGGAGTTCGCCCAGAAACAGCTGAGCAGGCTCACGGCTCGCAGGCAGGCGCTCACCCACGCCGACGGGCTCATGGACGGCTCGGCGATGCCGGTGTGGGAGGGCGACCTGCAGGTGTGGGTCGTGTTCAACGGCGATGAGGCGATCGCCAGTCACCCGACGGTGACCACGCCCCTAGCGCAGCTCATCCAGGGCTACGACCTGACCAAGCGCATCCGGCCCACCATCGACCAACGCCCGAAAGCTAACCCCCTCAGGGCAATTCGTCGCAAGAGCTAGCCACTAAGGCGCGGGCTCGCGTGCGTCATACCGCAAGAAACCCCGCTGCCAAGCGCTGAGTGCGACGACCGCGAGGACGCAGGCGATGCCGCCCGTCATGGCCGCAAAGGCCTCGCTGTATGCCGTCGCCACGGACCCGGACACGAAGTCACCCAGGCGCGGCCCACCGGCGACGACCACAATGAACACGCCTTGCAACCGTCCACGCAGGTAGTCGGGGGTGGCCGCCTGCAAGATTGTCGTGCGGAACACTGCGCTGACCGAGTCGGCCGCACCAGCGCAGGCCAGGAAGAGAGCGCCCACCCAGAACGCGGAGGACCTCGTCAGCACACTTCCGGCTGAGCCAACAGCAAGCCCGAAGCCGAATACGGAGACGCCCCACAGGGCGACGCAGACCACCACGGCCAGTCCCTGTCGCCGCAGAAGGCCGAGTCTGCCGGAGAAGAGCATCGCGACGATCGAGCCGACCGCGACAGCAGCGGCCATGAAACCCACAGTTCTGGCCCCGCCCCCGAAGGCCAGCGCGGCCACCGCGGGAAACAGCGCCCGCGGCATGGCCAGGATCATGGCGCAGAAGTCCGCGAGGAAGGTCATCCGTACGTTGGGTCGGGTTCCGAGGAACCGCAGCCCGTCCAGCACACTCGCCAGCCCCGGTCGAACACCCGACAACCCTTCCGGGTGCGGATCCGGCGGAATCGGGGGCAGACGGAACAGCCCCCATAATGCCGAGGTGAACAAGGCGACATCCACCGAGTAGGCGAGCGTGTAACCGCCACCTGCGACCAGGAAGCCAGCCATCAGCGGCCCGACGGTGAGGGCAACATTGAAGGCGAAGACGCCCAGCGCGTTGGCCGCCGGTAGGAGATCCCGTTCGAGCAGCCGTGGGTAGATGGACGACCGGGCGGGACTGACCACCGCGAACCCAGCACTGTTGACCGCCACCAGGAGGTAGAGAACCAGCGGGTGGGTGTTGCCCGCCAAGGCCTGCAGCGCCGTGAGGATGCCCGATGCCCACATGACTGCGCTGGCCACGAGGGCGACCCTGCGACGGTCATGCGCGTCGATCAGTGCGCCACCGTAGAGCCCCATGACGATGATGGGCACGAGCGAGAAGAGACCCACCAGTCCGACCGAGAATGATGACCCGGTCAGGTGGTAGACCTGCAGCCCGATCGCCACGACGGTCAGCTGGCTGCCAACGCCTGCGAGCGTGAAGCCGGTGAACAACCGCCGGTATGCCGGGCTGACCCGCAGCGGGGTGAGGTCCAGCAGGATCGGCACGCCGCCAGCCTAGGAGGGCGCTGCGATACTCCGACCCGAACGAGCAGCCGGACAGTGCACAATGGCTTTCGACCCGGCATCGACGCCGGATCCGGAGAGGGTCCACAGATGAGCGACAGCGACTTCAGACCAGGCCTCGAGGGGGTCATCGCCTTCGAGTCGGAGATAGCCGAGCCTGACCGGGAGGGCGGGGCACTGCGCTACCGCGGCGTCGACATCAACGACCTGGTCGGGCGGGTGTCCTACGGCAACGTCTGGGGCCTGCTCGTCGACAACGAGTTCAACCCCGGTCTTCCGCCGGCCGAGCCTTTCCCTCTCCCGGTCCATACCGGAGACGTGCGCGTCGACGTCCAAAGCGCTCTGGCACAGCTGGCTCCGGTCTGGGGGCTGCGGCCGGTGCTGGACATCGACGCCGAGCAGGTCCGCGAGGACCTGGCGCGTGCATCCGTCATGGCCCTGTCCTTCGTCGCCCAGTCCGCCCGCGGCCAGGGCCAACCGATGGTGCCGCAACGCGAGGTGGACAAGGCGCACACCATCGTCGAGCGGTTCATGATCCGTTGGCGCGGCGACCCCGACCCCCGCCATGTCGAGGCGATCGACGCGTACTGGGTATCCGCGGCCGAACACGGCATGAACGCCTCAACCTTCACCGCTCGCGTCATCGCCTCCACCGGCGCGGACGTCGCGGCCTGTCTATCGGGGGCCGTCGGCGCCATCAGCGGCCCTCTGCACGGCGGCGCACCCTCACGGGTCCTACACATGATCGAGGGCGTCGAACGGTCCGGCGACGCGACGACATACGTCAGGAGCGTGCTCGACAAGGGTGAGCGCCTCATGGGATTTGGTCACCGCGTGTATCGCGCGGAAGACCCCCGGGCGCGAGTCCTGCGGGCCACCTGCGAGCGCCTGGACGCCCCTCGGTTCGCGGTCGCAGCCGCATTGGAGAAAGCCGCCCTCGACGAGCTCCACGCCCGCCGCCCAGATCGGGTCCTGGCCACGAACGTCGAGTTCTGGGCCGCCGTGCTTCTCGACTTCGCCGAGGTGCCCGCGCCAATGTTCACCCCGATGTTCACCTGTGCGCGCACGGCCGGGTGGTCCGCCCATGTGCTCGAGCAGAAGCGCACCGGTCGCCTCATCCGTCCGTCGGCCCGCTACGTCGGTGAGGGACAGCGCGGACCGGAAGACGTGGTGGGCTGGGGCGACTCCGCCCCGTCGGTTCACGCTCTGTGATCGGTCCACCAGCGGAGGCCTGCATCCCAGTGCACGGACCGCTGGTCCGACCGCGTTCTGTGGCTGACAGACTGGCGCCCCAAGCGATCTGCCAACGGAGTCGGGTCGGGTTCTTACCCGCCACTTTCACCCGAGGTGATTTTACGTGACTGACACCGCCACACTTTCCATCCCCGCGGAGCTTCTGCCCCAGGACGGGCGTTTCGGCTGCGGGCCCAGCAAGGTCCGTCCCGCGCAGGTCGACCACCTCGCCGGCCTCGGCCGCAAGGTTCTGGGCACCTCGCATCGCCAGGCCCCGGTCAGGAACCTCGTGCGTCACGTCCGCGACGGGCTCGCCGAGCTGTTCAGCCTTCCCGCGGGCTACGAGATCATCCTGGGCAACGGCGGCTCGACCGCCTTCTGGGACATCGCAGCGTTCGGCCTTGTCCGGGACCGGGCGCAGCATCTCGTGTTCGGTGAGTTCTCGGCCAAGTTCGGCTCAGTCACGGCGAAGGCCCCTTTTCTTGGCGCCTCAACGATCATCAAGGCCGAGCCGGGCACCCTCGCGACGCCCGCAGCCGAGTCTGGCGTCGATGTCTACGCCTGGCCGCACAACGAGACCTCGACCGGGGTCATGGCGCCGGTGAAGCGGGTGACAGGCGCCGACGAGGGCGCACTGGTCCTGATCGACGCAACATCCGGCGCGGGTGGACTGCCCGTGGACGTCGCCGAGTCCGACGTCTACTACTTCGGGCCACAGAAGTGCTTCGCGGCCGAGGGTGGCCTCTGGCTGGCAGCCTTCTCCCCGGCAGCCCTGGCCAGGGTCGACGAGATCGCCGCCTCCGGCCGGTGGGTGCCTGACTTCTTCAGCCTTCCGACGGCCATCGACAACTCGCGGCTGAACCAGACCTACAACACCCCTGCCGTCTCGACCCTGGTGCTGTTGGCCAACCAGATCGAGTGGATGAACAGCCAGGGCGGCCTGGACTGGGCCGTGAAGCGCACAACCGACAGCTCCAGCCGGCTCTACGAGTGGGCGGAAGCCACGGCATACACCTCGCCGTTCGTCGCGGACCCATCTGCGCGTTCGCTGGTCGTGGGCACGATCGACTTCACCGATGAGGTTGACGCTGCGGCGGTCGCCACAGTGCTCCGTGCCAATGGCGTCGTCGACGTGGAGCCCTACCGCAAGCTCGGGCGCAACCAGCTGCGGGTGGGGATGTTCCCGGCGATCGACCCCGAGGACATCTCGAAGCTCATCACGAGCATCGAGTACGTCGTGAACCACAGCGTCTGATCCGGCACAGCGTCTGGCTTCGCAGAGTGCCTGATCAGGCAGGGGCACCGGGGCGTGCCAGGGCCACGAACGTCCCACCCGGAGCGAACAGCAGAGGCTTCCCGCCAACGTCAGCGAACGTTGTGGGGGCACCGATGCTCCTACGCGACCACGTGCCGGCGATCTGCTTGCCATCCCGAAACAGCACCACGCGACCGGAGCCGATAGACTTGGTATACGCTGAAAAGTTTCCTCTGACGTCGACATCCGAGCGGTCGACATTGACCTGGCAGAACTGCACGAGCACATTAGGCTTGGCCACGGGAGCGCCACTGGCTGTGAGGATCCGCAGGCCACCTTCAGTGCGAACGTAGCGGGCCAGCTTCGCATCCCACACAAAGCTCACGTTTGTGGATCCCACTCGGGTACTCACGCTCGCGCCGGGCCTAGCGGCGGCAAGCCTAAGGTCGGCGGCGGCCCAGGTGAACCCCACGTTGCGCACGCCGTCCCCCTTGATGCTGGCTCCCACCTTCGCCAGGTCTGAGACCAGGTTGTAGGGCGACGGCTTTGCACGATCGCGGTAGAAGCCCACCCCTCCGCGGTCGTTGATCGAGCTGCGCAGACTCGAACGGTCCAGGGTGGGCAGAGCGCTGCCGCCGCCCCCGCTGGCCACCACGATGATCCGCCCGTACTGACCCAGAAGCTCCGGGTCGCTGGTGCGAATGCTACGGACCGCCCGGACGTTTGGCCTAGCGCTGGCGAACACCGCCACCATCCGGGTCAACCCGCCCTCGACCTCCTCGATATAGATCACATCGGCCTTCTCCAGACCCAACGAAGGCCGACCGGCCGCGGTGTCATCCACCTTGACGGCGATCACCGGACCAGCGGGGGGCACGCCGACGCCGGTGAGGGGGTTGGGACCCTGCGGGGTTGGCGTCGGCGTCGGTGTCGGTGTCGGTACCTGCGTGGCCGTGTGGCTAGCCGGACCTGCCTTCGGCTTGGCGTCACTGCTGCAGGCCCCCATGGTTGTTGCGCTCAGCGCAGCCACCGCCAGAGCGAGGGTCACTCGAGAGGACGTGCTGACACAGTTATGGGATCCGGGCACGGGAGGAGTGAACCACGTCCCAAGCCGTATCGAACGGACCCCCTGGGGTCTGCACTCGCGCCGCCGTGCCTACCCGACACATACCCTCAGGAGGATTACCGCCGATGAGGGGTCCCCGTAAAATTGACCCTGAACCTCGTCGATGCAAAACGGTTCGGATCGCTACACGGCAGGAGCTGCCGTGGTCGAACCGGAACAGGTCGACCTAGGGAGAAGCATGTCGACTAGCGGTCAGCCGAGAACGTTCACATTGCCTTGGCGCAGGGTCTGCGCCGTGCTTCCATCTGTCGCGTTGATCGGTGGCGGCATCGTTTTCTCAGCAGCGCCGGCACCGGCACACAACATCAGGGGCGTCGCAGTCTCGAGCAGCTCACCAGCGGTGGTCGTCCCTGACACCGCACTGAGCATGCCCGCTCCCGCGGGGGTCGCTACCGATGGCTCTCGCCTGGCGTCGGAGGTAGCACCCGGCCCGACCCTGGCGGGCACGGTACCCAGCTCGCCATTTGTGAACCCGGACAGCAGCGCAATCCCTGTTCGCGCCCTCGAGGGCTACCGGCGAGCCGCCTCCCTGGTCGACTCGGCCGACCCCGCCTGCCACATCGACTGGGCGCTGGTGGCTGCCATAGGAAAGGTCGAGAGCAACCACGCCCGGTTCGGCGGAAACCAGCTCGACTCGGCCGGCGTCGCCCAACCCGGCATCATCGGCATCCCGCTGGACGGTTCGAACGGGACCGCCCGAATCACCGACACCGACGGTGGCCTGCTGGACCATGACACTGTCTACGACCGGGCCGTAGGCCCTATGCAGTTCATCCCCAGCACGTGGCGCGTGGCAGGCGTCGACGCTGATGGAGACGGGGTCAAGAACCCGGAGGACATCGCCGATGCCGCAACGGCAACAGCCGTCTACCTCTGCTCCGGGCCCGGAGACCTCACCTCGCCCACAGACCTGCACGCGGCGATCATGCGTTACAACGCTTCGGAGTCCTACGTCGCGCTGGTGACTTCCATCGCCGCTACGTACCGCCTCGGCGTCAGCGCACTGCCAGCCGCCGACCTGGCGGCCGCCGGCCCGGCCGGGTCGACGTCAATCTTCACCGCATCAGCGGAACAGTCCACCAACTCCGTTTCTGTCAAACCACTTCCGGGGCCTGGTCCCACATCGACCACAGCTGCAGGAGTGACCGCGCTCGCCACCGGGGCTCCCGCGTCCATCCCACCCACATCCGAGTCCGCGGTTCCGACCCCGGAAGGGACGGTTCCAGCAGTCCCCGAGCCAACAGTCCCCTACCCGACCACGACGGTCCCGCCGCTGCCCGACCCGACCACGACGGTCCCGCCGCTGCCCTACCCGACCACGACGGTCCCGCCGCTGCCCGGACCTTGCGTGACCGTTACCGATCCGACCGCTCCGGCTCCGGCCAACCCGTGTCCGACACCGACAGCCACCACCACGCCATAAGGTCCAGCACCCACCTCGTGATGGAGTGGGCGCTGGTCGGCTAACGAACCAGTTGTCCCACCAGGACGACCATCACCATCGCGACAAGTGCGAGGAGCACGATGCCGCGGCGGAACCTGGGGGTCATCAGCTGGCCATCTCCGGCACGGGCTCGACGATCTCGCCGCGGGTGACACTCAGCCGCGGCCGCTCGGTGCGGTGGTAACGCACGCGGATGCTCTCGCTGCGCACGAGATACAGCATGGCAGCAATGACCGCCACACCTGTCATAACACTGCCAACCAGGATGGTCCAGCGGGGGCCCCACGCCGAGCCGATCCACCCGATCAGTGGTGAACCCAAAGGCGTGCCGCCCATGAATACCGCCATGTAGAGCGCCATGACCCGACCGCGCATCGCAGGGTCGACGCTGAGCTGGACCATCGAGTTTGCCGTGGTGAGGACGGTCAACGCCGAGAGCCCGACCGGAATAAGCAGGACCGCGAACCAGATGTATGTCGGGGCGAGCGCGGCTGCCGCTGATGCCACGACGAATGCGGCGAGGGCGACGAGAAGGATGCGCAGACGAGGGTTGGGCCGCCGCGCCGAGAGCAATGCGGCGGACAAGGAACCCACAGCCATGATCGAGCCCAGCAGCCCGTATGCCCCGGCACCCTTGTGGAACACAGCGGTGGCCATGAGCGCGGTGGTGAGCTGGAAGTTCATCCCGAAGGTGCCCAGGACGAACACGAGAACCATGATCAGCATGATGTCGGGACGACCCCGCACGTAGCGAACTCCCTCGCGGATCTGTCCCTTCCCGCGCGGCAGGCGCGGCCCCGGGTTCAGCTCACCCGCCCTCATCCTGCCCAGCGCGAAGAGCACCGCCACAAAGCTGAGCGTGTTGACGAAGAAGGCCGGACCGGTGCCCACGGCGGCGATGACCAGACCGGCGACGCCCGGCCCGATCAGGCGCGCTGCGTTGAAGGAAGCGCTGTTGAGGCCTACGGCATTGCTCAGCGACTCATGCGGCACCATCTCGGAGACGAAGGTCTGGCGGGCCGGGTTGTCCAACGCGGTCGCGACTCCCTGCACAAAGGCCAGCAGAAAGATCTGCCAGAGCCGAACGACACCGGTCACGACCAGAACGCCGGTGAGCAGCGATGTCAGGGCTAGTGCACTCTGGGTTGCGAAGAGGATTCGGCGTTTGGGAAAGCGGTCCGCGATCATCCCCCCAACGGGCGCGAGCAGCGCTAGGGGAGCGAACTGCAGCCCGGTCACGATCCCGAGCGCCACGGACGAGTGGTCCGTGAGCACGGTCAGAACCAGCCAGTCCTGCGCGACCCGGCCCATCCAGGTCCCTGTGTTGGAGATGAGAGCTCCTGCGGCGAAAACGCGGTAGTTGTAGATCGACAACGAGGCGAAGGTGGGGCTCATTCGCTGGCAATCCGGGTGAGGATCGCGGTCGCCTTGACCAGAACCTCCCGCTCGTCGACGCTGATGCCCTTGAGCCGGCTGGCCATCCATGCGTCGCGCCTTCGGCGGGTCTCGCTGAGCAATGACCCCCCTTGCGCGGTCAGCGAGATGAAGACCTGGCGGCCGTCGAGCGGGTCGTCCGTGCGGGTGACGAGCCCGAGCTCGACCAACCCAGCGACCGTGCGCGTCATGCTGGGGGGACTGACGCACTCGATCGCGGCAAGCTCGCGCGGCGTCAACGCGTTGTCCTCGAGTCGCGCCATGACGCTGAACTGGTGGGGCGCCACATCCTGGGTGCTCTCGAAGCGGACCCGACGACTGATTCGCATGCACGCCAGGCGCAGATCGTTCGCGAGATGTGCGAGTGACGGGTTATGGGCTGTCTGGGTTGTTCGTCTCTTGGGTTGCATGAGTTCCTTCCGGCGTACGTACTTAGCCTAACTCATTACCCATGCTAACTATTCCAACAGGCCCGAGGGCGATCCCTGACCGACCGACCGACCGACCCGGCTCGGCTCAGCCGACGCCGAGCACGTTCTTGATGGGGTCGAGCGCGAAGTAGACGATGAACAGCCCGGAGATCACCCACAACAGCGGGTGAACCACGGAGGACTTGCGGCGCACCACCTTGATCAGCACGTACACCACGAAGCCCGCGCCGATGCCGGCCGTGATCGAGTAGGTGAACGGCATCAGCACGATCGTCAGAAAGGCCGGGATGGCTATCTCGAGGTCGTCCCAGTCGATGCCCTTGACCTGCTGCATCATCAGGAAGCCGACGACCACCAGGGCCGGCGTCGCCGCCTCATAGGGGACCACCGAGACCAACGGCGCCAGGAACGTCGCCACGAGGAACAACAATCCGGTGACAACCGAGGCGAGGCCGGTCCGCGCGCCCTCGCCCACTCCTGCGGCCGACTCGATGTATGCCGTGTTGCTGCTGACGCCGCCCACGCCGCCGGCGACGGCGGCCAGGGAGTCGACGACGAGAATCTTCTGGGTGTTCGGCGGGTTGCCTTCCTTGTCCAGCAGACCGGCCTCGGCGCCGATCGCAACCATCGTGCCCATGGTGTCGAAGAAGTCGGCGAGCAGCAGGGTGAACACGAGCAGGATCGTCGAAACGACGCCGATCTTGCCAAGGGACCCCAGAAGGGAGAAATGGCCCAGCAGGCCGAAGTTGGGGACTTCCAGGATCTGCGACGGGATCTTGGGGACGTTCAGGCCCCAGCCGGTGGGGTTGACCAGCTTGCCGGTGCCGTCGAGCTGACCGCCGATCTTGCCGATGGCCTCGACGATGATGGCCAGCACGGTAGCGCCGACGATGCCGATGAGGATCGCGCCCTTGACCTTCTTGACCATCATGACGATGATCGCGAGCAGACCGATGACGAAGACGAGCATCGGCCAGCCGGCGAGGAACCCACCAACACCGAGCTGGACCGGCACCGGTCCGGCGGACGGCTTGCGGATGACGCCAGAGTCGACCAGACCGATGATGGTGATGAAGAGACCGATTCCCACGCTGATGGCAGTCTTCAGCGGCGACGGGATGGCGTGCAGGACGGCCTTGCGGAAGCCGGTAAGCACCAGGACGGTGATGATGATGCCCTCGAGGACGATCAGCCCCATGGCGTCGGCCCAGGTCATGCCCGGCAGCTTGGCGATGCCGAACGTCACGAAGGCGTTGAGGCCCAGACCGGTCGCGAGAGCCAGCGGGAAGTTGGCCACGACGCCCATGAGCAGGGTCATCACCCCGGCTACAAGAGCCGTTGCCGCCGCGACCATCGCGAGGTTGGGGTGGCCGCCACCACCGAGGAAGCCCCCGGTCGAGTCGGCCTGGGTGCCGATGATCAAGGGGTTGAGCACGACGATGTAGGCCATCGTGAAGAAGGTGGCGAAGCCGCCTCGGATCTCCCGGGCCGGCGTCGACCCACGCGCGGTGATCTGGAAGAACGAGTCGATGGCGCCGTGCGCGGTCGGGGCCTGCTTGGGTTTGGCAATCGAGGGCATGGCGCACAGCGTAGGGCGTCCCCGCGCAGCTCGGTCAACGCGGTCAACGCGAAGGATGACGGCTGCACTGACGACCACGATCCTTCACCATGATCGCGCGCCCTACTCTTGTCCCCGTGAGCCCAGAAGAGCCCCAACCCTTGGCGGTCGACACCCTCCGACTGCTCCAGATCGGTATCGCGCTGTGGGGAGCTGCGCTGGTGGTCAGCCTGCTCGTCCCATCGCTGCACCAGGCCGCGCGGCACTGGTGGCCATGGGCCTGCGTCGCGGGAGTCGTGGGCGGTGCACTGGCTCTGCTCTACGTCCGTCGCGGACGCGGAAACGCCTCAATGACCCAGCCCCACTGACCGAGCACGGGTGAACGATCCGCGGCGACCGTTGCCTGCGGTTACCAGTGGTACTCGACGCCGCTCAGGTCCTGGCTGACCTGCCACAGGCGCGAGGCGAGCGTCGGGTCCTGGGCCAGGATGCTCAGTTGTGCAGGGCCAACGGGACCTCGGCTCTCCCTCAGCCACCTCGGACCGGTATACGAGCCTGGCGCTGCCCCCGTCGCCGCGTAGAGGATGGGCTTGGCACCGGCAGCAGCGGACTGGAAGACGACCCGCATCACCCATGGCGCCACTGCCCGGACCACGGGACTGGCGCCTATGCCCTCGCGGTCGACCACCAGACCGGTCGCCGAGACCCCCGGGTGCGCCATGGTCGAGGTCAGCGCCGACTCGTGGGCCCTGGCGCGCCGTTGGAGCTCTGCGCCGAAGAGCAGGTTGGCCAGCTTGGAGTTGCCATAGGCCCGCTGGGGTTGATAGCCCTGCGGCGGGTTGTGGTCGAGCACGTCCGCGCGACCGCTGTGATGGGCAAGGGATGAGACGGTGACGACGCGGGGCGAAGTCGCGAGCTGCAGGGCCGCAAGCAAGCCACCGGTCAGCGCGAAGTGCCCGAGGTGGTTGGTGCCGAACTGCAGCTCGTAGCCGTCCGGGGTGCCCTTCCACGTCCTGGGGGTCATGACCCCAGCGTTGTTCACCAGCAGGTCCAGCGGACCCTGCCACGCGTCAGCGAAGCCGCGCACCGAAGACAGGGAGGACAGGTCGAGCTCGGCCACGCGGACATCGACGCCCGGCGCAGAGCTGTCGCGAGGGTCCGCACCGCGAACGTGACCACCGCGAAGGTGAACACCCCTGCGGCTGCGGCGGATCTGTTCTGCGGCGCGCTCAGCGGCCGGCAGGTTGCGACACGCGAGAGTAACGCTGGCGCCGTGCGACGCGAGCGCGCGGGCGGTCTCAAAACCGATGCCCGAGTTGGCCCCGGTA
>ENA-OFCI01000776-OFCI01000776.1-metagenomes-genome-assembly--contig:-NODE-776-length-17154-cov-3.994210_pt1 | contig 17154 bp, 14 predicted proteins | sample MGYA00153391_OFCI01 | MGnify analysis MGYA00153391
CGCCCGCGAACAGTCCGCCGATGAGCGGGCCGATGACGCTGGAGATGCCGAAGACCGCGAGGAAATAGCCCTGGTATTTGGCTCGTTCGCGCGGTGCGAGCATGTCTCCCATGATCGCGAGGGGGAGGGCCATGAGGCCACCGGCACCGATGCCCTGGATCGCGCGGAATCCGGCGAGCTCGAGGATCGAGGTGGAGAAGCCCGACGCGACGGAGCCGATGATGAATATCGAGATCGCGAAAATGAACAGCGGTCGGCGGCCGAAGATGTCGGAGAGCTTGCCGTAGATCGGTGTCGCGATGGTGGAGACGATCAGGTAGGCGGTGGTGACCCAGGCCTGCTGGCTGAGGCCGTTCAAGTCATCCGCAATGGTGCGGATGGAGGTGCCGACCACGGTCTGGTCAAGGGCGGAGAGGAACATGCCGGCCATCAGGCCGTAGAGCACAAAGAGAATCTGGCGGTGGGTCATGATCCCCCCGGACTCGTGGACCTCTTTGGCCCGGGTTGCTGCGTCGACGCGTGACATGGATCCTCGATTTGTGTGGCGAAGGGTGACTTAACTGAAATCACCACTGAAGAACGAGCGTTCTTCAGTGGCGCAAAATCTTGCGTGCTGTGCAAAGTTACACGCAGGGCAAGCATTTCGCAAGTCGGTTTCGGCGCAAATTCGACGAAATCCTACGGAGAAGGCAAACTGTCAGCTTGACAAGCGGGCTGCATCAGCTCCGGACGGTGACGAGGGTGCTGACCGGTGCCCAGTCGAAAATAGTGGCGATCACGGCAACGGGTACGTGGACGCAGCCGTGGGAGCCCTGGGTCGTGTAGAGCGGACTGCCGTAGGGGAAGGTCTGCCATGACGAGTCGTGGAATCCGATACCGCCGTCGAAGGGCATCCAATATTCGACCGGATCGTTCCATGGGCCGTTGACGTCCTTGCCAGCGAGCACGGTGTTGCGCTTCTTGCCGGTGATGTGCGAGGTGCCGAGGGGGGTCGTGTACCGCGCGTTCGTTATCGCTGATGCGCCGGTCGTGATGGCACTGTCGATGAGCAGTGCGTCACCGGTGCACGCCCACAGGTGCTGCTCACCGATACTCACATAAATGTGTTTGACTCCGGCTGGCGTTCCGGCGCAGGGCGACGCGATCGGAGTCGCGGGCTGCGCGGGCGCGGCAACGGTTTTCGCGACCGGAGCCGGTGCGGCTGCCACTGGCGCCGCGCTGGGGGTTGCAGCGGGGGTTGCAGAGGGAGTCGCGGTGGGCTTCGGTGCGGATGTCACGGTGAGCGCCGAAGCGTCGCGCATACCGGCGCTGCATCCCACAAGTACGACAAGAAGCGCCGTCGCTCCGGCGATAGCAACGGCCCGTCGCAAATTGGCTACACGTTCCATCGGTCGTCCCCACACTCAATCAAATCTCTTAGCAGACCATAACCCTAGATGTCCGGGCCAGGCGGCACCACATCCGCCGAGTCTTTTCGTGCGACTTGCCAGCCGGGCTCCCTGCTCACACCCCGGGGGGACGATCAGTCAACCTCCGAGCGCCGCGTCCACGATGGCCTTGGCTTCGTGCTGCACCTGTGCGAGGTGCTCTGGGCCGAGAAATGACTCCGCGTAGATCTTGTACACGTCTTCGGTGCCGCTCGGCCGGGCCGCAAACCACGCATGCTCGGTGACCACCTTCACTCCGCCGACGGCGGCACCGTTACCCGGGGCCTCACTCAGTTTCGCAAGTATCGGTTCCCCTGCGAGGGTGGTGGCGGTGATCGAGGAACCGGTGAGGGTTCCGAGTGCTGCCTTCTGCGCCTTCGAAGCTGCGGCATCCACCCGCTCGTACACCGGCGAGCCGAACTTCGCCGTGAGCTCGGCATAAAGCTGGCTGGGGGACTTGCCGGTGACCGCGATGATCTCGCTCGCGAGCAGGGCGAGCAGGATGCCGTCCTTGTCGGTGGTCCATACTGTCCCGTCCTTACGGAGGAAACTCGCCCCCGCAGATTCCTCGCCGCCGAACGCGACGGAGCCGTCGACGAGCCCGGGCACGAACCACTTGAAGCCCACCGGAACCTCCCAGAGGCGGCGGCCGATCGATTCGGCAACGAGGTCGATCATTGAACTCGAGACGAGCGTCTTGCCGATCGCGGCATCCGCGCTCCACTGCGGGCGATGGCTATAGAGGTACTGGATGGCGACAGCCAGGTAGTGGTTCGGGTTCATGAGCCCGCCATCCGAGGTAACGATGCCGTGCCGGTCGGCGTCGGCGTCATTGCCGGTGACCACGTCGTAGTCGTCCTTATGCACCAGCACGCTGGCCATGACGGATGCCGATGACGGGTCCATGCGGATCTTGCCGTCCCAGTCGAGCGTCATGAATCCCCACTGCGGATCCACCCCGGGATTGACCACGGTGAGGTCGAGTCCATAGCGCTCGGCAATCGCGCTCCAGTAGTGAACACTCGCGCCGCCGAGGGGATCGGCGCCGATGTGGACGCCCGCCTTTTTGATGGCCTCCACGTCGATGATGTTCTCGAGGTCATTCACGTAGTTACCGCGGAAGTCGTAGGTGCCGACGCCCGAGGGCTCGGCCCGCTTCACGGCATGGCTACCCTCGGCGATGATCTCGTTCGCTCGGTTCGCGATCCAGTTGGTGGCGTCGCTGTCGGCCGGTCCACCGTGTGGCGGGTTGTACTTGAAGCCGCCATCGCGAGGCGGGTTGTGGCTCGGGGTCACGACGATTCCGTCGGCCTGCGGCTCGCCGGGGGCGATCGAAGCGTTGTACCTGATGATTGCGTGGCTGATTGCCGGTGTGGGCACGAAGTCGCCGAACTCGTCGACCAGGGCCTCCACCCCGTTGGCGATCAGTACCTCGAGTGCGGTGGTCTCGGCCGGACGGCTCAGGGCATGGGTGTCGCCGCCGATGAAGAGTGGACCGGTGATGCCCTTCCCCGCGCGGTACTCCACAATGGCCTGTGTAATTGCCGCGATGTGGGTCTCATTGAAGGCACTGTCCAGGCTGGAACCGCGGTGGCCGGAGGTGCCGAACACCACTTTCTGCTCGGCGATACTCACGTCGGGCACACGCTCGTAGTAGGCAGCGAGCAGCGCGTGCACGTCGACGAGATCAGAGGTCTGGGCTGGCTGTCCTGCGCGAGCGTTCATGCATCAAGTCTTGCACCCGCGGGACGTCGGCCTGCAGGAGTTAGAAGTCGTTCCTCCCTCGCGGCGAGCCAATAAACTCGGCGCTATGCCGAATCTGACTCACGCCGAAGATACTTATTCTTACCTTGGTCCGGCCGGCACCTTCACGGAGGCCGCGCTCGCCCAGGTGACGGATGCCGTCGGCAAGACCTGGCAGCCGGTCAACAACATCGGACAGGCCCTCGACGATGTCGTGTCGGGGCGCAGTATCGCGGCCATGATCGCGATCGAGAACTCGATCGAGGGCGGCGTTACTGCGAGCCAGGATGCGCTCGCCAACATCCCGAACCTCCGCATCATCGGCGAGTACCTCGTGCCGGTGAACTTCGTGCTCGTGGCCCGGCCGGGCACCCGGCTATCGGATGTGCGGGTCGTCAACGCGCATCCGGTTGCCTACGCGCAGTGTCACCTCTGGCTCGACGCGACCCTGCCCGCGCATGGCCACCTGCCGGCCACCTCCAACGTTGCGGCGGCGGCATCGCTGCTGGCTGACGACACGGCGGATGCCGCAATCGCGCCCCCCGGAATCACTGGCCACTATCCGCTCGAGGTGCTTAGCGTTGAGATCGGCGACAATCCGAATGCGGTCACCCGCTTCGTGCTCGTCAGCCGCACGACTCGCCTGCCCGCGCCGACCGGGTCGGATAAGACCAGCGTGATCGTGGAGCTTCCGGATGACACGGCCGGCCGGCTGCTTGAGATGCTTGAGCAGTTCGCCACCCGCGGGGTCAACATGAGCCTGCTCGCCTCCCGTCCGATCGGAGACGCCCTCGGCCGCTACCGTTTCGTTATCGATCTCGACGGCCACCTTCACGACGAGCGGGTCGCTGAGGCCCTCCTCGGTCTCAAGCGTTTTAGCCCCAAGGTGATCTTCCTCGGGTCGTATCCCCGCGCCGACAAGCTCGCCATCACGGTGAGCCCGCGGTACGACAACGCGGCCTTCACCGATGCCCGAGGCTGGCTCGACGGGCTGATCGGTCCCGGCTCGGTGTAGTGACTATCGCTCGAGAATCGACGAGGATGTCGGTATGGAGAGCGAATCGCCGTCGATCGACCCACGCTATCGGCCGGAGTTCCAGCGTGGGTACCGCGGGGTTGCCGGGCCGATGCCGCTCACGCAGACGAGCCGCGCGGGTGCGCCGATCCGAGTAGGGCTGCCTCCGGTCGGCGTACCGGTAGCCGATGTACCGGTAGCCGATGTACTGCCAATAACGGGCGAGCCTGTTCGTCGACGACGCAATCCCTACATCGTCCTCATCATCATCACGGGCATCATATTCATCGGTCTCGGTACCTGGCTCACCGTCCGGTACACCCTGATCGGCATGTCTTCCGAGGGGCTAGTGCCCGATTCCGTGTCCTTCCGATTCGCCCAGGCACTCACCTTCACCTTCGCCGCTCCGCTCGTCACCATCGGCTTCCTGGCCCTTGTCGGTGTCGGCTTTTTCCTCGCGGCGCGGAGGCGTTGATGAAGGGTGTGGAGCGCGCACTCATCGTCACGACCGCGGTGCTCCTCGGAGCCGCGATCGTGATGTGTTGGAACACGTCGACAACTGTCCAGAGCTTCACGGACGTCGAATACGCCACGCCCTGGCCATTGGTACTCACGCAGACCATGTCGTGGATTGCTGACATTCTCGCCCTCGTAGGCCTCGCCTCTGGGGTCGGCCTGCTCTTCCTTCGCGCGGCCCGCTGGCCAGGGAAGCCAGCGGAAGACGAGGAACTTACGCCGCAACCTTCACCGTAAGTGCGCCGGGGTCCACCCAGGCGTGAACGGATTTGGCCTCGCCGAACTCGTCGCCGTCGAGCTGGAACTCCTGTGGATGCTCCACCGTCATCCGCAGGTCGGTGCCGGTGGAGTAGAGCACGTCTTTCACATCGGTGGTGAGGTCGATGATCGACCGGCCCAGCGCGCTTTTACGCAGTACACCGTTCTCCCAGGTCACTTTGTTCCACACCTTGAGCCAGCCAAAAGGTCCGCTGGGTTTGAGCGCGGCGATGTCCAGCACGCCATCGTCCGGTTTCGCATCGGGGAGGAGCAGGATGCCACCGGGCAGGGAGCCGCAGTTGCCGACGATGATCGTGTGCACGCTCGTCGTTCGCTCGGGCGCCCCGTCGATGCTGAAGCGCAGTTTCACCGGCTTGAGGTCGGGGATGGCGCGCACTCCGGCATCGATGTAGGCGAGCCATCCGACCGCTTTCTTGAGCTTTGGATTGGTGAGGGCAATCATCTTTGCGTCGAGGCCGAGGCCGGCCATCACCACGAAGGTGTGCTGTTCTCTGCTGCCATCGGCGCGCTCGATTTCGGCGATGCCGAGGTCGATCCGGCGATCGGAGCCGGTGAAGGCCGTGCGAATGGAACCGAGCGGGTCGGTGAGAGGGAGTTCGAGATTGCGGGCGAGCAGGTTGCCCGTGCCGGACGGGATCAGTGCGATCGGCACACCTGACTCGCGCAGCGCCTCCGCCACGGCGCGGACGGTGCCGTCGCCGCCGGCCGCGATCACGACAGCCGCTCCCTGCTCGACCGCGGTCCTCGTGACGCTCTGCCCGGCGTCCTCTAGCGAGGTGGAGTGCCATTGGGTCGCCCCCCATCCGGCCGCGGTCTCCGCCTCGGCGACCCGGGCTTCGAGTCGGGGTAGGTCGACCTTGATGGGGTTGTACACGACGGCGGCGTGGCGGTCCGTGGGCGGTGGCGAGGCTGACACGTGACCAACGGTACGGTATTGCTCAATAGACTGGAGGGGTGATTGATTCGCAGCTGCTCCGTGACAATCCCGAAGTTTTCAAGGCATCGCAGCGCGCGCGAGGTGAGTCCGACGGGCTCGTCGACGTGGCGGTCGACGCCGATCTGAAACGCCGCTCAGCGATCTCCGAGTCGGAGACCCTGCGGGCGACGCAGAAGGCGCTCGGTAAACAGGTCGCGCAGTCCACGGGGGAAGCGAAGGTCAGCCTGCTCGGTGAGGCCCAGGGTCTCGCCGCGCGCGTGAAAGACCTCGCCCAGGTTGCGGCCGATGCCGAGGCGGAATTCACCCGCTCGGCGCGAAGTATCGCTAACCCCATCATCGACGGCGTTCCGGCCGGCGGCGAGGAGAACTTCGTCACGCTTCGGGAGGTCGGCGATAAGCCCGTCTTCGAATTCGAACCGCGCGATCATCTCGAGCTCGGTGAGAAGCTGCGCGCCATCGACATGACCCGCGGCGCAAAAGTCTCGGGTAGCCGGTTCTACTTCCTTCGCGGAATCGGCGCCCGGCTCGAGATCGCACTAATGAACATGGCCCTCGACAAGGCGCTCTCCGAGGGCTTCGAACCCCTCATCACACCGACGCTTGTGCGCCCCGAGATCATGGACGGCACCGGATACCTCGGCGCCCACGCCGACGAGATTTACTATCTGCCCGCCGACGACCTCTATCTCACCGGCACGAGCGAAGTGGCGCTCGCCGGGTTCCACTCCGACGAGATCCTCGACCTCTCGGCTGGCCCGCTGCGCTACGCCGGGTGGTCTACCTGCTATCGCCGAGAGGCTGGATCCGGCGGAAAAGACACCCGCGGCATCCTGCGTGTGCACCAGTTCAACAAGCTCGAGATGTTCAGTTATGTGCTGCCGGAGGATGCCGAGGCCGAGCACGACAGGCTCGTCGCCTTCCAGGAATCGATGCTGCAGGCCTGTGGCCTCAGCTATCGCGTGATCGATGTCGCCGCCGGGGATCTCGGATCGAGCGCGGCACGCAAGTTCGACATCGAGGCGTGGGTGCCCACCCAGGGCGAATACCGCGAGCTCACGTCGACGAGCAACTGCACGACCTTCCAGGCTCGGCGGCTCGACATCCGCTACCGCCTCGAATCGGGCAAAACGACACCGGTCGCGACCCTCAACGGCACGCTTGCGACGACGCGCTGGTTGGTCGCGATTCTCGAAACGCACCAGCAGGCGGATGGCTCGGTACGGGTACCGCCGAAATTGCAGCCGTACCTCGGTGGGATGGAAGTACTGGAGCCGGTCGCGTGATCGATCCCTGGTTGGTCGCACTCGACATCGACGGCACCCTGATGCGCGAAGACGGAGTTATTTCGCCGGAGGTGATCGCCGAGGTGCAGCGGGTTCGGGATGCCGGTCACGAGGTGATGCTCGCTACAGGCCGTAGCGTGTCGATGACCCTTCCGGTGCTCGAGCGTTTCCAGCTCACACCGCGCTATGTCGTGTGCTCCAACGGGGCCATCACCCTCGGTCGCGATGAGGATGCGCTGACGGGGTACTCGCGCGTCGCCGTCGAATCGTTCGACCCTTCTGGGGTGCTCACGACCATTCGCGAGAGCCTCCGCGACGCAAGCTATGCCGTCGAAGATGAAGAGGGTTTCTATCGTTACACGGGCTTTTTCCCGGATTCGACTCTTGGCGCTCTAAGTGAGAAAGTGTCATTCGAGCAGTTGAGCGAGCATCAGGCCACCCGCGTTGTCGTGATCTCTCCGGAGCATGCGATCGAGGATTTCCTGTCGATCGTGGAGAAGATGGGCCTGCACAAGGTCACCTACAACGTCGGATGGACGGCCTGGCTCGACATCGCTCCGGATGGCGTGAACAAGGCGACGGCGCTCGAACGGGTGCGCGACTGGCTTGACATTCCCCGCTCGCGAGTGATCGCCGTTGGCGACGGACGCAACGACATCGACATGCTCCGGTGGGCCTCCGAGAGTGGGCGAGGGGTCGCCATGGGACAGGCTCCGGATGAGGTGCTCGCCGTTGCCAACGAGGTCACCCTCACCGACCTCGACGACGGTGTCGCGGAGCTGTTCCGTACGTTCTGAGCACGTGCTGGTCGACCCGGCCGAGATCCCGCTCCCCTCAATCGACTTGGTAGTTGTTGTGACTTGCGGGCTTCCAAAGTCGCAACAACTACCAAGTCGATTGCTTGAGGGAGGGAGTTTCGACTTCGGGGGCTTCGGCTAAGCTCGGCTTGTATTCTGGAGGGCTGTCCGAGCGGCCGATGGAGCCAGTCTTGAAAACTGGTGGGCAGAAATGTCTCGTGGGTTCGAATCCCACGCCCTCCGCCATCGTTTCAGTGGCGCCACTCGCTATTCGCCGACGAAAACGCGCTGGCCCGTTGGATGCGAATCGCGCTGGCCGTGTCTCCCCCCGCGAGGAGGTCTCCCTTGCCGAACGTGACGGGCTTGCTGGACGCCACACGAAGCGCCGTGGCGTTCGTGTGATGCATGTCCAAGAGCCGACCTCTCGCTGGGGGGAAGGTCGAGCACGGCTCGTCGCACGGCTTGATGCCGCGGCGCAGCGAATCTGTGGGTAAGCACGCCAGATCCTGACACTTCCTTCCCGTCAGGCCCGCGGATATCAGGCGCCGGGCCGACGTTAGGTATTCGTTAGGTTTTCGCGCCTGGCCGTAAGGACTTCGTGAGCAAACCGATACGAGGAAAGCGGAGGGTGTCTACTCATGAGCTGTGCCTCTCTGGTACCGGGCCCAAGTCAGGGTTCCGCGAACGAAATTGAATGGAGCTATCCGTGCTCGACATTGTGTACGTCCTCGTCACGATCGCCGTTTTTGCGGTGGTCGGCGTCGTCGCCCGGGGGGTAGAGAAGCTGTGATCGTTTTCACCCTTGTCGCGGCGATTCTTGCCGTCGCATCGCTCGTCTACCTCGTGTTCGCCCTCGTGAAACCGGAGCGATTCTGATGGTCGTACTCTTTGGGATCCTCCAGATCCTGACTCTCGTGGTCCTTCTCGCGCTTGTCTATCGTCCTCTTGGCGACTACATGGCGAGAATGTTCACCACATCGAAAGACCTCAGGGTCGAACGCGGTTTCTACCGCGTCATCGGTGTGGATTCGGATTCCGAGCAGTCCTGGCGTCTCTACCTGCGCAGCGTTCTGATCTTCTCGCTCGTGGGTGTGCTGCTGCTCTACGCGATGCAGCGTCTCCAGGCCGTGCTTCCCTACTCGCTTGGCTTTCCGGCAATCCCCGAAGGGCTCTCCTTCAATACGGCGGCGTCCTTCGTCGCCAACACCAACTGGCAGTCGTACTCGCCGGACGTGACGATGGGATACGCGGTCCAGCTGGGCGGACTGGTCGTGCAGAACTTCCTCTCCGTCGCTGTCGGTATCGCGGTCGCGATCGCCCTGATCCGCGGACTCGCCTATCGCAAGTCTGGAACTGTCGGCAACTTCTGGGTGGATCTCACCCGCTCGTCGCTTCGACTGCTGTTGCCGCTCTCGTTCATCGCCGCGATCATCCTGATCGCCGGCGGGGTCATCCAGAACTTCAACGGGTTCGACTCCGTCGCCACCATCACCGGCGGTTCACAGTCGATTCCCGGTGGCCCGGTTGCTTCGCAAGAAGCGATCAAGCTGCTTGGCAACAACGGCGGTGGGTTCTACAACGCGAATTCGTCGCATCCATTTGAGAATCCCACCGCCTGGACGAACCTGTTCGAGATCTTCCTCATGCTTGCGATTCCGTTCGCACTCACCCGCACCTTTGGCCAGATGGTCGGAGATAAGCGCCAGGGCACCGCGATCCTCGCGGTGATGGCCTCGATCTTCGCCGTCTCGCTCACCGCCATGACGCTCTTCGAGACGCTCACCGGCGGCGCAGCCACCCGGCTTGCCGGCGGCGCGATGGAAGGCAAGGAGCAACGGTTCGGGATCTGGGGATCCACGCTATTCGCGTCGACATCCACTCTGACATCCACCGGAGCGGTTAACTCCATGCACGATTCGTTCACCTCGCTCGGCGGCTTCATGGCCATGTTCAACATGATGCTGGGTGAGGTCGCGCCCGGTGGGGGCGGATCGGGTCTCTACGGAATGCTGATTCTCGCGGTCATCGCCGTATTTATCGCGGGCCTGCTGGTCGGACGTACCCCGGAATACCTGGGAAAGAAGATCGGCCCGCGCGAGATCAAGCTCGCGAGCATCTACATTCTGATCACTCCGACACTTGCCTTGGCAGGCACGGCGCTCAGCTTTGCGATACCGGCAGTACGGGCGGATGTTCTGAAGACCTCCATCTTCAATCCCGGACTGCACGGCCTGTCAGAAGTGTTGTACGCGTTCACGTCCGCCGCGAACAACAACGGTTCCGCCTTCGCCGGACTCACCGCAAACACGCCCTGGTTCAACACCGCACTTGGCGTCGCGATGCTCCTCGGCAGGTTCCTGCCGATCGTGTTCGTACTGGCTCTTGCCGGGTCGCTCGCGGCACAGGACAAAATACCGGCGACCGCGGGAACCCTGCCCACCCACAGGCCTCAGTTCGTTGGCCTGCTCATCGGAGTGTCTGTTCTCGTGACGGCTCTCACCTACTTCCCTGTATTGGCGCTAGGACCGCTTGCTGAAGGGCTGCACTAAAAATGTCTACTGTCATTGAAACTCCCGCTCCCGAGCGGAAACGCGGCAATACGGGTGAGCAGGTTACCAAGTCGAGCGCGTTCACGCCGCGCCAGCTCGTGGCCGCCCTGCCTGGCGCCCTGCGCAAGCTCGACCCGCGCCAAATGTGGCGAAACCCGGTGATGTTCATCGTCGAGATTGGTGCGGCGTATACGACCCTGATCGCGATTGCCGAGCCGTTCCTCGGTGGTCCCTCGAAGTCTGGCGGAGCGCTCGTTCCTGCCTCATTCACCTGGGGCATCGCCATCTGGCTGTGGCTCACCGTGGTCTTCGCCAACCTGGCCGAGGCCGTCGCGGAGGGTCGCGGAAAGGCACAGGCGGAAAGCCTGCGCCAGACACGCACCAGCACCATGGCCAATCGGGTCGTATCGTACGACGAGCGAAACGATGCCGGCGCCGAGGAGGCGGCTACCTCGCCTGTCTCATCGGCTGACCTGACCCTCGGTGATGTCGTGGTCATCGTTGCCGGTGAGTTGGTACCCGGCGACGGCGACATCATCTGGGGCATCGCCTCGGTCGACGAGTCTGCCATCACGGGAGAGTCGGCTCCCGTCATCCGCGAATCGGGCGGAGACAGGAGTGCGGTAACCGGTGGCACCCGCATCCTCTCCGACCGGGTCGTTGTGCGAATCACCAGCAAGCCGGGCGAAACCTTCGTCGACCGGATGATCAAGCTGGTCGAGGGCGCATCGCGTCAGAAAACGCCGAACGAGATCGCGCTGAACATCCTGCTCGCGAGCTTGACGATCGTCTTTGTCATCGTGACGCTGACGCTGAACCCGGTGGCCGCCTATGTCGGCTCCGAGGTGAGCGTTCCCGTGCTCATCGCCCTGCTGGTCTGTCTCATCCCGACCACCATCGGTGCCCTGCTCTCTGCAATCGGAATCGCCGGAATGGACCGGCTCGTTCAGCGCAACGTGCTCGCCATGTCCGGCCGCGCGGTGGAAGCCGCGGGAGACGTGACGACCCTGCTCCTCGACAAGACCGGGACGATCACCTACGGCAACCGCCAGGCAGCCGAGTTCACGGCACTAAGCGGTGTTGAGCGCACGGACTTGATCACTGCTGCCGCTCGCTCCTCCCTGAGTGACCCGACCCCGGAAGGGAAGTCGATCGTCGACCTTGCGGAAACGACCGGATTCAGCACGGGCACGAAGGCAGCGGGCGAGATTGTGCCGTTTACGGCCCAGACGAGAATGAGCGGCCTCGACCTGGCTGACGGATCCCAGATTCGAAAGGGTGCAGGTTCCGCGGTCATCGCCTGGGTCGAAGAGTCCACGAGGGCGGCCGGCAGTGAGCTTTCCGAGCTCGCAGAACATGTCGACCGCATCGCCAACGCCGGTGGTACACCGCTGGTCGTTGCGACGAAATCGGCGACGGGTGAGGCGCGAATTCTGGGTGTCGTGTACCTGAAGGACATCGTCAAGGCTGGCCTGTCCGAAAGGTTCGCGGAGTTGCGCCTGATGGGAATTCGCACGGTGATGATCACCGGCGATAACCCGCTCACCGCCAAGGCGATAGCCGCTGAAGCAGGGGTTGACGACTATCTTGCCGAGGCGACACCGGAAGACAAGCTCGCCCTGATCCGCAGGGAGCAGGAGGGTGGCAACCTCGTTGCCATGACCGGTGACGGTACCAACGATGCTCCCGCGCTTGCGCAGGCGGATGTCGGCGTGGCAATGAATACGGGGACCTCGGCCGCAAAAGAGGCGGGCAACATGGTCGACCTCGACTCCGATCCGACGAAACTCATCGACATCGTGAGAATCGGCAAGCAACTGCTGATCACGCGCGGATCACTGACGACCTTCTCGATCGCGAACGATGTGGCCAAATACTTCGCGATCATCCCGGCCATGTTCGCCGGAGTGTTCCCGGGGCTCGCAGTGCTCAACATCATGCAGCTGCATTCTCCGGCTTCGGCGATTCTGTCCGCGGTGATCTTCAACGCGATCATCATCGTGATCCTGATCCCCCTGGCGCTGCGAGGGGTGAGCTACCGGGCGACATCCGCGTCCCGCATCCTCAGCCGTAACCTGCTGGTCTATGGCGTCGGTGGCATCGTCGCGCCGTTCATCGGCATCAAGCTGATCGACCTGCTCGTCACCCTCATCCCCGGCTTCTGACACACCCCGATCTGGAAAGTAGATAACAATCATGAGTTCACCAAGAACGGCGGTCCGCCAATACTGGGTGGCCATCCGTGCGATGTTGATATTCACTGTCGTGCTCGGTGTCGGCTACACAGCCGTTATCACCGGCATCGGCCAACTCGCCCTGCCCTACCAAGCAAACGGATCCGTGATCACGGTCGGGGATGCCACAGTCGGCTCGGCGCTCATCGGCCAGGGGTTCACCGACAAGAAGGGCAAGGCGTTGCCGCAATGGTTCCAGTCCCGCCCATCAGCGGCAGGGAGCGGATACGACGCCTCGGCTTCGAGCGGGAGTAACTACGGCCCCGAAAATTCCGACCTCATCACGGCCGTGAAAGAACGGAAGGCGGCCATTGCGCAGCTCGACGGCGTAACGAGCTCGAGCATTCCCGCCGATGCGCTCACGGCATCCAGCTCGGGGCTCGACCCGCACATTTCTCCGGAATACGCCCTGCTGCAGGTGGAACGAATCGCCCGGGTGCGCACCCTGTCCGTCGCATCGGTCACGAAGCTCGTCGAGGATCAGATCCAGGCACCTGACCTCGGATACCTCGGCCAGTCGAGAGTCAATGTGCTCGAGCTGAATGTGGCCCTCGCGAAGATGAAGGGCTGATACCCATGAAGAGAGGGCGGCTCCGAGTGCTGCTCGGCGCCGCTCCCGGCGTCGGTAAGACCTACACGATGCTGGAAGAAGGAGCACGTCTTCGCGACGAGGGACGTGACGTGGTCGTCGCCGTGGTGGAAACCCACGAGCGCAAAGCGACCGCTGCGGTGCTCAAGGATCTAGAGATCATTCCGCGTAAAGAGACCGAGCATCGCGGTATCTCTCTCGCCGAGATGGATCTGGACGCGGTGATCGCTAGGCGACCCGATGTGGCCCTGGTGGATGAGTTGGCACACACGAATGCCCCTGGCTCGCAGAATGACAAGCGCTGGCAGGATGTGGAAGCCCTTCTTGACGCGGGTATCAACGTCATGTCCACCGTCAATGTTCAACACATCGAATCGTTGAGCGACGTCGTCGAGCAGATCACGGGGGCGCCGCAGCGAGAAACCGTGCCCGACACGATACTGCGTGCTGCGGATCAGATCGAAGTAGTGGACCTCGCCCCCCAGGCGCTTCGCGACAGACTCGCCGAGGGCAACGTTTATCCGGCCGTGCGCATTGATGCGGCCCTCTCCAACTATTTCCGACTCGGTAATCTCACCGCGCTGCGAGAGCTGACACTCCTCTGGTTGGCCGATGAGGTCGATAGTGCCCTCAAGAGCTATCGCAACGAGCACGGTATCGATAGCAAGTGGGAGGCGCGAGAGCGTGTGGTGGTAGCGCTCACCGGCGGCCCGGAAGGGGAGACCCTGATCAAACGCGGAGCGCGCATCGCGGCCCGTTCGGCAGGGGGAGATCTCATCGCCGTGCACGTCACGAGCCAGGACGGTCTTGCCGACACCCACCCCGGTGCCCTCTCCGCGCAGCGTGCGCTGGCCGAAAAACTCGGCGGCACCTACCATCAGGTCATCGGCAACGACATCCCACGGTCACTCGTCGAGTTCGCGAAGGCATCGAACGCCACCCAGCTCGTCATCGGGGTCAGCCGCCGCAGCCGCCTTGTCGCAGCGCTGACCGGGCCGGGCATCGGTGCGACGGTTGTGCGGGAGTCTGGCCCCATCGACGTGCACATCGTCACCCATGCCGCCGCGGGCGGCAGATTTGCCCTTCCCCGAATTTCCGGCGCCCTCACTCTCAGACGGCGGATCATCGGGTTCATCGTGGCGCTGGCCGCCGGTCCACTCATCACCTGGCTGTTGGTGTCATTCCGCACGAACGACACGATCACGAGCGACGTTCTCGCTTTCCAGTTGCTGGTGGTGGTGGTTGCGTTGATCGGCGGTATTTGGCCCGCCCTGTTCGCAGCATTACTCTCCGGGCTAACCCTCGATTTTTTCTTCGTTGAGCCTGTCTATACGGTGACAATTGCGAAGCCGGCCCACATCCTCGCACTGGCGCTGTACATCCTGAACGCCGTGCTCGTCAGTTATGTCGTAGACCAAGCGGCCCGACGATCCCGGGTCGCGGTGCGGGCAGCCGCCGAATCGGAATTGCTTGCCACGATCGCAGGCAGCGTGCTCCGTGGCCAGGATGCCCTCGAGGCACTCATTACCCGCACAAGAGAATCCTTCAAATTAAACAGTGTTCGAGTCGTCGGAGCGGACGACGTTCTCTTCGAGTCAGGAATAGTCAAGGACGACGATCGCCTCACCGTGCTTCCGGTGGGAGAGCGCGGCACCCTGGAATTGCGCGGCCCTAATTTGCCCGCATCCGAGCGACGGCTCCTTTCTGTAATCGCTGCTCAAATCGATGCAGCGCTCGAACACAACGCACTGGTGAAGACCGCTGGCGAAATAGAGCCGCTTGCCCAAGCCGACCGCATGCGCAGTGCCCTGCTCGCCGCGGTGGGGCACGACCTGCGAAGACCCCTCACCGCAGCTACTGCGGCAGTCACCGGCCTGAGGAGCACCGATGTCACGTGGTCGGTGTCTGATCGCGATGAGTTGCTCGCAACCGCCCAGGAGAGTTTGGAGACCCTCGCCGACCTGGTGACCAATCTTCTCGACGTCAGCAGGGTTCAGGCTGGTGCTCTTGCGGTGACAACTGCACCCCTCCTCGTCGAGGATGTGATTCTGGAAGCAATCGACGAACTCGGTCTTGGCCCCGCGGATGTGGAGTTGGGGATAGCGGAGGATCTGCCCGAAGTGCTCGCGGACCACGGGTTGCTACAGCGCGTGCTGGTTAACCTGCTGGAGAATGCTCGCAGATATTCAGAGCCGGGCGAGCCGGTTCGAATTTCGGCCAGTACCTTCGCAGGTTCGGTGGAAGTGCGGGTGACCGACACCGGGCCCGGTGTGCCGCGAGACAGACGCGAAGATATCTTCGTGCCGTTCCAGCGGCTGGGTGACACCGACAATTCCACGGGGCTCGGCCTTGGCCTGGCGCTATCGAAGGGATTCGTGGAGGGGATGGGGGGAACGCTGCAGGCGGACGACACCCCCGGTGGGGGGCTGACGATGGTCATTTCTCTGCCCGTGATTAAAGACAGGGTCTTGACATGAAAATCCTCATCGCTGATGACGACCCACAGATAATCCGTGCCCTCAGAGTGACCCTCGGCGCGCGCGGGTATGACATCGTGACAGCCAGCAACGGCGTGGAGGCACTAAACCAGGCAATCAGCCATCACCCCGACCTCGTGATGCTCGATCTCGGCATGCCCGCGTTGAACGGGATAGAGGTCATCGAGGGCCTGCGCGGATGGACTCAGGTTCCCATACTGGTCGTGTCGGGACGGACGGATGCGGCCGACAAAGTCGCCGCCCTTGACGCCGGAGCCGACGACTATGTGACTAAGCCGTTTTCCGCAGAGGAGTTGCTCGCGAGAGTCAGGGCGCTCACCCGGCGTGTGCCGGCTGGCGACGACGAACCTGTCACGATCTTCGGCGATGTCAGGGTGGACTTCTCGGCCAAGCAGGTCACCCGAGGCGACGCTAAGCATCCCGAGTCGATCCGGCTCACTCCGACGGAGTGGCGCATCCTCGAGCTGCTGGTGCAGAACCCGGAAAAGCTCATCACGCGGGAAAGCATCCTCACCCAGGTGTGGGGACCCCACCACACCAGAGACACCGGGTATCTGAGATTGTATTTCGCGCAACTCCGCAAGAAGCTCGAACCGGTGCCGTCTCGCCCACGATACTTCGTGACCGTGCTCGGCATGGGATATCGGTTTGTTCCGGACGCGACATCCCACTAATTCACTCCGCCGCTGTGCTGAAAGCGTCGAGATTTGTTTGCTTCCTGCGGGACGACAATGAGGACTCCCTCGACGGGAGGGCAGAGCGGATGCTGTCTCGCTCATCCCTCAGATCGTGAGCAAATCGTGCCCGTGTAAACTCCTTCAGGCTCGCTTCGCCCGACCAGCCTGCCGAAAGGATCTGTAATGAGTGACCTGCGTCCTCGTTCTCGCTCAGTCTCTGGCATCGCTCGCCACGGCCAACTGCACGCGTCGGGACCCGTTGTTACCGTGCTCAAATTTGTGGCTGCGGCGCTCGCCGTTGTTCTCGTGAGTGCGGTATCCATCGGGGGAATCGCGGTAAGCCAGATCAATAACAATATAAAAACCGTCGCATTGTCCGGCGAAAAACAGGGTCCGATGCCCGACCTCGGATCGTTCGAGGGTGGCTTCAACATGCTTATTGTCGGCAGCGACACGCGTGCCAACCAGGGGGCTCAGTTCGGTAAGGACGACGGTGTTCTCAACGACGTCACGATGCTCGTGCACGTGTCAAAGGACCAGTCCAACGCGGTGGCGGTGAGCATCCCGCGCGACATGGTCGTGCCGATCCCCGCCTGCCCCAAGGAAAACG
>ENA-OFCI01000779-OFCI01000779.1-metagenomes-genome-assembly--contig:-NODE-779-length-17112-cov-4.066776_pt1 | contig 17112 bp, 16 predicted proteins | sample MGYA00153391_OFCI01 | MGnify analysis MGYA00153391
CCTCGCTCACGGGAATGTGACGAGTGTGCAGTGGCACGAGCTCGACGCCGCGGTGGAGCGGGGAGAGACCCTGGTCGATGTGCGATCCGCCGCGGAATTCGCGGTGGGAAGCATCCCGGGCGCCCTCAATATTCCGCTGGACGAACTGCGGATGCGGCTGGACGAGCTGCCCGACGGCCCCCTGGTCGTGCACTGCAAGGTCGGTCAGCGCGGTCACACCGCCGCGCGGCTGCTCAGCCAGCACGGGTTCGTCGTGCGGAATCTTGACGGTGGCTACCTCACCTGGGCTGATGGCCGCACCGCCACCGAATCCGCCCTCCAACCCGAAAGAATCACGCCATGACGGATACCGTGCAAACACCCGACGCTTCGGCCAGCCGCGCCACGGAGCAGAAGAAAATCCTCAACCGGCTGAAGCGCGCCCAGGGCCAGCTCGCTGCGGTGATCGCCGCCGTCGAGGGCGGAGGAAGCTGCACGGAGGTCGTCACCCAGCTCGCCGCAGTCTCCAGCGCGCTCGATCGAGCGGGGTTCACCATTGTGTCAAGCGCAATGCGCCAATGCATCAGTGGTGACCACGATGAGAACACGTTGACCGTCGATGAGCTGGAGAAACTCTTCCTCACGCTCGCGTGAGTGCGCGGCCCGAACTACATCGGACCGGGATGGATGAGCCCTACCAGACTGCGTGGCCCGGAATCAAGCGCCCGACGGCAGCAGGTCCGACTGTGGCGGGAAGGCCAGCCTCGGGTCGGCCATCTCCACGGTGCGCAAGCCTTCGTGACGCGCCTCCAGCTGGGCAACTACGAGGGCGGCGAGGTCCTGAAGATTTGCGACCTCGGTCGCGGTCGCAGTGCGCGGGGTGAAGTCGAGTACCGAGAGAGTACCGATCGTCTGTCCGTCGTTACGCTTCAACGGCACTCCCACGTAGAACCGCAAGCCGAGCGGCCCGGTGACGAGGTGGCTGTCCTGCGAGCGCGGATCACGCTGGCCGTTTTCGATTATTACCGGCTCGGTGTGCGCAATTGTCGCTGTCCTGAGGTCGACGTCGCGTGCGATCTGGTCGACTTCCGGGCCGTAGTGCGACCGGAACCAGGTGCGGTCATGGTCGACGACGCTCACGATCGATATCGGTGCGGAAAACAGGCGGGCGGCCATCGCCGTGACGCGGTGGAGGGCTTCATCGGGGATGGTGTCGAGGATCGCAGAGCGATCGCTCGAGGGCTGGGGGTCAGCGGGATAGAAAATATCGTCTTCGGTATCCTTATGGCGCGCGCTGTCGGCGATCACCACCTGCTGAAACACCGATACGAGTTCATGGCCAACGGGTCGATGCTCGGGGTCGCGTGCTGTCATCGCCGAGAGCAGGGCGTGCCAATGCGGCGGCAGGAAATCCGGGATCACCGGGCCACGTGACAGTCGCGCCATCGCCGACTCCACCATCGACCCCGGAAATTCAATCGCGCGCGTGAAGCTCTGCAGAAGCACGAGGCCGAGTGAATAGACGTCGGTGGCGGGGGTGAGCGGCGCACCGGCAACCTGCTCGGGGCTGAGGTAGGCGGCGGTTCCGGTGGTCACGCCCTCGGCCGTCATCCGCTCGATGTCGTCAGATAACGCGATGCCGAAGTCGGTGAGCTTAGCCCGTGCGCGCGGTGCATCGCTGCCGTAGTCCACCAGAAGGATGTTGGCCGGCTTGATATCACGATGAAGAACGTTTCGTGCATGGATATATTCAAGGGCCTCCGCCATGTCGTACCCGATCTCGGCGATGTGGCGCGAAGCGATGGGGGAGACCAGGATGCGCTCGTGGAGGTTCTGCCCGGTGACGAGAGCCATCACGAGGTAACGTCGGCTGCGCCCGAAATCATCGCGATCAACGCCCGCGTCGTAGAGGCTGACGACGCCGTGATGGTCGAGGCTCGCCAGTACGGCGAGTTCGCTCTCCTGCCGGGCGGGATCGTGGGAAATCGAATCGAAGAGCTTCACGGCGACGGCGCGCCCGAGTGCTTCGTCCGTCGCTCGGTACACCGTCGCCATTCCGCCGAATCCGATGGCGGTTTCGATGCGATAACGCTCCCCGAGCAGTCGGCCGGCCATGTTTTCTGATGCTGGACCGCTCATGACACCCTCTCTCTCCGCTCAGTGTATTTACGCCGGCCTGCCCGCGACAGTTTGTGCGAAGGGGTTGACAGGAAGGAGGATTTCGGTGGGTACTGAGTGTGCAGGACCTTTGACCCTCGCACGGTCTCCTGCGGGCTCGAAGCTGGAATACGACGAGAGGACCGGCGATGCACCGCGAGTCGAACCGACTGGCAAATCTCCTTCGAGGCGCTCTCACGTTTGGCCGCCGCTACCCGATCGTCACGACCACCGTTGTCGTGGGTCTGGTCGGAATGATCTTCTGGCTCGTGGGTGCCGGGGAGGTCACGCGCTGGTTGTTCAGCGTGTTCGCGATCCTCGTGGCGGCGATCGAAGCGCTGCAGATGATCAACCAACTGCGCAAGAAGATCTTCGGAATCGACGTCCTTGCCATTGTGGCAATCGTCTCGACGGTGCTGGTCGGCGAGTTCTTCGCAAGCATCATCATTGTGCTCATGGTCTCGGGGGGTAAGGCCCTCGAGGACTTTGCCCAGGGTCGGGCGCGGCGCGAACTGGATGCGCTGCTCGCGCGCGAGCCGCAGGTTGCCCACCGCACGCATCCGGGCTCCGATCAGATTGAAGACATCGCCGCAGCGGAAGTGCTCATCGGAGACACGATCCTCGTGCGGTCGGGGGAGGTCGTGCCGGTTGACGGGCGCCTGGTGTCGGCGAGTGCGGCTTTCGACGAATCATCCCTCACCGGCGAGAGCATGCCGGTGACGAGACTCGCCGGAGAAACGGTGCTCAGCGGATCCGTCAACGGTGTCACGACCAGCACCATCTCGGCCTCGGCGCTGGCCAAGGACAGCCAGTTCCAGGCCATCGTGGCGCTGGTGGAGTCGGCTTCGAGCAATCGTGCCCCGGTGGTGCGCCTCGCCGACCGTTATGCAATCCCCTTCACAGTCGTCTCGTTGCTCATCGCTGCGGTGGCGTGGATCGTCTCCGGAGACCCGGTTCGTTTCGCCGAGGTACTCGTGCTCGCCACGCCATGCCCACTCGTGCTGGCCGCGCCGGTCGCTTTTCTGGGGGGAATGAGCCGGGCAGCCCATCGCGGAATTATCGTGAAGGGCGGCGGGGTACTCGAAACGCTCGCTCGGGTGCGCACGGCCGTCTTCGATAAGACAGGCACCCTCACCGTCGGTGCACCGACCATCACCCGGATAGTGCCCTGCGAGCCCTGGGAGGAAGCCGGGCTTCTCGCTCGGGTGGCGTCCGCAGAGCGATTCTCCTCCCACGTGCTCGCTGCCTCCCTCGTTCAGGCTGCCGAGGATCGTGGCCTTTCACTCCTCGCGACGGAGGCGGCCACAGAAGTAGCGGCGCAGGGTGTCACGGCGATCGTCGATGGCCATCACATTGCAATCGGAACTCTCGCATTCGCGGCCGGGGTGGCTCCGGGTATCGAAGCCGTTGTGCTGAATTCGGGTGAGCTGGCGATCTACGTGGTAATCGACGACCGCTTCGCCGGTACGATCGTCGCGAGCGACCCGGTGCGCGAGAATGCGCGGGCGACGATCGCGCAACTCGGCGCGCTCGGAGTGCGTGAGACCGTGATGCTCACCGGCGACGCTCGCGCAACCGCGTCGCATGTCGCGTCGACGGTGGGTATCTCGCGCTTCATCGCCGACTGCCTGCCCGGTGACAAAGTCGACGCGGTGAGGGCGATCAGCGCACGGCCGGTGCTCATGGTCGGGGACGGCGTCAACGACGCTCCTGTGCTGGCCGCAGCGGATGTCGGCGTCGCGATGGGCGCGCGCGGAGCGACCGCCGCGAGCGAGTCTGCCGGTGCCGTCATCCTGCTCGATGACATCTCCGTCGTCGCTCTCGCAATCCGCATCGGGAAGGACACCGTGCGGATCGCGCTGCAGAGCATCTGGCTGGGAATCGCGCTCAGCATCGGTCTCATGCTCATCGCCACGTTCGGCGTGATTCCCGCCACTCTCGGTGCGGGAATCCAGGAGATTGTGGACCTTGCGACCATTCTGAATGCGCTCCGGGCGATCCGTCCGCACGAGCGCATTGACGTGCCCGGAACCACCGCCCTCATCCCCACACCCGCAAAGGAATTCACCCATGAATGACACAACCACCGCTGTCACCCCCACATCACCGGTGTTCACGGTGCCGGAGGGCAGTATCGTCGTCGGCCATGACGGATCCGGTGATTCCGATACCGCTCTCGCAGTCGCCTTTGACTTCGCCGGGAAGCTCGGGGTCGACATCGTGGTGGTGCGATCGTGGAGCATCGACACCGCCCCGCACGGTGCGCTCTACAACCATGGCTATGTCTCCTCGTTTGACGAGGTCACCGAAACGGTGCGAAAGATGCTTATTGCCGACACGGCGGAGATCGGCTCGCGGCACCCTGAGGTCGCCCTTCACCATCGTGCCGCCCTTGCTCAGCCGGCGCAGCTGCTCACCCAGCTCGCTGCCCCTGCGCTCATGCTCGTGGTTGGACCGCGCGGGCTCGGGGGGTTCGCTGGCCTTCTTCTCGGATCGGTCAGTAGTCAGTGCGTGCAGCTCGCTACCTGCCCGGTTCTGGTCGTACCCACCCCCAAAGATCACCCGCACGCAGATCACCCGCACGCAGATCACCCGTAGCGAAGCGAAACCGGATGCGGAGCAGAGTACCGTCAGGGTGGTGACTTCGAACTCCGACCTGTTTATCCTCGCGATGGATCATCGTGACTCCCTTCTTCGAGATCTCTACGGAATCGACGGCGACCCGACCGGGGAGCAGATTGCCCGTGTCTCCGCCCATAAGGGGCTCGTATTCGACGGCTTGCTTCGGGCCATCGAGGGCGGGGTGGATATCTCCCGGGTGGCTGTGCTTGTGGACGAGCGTTACGGTGCCGACGTCGCGGTGCGGGCACGGGAGGCTGGTATCGACCTTGCGATGCCGATCGAACGCAGTGGTGAGCCGCTGTTTCTGCTCGAATACGGCACTTTCGGTGACGGGGAGTGGATGCGTCATGTCGAGGCATTTGGCCCCGACCAGGTGAAGGTGCTTGTGCGCGACAACCCGAACGGGTCCTTCAATCGGCTGCTGCAGTTCGATCGACTTGTCACGGTGTCGAATGCCATTCGGGCATCGGGGCGCAAGTTCCTGGTCGAGCTCTTGGTGCCGGCCACGCCGTCCCAGCTCGAATCAGTGGGATCCGATGCGCTGCGCTATGACACCGAATTGCGTGCCGGGCTCACGGCGCAGGTCATCGAGGAAATGCAGGACGAGGGAATAGAACCCGACATCTGGAAGGTCGAGGGTCTCGAGACGGAGCAGGATGCTCGCACCATTGTGTCCGCGGCCCGGCGCGGCGGACGGTCGAAGGTGAGTTGCATTGTGCTTGGGCGGGATTCGACACAGCAGCGGCTGGACCATTGGCTAGAGGTGGCATCCGCTGTCGATGGCTTTCGCGGCTTCGCGATCGGGCGCAGCATCTGGGAGAAGCCGCTCACCGATCACCTCGCCGGAACGGCGAGCGATGAGGAACTGGTGCAACGTGTCGCTGCGAGCTACACGCACTTCGTGCAGACCTGGGAGCGCTGACACGCGACGGTGGGCGCTACTTATTCGATGTGCAGGTATTCTGATCGGCGCTCTGGCCGGTGATCGCGGACGGAAGCGCGATCGAGGTCGGAGCCGGTGTGGCGGCAACCGATGGCGCGGCAGATCCTGAGGCAGTTGGTGCAGGGGCTGCTGGTGCAGGGGCCGGGGACGCGACGGTTGGATCGGCTACCGCGGCGCGACCGAGCTTGCCGGTGAGCGAGATTGGTTGGTCGGCCTTAAGCGCGGCGACGAGCGCCGCAGCCGGACCTGTCGAGGGTACAACCCGGTTGGGGTCGGCCGTGTCGGCGACGGTGGGGTACTGCAGGAACACGATTTTGTGAAGGTCGATTCCCTTGAGCGCAAGAGCAATCGAGACCAGGGTGGTGGGGTTGAGGGTGTCCGAAAAATGCATGTTCGACAGCGCGGAATTCGCGAGCTTGTAGAGTGTGATCGGGTTGCCAAGGACACCTTCGCCGGTGATTTTGCGGGTCAGGGCGGAGAGGAAAACTTGCTGGTTACTGATTCTGCCGAGGTCGCTTCCGTCGCCCACACCGTGGCGGCTGCGCAGGAATGAGAGCGCGGTGTCACCCACGAGGGTCTGCTGGCCCGCGGGGAGATTGAGTTGCGGGTCGGTGTAGTCATCCTTGACCGGGGTCGCCAGACACACCGTTACGCCCCCCACAGCATTTGACATGCCAGTGACACCATTGAAAGTGATGATGGCGGCGTAGGGGATCGACAGGCCGGTCATTTTCTCGACCGTCTGCACCGTGCACGAGAGGCCGCGGGCGAGAGTCGAATTGAACATTGCCGACGAGATGCCCTTGCCGCAGAGCGGGATCGAGACAAGGTCGCGGGGAAAGCTCACCACGGTGGCGCTCGAATGGTCGGCGGAAACGTGCAGAAGCATCGTGACGTCGTTATTGCCGGCGCCCGAGCTTCCGGCGAGCTCGGCCTTGGTCTGGTAACCAACTTGCGCCGTGCGAGTGTCGGAGCCAGCCAAAAGCAGATTGACCTCGCCATCGATCGGGCCAACCGCCGGCGCGGCCTTCACGCTGGGGGCTCCGGCCAGGTGAGCGAGATGAATGCCCGGCCCGCTGGCCGAGACTGCGTCGTAGACGGCGAAGGCCCCTACGGCAGCGCTGCTCACCGCGACGACGGCAACCGCAGCAGCGAGCACCTTGGCGATCGCCGCCACCGGATGCGAGGAGTGGAGTCGGCCGTGGCGGATTGGCGCAACGGAACGCGAGGACGGAGCGCCTGACCCTGAACTTCGACGACCCATGAGACCTTTCCTTCGCACGCAGCACGCGTGACATCCTAAGAAATATAACCCAACTCGCCTCAACAGACGCTGAGCAGGGCTGGCCGTCCTTAATCTCGAGCGTAAAGTGGTGGCATTCTCCCTCCACCGTCACAGAGGAGTTCGACCCATGCCAACTCATGTGAGGGTCGCGATAATCGGCTCGGGATTCGCCGGACTCGGTATGGCGATCCAGCTTGCGCGTCACGGGATCGACGACTTCGTGATCGTCGAGCGTGGAAGCGAAGTGGGGGGCACCTGGCGCGACAACACCTATCCGGGAGCCGCCTGCGACATCCGCAGCGACCTGTATTCGTTCTCTTTCGCGCCAAGGCACGACTGGAAACACCGCTACGGCAGGCAAGCCGAGATCCTCGACTATCTTCGCTCCACCGCGGACAGGTTCGGCATCCGGCCCCGCATTCGCTTCGACACCGAGCTGATGGAGGCGACCTGGGACGCTGTCGCCGCGTTCTGGCGGCTGCACACCAGCACGGGGGAGTTGACCGCCTCGGTGCTCGTCTCCGCAGCTGGTCCTCTCATCGATCCGGTCTGGCCGCAGATTCCGGGCCTCGAGCAGTTCGAGGGACTGCGGTTTCATTCCTCCCGGTGGCGCCATGACCTCGACCTCGCCGACCTTCGCGTCGCGGTGATCGGCACCGGGGCATCCGCGATCCAGTTCGTACCTGAGCTGCAGAAGACAGTCGGTTCGCTCACCGTGTTCCAGCGGACTCCCGCGTGGATCGTGCCGCGAGGGGATGCGCCAACCACGGAGCGGCGGGTCCGACTGTTCCAGCGGTTCCCGGTGCTGCAGCGTGCCTCCCGCGCCTGGAGCTTTCGGCTCGCCGAAACCCGGTTTGCGGGATTTCGAAGCAGGGCGATCGGAGGCCTGATGCAGTCCTTCGCGCGTGGGTACCTTCGACGCCAGGTGGCCGACCCGCAGTTACGCGCCAAGCTCACGCCCGACTATCGCATCGGCTGTAAGCGCATCCTCATCTCGAGCGACTTCTACCGAGCGGTGACCCGATCGAACGTCGAGCTCGTCACCGAGTCCATCACTTCGATCGATGGTCGCGAGGTCGTCACCGCCGGGGGCGCTCGGCGGGAATTCGATGTGCTCATCGGCGGTACCGGGTTCAACGCGACCGAGCCTCCGATTGCCCGGCTCGTGCGCGGAGTCGGCGGAGTCACCCTCTCCGAGGCGTGGGCTCCCCACATGGAGGCGCTGCATGGCACGACCGTGGCGGGGTTTCCCAACCTGTTCCTGCTCGTCGGACCGAACTCGGCCCTCGGCCACAACAGCATCATCTACATCATCGAAGCTCAGGTCGACTACGTGCTCAAGGCCCTCGATGCGATGTCGGCGAGTGGCGCTGCATTCGTGGTTCCGACCGCTGAGGCGCAACGCCGATATAACCAACGGGTGCAGGCCGATCTCGCGGAATCGGTCTGGGTGAGTGGCGGATGCTCGAGCTACTATCTCGACACTGGTGGCCGCAACACCACGCTGTGGCCGCATCGCGCGGCGCTATTTCGCCGGTCCGTGCGCCGCTTCGACGCGAAAGAGTACCTCCTCGAACCCGCGTCGGGCCCGGCGGAGGGCTGAACGCCCCGGAACGGTGTCGCGGGAGATGATGGAACCGTGAGCGAAACCGTGAATCCGATCGACGGCACACGAATCTCATTTGACGAACGTGGCGAAGGCCCCCCGCTCCTGCTGGTACACGGATCGGCCCTTTCGCGATCGATCTGGCGGGGATTCGGCTATCTCGCCGCACTGCAGGATCACTACCGCGTGATCTCACTCGACCTGCGTGGACACGGTCGAAGCGGCAAGCCGCACGAGCAGTCGGCCTATCGCATGCCGCTCGTGCTTGCGGACATTCTCGCCGTGCTCGATGCCGTGGAGGCTTCGGCCGCCCATGTCTTCGGCTATTCCTTCGGAGCGCGCGCGGGATTCTCTCTCGCCGACACCCGGCCCGAACGGATGCTCTCGTTCATTTCAGCGGGAGGCACCTACCGGGCTCCCGGTGGAAGTGTGTCCGAAGTATTTTTTCCCGACTACGACGCATCCCTTGGTACCAATGGCATGCCGGGGTTTCTCGAGGGCTGGGCCAGGCACTCCGGCACCCCAATCGATCCGCAGACAGCGGCGGCCTTCCTCGCCAACGATCCACTGGCCCTGCGTGCGTACTTCCGCCAGGTGGAGCTCGAACCGGGGATAGCGGATGCCCGGCTCACGCAGCTCGAAACGCCGACCCTTCTCCTCGCCGGCACCCGGGACCACGCCCGTTACCTCGACTCCGAGCGAGCAGCCACCCTCATGCCACACGCCAGCTTCCGGGCATTGGCGGGCCGGGGCCACGGTAATACGCTTCGGCCAGCCGATGAGGTGCTGGCGGCGGTCATCCCGTTCCTTGCGTCGGTCGATACCTCACCGGATCAGGGCAGTGTGCCGATCACCACGGTGGAGTAGAACTCTTCAGAGTGCGCTATTTCCGGGATGAGCCCGTTCGCTTCGAAGACCTGTGCGGTGAGCGCGGCCTGCTGCTCGCTCGACTCCACGAACAGGTGCCCACCGCGGGCAAGCCAGTGCGGCGCGGCTTCCGCCACGCGCCGCTGCACGTCAAGGCCGTCCGACCCGCCGTCGAGCGCGACCCGCGCCTCGTAGAGCCGCGCCTCCGGGGGCATGAGGGCCAAGGCATCCGTCGGCACATAGGGGGTATTGGCGACCAGGATGTCGATGCGGCCCCGGAGCGCGGGAGGCAACGGATCAAACAGGTCACCCTCGAAAACACGGGAGGGGCGGAGGTTGCGGCGGGCACTGGCAACCGCCGCCGGATCGATATCGGCGGCGTACAGGTCGATACCCGGCAGCCGGGAGGCGATGGCCGCCCCGATCGCGCCAGCTCCGCAGCAGAGGTCGAGCACGACAGCATCCGGAGCTGCCATCGCCACGGCCCACTCCACCAGGAAGGCGGTTCGCTGGCGTGGAACGAACACTCCGGCATCCACGGAGATGCGCAGGCCGCTGAACTTCACCCAGCCGAGGAGGTGCTCGAGCGGAATGCCGGAGACCCGCCGCTCGACCAACTGCCGTAAATCGGCCGGGGACGATGCCGCTTCGATCAGGAGTGCAGCCTCCTCCTCGGCGAAGACGCAGCCCGCCGCGCGGAGCTCGGCAATCACGGAAGCCAGCATCCCCTCATCGTACTTATCGTGTTTTCGGTCGTTGCGCGTCACGAAGCTGTTTACGGAGCTGGATCGTCTCGAGCACTCCGGTCTCTCACACCTGTCGAGTGCAGACGTTATGGACGGCCGGGCAAGGCGGTGTTCCGAACTCATGCCCGACGGCCGTCAGGCCCTTAGGGACACCGCTCCAACTGACACGCATGATTCGCCGGAGAATCGCGGGTCTGGCCATCGTGCGCGGATCGGTCGGTTGACTGTGCGTCTCGTTCACTCTCACCGGGAGCTTCTGGAGCACGATTGTTCTCGATGGCACCCAGACAATGAACCTCGGTCTTGCCGCAAGGTCACTTGCCGCAATTCCTGTTGCTCTAGCCGGCGGTATCGCGGTGACTCGTCGTCGTGGTGCACGGTTCTGGACGCCAACATTCGCTCTCAGTGCACTCCTCACGGCTTCCTCCGCCGGGCGGTCCGTTTGATTGCCATGGTGGGGATCAGCATGGCTGTTGCGGTGAGCATCGGACTCCTCACGGCGACAATTCTTCCGGGTGCCGCACCGCTGGTCGCGATTGCTGTTGCCATCTGGGCGATCCGGACTGGTACCGCGACTGCGACCTGATCGACCAGTCTCGGATCAACCCGTCTCGGATCAACCCGTCGGGGCGCGAAATGAGGGCCACACTCGACACAGGTGTGTTGCTCACCTCGGGTGCCGCGAGCACTGCTCAGGAACGCGCAGGACTGCCTGCCCGTTGAGTATCAGCGGCAGATCTGTCCTCGGTGACGCGCACGAGCATCTTGCCGATGTTGCCTCCGTGCATGAGCCGTTGCCAGGCGTCGAAAGCGTTCTCGACACCGTCGATCACTGTCTCATCGAATACGAATGCCCCCGAGGTGACCAAGGGGGTGATCTCGCGAAAGAACTCCGGAGCATACTGCTGGTAGCTCGGGATCGTGAAGCCCTTCAGGGTGAGGCCCTTGGAGATCAGCATGGCGAGATTGCGCGGGCCGGGCTCAGCGCGCTCGGAGTTGTAGGCGCTGATCGCTCCGCAGATCGCGGCGCGGCCGCCATCGTTGAACGCGAAGATGGCTGCTTCGAGATGGTCGCCGCCCACGTTGTCGAAGTACACGTCGATTCCGTCCGGAGCGGCCTCGCGCAGCATCCGCGACACCGTGCCGTTCTTGTAGTTGAAGGCCGCGTCGAAGCCGTAGCGGCTGGTGAGCAGCGCGACCTTCTCGTCGGTGCCCGCGCTTCCGATCACCCGGGCCGCACCGCGAAGCCGTGCGATCTGACCCACCGCGGATCCGACCGCCCCGGCTGCTCCCGACACGAAGACCGTGTCGCCCGGCTTCATCTCGGCGATCACGAGAAGACCCACCCAGGCCGTGAGCGCGGTGAGGCCGAGCGCACTCAGATAGACGGATGGCGTGACGCCAGGCACTTCCTCGCGCGCGGTGAACCGACTCGCGTCGCCCTGCGCGACATCCCGCCACCCCTGGAAGTGCTGCACAAGCTGTCCCACCGCGAGATCGGGGGACCGGGACTCGATCACCCGGCCCACGGCATCCGCGTCCATCACTTGGTCGAGCGCGAAGGGCGGTACATAGGACTTCACGTCGTTCATGCGCCCGCGCATATACGGGTCGACCGAGATGAAGAGGTTCTGTACCCGCACTTCGTTTTCAGCGAGAGGCGCAAGGTCCACGGTGACGAATCGCACATCAGTGCTGGTCGGTTCGCCAGTTGGCCGATTTGCGAGATGCCATTGGCGGCTGGAAGCAAGGGGGGTCATGAGCGTCTCCGTCGACAGCCGGCGATTGTCGTCGACTCCTTCAGCGTACCCAACAGCGCTAGGGTGGGCATACCGAACAGTCGGTTTGCGCCGCATTCCCCGTTAGGACCCCCGTGAATCGCTTCGACGGCCGCACTGCCCTCATCACCGGAGCGAGCCGCGGCATCGGGTTCGCCATCGCCAAGCGGCTCGTGGACGAGGGCGCCCGCGTGCTCATCACCGCGCGCCGCGAGGATGCCCTGCGGGAGGCGGCGGCGGAACTCGGCGCATCCGCCCTCTGGGTCGCGGGCAAAGCCGACGACGCAGACCACCGGGCGGAGGTCTTCGACCTCGTCGGCCGTGAATTCGGGCTCCTCGACCATTTCGTGAGCAATGCGGGAGTGAACCCCAGTTTCGGACCGACGCTGGCGACCGAGCACTCCGCCATGGCGAAGATCCTCGAGATCAACGTGATGGCGGCCCTCGACTGGTCTCGGGATGCCGTGGCCGCAGGCATCGGCGCCCGCAACGGCTCGATCGTGAACATCGCTTCGATTGCGGGGATCTCCGCGGCGCCGGGCATCGGATTTTACGGTGTGTCGAAGGCCGCCCTGATCTCGCTCACGACGCAACTCGCCTTCGAGTTGGCGCCGGATATCCGGGTCAATGCGGTGGCTCCCGCCGTGATCAAGACCCGTTTCGCCGAGGCGCTCTACAACGGACGTGAGGCAGAGGCCGCAGCGATCTATCCGCTGGCCCGCTTGGGAGTGCCGGAGGACGTCTCCGGTGTCGTCGCCTTTCTGCTCTCCGAGGATGCGGCCTGGATCACCGGCCAGACCATCGTGATCGACGGGGGCGGATCCATCCGTCCGGTGACCTGATGTCGCCGATCACGAGCGTCAAGGATGCCGTGCGCACCGCGGCCGTCGACCTGTTCGCCCGCCACGGCTTCACCAACACCTCTGTGCAGCAGATCGTCGAGGCGGCCGGAGTCACCAAGGGCGCGATGTACCACTATTTTCGCTCAAAGGACGACCTGCTGTTCGGCATCTACGAGCATCTGCTCACGCTGCAGGGCGAGCATTTGGCGGCGATTGTCGCAACCGGCGATTCGACGGCGCAGAAGCTGCGGGCGGCGTGCATCGACGTGATCGAGACCTCGATCGAATTTATCGATGAGGGCACCGTGTTTTTCCACTCCGCACACCTGTTGCCGGTCGAGAAGCAACTCGAGGTGAAGCACCGTCGTCGTGTTTACAACGACCAGTTCGCGGCGCTGGTGGAGGCTGGCCAGCGCGAAGGCAGCTATCGCATCGACATCCCCCGAGCGGTTCTGGTGGCCAACTTCTTCAGCGACCTTCATTATCTGCCGCAGTGGTATTCGGCGGATGGACCGGAAGACGGCAGTCTCATCGCAGCCCAGCTCACCGACCTGTTTCTCGCCGGTATCTCGACGGCACCTGTTCTGTCGAAATCGGCACTGTCAACACCCTGACGAAGGAGTCATCATGGCACGACTTGAGAACACCGTCGCGATCATCACCGGTGGTGCCCGGGGAATGGGGGCAGCTCACGCTCGAGCTTTCGTGCGGGAAGGCGCACGCGTCGTGATCGCCGACGTGCTGGACGATGAGGGGCACGCCCTCGCCGCTGAGCTCGGCGAGGCTGTGCGTTACGAGCACCTCGATGTGACATCGGAGAGCGAGTGGCAGGATGTCGTCGTCGCCACCGTCGAGACTTTCGGCACTGTCGACGTTCTTGTGAATAACGCCGGAATCGGCAACATGGCCGCCATTGACAAGTACACCCTCGAGATGTGGAACGCTGTGCTCGCGGTAAACCTCACCGGCACCTTCCTCGGAGTGAAGGCTGTCGTTCCGGTGATGAAGGCGGCGAAGCACGGGTCGATCATCAACATCTCGTCCGTCGAGGGGCTGCGCGGCAGCGCCGGGCTGCACGGCTATGTCGCCTCCAAGTTCGCGGTGCGTGGCCTCACGAAGTCCGTGGCCGTGGAGCTCGGGCGGCACAACGTGCGGGTCAATTCTGTGCATCCGGGGTTCATCGTCACCCCAATGACCGAACAACTCGATTTTGCAAGCCAGCAGGTGCCGCTCGGACGCCCGGCACAGCCCGAGGAGGTCTCGTCGCTTGTCGTATTCCTCGCCAGCGAGGAGTCGGCCTATTCGACGGGAGCCGAGTTCGTGGTCGACGGAGGAATGACCGCGGCGATTCCGCACTCCTGAGCGGCCGGCTGTCGCTGTCGGTTATCGCTGTCGGCTGCCGAAGGTCGTCATGGCCGGTTCCGTGGGGTCAGCAGCGTGACGGCGGAATGCGGTTGGGTACTTGTCTAGCGCGCTCCACGATGAATACATGTTTCGCGAAACGTCGAGGCTGCGGACCGGGCACGCCCTCCGGGGTATGGCTGGCATTGTCGGTAGACGTTTCTGACGTTCATAACCCTTTCGCAACGACCGCAGCGGCGTGAAGCCACGCGCGCCGTGAGGCCGAGGAGAGAGCGGTGTACTCGAGTCGCCCACCGTGAATCGCCGGATCGAACGGCACCGATACGGCTTGCCGCGCCAACGACTCAAAGCCGTCCGCGACCTTTCGTGCGTCGGCGGCGGAACCCGTCTTCTCGGATTGCGAGACGATGACGACCGCTTGGGATGCCAGGCGGGCGGATGCCTGGTCGCGCTGCGACAGCGCTTCGAGGAGTAGCGCACCAGCTTCCGCGTGCTCGCCGAGAGCAGTGGTCGCGATCACCAGCTGGTCGGTGTGGTCGATCATCCGCAGCCAGCGTTCGGCCGACTCGTCGTTGCCACTATCAATGAAGATCAAGCGGAAGTACTTCGCCGCTATCAAATGCAAGTTGTCGAAGTCGTCCGAGGAGATTCGCTGCTGGGTCGCGAGCATTGTGGGATTCGAGCGGAGCACATCGTACTTGTCGCCCGTCTGGTGGTGAACGAAGTGCGACAGGTCGGATGACTGGGCGGCGGGGGAGAGCAGATGCTCCGTGTTCGGCAGTAGCGTCTGGACAGTGGCGTCGTGCAGCCCCTGCTCTGTTCGCCAGCCAAGCGTCCCTCGCGTCTCGTTATTGTCCCAGGCGAGCACCCCGGAGCCGCCATTGCGCGCGAATACCGCTGCCAGAATCGCGGTGGTCGGTGTCTTGTTCGCGCCGCCCTTGCCGTTCACGATAGCGATTGTCCGCGGTCCGGGCCAGTGCTGGCTGACGGCGTGAGCCTCCTCGCGTTCTATGCGCTCCTTGGTGGACGCGGTGATGGGCAGCCCGGTCATGGCGATGACCCCTCGCCAGCCCTTCTTGGCGCGATCGGCCTTTCTACGCTCTTCCGTGAGGAACGACCTGCGGCCGGCCAGGGGTGCAGGTTCGGGCTCGGCCTCGATCTGCATCGACGGAGTCGGCATGGTTGCCGGATGCGACGGCAGTGAGATCAGCGAAGCGAGGGGCTTTTCCTCGATCGCCGGCTCATCGGGGACACGCTCCTCCCCACCGATCTCGCCACTGGGATGCACCACCAGTGACCATGCGCCCTCATTGTCCGTGGTGGTTACCTTCACAGGCCGGCCCAGTTCAACGGCGACCCTGCTGACTCGGGAGAGGATCACTTCGCGCAGTTGCTCGTCGCTGTCGGCGGCGAATGACTCGCTGACGTCGTCAATGCTCAGCTCGCCAGTGTAGTCACCGTTGAAACGAGCAGTGATACGTGGCAGGGCGGGGATTTCAAGGGTCACTTCAATCTCGCAATCCTCTCGCGCCCCGACGTCCGTGACGCGCTTGTATTCTCAAGAGAGCATTCTACTTCAGGCCCATTTTCGTTCCCTGGGGGCTCAATCGGGTCAATACCGAACTGCGACCTCCAGCCGCGTGTCCGAGCGCAACTGTCCTGTGGCTGCTAAGCCCTCGCCAAGAAAGCACCAGACAAGGGATAATCAACGCGACAGATCCTCGGCCAATCCAGCTCTTCGCCGAGCGTGCCGACGCCGTGTCACGTGGGAACCCCCCTTGGGCGCTAGAGGTTTCGTTGGGGCCAGATAACCGCTCCGGAAAGAGTCCCCTCGGACAGTTTGTGGGCCGTGCGCTCCTCGCGGAAGTCACAGGCGCCTGGCGGGAAGGCGTCTACAACCTCACGGACGCCAGATGCCGGGAACCACGGATCGACGGTACCCGCAACCACCAAGACCTGTGGATCGGTAATGTTGGCGGCGATGGATTGCACGTCTCCTCGCTCGATCAGACCAGGGACGAACCATGCCGGGTTGTGAGGGATGCGCTGTTCCCTGAAGGACGTGAGCGTCCCGATCCCGCAGTTGATTACTCCTGCCTTCAGACGATTGTCGAATGCCAGATTGAACAGGGTGATCTGGCCGCCGAGCGAGTGGCCCATGATCCCGATCGGCCCGGAGATGTCTTCATTCTCCGCAAGCCAGGACGTGGCCACGGCTACGTCGCTCGTGTGCTTGGCCTGAAGACTCGAGCCCTCGGCGATTCGGATAAAGGCATCGAACCGTTCGGCCGAGGCCGGATCATCACCGGGTCGCTGCCGCTCCTCGAATCCAACCAAATCCGGGATGAGCGTCGGGAAACCGGATTGCGCCAACCGCAATCCGAACGCCATCGAGGGATCACCGCGAAGGCCCGCGAGCTCGCTTTTGCCCAGGTCGAATCGGCCGGCATGCTGATGAACGGCGATCACCGCACGGTGCCAGGGTTTCGGTGTTGGTGTCGGTGTCGGTGGCGTGAGGAAGAGGCATGGGATCTCATCGCCGTCACTGGCGGCCAGAGTGACTGATTCCAGGCCCACCCCGCCAATCGGGTTCAGGCTGTGGCGTTCGAAGGCTACTGCTCTGAGCAGACGCGGCTCGTCGAGGCCGAGCAACGCACCAACGTTCCAACCATCGTTGAGTGCCATGTTGCGATCATCGCATCAATTATTTCGATGACATTGACTCCATCCGCCCAACCGATCGAGGAACCTCACGCATGACGAATCTGAAGCCATTCAATTCACTGGCCAAGTTCCCCGGTGATGTGTCGTTCAGGAACGGCTCAACGGACAGCCTGACATCGGTGATGCCGAGATCTCATCGGGCGATCCGCTAACGAACATTAGTGCGACTGCCGCAAAGCCACACGCCAGAACGTGAGCGTC
>ENA-OFCI01000781-OFCI01000781.1-metagenomes-genome-assembly--contig:-NODE-781-length-17082-cov-3.342574_pt1 | contig 17082 bp, 14 predicted proteins | sample MGYA00153391_OFCI01 | MGnify analysis MGYA00153391
TGGAACCAAATGTTCAGCATTATTTTGCGTATGCCGATAGCTTATTGAATAAACCATTTATCTCGAAACTTTACTCAAATCTTGGTTTTTATCCGTTGGCGAACCGCAAAAAAAGAATGCCACATCTGTTAGACTCCATAAAATATTACAACAAATGGCTGGGAATAAGACAATTTAATGCACCAAAAGCATCTCCCTTATTTGTATATGACTCCATTCTACATGTAAATGAAGTAAGTACCAATGCCGGGAATTCAAAAATCCTATTTGATGTAGATGATAGGATTTTGTATAATGGAATGGCATCGGCAATTTTCACAATTACTTACAAAGATCAGGGTTTTGATTCGTTTGATATAATTATAAATAGCCGGAAATCTGCAAAATACGAAATAGTCAAAACCATTAAGAAAAATAATACCAACCAACTTTGTCGAAAATCAATTGCCTTAAATGATTGTTTAGAATATCATTTTACAGATGAAGTTGCTATTGGCCCTGATAGTAAGTTAGCACTGATTCAAGAAACAATATCTGAAATATACAATAGATATAATTCAGCCATAGATAAATTAAAGTTACCAAAGTTGGTAATTGAAAGTAATAATTCTATGGTTAATCCTGACGATGGTTTACCTTTTTAAAATTATGTGTAGCTGATAGTTTAAAAAAATCGCCCCCATAGTCCATAGAATTAAGCGAAGCGATTCTAAGGATTTTTAATAAGAGAGATACTTTGTCTCGGTCAGTATACGCAAACAAAATGTCAAGTTTTTAACAGCAAAAACTTGTTACTTAATATTTGTCCAGTTTATTTACTAATAAACTGGACATTTTTGGTATATTTATATTTATATACGTTCATGAAGACAGCCGACTACATAGCATTTTCCATAGATAGACTACAAAAAGGCTATGTGTTCACCTATGCAGACTTTACTACTACGGTGAACAAAAAGGAAGCGGTAATAAAAGCCCTCAACCGGATGGTGGCAGCGGGTAAAATAGCCAAACTGGCAAAAGGAAAATATTACAAACCGGAGCAAACGGTATTTGGTACTTTGCAACCCAACCAGGCACAGGTGGTAAAAGATCTGTTGGAAGAGAATGGAAAAATAACCGGTTACCTAACGGGCTATAGCATATACAATGCGCTTGGGCTTACTACACAGTTGAGCAATACGATACAGATTGGTAAAAATGAAGTGCGCCCGAGTTTTAAAAGAGAGCGCTATACAATTGCGTTTATAAAGCAAAAAAATACCATTACCAAAGAGGGCATTCCTTTGCTTCAACTACTTGATGCAATGAAGTACATAAAAAAAATACCTGATGCTAGTATTGAGTCTTCGTGTAAAAGGTTGCTGGCATCTATCAAGAAGTTAACTGAAACTGAAAAAAGCACGTTGGTAAGGCTGGCACTAAAATACCCTCCGGCCACAAAAGCATTGCTTGGTTGTATGCTGGATGAAATGCAACAGTATACACTTAGTGAGCTGCTGTACAAAACTCTGAACCCAATAACTACCTATAAACTTACGGGAGCAGTAAAAATATTATCTACCACAGAAAAATGGAATATAATATGAAGCCATTTTTTGAGCTAAAAAGTAATTATCAGTAATGAACATTGACAAAGAACCATACCAACAACTCATTATACAAATAGGCAGCTTGCTACAAAGCGGCAGGCAGCAGGCTGCGCAGGCGGTAAATACTATTTTGGTAAAAACCTATTGGCTTATTGGGCAGCATATTGTAGAGTTTGAGCAAAAGGGTAATGAGAAAGCGGAATATGGTACGCAACTTTTTGAAAAACTTGCTAAAGATTTAACGCAAGCGTATGGCAAAGGTTTTGGCAGATCTAATTTGTTTCAAATTCGCCTTTTCTATATTAAATTTCCAATTGTCCAGACACTGTCTGGACAATTGACTTGGAGTCATTATACCGAAATATTAAAAGCAAACAACGATTTAGAGTTAAACTTTTATTGCAAACAAAGTGAACATGAGCACTGGAGTGTGAGAGAACTGAAACGACAAATGAGAAGTTCTTTGTTTGAACGCCTCGCACTAAGTAAAGACAAAGAAGGCGTGCTTAAACTTGCAAATGAAGGCCATATAATTGAAACGGCTGAAGACCTGATAAAAGACCCTTTTGTGTTGGATTTTTTAAACATACCCGAACAACATCAATACTTAGAAAGCGAACTGGAGGAAAAAATCATTTCTAATCTTCAGCAGTTTATAATGGAAATGGGCAAAGGCTTTGCTTTTATTGGCCGGCAATACAGAATGAGTATCGGCGGAAAACATTTTCATTTAGACCTGCTTTTTTATCACCGCATATTAAAGTGTTTTGTATTGGTAGATTTAAAGCGTGGGGAGATAGACCATTTGGATGTGGGGCAGATGAACCTTTATCTTAATTACTTTAAAAAAGAAGAAGCTACAGAAGGTGACAATGAGCCGATAGGCATTATACTAGGTGCGCATAAAAATCATATTTTAGTAGAATATGCTACAGACAGTATTACCAACAAAGTATTATTGAGCAAATACCAATTGTATTTACCAGATAAAAAAGCCTTGCAAAATGCTTTGGATAAACTGTTAGAAAATTAAGCACATGAAATTTACAGAAGAAAAATTAGAGCGTGCCTTTATAGAATTGTTGGGAAAACAAAACTTCCCGCACTATACAGGAAATGCGATTGTTAGAACTGCAGATGAGGTATTAATAGAAGCAGATTTACTTCATTATTTAATGAGCAGGTACGAGCATAACAACCTTACTGTAACGGAAGCAAAATCTATTGTTCTTCAATTAAAATCTTTGCCCGCAAGCGATTTATATGAAACCAATAAAACCATTATGCGGTGGCTGAGTGATGGGTTTATTTTAAAAAGGGAAGACAGAAACCAAAAAGATATCCATATCGAACTGATAGATTACAAGGGACTGGATGAACAGTTTGTAAGCAACGAACTTGACAGCATTTTAGCTGATGATGAAATACCATACCCACCCAATAATAATATTTACAAGTTTGTAAACCAGCTCGAAATTACAGGCACCGAAAAACGCATACCCGATGGAATAATTTACATAAACGGTTTACCGCTGGTAGTGTTTGAATTTAAAAGTGCAGTTAGAGAAGAGGCAACGGTGCATGATGCTTTTACACAACTAACCGTGCGGTACAAAAGAGATATACCGGAACTGTTTAAGTACAACGCATTTTGTATAATTAGCGATGGGGTAAACAACAAAGCAGGATCTTTTTTTGCAGGATATGATTCTTTTTATGCATGGCGCAGAATTGCGAAACCATCTTTACTGGAGCAACCCAACAGGCACATTGACAGCATAGATATTACAAGGTTTAGCAACGAAGATGCACAGGGTATAGACAGTATGTTTACCATGCTGCAGGGAATGTTTGACCAAAACAGACTGCGGGATATTATTCGCAATTTTATTTACATACCTGACAGCTCAAAGATCAATGAAAAAATTGTATGCCGCTACCCGCAATATTACGCAGCCAAGCGGTTGTACGATACCATAAAGCAGGCACAAAAACCCCTGGGCAATGGTAAAGGCGGAACTTATTTTGGTGCCACCGGTTGCGGCAAAAGTTTTACTATGCTGTACCTTACAAGGTTGCTGATGAAGAGTAAGCACTTTGCGAGCCCCACTATTATATTAATAACAGACCGTACAGATTTAGATGACCAATTATCAGGTCAATTTACAAATGCAAAAAAGTTTATTGGAGATAATACCGTAGTAAGTGTTGAGAGCCGTGCCGATCTGCGATCGCAAATACAAGGCAGGCAAAGCGGTGGCGTATTTTTAACTACCATACATAAGTTTACAGAAGATACTAGCCTGCTGAGTGAGCGAAACAATATTATTTGTATATCTGACGAAGCCCACAGAAGCCAGGTGAATCTGGATCAAAAAATAAAAGTTACAGATAAGGGTGTTAAAAGAGTATATGGGTTTGCAAAATATTTGCACGACTCATTGCCCAACGCAACGTTTGCAGGTTTTACCGGTACACCTATAGATGCTACGCTTGATGTGTTTGGCCAAGTGGTAGATGCTTATACAATGACAGAATCTGTACGGGATGAAATAACGGTGCGAATTGTGTATGAAGGCCGGGCGGCAAAAGTTGCATTAAATAATAATGAGTTAGAAAAAATAGAAAAATATTATGAGGAGGCTGCAGAAGCGGGAGCCAACGAACACCAAGTAGAAGACAGCAAGGAAAAGTCAGCAAAGATGAATGCCATTTTAGGCGACCCAAAAAGACTGCGAACACTGGCTGAAGATTTTGTTACCCATTATGAAAACAGAATAACAGAAGGTGCAACTGTGAAAGGCAAGGCTATGTTTGTGTGCAGCAGCAGAGAGATAGCTTATGAATTTTACAAAAACGTAATAGCCCTGCGGCCTGAATGGAATGAGATAAAAGTAGCAGCAGATAATGAAGAGTTGAGTGAAGAAGAAACAAAGAAGATAAAGCCTACGGAACGGATAAAAATGGTAATGACCAGGGGTAAAGATGATGAGAAACAATTGTACGATTTGCTGGGTACTAAAGAAGAACGTAAAAAGCTGGATGCAGCATTTAAAAACGGTGCATCTAACTTTAAAATTGCGATAGTGGTAGATATGTGGCTCACTGGTTTTGATGTGCCTTTTTTAGACAGCATTTACATAGATAAGCCAATACAGCAGCACAACCTTATACAGACCATCAGCCGTGTGAATCGCAAGTATGAAGGGAAGAACAAAGGACTTGTGATAGATTATATTGGTATTAAAAAACAGATGAACCTTGCGCTTGCCAAATACAACAAAGGTGATGAGGAAAATTTTGAAGACATAGCAGAATCGTTGGTGGTGGTGAGGAATCATTTAGACTTGTTGGCTAAACTCTTTCACAATTTTGATATCAGTAAATATTTCATTGGCAGCACCATGGAGCAATTGAATACGCTTAACATGGCTGCGGAATATGCACAACAAACCAAGGATTTTGAAACCCGGTTTATGGGTTTGGTGAAAAGACTAAAAGCCGCTTACGATATTTGTGTGGGCAGCGAAAACCTACAACAAAGCGAGCGGGATCAAACGCATTTTTATTTAGCTGTGCGCTCCATAGTATTTAAACTTACCAGGGGCAATGCGCCGGATACGGCACAAATGAACGCAAGGGTGAGAGAGATGATAAAGGATGCTTTGCAAAGCGATGGTGTGGAAGAAATATTTAAACTTGGTAATGATAATGAAACGGAACAGGATCTGTTTGATGAAGATTATCTGGCTAAGATTGATAAAATAAAACTGCCCAACACCAAGATAAAACTGCTACAACAGTTGCTTGCAAAAGTAATTGGTGAAATGAAAAAAGTGAACAGGGTAAAGGGCGTTGACTTTACCAAGAAAATGCAAGCATTGGTACAGCTTTATAATGAGCGGGACAAGAACGATATTTTTCGCAGTGAAGTTTATGAGGAAATGGCGGAGCAACTTACAGAACTGATTATTGCTGTTCGCAAAGAGTTTTCCGCCGGAGATGCCTTGGGTATTGACTTTGAAGAGAAAGCTTTTTATGATATACTGAAAGAGCTTTGTGCCAAATATGATTTTAAATACCCAGAACCAAAACTGATAGAGCTTGCAAAGGCAGTAAAAGACTTAGTAGATGGACAGGCAAAATTCCCTGACTGGAATAAACGAGATGATATAAAATCATCCTTAAAAGTTGGCCTCATTTTATTACTCGATGCATTTGGCTACCCACCTGTAGAAAGGGATGAAGTGTATGTGGAGATTTTTGAGCAGGCGGAGAATTTTAAGAAGAATAATTGTTAGATAGCTCACCTTTAATAGTGCAGTCAAGTTGTGTTTTTCGACTATTCAGTTTTTTACACCCTACCACCTTCTTTTTAAATTTATTTATTAGTAAATCAATCATTTATAAATAATTTTTCAGATATTAGGTGTCCGTTTCTTATCAATAAAACTAACCCTAACCAATTTGCTTGTATGAGGTATGTCCTTGAACGCCTGGAACTATCATTTGATCAACATGTAAAAAATCAAAACCAAATCCCTGATCATGAACAAACCCAGATCATTTTAGGTGAGATAAATGCAGAAAAAGAAATGATCAAGTCTTACCTTAAACAGGAAGTCTTTACATTTCAGGAAGAAAAACGTCTCGAACTCTTTGTACAGCAATATCAGAGTGCACTAATTCGCCTAGCCAATGAAGTATTTAATTTTAATAACAAAGATCTTCCGGCCCTGAACGCACTTGCAGAAAATTATCTGCAGGCTATTACGGATCTACTTTTTTTTATTGAAAACTATTTTACCCGGTATTTCAATTTAAATGAACAAATACCTGATAGCTACAAATACATTATGCAGGCAAAATGTAAACAGTATACAAAAGCCATTAGTAAAACTGCATCAACCACTTCTGTATGTCCCGAGCTGCTCAAAATAATTCTAAAAGTCTTTAATGATTTTATAAAAGCTTCTTCGCAAAAAAACTATACCTATACACAAATCATTTACTTAAAAAAGTTGTATGCAGAACTTGCAGATTCCTTCAACTCCACTGACGAAAATTGTAACCAGATTATTTTAGATAAATTGCTTTACCTCAATTTTAATTCAGCTGAGTTTGTCAGTAAATATGTTCAGCATATCCTTTCGCAAGTAGCTGAAGTATCTTCATTAAAGGACCAGTTAGAGTTATTGGCCTGGTGGTCAAAAACAATCAAACAGACTGCATTAAAGCCCGGCATGGCATTGTGCAGTAATTCAATAACTGCACAGGCACAACTTGTGGGCTGGCTCCTGGATGAAATCCATTTTCTGGAAAAGAAAAACCAGCTTACGCTGTTAATGCCAACTGCAGTCGTAGGTCATCGCATAAAAAATCCGGCGCTTAAAACAGACTTTTCCGTAAAACAATTGGGCCTGTTTATCAGACTGATGGTAGATGAAAAAATCCTGCAACCACTTAATCAGACCGAGTTGGTAAACCAAATTGCATCATTAACCACAACAGACAACCAAGAAGTTATTTCTGCACACAGCCTCAGACGTCATTATTACACCATCGATGAGCATACAAAAGATAAAATGAAAGCCAGGCTTATATCCATGATGAATCAAATAAAAAAGTACAACAATATGCTGTTGTTTTTCACAACAAGCTTTTACGAACTAAACTTTGACTTTATCTACTATAGTAACTATCTGTCTTTTATATCTTTTTAAGTTTTTTTCCACGTCCGGCAACACTATCACGGGGGTTACGCTACCCCCGCTACCCCCTTTGTATTATATTATTTACGCTTTTTGTCAAACAAAAATCACCACAACGTATGACGGTAAATATCGTAACCAAAGAAGATCTCCTCGAGTTCAGACAGCAGCTATTGAATGATCTAAAGAGTATCATTCAAACAAAACCCAATGGCAAAAAGCAGTGGCTCAAAAGCGGAGAGGTAAAAAAGCTATTGCAGATTTCACCCGGTACCTTACAAAACCTGCGCATAAACGGCACACTCACTTTTACAAAAGTCGGTAGCATCATCTATTACAACCACGATGATATTGAGGCCATTTTAGAAGGCAATAAAACATTAAAGAGTAAAATTCTTTAATCAGCAATCGCAGCTATCTATTGAAATGCTTAAGCAGCATTTCTATTGCTCATTTCTAAATACATCTAATGAATTACATAAAACAACTTGCCGGCTTTTTCGATCGTGTGGTGCATGATGATAATTTGAACCCTACACATATCAGCATGTATGTAGCATTGTTTCAATTTTGGAACGCCTGCCGTTTCCGCAATCCCATAAGCATCTCCAGGAACGAATTGATGAAAGTGAGTAAGATCAGCTCCAAAGCTACTTATCACAAATGCATGAAGGAACTGCACAATCTTGGGTACCTCAAATACATGCCTTCTTATAATCCTTACAAAGGCAGTTTGGTTTACTTGTTCAATTTTGAGACTAGCACTGTACAGGCACCATTACCCCACCATACAAAATTTGATACAGGTACTGAACTAGCACAAGAGCCTTATATAAACAATACAAATAGTACAAACCAAACCAGTGAAAACTTAGGTGAGCAATACAAAAAAAATCTTAATGCAGATGAAAGTTTTTCAGAGGCCAAAGAAAAAAGTTCCGCCAAAAAAGAAAGGTTAGATTTTGCAAATCCTCCACTTCAATCGGTCGTAGCTTATTTTGCTAGCCAAAGCTTTCCACCAGATGAAGCAGAAAAGTTTTTCAATTATTTTGAAAGCAATGGCTGGTTAGTGGGCGGCAAGTCCGCAATGAAAAATTGGCAAGCAGCTGCAAACAACTGGATGCTGAACGCCAAAAAATTTGCTGCAACTACATATGCGTTACCTTCTCGCTCTTCAAGCAGAAATAAGCCTATATCCAAGCAACTTCATGCATCTGTATCAAAAAATTATTCGGAGCCTTTATGAGCCCCCTACTCTTCCTTGTAATTCAACTTTATATGGAATACCAGAAAATTAAATCAAAATACAATTACACAGAAGCATGGAATTGGCTGCAGCAGAAAGGCACCGCCTTGCATGGTTCTAGCTTCCAATTGTATGAAGAAGATAAGCACAACATCTACCTGCTACTCTGCTGGTTCATGCAAGATGAAGTAGCAGCTCCACAACTTAAGTTAGACCTTCACAAAGGCATATTGCTTTCCGGCCCTGTAGGTTGTGGCAAAACAACCCTTATGGGTTTAATGCGCTTTATCGCAAAAGAGCCAAACAGGTTCATGATAAAATCCTGCAGAAACATAAGTTTTGAATTTATTGAAGATGGTTTCTCCGTCATTCATCGGTATAGTAAATCTTTTGGCAATTTCCATCAATCCGGCACAATCTGTTTCGATGATTTAGGAACCGAAGGAAGTTTGAAGTATTACGGCAACGAATGCAATGTGATGGCAGAAATATTACTTACACGCTATGATCTTTTTGTTTCACAAAAAATAAAAACGCACATTACCACCAATCTTTCAGCCACTGAAATTGAAGGATTTTACGGCAATAGGGTCCGCAGCAGGTTGAGAGAGATGTTTAATCTTATTGCATTTGATGGCACATGTCATGATAAAAGAAAATAAGTGTTACCCTTATCAAACATACTGTCCCACCCAACGAAAATGCTTGGAACTGATAAGCAGTAAATGTTTTAAACTTTATAAAATTATATCCACAAAATATTTTCAATACGCTAATTTTATTCTGAGGTTTTTTTCGGAAGTTTAAGAAGCTGGAGCTATTTAATTAAACTAAACTATTATCAAACTTATTGAGTGACCATTCATTCATCTATAATCTTACAAAAGAAGCATAACCTATATGATTAAACCTGTTGATTATAGTTTTTAATGACCTGTGCCATGGCAGCAGGTGCATGTCACATTGGTTGAATGTGTGGTTTCGCCAACTTTTGTACCATGGTCATACCACTGATAAGTATTCCCTGCATCATATTTTGATATCGTATTTAAGCCGTTGTGCATTTCAGGGCATGCTGCATATACGGGTTTCAGTTCGGGCTTCACCAACATCGCCAAACATTGGTTCTAAACATTTATCTTTATCAAAAGCCGAGCAGCAGTTCCGGGCAGAAGGAATTGTAATGTCATACCAACTCAAAGCCCTGTCGTGAGCGGTGATTGTAAAAAAAACTGAATAATTAAAAATTATTTTCTAATTAAAATTAAAAAAAATGCAAAAAAAACAAAGAAGTATCTTTTTAATTATTGGATTACTGATGATTAGTATTTCTCAAGTCTTTTCACATTTCATTAAAACGTCTGATTTTATTTCAGGGTCTTTAATGGGCATTGGAATAGGTTTTATGCTTTTAGCATGTATAATACAAAATCGCAAACCCACATGTTAATATGAGGTATAATTATGGTTTAAATATACCTTTTAAACACAGCAAATAATATTCAGATAATAAGAATAACTTTTGATCGCAGAAACTTTTTGACCTTATTACAAAATCTGAATTTGAAAACTTTACATTATGGGATTGTATGGTTTGGGGAATGGGTAAAGACATGAAAACTTAAATCGCTGGGAAGACAAATTATTTGAATCTCAGAAAAGATTTTAATAATCACACAGTACATACAATTTAAACAGAATTATTAATTAAATAAAAACCTATATTGGAATCAGTAAAGCAACTTTATGCCTGGGTTCGTGGCACACGAAAGCCTTGCAAATTCATTTTTAATTATAAAAATAATACAACGGGCTTATAACTTGTGTTGCGTGTGGTAGTAGTGCCATAGCTTTTCTCAATGCCAACTATACAGTTTTGTACCTCGCAATTCTTGAAGTTCAATACAAGGTAATAAGGTCTCACTAAAGGCAGGTTCAGCACGCAAATGCTCCAACCCATTGCAGAAGCAACTGATAGTTCCCGCCGCCTTGGTTCGTGGCACACGAAAGCATACCAAACACAGTTTAACTTATGAAAATAATATTTAGGTAATTTTGAAAAGAACGAATCGAAGAGTGAGACAATAGCTAAGGCGAAGATATACTTGTGGTAGATTAGAAAGTTGTTACAGCTATTCAAACACAATCGTCTACAACAATTTCCCTTGGCCCGAAAATCCAACCGACAAACAAAAAGCGACTGTTGAAATTGCTGCCCAGGCAGTTTTAGATACAAGGTTACAGTTTCCCAATGCAAGCCTTGCAGATTTGTACGACCCTAATACAATGCCACCGGTATTAGTAAAAGCCCATCAGGCTTTAGATAAGGCTGTAGATCTTTGTTGCTGGGCGCAACCATTTCATAATGAAACAAAGCGTATTGAGTTTCTGTTTGAGCTTTACGATAACTATACAAGTGGCATGTTTGCTATAGCCAAAAAGGGAAAAAATTTTGGAATAAAATAATATCCAATCAAATTTTTTTGCAGTCTAAATAAAACTGCAAGTTTTATTTAGACTGTAGTAGCATAAACTTTAAAATAAAAAAGCTCCACCTTTAACAAAGGCAGAGCTTACCAATCCCCTGATTGAAAAAATTCTTTATTCTTTTACTAACTTACTCGTGCTACCATTTGCAAAACGCAACACATATACGCCGCTTGGTAAATCACTCACATCTATCGTAGCTACTGTATTTGTAAGCAATATTGTTCTTATTTGTTTGCCGGTATTATCAAATAAAGTAGCGTTCGTAGTTACCAATGTTTGCGGTACAGTCACTACAACCGTGCTGCGTGCCGGTACGGGATAAACCGAAACTGCTTTTTCATTTGTACCACGCAATTTTACAACGGCAGATAGGCTGCTGCGGCCATCTACATCTACTTGGCGAATGCGGTAGTAGCCAATTCCTTTTAAGTAAGTTGCATCTGTAAAGCTGTAATTATTTTGCCCGTTGCCCTTAGATGCTACAGTACCTATGTTTAAGAAACTACGCCCATCTGTACTTTTTTGTATGTCGTATTGTGCAACATTTTGCTCCTCTACAAGCCAAATAATCGAAGCATTGCTGCTTCCAGAAACATTTCCTGTTACGCTCAACCATTTTACAGGAAGTACTGCAGCCGTTGTTTTAGCAAAAAAACCACTAAAGCCCGTTACATCAAATGTTACTTCCCACCTGCTTGCACCTGCGTTCCATACAATATCTGCATCGTTTGGATTTATGTTAACCGGCGTACCAGTGTAGGTACCCGGCAAACCTGTACCGTTACTGCTTGTGCCGGGGCGCTTTTCAATCAGCAGATTGGCAATGCCCGTAGCATCTGCAGGTCCCGTAGGCAATTTTGTGGTATTTACTGCATTAAAATCTGTAAACTCCTGTTGGGTAAAATAGAGCGTTACCCTACCCGTTGCAGTGGTGGCATTGGCAGCAGGGGTAATTTCGTAATGGCGTTTTACAAATTGTGCAGGTTGGGTGGTTTCTACCCACAGTTGTGCAGTTGTGGTACCGCTTATAGCGTTTGTTGTACCCGGTTTTACAATGGTAATTAACTCGTTGGATGCATTATAAAAAGCACCACAAGTAGTTACTGATTGCGTAGCAGTTGCAGTAGTAGTTGCTATGTTTACATTAATTAGATTTACTGTCCACCCATACAAATCACCATTAGGAAAGGACGTACCATCTAATATACAATTCCCATCTGCATAAACAGACGCAGTATTTGATCTGCGAAGGAGAGAAACCCCGTTAGGGAAGGGCACTCCATTGGCATCCCCATCGGTAAGTTCAAATTGATAAGTGATACCGGCAATAAGTGAAATATTTTTACAAGCAAAAGTAAAAGTTACCGTGGCACCAGGAAACCATTGATCGGTACGAGGTGCAATACCAAGTATATTGCCAGCAGCATCTCTTACCCTACATTCAACAAAATAGCCTGATGCTCTAAAATCATCAGCAGCAATATATATACTTGGAAAAACGATAGTATTAACAAAGCCTGAGCAGGTAGGCTTAAATGTTTGCACATATGAGGTTGCGAGAATGCCTGCCACATTGGGACCTGTAGTAAAATTGGCGACCGACATAGAGCATTGTGCGGTGGCGTCACTAAATCCAAATACTGTTAAGTAAAAGACGGTAATGTAGAGTGTAATTTTGTTCATAGAAGTTTTTTTTTCATGCACAAAAAACGCTTAAACTATTTCATAAAGTATTTTCAAAAACCACTTTGAGCCTGAAAGGCCTTTTTTTGAGTTCGAAACTCACATAGCACTATTTTTACAGGTTATATTTGCCCAAAATCTAATCTTGCATTTACCAAAATATCTTTATATTTTATTGATTTGCTTTTCGATGGGATGCAATGCCTTCAATAAAAAAAATACTGCATTAAAGTTTCAGCAAGATTCTGCTTTGGTAGTACGGCTAATTAAAGCAGGTGATAGCATTTACGCCCAAAAATCTAATTACAGTACATTTTCTAAAAGCCTGCAGTTATATGATACAGCCTGGCAAATAGCACAGCAAACAAATGATACCAATTTAATTGCTACTGCCATTTTTGCCAAAGGCAGAGCTTACGATGCCATTAATAATAACCCCCAAAAAACAATAGATTACTATACCGAAGCAGCAAAACTCTTTGCTGCATTACCTAATGAAAAAGTAGAGGCTTTAAATATTAAACAACTTGTAGCCCATAGCTACGATAAAGTAGAGGATAGTATTAATTGCGTAAAAGTGCTTAAAGAATTATATAATGATATAAACAATGAACCCGATAGCCTTAAAAGAAAAATGCATTTTATTGCCGAAATGGCTTTAATAAGTACCGAGGTAAAAAATTATATTTTAGCAGAAGATATTTTAAAAAACCTTACAAAAAGAGCATGGATACAAAATGACAAAATTGAATACGATTATTTAAATCATTATTATCTAACCAAAGCTAGAATTGCAGTTTTTTATGAAGGCAATGCTGCATCAATTTATATAGATTCGCTGGAAGATATTTTTAATAAAAGCAACAATTTGGGTGATAGCATGTATTACAGCAGCCAGCTCTGGAGCTTGTACAAAGCAGTAAAAAATATTAAAAAAGAAAATTATTATTTGCAGTTAAATAATGCTGTGTACACCAAATTTAATAGTCCTGAAAAAGTTAGGGAAACACAAAACAAGCTGGCAAAAATGGAAGTTGCAACAATAGAAATGCAACGAAAAATGGAACAGGATAAGTCGGCTTTAAAAACAAAATCATTATATGTGTTGGTGTTTCTTTTAATGGTGATATCATTGTTGGCGTTGTTTTTAAAAAATCGTAATAAGGAAATAAAACGAAAGCGAAATGAAGTATTAATTACCAACCGGCAACTGGAACAGAAAAATATACAAAATGAATTATTGAATAAAGAGATACACCACCGGGTAAAAAATAACCTGCAAATGATAATGAGCCTGGTAAACATGCAGGAAAATAATACCCACACCGAAGAAGTAAAAGAAAATATGCAGGCAATAAGTTTGCGCATTGAAAGTATTGCTAACCTGCACGAACAATTAATGGAACAGGCAGATGTGATGGATTTAAAAAAATATGTACAAAACCTGGTAAACAACTTATCTAATATTTTAGGTGATGGAAAAAAGATAATAACTCATTTACAAATAGATGAATTGATTATATCTCAAAAAACAAGTTTCCCTCTGGGGCTAATTATAAATGAATGGATAACAAACTCAGTAAAATATGCAAAGCCAATAAATGGAACTTTAGAAATAAAAATTGAAATTTCGAGTAACAATGAAACAATAAAAATAAGTTATACAGATAATGGAAAGCCCCAAACTACCATACCCGAAAAAAAATCCCTGGGTTTAGATATTGTGAATATACTTACCAATCAGCTAGAAGGCAAAATGGAAATTAATCCAAAAAATATTTTTGAATATAAATTAATTATACCAATAAATGACGGAGAATGAAATAAGCATATTGATTGTAGAGGATGACGGGCTCATTGCGCAAAATATAAAATTACAGTTAGAAAATTTTGGCTATTGCATAGCAGGTATTTATTATAAATATAACACCGCCATAAAAGCAATAAATGAAACAGCATTTGATGTACTGATTACTGATATAAACCTTGGTAATGGTATTGAGGAAAAAAGTGGGATTCAGTTAGCGGAGCAGATAAAGCAAAACAAAAATTGCCCCATTATTTTCCTTACTGCTTATAGCGATAAAGACACTATTAAAAAAGCGACAGCAGTAAACCCATCAGCTTATCTGGTAAAGCCTGTAAGTGCTGCCAATCTTTTTGCAGCAGTACAATTAGCAGTTGATAACTTTAATAAAAAAGAAACTGTATCATCCGAAAAAATAGAAACTCCTGATTATTTTTTTGTAAAAAAAGGGAGTAAACTGATAAAAATATTCTGGGAAAATATTTACCATTTAGAATATGTAAAAAATTATGTAAAAATAAAAACAGCAGAATCTAATAGTGTTTTTTTAATAAGAGGTTCACTAAGCCAAATATTACAAAATATGCTTCCTGCAGCTTATAAAAATAATTTTGTAAAAATTAGCAGAAGCGAGGTCATAGCAAAAAACTGTATAACTAAAATTGGTAAAGAATATATTGACACAACTTATGGAAAATTTAAAATTACCAGTGAATTTAATAAAGAAGATTTTTTATAAAATTTTTCAGGAGTCATTTTTAAATAAGTATTTCCATTTTTAATGACGAATTTTAATGGAAATCATTTGGATTTAATCCCTAATGATCACACCACTGAAAGAAACAGTTTCAATTATTTTCCTTACTTTTTTTAAAATCTACATCGTTGGCTTTTGTTCTTTCTGATTACTTCTCAAGGGCACTTCAAATTCGATTCCGGCTGTTTGAAATAAGTTGATTTGTTGTTGACTGCTAATGTATCCTTTGTCGCCAATAATCATTAAATTATTAAATAATTCGTTTACATCTTTCAAGTAGGATACTGACAACAGATGGAGTTAATTTAATAATGAGCGACGGAACTAGTAGTATTACCTACATCGACCCAATAAAATTAACGCCAATAAAAATTTGACAGTAACAGAGAAAGGCTTTCCTATTAACAAACTAGATGAACTTGAGTTCATAAAAGGTTTTTTATATACCAATATTTGGACAAAAGATGTAATTGTAAAGATTGATCCATCAAACGGAAATGTTGTTGGTAAAATTGACCTAAGTTATTTAACTAATGAAGCAAAAAGAATTAATCCGCATGCAGACGTGTTAAATTGAATAGCCTATGACTCAATTACAGATAAAATATATGTTACAGGAAAATTATGGGCCAACATTTATCAAATTCAGTTTTCGCATTAACGTAAAATAACAGCCGCTACATATCCGGGCTTGACCCACATCGCAAAACATTAGTTCTAAATATTTATCTTTATCAAAAGCCGGGCAGTGGTTACGGGAGGAAGGAATACTAATGACACACCTGCACAAAGCCCTGTCGTTAGCAGAAATATTCTTTCAGGTTTTTCTAGTTAAACGAACTAAATAATGAGGAAAATAATAATGTGCCTACTTATTTTTATTGTTGCAAAACCCCTATCAGCCCAAGTTGACAGTGGTTTTACTAAATGCAGTTTTAAATTTAACAACTTTATTCGCTCTATAGATTCCTTAAACTTAGATACAGAAATATTAAATAAAAGATTTATTGAAGAAGAACAAAAATGGACCGATTGTATACAAAACTTTCAAGTACCTAATTTTAATGCCATAACCTTAAATAATGATTCATTTTGTTTGTCTAAAATTAGTAATAAGGTAATAGTTATGAATTTTTGGTCATTAAATTGTGCTCCTTGTTTAGCTGAATTTGGTATTCTCTCTGAATTAAACGAAGAATATAATAATAAGGATGTGCTTTTCATTTCAATTTGTGTAGATAGAAAAAGTAAGTTTAAAAATCGTTTTATTCCTAAGATTCTTACAATTGTAGATGCAAGTGAAATTTTAAGTTTATATGGAATTACTTCATATCCACAAACTTTTATAGTTGCCAAAAGTCATAAACTAAAAAAAGTTTTTGGTGGAGCTTCATTAATCAATAATGACAAATTGAAAAAGAATATTAGTTTTCAAATAAATGAAGCGTTAAAAGAATAAGTATTATTCTGTAATTAAGAATAAAATATCTGAAATCTTCAATTTATATTATACAAATAATACTACAAATTTTTAAAATAAAATAGGCAGAAATTCTTAAACTGCCTTTGACACAGAAATTTGAATAACTAAATATATTGCTTCTGCTAACACTACCTTATTTTGCCCCTTGTTCTTTCAAATATTTGTTGTAGAATCCTTTGATAAATTTACTTAATTGCAAACATAACATGGGTATTGCTGCAAGTTTTCCTAAATAATAAATATACTTTCCTTTTTTGGATTACAAAAAAATTTCAAGGCGGTCTTTAAAGCGCATAACATGAATTGTGCAAGG
>ENA-OFCI01000782-OFCI01000782.1-metagenomes-genome-assembly--contig:-NODE-782-length-17042-cov-3.272679_pt1 | contig 17042 bp, 16 predicted proteins | sample MGYA00153391_OFCI01 | MGnify analysis MGYA00153391
CATCCGCGACTCGGTCTGACGGCGGTCGGTGACATCTTCATGGGTCTTGATCAGATATTGCGGGTCGCCGGCATCGTCGAGCAGAATGACGCCACTGCGGCGCAGCTGGAGATCCGCGAGGTCAACTCCGGGCTCTATGCCTTCGACACGGCCGCCCTGCGCAAGACGCTGGCCCAGGTGGGCACGGACAATGCCCAGGGTGAGAAGTACCTCACCGACGTGCTGGCCATCCTCCGGGACGAGGGTCGGTTGGTCAGTGCGCACCTGATCAAGGACCTCTGGCAGACCGAGGGGGTCAATGACCGGGTGCAGCTGTCGAGGCTCGGCGCCGAGCTCAACCGTCGGGTCGTCGAGGGCTGGATGCGGGCCGGAGTCACGGTGGTCGACCCGTCCACCACCTGGATCGACGCGGACGTCACGCTGGGGCGTGACGTCACCATCCATCCGCAGACCCAGATCCACGGAGCCAGCACCATTGGTGACGACGTCGTCCTAGGACCTGACACCACGCTCAGCGACGTTGAGATCGGACAGGGTGCGTCCGTCATACGCACCCACGGGTCCCTGGCCGTCATCGGTGCGGGTGCCACCGTCGGGCCATTCGCCTACCTTCGTCCCGGCACCGAGCTCGGTGCCAACGGCAAGATCGGCACCTTCGTGGAGACCAAGAACGCCCAGATCGGCGCCGGGTCCAAGGTGCCGCACCTGACCTATGTCGGGGACGCCACGATCGGCGAGTACTCCAACATCGGCGCGTCGAGCGTCTTCGTCAACTATGACGGGGTCAACAAGACGCACACCACCATCGGCAGCCACTGCCGCACCGGCTCGGACAACATGTTCGTCGCGCCGGTGACCGTTGGGGACGGCGCTTACACGGGCGCCGGGACGGTCGTGCGCAAGAACGTGCCGCCGGGCGCGTTGGCCATCAACGTTGCGCCGCAACGCAATCTGCTCGGCTGGGTGCAGGAGAAGCGCGCAGGCACAAGCTCGGCCAAAGCGGCGGCTGCCGCCGGCGACAGCTCATTCAACGTTCCCGAAGTCTCCGTCATCGTCGCCGAAGGGAAATCCACGGAATGAGCGGCCTGAAACGCGCGACAGAGAAGAACCTCATGGTCTTCTCCGGTCGGGCCAACCCCCAGCTCGCCGAGGAGGTGGCCTACCAGCTCGGGACGAACCTGGTCCCGACCTCGGCCTACGACTTCGCCAACAGCGAGATCTACGTGCGCTACGAGGAGTCGGTTCGGGGTTCGGACGCCTTCGTCATCCAGAGCCACACGGCTCCCGTCAACCAGTGGATCATGGAGCACCTGCTCATGGTCGACGCGCTCAAGCGTGCCTCGGCCAAGCGGATCACGGTGGTCATGCCGTACTACGGCTATGGGCGGCAGGACAAGAAGCACCGTGGCCGCGAGCCGATCTCGGCCCGCCTGATCGCGGACCTGTTCAAGACCGCCGGAGCCGACCGGCTGATGTCCGTCGATCTTCACGCGGACCAGATCCAGGGGTTCTTCGACGGACCGGTCGACCACCTCGTCGCCCTGCCGATCCTCTCGAAGTACGTCCGCAAGAAATACGGCACGGAGCGCCTCGCCGTGGTCTCTCCGGACGCCGGTCGGATCAAGGTCGCCGAGCAGTGGTCCAAGCGCCTGGGCGGTGCTCCGTTGGCCTTCATCCACAAGACCCGCGATATCACCCGGCCCAACGAGGTGGTGGCCAACCGTGTTGTTGGTGAGGTCAAGGGCCGAAGCTGCATCCTGGTGGACGACATGATCGACACTGCCGGGACGATCACCAAGGCCGCCGACGCGCTCCTGGCGGCTGGCGCTGATGACGTCATCATCGCGGCCACCCATGCGATATTGTCCGGGCCTGCCATTGACCGGCTCAAGAACTGCAATGCTCGCGAGGTCATCGTCACCAACACCTTGCCGATTCCGCCCGAGCGTCACTTCGACAAGCTCACCGAGCTCTCGATCGCGCCCCTGCTCAGTCAGGCGATCCGCGAGGTCTTCGAGGACGGTTCCGTAGCCAGCCTGTTCGACCCCCCGAACTGAGCCTGTGGGCCGCCGCGTCAGCCAAAGGCGACATAGCGCATCAGCGTCATAGATCGAGCACGTGCGTCCGTGCGCTATCAATGACGTTCCTGCGCTATGTCGCAGAGAGACGCTGGATTTCCGTATGCCGTACCGGTTCGCCTACACTTCGCAGGTTGCCTCGGCGAGGGACGCTGCATGACTGGAGCTGGTGAAGTCCGAACCGGTTGATGCAGAAGTCCGTGATCGACGCGGTGGCGCCAGACGCCCCGTTCTTCAGGGTGGATCGCGCTCGCCACGCCTGTTGACGGCGTCGTACCGCGTCCCGCGTCGAGGCCCACCGCACTGCGATGACACACAGACCACCCGTGCAGGCCGTCCCCACCGGCTGGCGGATCCGCACCACGCAATGGAGGAGAACCCCCATGTCCGACAACAAGCTCGTCGCCACGATCCGCACATCCTTCGGCAAGGGTGCCGCTCGGGCCGTGCGGCGCGAGGGCAACATCCCAGCCGTCATGTACGGCCACGGCACGGAACCGGTGCACATCTGTCTCCCGGGCCACCAGACGATGATGGCCCTCAAGCTCGCCAATGCCCTGCTTACCGTCGAGATCGACGGCAAGGACCAGCTGGCCCTGGCCAAGGATGTCCAGCGCGACGTGCTCACCCGGTTCATCGACCACATCGACCTCGTTGTCGTCCGCCGCGGCGAGAAGGTCACCGTTGACGTGCCCGTCCACGTCGTGGGTGCGGCCGCAGTGGATACCGTCGTGACGCTCGAGAACAACACGTTGGCGCTGGCCGTCGAGGCCACCCACATCCCCGAGAGGATCGAGGTCTCGGTCGAGGGTGTCAAGGCCGGCACCCAGATCTTGGCCCGCGACCTCGTGCTGCCGGAGGGCGCCGAGCTCATCACCGACGCCGAGATCCTGATCGTCAACGTCACTCAGGCCATCTCCGAGGAGGCCCTCGAGGCCGAGCTCGCCGAAGCGGTTGCCGAGCTGGCCCCCGCTGCTGCCGAGGCTCCGGCCGACGAGGCCGCAGCCGAGGATGGCGCCGAGGCCCCAGCTGCCGAGGGCGACAAGGCCTGAGCACAGGACGGCCCGGTCCTGACATGGTGCCGACCGGGCCGGACGAGCTGTGCTTCATGCCGCATGCAACATTCCAGGAGAACGAATTCCAGGAGAACGAATGGACCCGATGACCCCCTGGCTGATCGTCGGACTGGGCAACCCAGGTCCCGAGTACGCCGGTCACCGCCACAACATCGGGGCCATGGTCGTCGACGAGCTGGCTGCCCGCCTGGGCGCCAACCTGCGCTCGCACAAGGCGCGGGCGGTCGCGTGCGAGGTTCGGATGAATGTCCTCGCTGGCGGACCGGCTGCGGGAGCGCCCGGACCCCGGGCCGTTATCGCCACGCCCCTGACCTACATGAACGAGTCCGGCGGGGCGGTGGCCGGGCTGATGTCGTTCTACAAGATCTCGGTCGAGAACCTCATCGTCATCCATGACGATCTCGATATCCCTTTTGCTGACGTGCGGCTCAAGCTCGGCGGCGGTGAGGGTGGCCATAACGGCCTGCGTTCAGTCACCAAGTCTGTTGGTACCAGGGACTATCTGCGCATCCGGGTCGGCATCGGGCGCCCACCGGGACGGATGGATGCGGCGGACTTCGTGCTGCACGGATTCTCCACTACCGAGCGCACCGAGGTGCCCCTGCTGATCGGGGACACTGCTGACGCCGCCGAGCATCTCGTCACCGAGGGCCTGGTCGCCGCACAGCAACACTGGCACTCGCGATAGGAGCTCTTGCACAACATGGGCCTCACCCCCTTGCTCGACGTCCTGCTCAAGGACCCTGTCGTGCGAAGCATTCTGACCATGCCCGCAGGGTCGGGCCAGCGCGCGCGCGCACTCCTGGACATTGCCGTATCCGCGGGTGCCCGCCCGCCGCTCATCGCCGCTCTCGCCGGTGCTCACGACCGCAGCGTTCGTCGCCCGATCCTTGCGATCACAGCCACGGGGCGTGAGGCGGAGGACCTCGTCGCCGCGTTGCGCTGCTTCCTGCCGGCCGACGTCGTGGTCGACTTCCCGAGCTGGGAGACCCTGCCGCGCGAGCGGCTCAGCCCACGCAGCGACACGGTGGGCCGAAGGCTGGCCGTGTTGCGCCGCCTCACCCATCCCGACGAGACGGACACGGCATACGGACCGGTCGATGTGGTCGTCGCTCCCGTGCGCGCTCTGTTGCAGCCTCTGGTCAAGGGTCTTGGCGACCTGGTGCCCGTCTCGCTCAAGCCCGGCGACGAGATGCCTCTCGGGAAGGTCGTCGAGGCCCTGGTCGCCGCCGCTTACACGCGCACCGACCTGGTCGAGCGCCGAGGTGAGTTCGCTGTGCGCGGAGGCATTCTCGACGTCTTCTCGCCCACCGAGGAGCACCCCGTCCGGGTCGAGTTCTGGGGCGACACGGTCGAGGAGATCCGCTGGTTCAAGGTCGCTGACCAACGAAGTCTCGGGGTCGCCGTCCACGGGTTGTGGGCCCCGCCGTGTCGAGAGGTATTGCTCACAGACGCCGTCCGCGCCAGGGCCACCGTGCTGGCCGAGCAGCTGCCAGGTGTCGCGGACATGTTGGGCAAGGTCGCAGAGGGCATCGCGGTCGAGGGCATGGAGTCCCTGGCACCAGCGCTGGTCGAGGGCATGGAGAGCCTTCTGGATGTTCTGCCCCAGGGAACCCATGTGGTCGTGACCGATCCCGAGAGGGTGCGCAAGCGGGCGCACGACCTCGTGGCCACCAGCGCCGAGTTCCTCGACGCGAGCTGGTCCAACGCAGCCGCCGGCAACGCCGTTCCGGTTGACCTGCACGGGATCCTGGGCCTGGCGTCGTACTGGTCGCTGGCCGACGTTCGCGCCCATGCGCTGAAGATCGGGCGCCCGTGGTGGTCCTTGACCAGCTTCGGCAGCGACGCCGAGCTGGTCGATCTCGGCCAGGACGACCTTCATCCGGATGGTGGCGAACATCTCACTGTCCAGTCGGTCGACGTCGATGCCTATCGCGGGGACACCGAGCATGCGGTGGCGGACCTGCGACGTTGGGCCGAACAGGGTTGGCACACTCTCGTCGTCACGGACGGCCGCGGTCTGGCCACACGGGTCAGCGAGGTCCTCTCGGAGCACGATGTGCCCAACCACATCGAGGCCGACGCGGGCATGCCGGGCACGTTCCCTGCTGGCCTCGTGCACGTGACCACCGGGCCGCTGGGTCGCGGGTTCGTCGCGCCCGGGGCCAAGCTCGTCGTCGTCACCGAGTCCGACCTGACCGGGGGCAACAGTCAGGGCACCTCAACCAAGGACATGCGCAAGATGCCGTCGCGACGGCGCAACCAGGTCGATCCGCTGGAGCTGCGCCTTGGTGACCACGTCGTCCACGAGCAGCACGGCGTGGGCAAGTTCATCGAGATGGTGCAGCGCACCGTTGGCGGGGCCACCCGCGACTACCTTCTGCTGGAGTATGGCGCCAGCAGGAGGGGACAGCCCGGCGACCGGCTGTTCGTGCCCACCGACCAGCTCGACCAGGTCACGCGTTACGTCGGCGGCGAGGCGCCAACCCTGCACAAGCTGGGCGGCGCGGACTGGGCCAAGACCAAGGGCAGGGCGAAGAAGCACGTCAAGGAGATTGCGGGGGAGCTGATCAGGCTCTACAGCGCCCGGATGGCGACCAAGGGGCACGCCTTCGCGGCGGACACGCCATGGCAGCGTGAGCTCGAAGACGCCTTCGTGTACGTCGAGACCCCGGACCAGCTGAGCAGCATCGACGAGGTCAAGGTCGACATGGAGCGAGAGGTCCCCATGGACCGGCTGATCTGTGGCGACGTGGGCTACGGCAAGACGGAGATCGCGGTGCGCGCCGCGTTCAAGGCCATCCAGGACGGCAAGCAGGCCGCGGTCCTCGTACCGACGACCCTGCTTGTGCAGCAACACTTCCAGACCTTCTCCGAGCGATACGCGCCCTTCCCTGTGGTGGTCAAGGCGCTGTCGCGGTTCCAGTCCAACGCCGAGGCCAAGAAGGTCATCGAAGGTTTGGCAGACGGCACCGTTGACCTGGTCATCGGCACCCATCGGTTGCTGTCAGAAGGAATTCGCTTCAAGGACCTCGGGCTCGTTGTCGTTGACGAGGAACAGCGGTTCGGCGTCGAGCACAAGGAGCAGCTCAAGCGGCTGCGCACGGCCGTTGACGTCCTGGCGCTGTCCGCGACCCCCATCCCGCGCACCCTCGAGATGGCCGTGACCGGCATCCGTGAGATGTCCACACTGGCCACGCCCCCCGAGGAGCGTCACCCCGTGCTCACCTTCGTCGGGGCGTATGACGAGAAGCAGATCGTCGCCGCCATCCGCCGTGAGCTCCTGCGCGAGGGTCAGGTGTTCCTGATCCACAACAAGGTGTCCTCCATCGAGAAGGCGGCTGCAAGGATCCGTGAGCTCGTCCCCGAGGCACGCATCGCCACGGCCCATGGCCGGATGCCCGAGCACCGGCTCGAGCAGGTCGTCGTGGACTTCTGGGAGAAGCGTTTCGACGTTCTGGTCTGCACCACGATCATCGAGACCGGCCTGGACATCTCCAACGCCAACACCTTGATCGTCGAGCGGGCCGACATGCTCGGGCTCAGCCAGCTGCACCAGCTGCGCGGTCGCGTCGGTCGGGGTCGTGAACGCGCATACTCCTACTTCCTCTATCCCCCGGAGAAGCCCCTCACAGAGCTGGCGCACGACCGGCTGGCCACGATCGCCAGCCACACGGACCTCGGCGCCGGGATGCAGGTGGCCATGAAGGACCTCGAGATCCGTGGTGCCGGCAACATGCTCGGTGGCGAGCAGTCCGGCCACATCGAGGGGGTCGGGTTCGACCTCTACATCCGCCTGGTCGGCGAGGCGGTGGCCAACTACCGAGGTGAAGGCGCTGAGGCGCCTCCGGCCGAGATCAAGATCGAGCTGCCGGTCGATGCGCACCTTCCGCGCGAGTACGTGCCCGGCGAACGGCTGCGGCTTGAGGCGTACAAGAAGCTCGCGACGGTCCAGGACGCTGCAGGGTTGGCCGAGATCGAGGCAGAGCTGCGGGACCGTTACGGCAACCCGCCCGAGCCGGTGCTCAACCTGCTCGAGGTGGCTCGTCTGCGCACGGTGGCCCGTCAGGCCGATGTGGCCAACATCAGCGTTCAGGGCAAGTTCGTGAGGTTCGGACCCCTCCAGCTGCCCGAGAGCCAGCAGCTGCGTCTCCAACGGCTGTACCCGGGCACGCTGGTCAAGGACGCGGTCCGTACGATCTTGGTGCCCAGGCCGATGACCGCCCGGGTGGCAGGGCAGCCGCTGCGGGACACGGCCGTCCTGCGGTGGGCGATTGACCTGATCCACGCCGTTCTGCTGGATAGCGTGGCAGACGCGGCGCGAGTCGCGACGACCAGGACATCTTGAACAACCAGCAACCAGCAACCAGCAAACACCGGACACGGACGCCGGGCTCGGCAGCACTAGCACCACGAGCCGGCGAGAGGAAAGGAATGGCCTTGGCGCCTTCGGAACACATTGGCAGCACGTTGGGCACACCTCGCAGCTTCCGCAGGCCGTTTCCGGCGGCGTTTCTGACGGTCCTGCTCGGAGCGACTCTGGGGGCGTCGGCCTGCGGCGCCCAGGAGGCCAGCTCTGCTGCGATCGTCAACGGCGTCTCTATCAGTGAGCGGGACGTGCAGAGCATCTCAGACCAGGTCAACACCATCAGTCAGGGCGGTCAGAAGCTCAGGATGAGCGATGCCCTGCTCAGCCTGATCCTTGCGCCCTATGTCCTGGACGAGGCGAAGCGGGTCCACAAGACCATCGGGGAGTCACAGGCCAGAGAGGTCATCCAGAAGAAGATCGCCCATCCCTCTGCTGCGACGCTCAGGTTCGTCCAGATGCAGCTTGCCGTCCAGGGGCTCGACCAGGCCAGCAAGGACCTCATCGTGGGTGAGCTGGTCAAGGCCAAGATCACGGTCAACCCGCGCTATGGCAGCTTCAACCCCAAGCAGGTAGCGATGACCCCGACCTCCCCGAACTGGATCAAGGCCAGCGCAGCCACGCCGGCCAAGTGAGGATGACCATCAGTGACTGCGCCCACCCCTGAGCGTTCCGGCGATGTGACGGCGAGTCGGCTCACCCTGCTGCTCACGACCCCACGCATCGCCCCTGGGTTGTTCTCACGCGATGCGTGGACAGCCCTTGCGAACGCTGCCCACGTCCTCACCAGGGACGAGGACGAGACGCAGCTGATCGCCATACTGGACTCCGGTATCGCGGCCGCCCACCTGGGATGGATGCAGCCGGCTGCCCTGGCTCGCCTTCTGGTCGACCGGACCGCTGACGGTGAGGTGGTCTGGATCGGTTCGGCAGATGGCGATCCCGGCCTCACCGATGCGTTGGCCGCCGAGGTCAGCAGTCGTGAAGAACCCCCGGAGATCGAGCTCCTCTTCGGCTCCTACGACGTGCCGGGGTCGCGCTTGCTCGACCTTGTGGCCGTGATGGACCGGCTGCGTTCGACCGGTGGTTGCCCCTGGGACGCCGAGCAGACACACGAGTCGCTCGTTCCCTACCTCATCGAAGAGGCGCATGAGCTGGTCGAGGCCATCGAGACTGGGGACCGCACCCACATCCAGGAGGAGCTCGGCGACGTCCTGCTGCAGGTGGCTTTTCACGCGCGGGTCGCCCAGGAGCACCCTGAGTCGCCGTTCGGGATCGACGACGTCGCAGGTGGCATCGTCGACAAGCTCGTCCGACGTCACCCTCACGTGTTCGCTGAGGGCGACGCCGTGACGGCGGACGAGCTCGCGGTCAGCTGGGAAGAGATCAAGGCGGCGGAGAAGCCTGATCGGACCTCACCCCTGGACGGGATCCCGGAGAGGCTCCCCGCCCTTGCACGTGCCAACAAGGCGGTGGGCCGGCTGGACCAAGCCGGGCTTGACGAGCTCGCCCTCGCCGCGGCTGAGGGCGAGGAGGTTGGCCCACGACTGCTGGCGCTCGTGCTCGAGGCTCGCGGGGCCGGAGTCGACCCCGAGGCTGCGCTGCGCGCGGTCGTGCGTGACCTCGAGACCGCTTCAAGCACCAACCAGGCGCCATCAGAGCAGCCTTAGCGTCTGTCACCAGATAGGGACACCCTGCCCCGTGTTGGGGATGACCCTGATGTGTGCACCCTCGAACGGGGCAACGGTGGTTGTCTGCGGGGCTTTGCGTCTCGCGAGAGCCGATCCGGATGCGGGTCGGTCACTGGCCCGCTGGGGTTGAGCCGTTAGGCTCGGGGCGTATCTATCCGGCTTATCGCAGGAGATCCTTGTGGCCAGTATTGACGCAATCGGTGCGCGCGAGATCCTTGACTCGCGCGGCAACCCCACGGTCGAGGTCGAGGTCGCACTCGACGACGGGACCATAGCCCGCGCCTCGGTTCCTTCTGGCGCCTCGACGGGCGCCTTCGAGGCGGCCGAGCGCCGTGACGGTGACTCAAAGCGGTACGGGGGCAAGGGTGTTCAGGAAGCCGTCGACGCGGTCATTGAGGAGATCCAACCGGCGTTGATCGGTTTCGAGGCCAGTGAGCAGCGGCTGATCGACAGCGAGATGCTCGCGCTTGACGGCACCCCCAACAAGAGCGCCCTCGGCGCCAACGCAATCCTTGGCGTCTCGCTGGCGGTTGCCCGCGCCGCTGCCGAGTCGGCGGACCTGCCGCTCTTCCGCTACATCGGCGGTCCGAACGCTCACGTCCTTCCGGTCCCCATGTTCAACATCCTCAACGGTGGCTCCCATGCCGACTCCAACGTGGACATCCAGGAGTTCATGATTGCTCCGATAGGCGCGCCGTCCTTTCGCGAGGCGCTGCGCTGGGGCGCCGAGGTCTATCACGCCCTGAAGTCGGTCCTGAAGGAGCGCGGGCTGTCCACCGGGCTGGGCGACGAGGGTGGCTTCGCGCCCAACCTCGAGAGCAACCGCGCTGCCCTGGACCTGATCCTCGTGGCGATCGAGAAGGCCGGCTACCGGCCCGGCGCCGACATCGCCCTTGCGCTTGACGTGGCTGCGTCCGAGTTCTGCGCCGACGGCGCCTACACGTTCGAGGGTCAGCAGCGCACCGCGGCAGAGATGACGGCCTACTACGGCGAGCTCGTCGCGGCCTACCCGTTGGTGTCCATCGAGGACCCGCTGGACGAGGACGACTGGGAGGGCTGGGCCACCCTCACGGCAGAGCTCGGCGCCAGGGTTCAGATCGTGGGCGACGACCTGTTCGTCACCAACCCGGAGCGGCTCTCCCGCGGTATCGCCGAAAGCTCTGCGAACTCGATGCTGGTCAAGGTCAACCAGATCGGATCGCTGACGGAGACCCTCGACGCCGTCGACATGGCGCATCGTGCGGGCTTCAGCTGCATGATGAGCCACCGCTCGGGTGAGACCGAGGACACGACGATCGCCGACCTCGCGGTGGCGACCAACTGTGGCCAGATCAAGACCGGTGCCCCGGCCCGATCCGAACGGGTGGCCAAGTACAACCAGCTGATGCGGATCGAAGAAGAGCTCGATGATGCTGCGACATATGCCGGCGCTGGCGCCTTTCCGCGTTTCATGGGCGGGGTTGCCGCCGCTGACGAGGGCTGAGCGGCGCAGCACCGATGGTGACGACGGGGCGAAAGGGCAGCACGCCGAGGACTCCTCGGCGTGCCTCCTCGTCGCGTACCGGCAGCTCCTCGTCCGCGAGACCGACAGCGTCACGGCCTGCAGCGCGGCCGGCCGCAGCCGCCCGTGGTCATCGCGGCGCGGGAGCGCCGCGCACACCTAGGTCGTTCACCCGGATGGCCATCCTGGCGGCGATCTTCGTCATGCTCGCGGTGACGCTGGTCCCGACGCTGCGCTCAACGCTGAAGCAGAGAAGCCAGATCAGCGACCTGCGCAGCCAGCTCGCCCAGCAGGGCCGGACCGTGGCCGCCCTGCAGCGCGAACAACAGCAGTGGAGCGACCCTGCATACGTGGAACAGCAGGCTCGCGAGCGGCTCAAGTTCGTACGCGTGGGCGAGACGTCCTACACCGTGATCGATGCCGAGCCCGTTCCTGTCGAGACCCGCGGACCGAAGATCGCGGCGCCGGCGCAGGCTTCCACCGCCAAGAGCCCCTGGTACGGCGAGCTGTGGCAGTCGATCGTGATTGCTGATGCCTCGGTCAGGGTGCCGGTCACCGTGACGCCCGCGAAGGGTCAGCCGTCGGTGACCCCCTCAACGGCACGATGAGTCCTTCGGCCCTCGTCGACGCCGCGGATCTGGAAGCGGTGCGGAGCCAGCTTGGTCGCGTTCCCCGGGGCGTCGCAGCGGTGGCTCATCGTTGTCCCTGTGGGCTCCCCGACGTGCTGCGCACCGAGCCCCGCCTGCCTGACGGAACCCCCTTCCCCACGACCTACTACGTGACCTGCCCCCGTCTGACCGGCGCGATCAGCACGCTGGAGACCAGCGGCATGATGCGCGCGATGACCGAGCGTCTGGACGCTGACCCCGAGCTGGCGAGCGCCTACACGGCTGCCCACGAGGACTACCTGCATCGTCGCCTGGAGCTCGCCGAGGTTGACGAGATCGAGGGGATCTCTGCCGGTGGGATGCCCACTCGGGTCAAGTGTCTCCATGTGCTGGCCGGTCACTCCCTGGCGGTAGGCCCCGGCATCAACCCTCTTGGGGATGAGGCGCTCGCAGCCCTGGGCGACTGGTGGGCGGCCGGTCCATGTGTTCCCCGAGGCAACGTATGACCCGCGTCGGTGCTATCGACTGCGGCACGAACTCGATCCGGCTTCTTGTCGCTGACGTTGACCAGAGCTCGGGGTCGTTGACCGATCTCGCCCGTCGGATGGAGATCGTGCGACTGGGCCACGGCGTGGACAGAACTGGAGTCATCGCTCCAGATGCCATGGCCCGAACCGTGGCGATGGCCGGCGAATACGCCTCTACGTGTGTGGAGTTCGGTGTCGAGCGGGTCAGGTTCGTTGCAACCTCGGCGTCGCGTGATGCCAGCAACGCACAAGATTTTGTGGACGGGGTGGGTCAGGCTTTTTCAGCCTTCGGGGTTGCTCCTGAGGTCATCAGCGGGCAAGAGGAGGCCTCACTGTCGTTCCGGGGTGCAACCGGTGACCTGGTTGCCGCCGGCATCCCAGGTCCCTACCTCGTGGTGGACATCGGGGGCGGTTCTAGCGAGTTCGTCCGCGGGACCGAGCAGGTGGAGCAGGCGCGCTCTGTCGACGTCGGCTGCGTACGGATGACCGAACGTCACCTGCTCGCTGATCCGCCCACGTCCTCGCAGATCGCGGCGGCGACCAGAGATATTGAGGCGGCCATCGACCAGGCCGCCGAAGTCGTTGACTTCCGAGGTATCTCGACGCTGGTGGGCCTGGCCGGGACTGTCACAACGATCACTGCCCACGCCCTGCACCTCACGGCCTACGAGCCCGAGAAGATTCACCTGTCGCAGCTGCCTGCGGCTCAGATCGTCGACGCCTGCACGTCGCTGTTGCTCATGACCCGTGCGGAGCGGGCTGCCCTGGGTTTCATGCACGAGGGTCGCGTCGACGTGATCGGCGCCGGTGCCCTCGTATGGCGCACGATCGTCCAGCGCCTCCAGCGTGACGCCGGCGTTACCCAGGTCGTGACCTCGGAACACGACATCCTCGACGGCATCGCCTTGTCGATCGCCTGAGCTGACGGTGACCGCGCTCCCACATCCGGTGACCCGCCAGCGATTCGAGTCCCCTGTGCCGCCAGGAACCGGTTGGCCCGGCGATCCCGCGACAGCGCAGACTCCGGTCGCACGTACTGCGCGTCAGGTCGAGCGGTTGGCCGCGCGGGCTGGGACCATCGCCGAGCTGGACGCCAGGGTGTCCGTGTGTCGCGCCTGCCCCCGGCTCGTTGAGTGGCGGGAGGCCGTTGCCACTGAGGGCAAGCGGGCTTCCTTCGCCGATCAGCCGTACTGGGGTCGCGCGGGTCCCGGCTTCGGGGACAACGAGCCCGCAGTCCTCGTGGTTGGTCTGGCGCCGGCTGCCAACGGCACCAACCGGACCGGCCGGATGTTCACCGGCGACCGCAGCGGTGACTGGATCTATGCGGCGCTCCATCGAGCGGGATACGCGAGCCAGCCCACCAGTACGCACAGCGGCGATGGACAGCTGCTCACCGGGGTGCGCATCGTCGCGGCAGTTCGTTGCGCACCCCCGGCGAACAAGCCAACGCCGGCCGAACGCGATACCTGTGGACACTGGCTCGACCGCGACCTCACCCTGGCCGCGCCCGGCCTGCGCTCGATGCTGGCACTGGGCGCTTTCGGCTGGGACGCAACACTTGCCAGCGCGCGACGACTCGGCTGGACGGTTCCACGTCCGAGGCCGCGGTTCACGCACGGAGCCGAAGTCATGCTGATCACCAGCAAGGACCGGCCAGTTCGACTTCTTGGCAGCTACCACGTGAGTCAACAGAACACCTTTACCGGCAAGCTCACGGAAGCCATGCTGGACGACGTCCTCGCCCGGCTCTGAGCCGCGATAGCGTCGACGCCATGACAGACCAGATCATCGCTGTGACCGTGCTCGGGGACGACCGGCCCGGCATCGTTGCGGACGTGACCGGGGCGCTGGTCGGCCTGCACGGCAACCTCGAGGACTCGACGATGACGCTGCTGCGGGGCCATTTCGCCATGGTTCTGCTGGTGCGAACAGGGTCCAGCGTCGAGTCGGTCGAGGCCGCCCTTCTCCCACTGGGGGCCGACGGGTCGCTGGTCATCAACGCCCGGGTCCTGGGTGACTCCACCCTGAGCCAGATCGGCGGCCCCTCCTACGCGCTGCGGGTACATGGCGCCGACCGGCCTGGGATCGTCGCGGCGATCACAGGCGTCGTCGCACGCAGCGGTGCCAACATCGTCGACCTCGGCACCCGCTTGGGCGACGGTCTCTATGTCCTGATGGCTGAGCTGCAGCTGCCCAGCGAGGCGTCGGCCGTCGGACTCGAGAGCGAGCTGAAGGCCGCCGCTCGTGAGCTGGGTGTCGAGGTCCACCTCTCGCCGATCGACGACGACCTGTTGTGAGCACCGGAACCATCACCTGGGCGATGCCTGAGCTGCCAGAGGGCACTGTCCTCAGTGTCGTCCGCGCTCCGGCCCCGGTGTTGTCGACGCCCGGGCTGGACGTCGACCCGACCGGGTCGGCGGTTATCGAGCTGGCCGCTGATCTCATTGCTACCCAGTCGGTTTCGCCTGGTTGTGTCGGGCTGGCTGCTCAGCAGGTCGGCGTCGCCGCGAGGGTGTTCAGCGTCGATGTCTCGGGCCATGCCAAGACCCGTACGTGTCACGGCGCGTTCGTCCTGTGCAATGCCGTGGTTGTGAGTGCCACCCGCAGGGAACGTGGTCGCGAGGGCTGTATGTCGGTCCCGGACTTCACCGGTGACGTCGCCCGGGCCCGGCGTCTGGTTGTTCGTGGACAGCTGCCTCTGACCGGTCGGTGGGTGGAGATCACCACTGATGGTTTTGAGGCGGTTGCGCTGCAGCACGAGATCGACCACACCGACGGTCTGATCTTCCTGGACCGCGTGAGCGGGCCGCACGGCATACATCCTCGCCGCACTTATCTGTAGCCTGACGCCTGTCCCCGTAGCCCAACGGCAGAGGCAGGCGACTTAAAATCGCTCCAGTGCGGGTTCGAGACCCGTCGGGGACACCAGAGACTGCGGTTGTGTGCCCCTGCGGCTGCGGCTGGATGATCGGGATGCATGTCCGTTTGAGCGTGATTCGGGAACTTCCGGTGGCCGCCAACCTTTAGTCTGGGTATAGGACCGTCCATGGGGGCGGTACGACGTGTTGGAGGAATGACGATGGCGAGCAACCCGGTGTTCAGCCGGATCGACAAGCAGATCAAGGAAGGCGGCTACGTCGGCTTTGATCGTCGCCCTGCCTCACCCCCGATGACCGGGGGGGCGGGCCCACAGGACAGCCTCAACCCTGCTCAGCTGCAGGACCTGTACAACCAGCCCTCGGCCGGCCCGGTGCAGATGGGTCGGGTGACCCTGGATGACGTGGTGATGAAGACCCTCGGGCTCTTCTCGGTCGTCCTGATCTTCGCTACGGCCTCGTGGTTCGCCGTGGCCGGCAACGTTGACCTGATCCTTCCGCTGGTCTTCGGCGGCATGCTTGGCGGCCTGGCCATCGGCTTGGTCATTGCCTTCAAGAAGACGATCAGCGTGCCGCTGATCGTGCTCTACTCGGCGCTCGAGGGCGTCCTCGTCGGGGCAATCAGCTCGATGTTCAACTCACGTCCGGCTTACCAGGGACTCGTGACGACTGCGGTCATCGCGACGCTCTCCACCTTCGTGGGCATGTTCCTGGGCTGGAAGTTCGGTCTGATCAAGGTGACCGACAAGTCCCGGCGCATCTTCGGTATGGCCATCATGGGATACCTGCTTTTCAGCCTCGTCAACGTAGTCGCTGCATTCGCAGGAGTCGGCGACAGCTGGGGGTTTGGCGGGAAGAACGGCATGCTTGGCATTGGAATCTCCGTGCTCGGCGTCGGCCTCGCGTCCTACTCGTTGGCGATCGACTTTGACTCGGTCGATCGTGCGGTCAAGGCTCAGCTGCCCGAAAAGTACTCCTGGCTGCTGGCCCACGGGCTGATCGTCACCCTGGTCTGGCTGTACCTCGAGATCCTGCGACTGCTTGCCCGCATGCGCAACTGAGCATGCCGCCGCCCACCCCGCCATCGCCGGTCTCCGAAGAGGTCGGCATCGAGCTGCAGCGCGTCGTCGAGCGGTGGAGTCAGCTGCCACTCGACCACGCCCTTTCGCACGCCGCGCCTGTCCTGGCGTTGGTCCAGTCGCTGGCGGACGGGGTCGCCGAAGCGAGCGGTTCGGCGTCGTCGCTCGTCCCAGACCTTGGCCCGTCGGCCTTGATGGACCAGCTGACGGTTATGGTCCACGATGCGAGCGTCGGCCGTCCGGTACCAACCCCGGAGACTTCCCCGCCTTACCCATCCCCGGCGGGAGAAGGGTCAGCGCCGGGGACATCGAGGGCCGCGGCACCGACGCTCGCGGCCGTTCTGGCCAGCCTGCGCCGGGAGCTGGCCTGACCGGCATCCAGCACCCCCTTTCATCCGAACACCTCTGCGGCACCGTTTTCGGCTCCTGGCGGGGTCGAGACGGTGCCGCAGAGGTGTTCGGTCGGGGAAGGCAGGACGTCAGCTGAGGCGCTCGTAGATGACGGCCATACCCTGCCCGCCGCCGATGCACATCGTCTCGAGGCCGAACTGGGCGTCGCGGGCGGCCAGGCCGTTGAGCAGCGTGGTGGTGATCCGGGCTCCTGTGGCACCGAAGGGGTGACCGAGGGCAATTGCGCCACCATGGACGTTGAGCTTGTCCGGGTCGATGCCCAGGTCGTCCATCGACGCCAGCACCTGCACGGCGAAGGCCTCGTTGATCTCGATCAGGTCCATGTCGCCGATGGACATCCCGGCTCGGGACAGAGCCTGGCGGGATGCCTCGACCGGGCCCATGCCCATGATCTCCGGCGAGAGAGCGGTCAGGCCGGTCGAGACAACGCGGGCCAACGGAGTCAGACCCAGCTCGGCGGCCCTGGAGTCGCTCATGATGACGACCGCGGCCGCACCGTCGTTGAGCGGGCAGCAGTTGCCAGCCGTGACCGTGCCGTACTGGCGATCAAAAACCGGCAAGAGCTTGGCGTAGGCCGCCATCTCAGAATTTTTTCGCACCGTATTGTCGGCGCTGACCGCCGTCGCTTTGTCAGGTCGGTCAGAGATGGGGAACACCGTCATTACTTCTTTGGAGAATTTTCCCTCGGCCCACGCTTTGGCTGCCAGGGTGTGCGAGCGGTGCGCGAGTTCGTCTTGCGAGCTGCGCGAGATAGAATTTTCCTTGGCCATCTTTTCTGCCGACTCGCCCATGGTCAGACCGGTGGAAGCTTCTTTGAGGGCCGGTGGCA
>ENA-OFCI01000783-OFCI01000783.1-metagenomes-genome-assembly--contig:-NODE-783-length-17032-cov-4.920716_pt1 | contig 17032 bp, 15 predicted proteins | sample MGYA00153391_OFCI01 | MGnify analysis MGYA00153391
CTCGACGTGAACGTGCCGCTGGAAGTCGTGCGGATCGTGCGCCCGGTGCTCGGCCAGCCGGGCCGCGAGCGTGATCCGCAGTTCGGTGTTCAGATGCTCGGCCTGCTGGCGGTCGAAGGCCTCGGCCTCGCTGAGCGGGTGATCGCCGCTGAGCAGCAGGTGCAGCACCTGATCTCGCAGGCGCGGCTGAACCTGAAGCGTTTTAAAGATGGTCTTCCATTCGCCCGGCCAGTCGGTACTGACCTGCCGTAGCAGTGTTTCCCAGCCCAGGTTCGCGCTGGCGAACAGTCCTGTCCTGGCCAGATCGGTGGCCTGCGCCCTGCGCCCGGTGGTCAGATACCGCTCAAACAGCCACTGGCCTTCGCTGTTCAGCGGCCCCGCTCTGCTCCCCCGGCGCAGCAACACCTGTTCGAGCAGGTCTTCGGCGGAATGCTCCTCGAACAGCCCGAACAGCTCGTCCAGGCGTCCATGCTTGCTCAGATGGTCCACCAGTCTGCCGGGCGCTCCGGGGTCCGGACTCTCGAGATAAAACTCGGCGATCTGTCGGGTGTCGCGGCCCTCGAGCAGCAGCCGGCGCAGAGCCGGCGGCACGTCCGGGGAGTCGAGGTAGGCGTCGGTGCGGGCGACGAGGGCCGGCGACACCTGCAGCACCGGGTACAGCCCGACGACGATGCTCTGCGCCATCTCGGCCGTCCGGGCGCGCCACACCTCGTCGATCACGTCGAAGTACGGCTCCACGTAGGCCTCGAGCAGCGACACCTGCTCAGCCTGGTTGAAGCCGGCGATCACCGCCGACTGCACGGAGTTGGGCACCGAGGTGTCCTGTACCGCCAGCCGCCAGGCCTGCGCCTTGGCCAGCGCCGTGGGCTGGGCCGCCCTGGCTGCGGCGGCGTTGCGCTCACCGGCCGCGGTGTGGTCCCGGGTCAGCTCGGTGTCGATCTCGGCCGGCCCGGCCATCCCCAGAACCACCAGGCGCAGCAGCAGGTGCCAGCGCAGATCCGCGTCGACCGACAGCCCGGGCACCGCCACCTGCCCGTCCAGGAGGCCGCGCAGCAGGCCGACCTGATCCGGCGTCGCGGCCAGGGTGCCGAGCGCCCGAGCCCAGGCGAGCTGCAGGTCGCTGCCCGGGGCAGCCGCCAGCACCGCGTCGTGGGCAGCCGCGGCGAGTCGGGCGCGACCGACCGGTACCCAACCGGGGTCGGCGAACATCGTGACGGCGCTCTGCGCCTGCCGCAGCAGCGACTGCACCACGCCGATGTCGCTCTCCTGCGGCAGGCCGGCCAGCACCAGGCTCACGTAGTCGCGGGCCGGCAGCTCGGCGTCCCGGGTCATGTCCCAGGCCGCGGACCAGCACAGTGCCCGCGGCAGGGAGTCGGTGATGTCGCCGATGCAGTCGATCAGGGTGGCCAGTGACCGCGGGTCCAGGCGCATCTTGGCGTACGTCAGGTCGTCGTCGTTGACCAGCACAAGATCGGGCTGTGCGCGGCCGACCAGAGCCGGCACCTCGGTCTTGGCGCCGACGACGTCGAGCTCCACACGGCCGGTGCGCACGAGCGCGCCGTCGACGACGTCGTACAGGCCGACCGCGACCCGGTGCGAGCGCAGCGTCGGCCACTGCGCCGGCGCCTCCTGCAGGACCGCGAAGTCGGTGAAGGCACCGTCGGCGCCGGTCTCGAAGGACGGTCGCAGCGTGTTGACGCCGGCCGTCTCGAGCCACTCCGACGACCAGCTCGACAGGTCCCGGCCGCTGGCGGTCTCGAGCTCTGAGAGCAGGTCGGCGAGCACCGTGTTGCCGTACGCATGCCTCGTGAAGTACGCCTGCACAGCACGCAGGAAAGCCTGCTGGCCGACCCACGCCGCCAGCTGCTTGAGCACCGACGCGCCCTTGGCGTAGGTGATGCCGTCGAAGTTGACGCGAACATCGTCCATGTCTCGGATGTCGGCCGCGATCGGGTGGGTGGACGACAGCTGGTCCTGGCGGTAGGCCCAGGTCTTCTCCGTGTTCGCGAATGTCGTCCAGGCACCCTTCCAGCGGGTGTCGCTGACCTGCGCGAGGACCGACATGTACGTCGCGAAGGACTCGTTCAGCCACAGGTCGTCCCACCAGCGCATCGTCACGAGATCGCCGAACCACATGTGCGCCATCTCGTGCAGCACCGTCTCGGCGCGTCGCTCGTACGCCGCGTCGGTCACCTTGGAGCGGAAGACGTAATCTTCGAGAAATGTCACGCAGCCGGCGTTCTCCATCGCCCCGGCGTTGAACTCCGGGACGAAGAGCTGGTCGTACTTGCCGAACGGGTAGCGGAAGTCAAAGACCCGGTGGAAGAAGTCGAAGCCCTGCTTGGTGACGGTGAACAGCTCCTCGGCGTCGAGGTGCTGCGCCAGGGAGGCCCGGCAGTACAGCCCCAGCGGGATGCCGTCGTGCTCGTCGTGGACATGCGCGTAGGGCCCCGCGACGAGCGCCGTGATGTAGGTCGACACCCGCGGCAGCGGGGCGAAGCGCCAGACGCCGGCCGCGCCGTCGGCCGGCTGCTCCTGGACGGCGCCACCGCTCACGCAGGTCCAGCCGGCCGGCGCGTAGACCTGCAGGGCGAACGTGGCTTTCAGGTCTGGCTGGTCGAAGCAGGCGTACATCCGGTGCGCGTCGTAGGTCTCGAACTGCGTGTACAGGTAGATCGCGCCGTCCACCGGATCGACGAAGCGGTGCAGCCCCTCGCCGGTCCGCATGTAGCGGCAGTCGGCGTCGACGACCAGCTCGTTGTCGGCGGCCAGCCCGGGCAGGAGCAGCCGGTCGTCGGCGAAACCGGCAGGGTCGAGCAGCCGGCCGTTCAGGGTCGCCGAGCGCAGCGTGTCGGCGGCCAGCTCGAGAAAGCTGCTCGCGCCCGGAGCGGTGCAGGCGAAGCGCACCGTCGTCGTGGACCGGAAGGTGGTGCCGGGGTCCTGCCCGGTGAGGTCGACCGTGACGTCGTACGACGTCACGGTCAGCAGCGCGGCGCGAGCGACGGCCTCGTCCCTGCTGAGGTTGTTGCTACGGGCAGTCTCGGTCTTCACCGCGTCATCCTGCCATCGAGACATGCGGAGGTTGCGGGTGCTCGTTGCATGGGCAAGAGTCCGGCCATGGCAGCGACGAAGCTCGACTTCTGGTTCGATCCCCTGTGCCCGTGGGCCTGGATCACCTCCCGCTGGGTGCTCGAGGTGCAGCAGGTGCGCGAGCTCGACGTCTCGTGGCACGTGATGAGCCTGGCCGTCCTCAATGAGGGGCGGGAGATGCCCGAGCAGTACGTCGAGATGATGACGAAGGCATGGGGGCCGGTGCGGGTCTGCATCGCCGCCCGCGCGCACACCGGCGACCTGCTCCCGCTCTACACCGCGCTCGGCAACCGCATCCACCACGACAAGGTCGAGCTCGATGACCCGGCGTTGCTTGCGGGCGCGCTTGCCGAGGCCGGCCTGCCTGTCTCGCTCGCCGCCGCAGCCACCGACAGCAGTTATGACGTGGAGCTGAAGGCCGAGCACCACGCCGGGATGGACCCGGTCGGGATGGACGTCGGCACCCCGGTGCTGCACGTCGATGGAGTGGCGTTCTTCGGGCCGGTGCTGTCCCGCATCCCGCGTGGCGAGGTAGCCGGTGAGGTGTGGGACGGTGCGCGGCTGCTGGCCGGCTTCCCGCACTTCTACGAGCTCAAGCGCACCAGGACCGAGGACCCCGCCTTCGACTGAGGGCGGCGGCTAGCGTCCTGGCCGTGGCCCGCCGTTCCCGCTCTGCCGCGACCGCCGAGGCGGTAGCTCCGGTGCTCGCTGTCGAGGGGCTGTGCAAGGACTACGACGGTCGGCGCGTGCTCGGCCCCTTGAGTTTCACGGTCCGGCCGGGTCAGGTGCTGGCCGTCCTGGGGCACAACGGCTCCGGCAAGTCGACGACCCTGGCCGCTGTTGCCGGGGTGCTCGACCCGAGCGAGGGCGTCCTGCGGGTCGGCGACCTGGTCGTCGAGCCCGGCACCGACCAGCCCGAGCACCGGCGGCGGGTGGCGTACGTGCCCGACGAGCCGCTGCTGTTCCCCGATCTGACCTTGCGGGCCCACGGCGCGTTCGTCGCGGGGGCCTGGGGCGTGCCCGACGGTCCGGAGCGCCTGCTGGGTCTGCTGGACCGGTTGGGCCTCGTCGGCGCCTACGACGAGGTGCCGGCGACCTTCAGCCGCGGTATGCGGCAGAAGGCCGGCCTCGCGTTGGCGTTTCTGCGACCTGCTGACCTGCTGCTGGTCGACGAGCCCTTCTCGGGGCTCGACGAGGCCGGTCGCGCCGCCTTCCTGGACCTGCTGCGCGAGGCCTGCGCCGGCGGCGCCGCAGCCGTTGTCGCCACGCACGCCCGGGCCCGCGTCGAGCACTTCGCCGACCGCGCCCTGCTGCTGGTTGACGGGCAGGTCGTGCAGGAGGGCGCGCCGCGCGAGGTCGTGCCGGTCCCCGACGACGACGCGTGACGGTCCTTCCCGGGCCGGTCGTCAGCGGTTGGGTGGTCGCCGGCCAGGTACGCCGGGCGCGTTCGCGAGCCCGCCGTCAGCGGCAGTCGCTCGGTGACGCGCTGTACGTCGTCTATGTCACTGTGCTCGTCGCCTTCTTCCCGCTGTACGCCCTGTTCTCCGGTCGCCCGCCCGGCCCCGGCCCGGCCCGGGACGCCGCGGCAGCGGCGGAGCCCGTGCTCCTGTTGGCAGCGGCGCTGGCCGTGGTCGCCGGCCGCAGCGCCGCGGCTGTCCGAGGCGGGCCGGTCGTGCTGCCCCCGGAGGACGCCCGGCTGCTCCTGACCTGGCCGCTGCCACGCCGCGCCCTGGTGCTGCCCGCCCTGTTCGCGGCGCTCAGCCGGGCGGCGGCCGCCGCGGTGCTCGTCAGCGCCGTCCTGCTGTATGTCGACGTCCGGGCCCTGGGCGCGCCGGCCCGCGTGGTGCTGCGCGACGACCTGCTGCTCCCCGGGCTGCTCGCGGTCGCCGTCGCGCTGCTGGCCTGGCTGGTCCAGTCGACCCCCGCGCTGGCCCCGCTCGCCCGCGCGGCCGGCGCGCTCGTCGCGGCCGCCGCGCTGATAGCGCTCTGCGTGCTCGGCCGCCGGCTCGCCCTCGACGGACCGCGGGCCGCCCTGCGGACCGTCGCTGACCAGGTCCCCGGCGCCCTGCCGCTGTCGGGGGCCGCGGGTGGCGCCGCGCCGCAGGCCGGGCTGCTGGCCGCCGCGTTCCTGGCTGTACTGCTCGTCCCGCTCGGGTTGCTCGCCGTCCGGGCGGCCTCGCGCACCACCCCCGAACGGCTGCTCGGACGCTCACGGCGGGCCGACGTGACCAGGACCGCACTGCGGCTGGGCTTCACGGCGTCGATCTACCTGACCCGTACCGAGCCGCTGCGCCGGTCCCGCCGTCGCCGCCTGGCGCTACCCGCCCGCGGGGTCCCCCGCGCGCTGACCGGCAAGGCCGTGCTGCAGGAGCAGGGCACCCCGGTCATCCCCCGGCTGCTGGCCTGCGCCGCGGCGATCGGCGCGGTCCTCGGGGCGGCCACGCACGTGCACACCGGGCGCGACGCCGGGCCCACGCTGATCTGGGCCCTGGCCGCCGGAGTGGCCCTGACCGTGGTCGCGACCCGGTTCGCCGATCCGGTACGACTCGACGTCGACCGCGCGCCGCTGGCGGCCTCGGTGCCGGTGCCGCATCGACTGCTCGCCCAGGCCGACCTGATGGTGTCGGCCGCCGTCGCGCTGGTCGGTGCGCTGATCGGGGTTGCCGCCGATCTGGCACTGGGCATCGCGCGGCCCGATCAGCTTTTCGGGCTGCTCGCGGCCGGTCTCGCGCTCGCCCTGCTGCTGGCCGCAGCCGGCGCCCTGGGTGCGCTGTCCGACGACCCGTCGCCGCTGCTGCCGCCGTGGGTCGCTGTCGGTTACCGCACAACCGGCTTCGCAGCAATCCTCGTGGCCTGCGTCGGCTCGGCTCTGGCGCTGCGGCTGCCGGGCGGTGTGGGCTCGGCGCCGGACCCGGACCGGCTACCCACCGCCGTGGCCGTGACCGGCCTGGTCGCGTTGGCAACTGCCGGCGTCGCCCGGCATCGTGCCGCGAGCGCCCTCACCCGGGGCCGCTGACCGCGTCCGATTACTGCATGCACCCGACGCCGAGCCTCAGACGACGATCCGCATCGGCAGCCCCGTCGCGTCGAGTCCACCACCCAGCACGTCGGCCTGGCCGCGCAACCAGCGCAGCCCCGTCCACGCGCACACCAGCGCGTCGAGGCAGTCGTCCGGGGTGGCCCGCAGCGGACGCGGGACAGGCAGCGCGATCCCCGGAAGCCAGTCCTGCAGCAGGGCCAGCCGCTCCCGGCGACCCTCCGGCCGTCGCTTGGGTGGCAGCGGCCGGCCCTGCGACAGCTCCCGGTAGCTGACCTCGGGGTGCACCTCGACGACCCGGGACCTGGCAGCCGGGTCGCGCAGGGCGTCGTCGACCTCGGCGATCTTGGTCATGATCCCGAAGGTCTGGATGCTGACGCCGGTCGAGCCCGCGGCGCGGGACAGCTCGCACGCCTGCTGGTGGGTGTGCGCGGCGAGGGCGGCTCGGGGCGGGGTGAAGAACACCGAGCTGCGCTGCGGCCCGAGCGCCTGCCTGGCCGCAACGTCCGCAGCGCGACGGCGCCCTCCGACGGGCAGCCCGATCGGGATGTCGACCGCCGTCACCGTGGCGCCGAGGGCGAGCATGTCGCGGAAGGATCCGCTGGCCCAGCAGCGCAGCCCGTCGCCGTCCACCAGGACGCCCACCCAGCCCCCGGGGCGGCCGTCGACCCCGAGCACGGTCAGCGGTGCGCGGGTCATGCGACAGACTTGCGCACATGCGCGTCCACCTCGGGTCCGATCACGCCGGCTACGACCTCAAGGTGGCGCTGGTACGTCGGCTGGCTGAGCTCGGCCACGAGGCCGTCGACCACGGCGCCGAGGCGCTCGACCCGACCGACGACTACCCGCCGTACGTCCTGCGGGCGGCGGCGGCGGTCGCGGCCGAGCCGGGCAGCCTGGGGGTCGTGATCGGCGGGTCGGGCAACGGAGAGGCCATCGCGGCCAACAAGGTGAAGGGCGTGCGGTGCGCGCTGGCCTGGAGCAGCCAGACAGCCAGTCTGAGCCGCGAGCACAACGACGCGAACGTCGTCAGCATCGGGGCCCGCATGCACGAACAGGGCGCCGCGGTCGCGCTCGTCGAGGTGTTCCTCGGTACGTCCTACTCCGGCCAGGACCGGCACAGCCGTCGGATCGCGATGCTCACGGCGTACGAGGCCACCGGGGTGCTGCCAGCCGTGCCGGCCGTGCCGGCCCTGCCGGAAGAGCCCACGAGGTCCGGGCGTGCCTGAAGGCCACACGATCCACCGGCTCGCCAAGGACCACACCCCGCTGCTGGTCGGGCGCCAGGTCGCCGTCGCCAGCCCGCAGGGCCGCTTCGCCACCGGCGCCGACCTGCTGACCGGCCGGGTCGTCGAGGGCATCGAGGCGTACGGCAAGCACCTGTTCTACCGCTTCGACGGGGACCTGCTGCTGCACATCCACCTGGGCCTGTACGGCAAGTTCGTCGGCGGGACCGGGCACCCGCCGGAGCCGCGCGGCGCCCTGCGGCTGCGGATGACCACCGACGAGCACTGGCTGGACCTACGCGGGCCGACGGCCTGCGAGGTGATGACGCCGCCCGACCGGGAGGTCGTGCTCGCGCGACTCGGCCCCGACCCGCTGCGCCGCGACGCCGACCCGGACCTGGCGTGGGCGCGGATCAGCCGCAGCAAGCGGGCTGTCGGTGAGCTGCTGATGGACCAGAAGGTGCTGTGCGGCATCGGCAACGTGTACCGCGCCGAGGTGCTGTTCCGGTCCGGGCTGTCGCCGTTCCGGCCCGGGGTGGAGCTGCACAGCGACCTGTGGGACAGCATGTACGACGACCTGCGCACGCTGCTGCGGGCGGGCGTACGCCAGCGGCGGATCATCACCACCGAGCGGGAGGACCGCGCGCGCCGGTCCGGTACGCCGACCCGCGCCGACGCCCACTACGTGTATCGCAGGCACGGTCTGCCCTGTCGGCGGTGCGGCACCGAGGTCCTGACCCAGCCCATGCAGCAGCGCAACCTGTTCTGGTGCCCGACCTGTCAGCCGCGCTGAGCCGGGCCCCGCATCGACGCTCTGACGGGCGCCTCCCGCTAGCCTGACGATCATCATGAGCCCGTCGGTCCTTGCGAACCTGCCGCGACCGATGCGCAAGGCTCTGTCCGCTTCACCGCGGGCGCTGGCCCGGGCAGTTCGAAACCCGCCCCGCCAGGAGCTGAGCCTGGGCGTGCTGGTAGCCGCATCGTTGTTCGGCCTGCTCTGCAGCCTGCGCTTCGGGGCCAACCTGGTCCCACCGAGCATGCAGGCGGTGCCGCTGCTGGCCGGCGCCCTGGTGCTCGGCCGGCGTGCCCTGCTGCGCCTGATCGGCGTCGTCCTGCTCGCCACGCTGGGCGTGTACTTCGGACGGGGTGTCGTCGAGGCTCCGCTCGGCGCCCTGGTCGTCGTCCTGGCCACCGCGTTGTTCGCGTGGGAGTCGGCGCGCTCCCGGGACGAGACCGGCCTCGGCGGGGTGCGTGGCGGCTCGGTGCTGGTGGAGCTGCGCCGTCGCCTTGAGCAGCAGGGTCGGCTGCCGGCGCTCCCGGGTGGCTGGAACGCCGAGTGCGTCGTGCGGCCGGCGGGCGACGGGCCGTTCTCGGGCGACTTCGTTGTCAGCTCGCTCAGCGGCGACGACTCGCGGTTCGAGCTCGCGCTGGTCGACGTGTCCGGCAAGGGCGTCGATGCGGGCACCCGGGCGTTGCTGCTGTCCGGCGCCCTGGGCGGTCTGCTGGGCCGCGCGTCGGAGCACTTCCTGCAGTCCGCGAACGCCTACCTGGTACGCCAGGACTGGGAGGAGGGCTTCGCTACCGCGGTGCATCTCGTGCTCGACCTGCGTACCGGCGACTACGCCGTTGACTCGGCCGGCCACCCGCCGGTCGCGCAGTTCGACGCCAGCACCGGCCGGTGGAGCCTCGCGGACGCCGACGGGGTGGTGCTCGGGCTGCTGCCGGATGTCTCCTACACCGCCTCCCGCGGTCGCCTCGACCGCGGCGACGCGTTGATCCTGTACACCGATGGGCTGGTGGAGATCCCGGGGCGTGACCTGTCGGTCGGCATCGACAAGCTGCTGGGGGAGGCCGAGCGCCTCGTGCCGGTCGGGTTCGAGGGTGGCGCCGACACCCTGGTCACCCGGGTGGCCGGCACCTCGCCCGACGACCGCGGGCTGGTGCTGATCTGGCGGAGCAGCTGAGTCAGGGGCCGAGGTATGGTTCTGGCACGCAGCCCGTCTGGCCACCGCACGGCCCGTACGGGAGCGGCACTGACGGTTCTGAGCGCCACGCCTGCTTTCGGCGCCCGGCCCGGTCGCAGCGTCTCCCATCGGCCCGCGTACTCAGGTACCTGGCGATGCGGGCGTTCAGACCTGACTGCACCGGCCAGGTGTGATCGGGCCCTCGCGGTCCCGGGCCGTATGGGTGACGGGCGGTCATGAGCGGCCTCCCCGCGCGGGGAGCGAGGAGATCGGAGGGGAGTGGCGTGGCCACACGAGCACGGCGCCCGTCCCGCGCCCCGGCGTCCCAGCAGCCGGCAACCCGAGGGCGCCCCGACGAGGCCATGTTGCCGGTGCTCGCCAAGGCTGTTCGCGACATCGAGGTAGCCGTCCAGCGCGGTCGCGTCCGACCGACGACGCGTACGACGTTCCAGGCCGTCGCGCTGCTGGTGCGCGAGGAACGCGACCGGATCCAGTCGGTCGGTACCGGTGAGTCGCGGCGCGCCGAGCAGCTGCGACGCCTCGACGGCATCGCGACGATCCTGGCGCGGGCGGCCGCGCGCGACGGTTCGCTGCTCGCCCTGCTGATCGAGGACGCGGAGCTGCTCCAGGGAACCCGGGCTGTGCTGCGTGAGCTGCGCCTTGCCGCGGGCCTCGAGCCGCCCGCTGCGGACATCGCCCCCGAACCCGCCGTAGCCGCCTCGCCGAGGGCCGAGCGGCAGGTGGTACCCCGGTCGGTCCTCTCGAGAAAGCTGGCCAACCCGTTCCTGGCGCCGGACTTCTCCGCCCCTCCGCCGCCGGTTGCTCGGCCACGGCTGCTGGCAAACTGGGAGCTGCTCGGGCCCCTGCTCCGGTCGTTCGAGAACGCCGCCGGCGGAGCCGTGTCCTGCATGACTTTGCCCGCGCCGGCTGCGCTGCGGACCAGATACCCCCTCCCGCTCATGGCGCACCAGGCGCAGGTGGTCGCGGCTGCCGCCCAGGGACATCGGACCTTCCTGCTGGCCGACGAGCCGGGCCTGGGTAAGACCGCCGAGGCGCTGCTCGCCGCCCAGGTCACGAACGCCTACCCGCTGCTGGTCGTCGTACCGAACGTCGTCAAGACCAACTGGGCCCGCGAGGTCGACCTCTGGACGCCCAGCCGGCGGGTCACCGTGGTGCACGGCGACGGGGACACCATCGACGGCTTCTCTGATGTCGTGGTCGTCAACTACGAGGTGCTGGACCGGCACGTCGGCTGGCTCGGCAGCTTCGGGTTCCGCGGGATGGTCGTCGACGAGGCGCACTTCATCAAGAACAAGGGCTCCCAACGCTCCCAGCACGTGCTGGAGCTGTCCGAGCAGATCCGGTCCCGTACGGTCCGGCCCCTGCTGATGGCGCTGACCGGTACCCCGCTGATCAACGACATCGAGGACTTCCTGGCGATCTGGCAGTTCCTGGGGTGGATCGGGGAGAGCGAGCCCGGCGCCGAGCTGATGACGGCCCTAGAGCGTAACGGCCTGACCCCGGTGGACGCAGGTTTCCCCCAGGCCGCACGCGCGGCCGTCATCGACCTCGGCATCGTCCGGCGGCGCAAGGTGGACGTGGCCGCCGACATCCCTGCCCGGCGCATCGCCGACCTGCCGGTCGAGCTCGAGGGCCCCGTGGGTCGCTCGATCCGCGACGGCGAGCGCGTGCTGGCCCGCCGACTGGTCAAGCGCTACCGCAGCGCGCTCGAGGCGCGTACCCAAGGTGTGGTCGTCGACGGTATCGACCACGACCTCGTCCGCCGGGTCGCCGGCTGGGAGCGGCAGGACACCGAGGAGACCCACGGCGAGAACGTCTTCAGCATGCTGCGGCGGATCGGCCAGGCCAAAGCCGTACCGGCAGCCGACTACACCGCCCAGCTGGCCCGCAACGTGGGCAAGGTGGTCTTCTTCGCCAAGCACGTGGACGTGATGGACACCGCCGAGCAGACCTTCACACAGCGTGGACTCGGCTACTGCTCGATCCGGGGCGAGCAGACCACCCGCGTCCGGCAGCGCAACATCGACGCGTTCGTCAACGACCCGGAGATCGCGGTCGCGGTGTGCTCGCTGACGGCCGCGGGAGTGGGGCTGAACCTGCAGGTCGCGTCCAACGTCGTGCTCGCCGAGCTGTCTTGGACCCACGCGGAGCAGACGCAAGCCATCGACAGGGTCCACCGGATCGGTCAGGACCAGCCGGTGGTCGCCTGGCGGATCATCGCCGCGCAGACCATCGACGCGCGCATCGCCGACCTGATCGATGACAAGGCGGGCCTGGCGGCCCGGGCGCTGGACGGCTCGGATGAGGACCTCCCGTCCGCTGTCGACCTGCAGCTCGAGTCCCTCGTCGGGCTGCTCACCGACGCGTTGAGCGATCCCGCCGCGCAGCGGTCCTGACGGGTCGCCACCCTCGGCATCCGCAGAGCTCCGCCGCCCCTTCGGGAGCGCGCCTTTGCGGCCCGCGGGACGTGAACTCTCGCCGGGGAAGTGAACGCGGGTTCACTGGGCGGGGGCGAGCCGGGCGACGGGGCGGCGGCCGGCGGGCAGCGCGCCGGGCTGGTCGCGCAGGACGTGCAGGGCCGCGACGTACTCGCGGCGGGCGACCACCACCTGCCCGAGGCTCGCGAGGTGCTCGGTCTGCTGCTGGGTGTCCAGCAGCCTGACGTCGCCTTCGACAAGGCGGTCCACGAGGTCGACGAGGGCGACCTTCGAGGCGTCGGTCATGCGATGGAACATCGACTCCCCGCTGAACACCCGCCCGGTGAGGACGCCGTACAGACCCCCGACCAGCAGGTCGCCGTCCCACACCTCCAGGCTGTGCGCCACCCCCTGGACGTGCAGGTCGGCATACGCCTGACGTACGCGGCTGGTGATCCAGGTGTCCCCGCGGTCGGCGCACCCCGCCACGACGTCGGCGAAGGCGGTGTCGACGGTGGTGTCCCAGCCGCACCGGCGTAGCCGCTGGCGCAGTGACCGCGGCACCCGCAGCAGGTGCGGCAGCACGACCGCCCGCGGTTCGGGGGAGCACCAGGGCACCAGCCCGTCGAGGCCGGGTAGGACAGGGACCCGGCCGCTGCGAGCCAGCCGCCGGGCCGAGCGGTCCAGCGCGGCCGCGTGCGGCCCGGACGGCGGCCAGGGGAAGCAGCCGGCGCGGTAGGCCGCGACCAGCGTCTCCGGGTCCAGGGTGCCGCCGAGCGCGACCAGGTCACGCGGTGCCTCGATGACGTCGAGGCCCTCGAAGAAGGCTGCGGGCCGCACCGGCTCAGGGGGCAACGGTCAGTGCCTGCGGCACCGAGCAGGCACTGACGCCCACCATCCCCATCCGGTCGGTGACCGGGCGACCGTCCTGCATGGGCGGCGAAAACGGCCCGGTCGCGCCGGCAGCGGTGTACGCCAGCCGCGCGTCCGCGAGCGCGGTCCAGTCCGACAGCCACTGCTCGGACGGCACGTCCCTGCGCAGCGCCGGCTCACCGACCGCCCGGACGGAGGTGACCAGGTCGCGGACGGCACGGTCCTGCACGGCGAGCCGGGCGAGGCGGTCGGCCTGCGGCGACCCCGGGGCCAGCGGCGGGAGCGCGTCGAGGCTGACCCGCAACCGGGCGCAGGCCGAGGCCGCGGCGCCGGGCACCGGCCCGACATCCAGCGTGTCCGGGCGGTCCCTCGTCGTGTCCAGCGCGAACGCCGTCACGTAGACGCCGACGGTGGCCACGGCGACAACGCCGAGCAGCAGCGCCGTACGGGTCGAGGGCATGTCCCATTCTCGCGCAGCCCACGGGCCGCCGCCCCGCCGGTGTGACGGACCCCTTCGGAACAAGGGGCTCGTCGGGACCCCAGGAGGCATCCTGGAGGCATGGACAGGGACGTCTTCGCGGTCCGCCGACGCTTGCCCGGTGATGTCTGCGACAAGTGTGGCGCGGTCGTCGACCGCGTCTGGCTGGTTCCCGGCGACGTCCTGGACAGCTGCTCGCCATGCTTCCAGAGCGCCACCGGGCAGCTCCCCGTACACGAGCAGGGGCACAGCTCGGTGCCGACGCCGGTGCTCCGCGCAGCCCGGCCCGCCTCGTTCTACCTGCGGGTCGACGGCCGCCGGCCGGTCTGACCCGACCCCCCTCACCGGCCGGTCGGACAGGTGGGAAAGCCGTCCGCACGGGCGGCCCGGACACGCCGCATCGACCCAGACTGGTCAGCGTCGCGCCCTGTCCGTACGTTGCCGTTGTGGCCCACGCCACAGACGGAGGTCGACCGTGCTGACGCAGCCCCCGCTGCCCGACTCCCTGTCCCGGGTCGCTCCGCCGCCACCGGGCTCGGGCGACATGCTCGCCCACCCGAGGGCGCCGGGCCGCGTCCCGGCCCAGACCGCAGGCGGGCCGTCGCAGGTTGTCGCCCGCGCGGCAGACGCCACCATGCGGGCAGCGCTGTGACGCCCGCTCGGGACGCGGCGCTCCGGCCGGCAGCCTTCGACGACCTGCTCGGGGTCCGGTCGTCCAAGGGCCGCTACTACAGCGAGTACCGGCAAAGCACGCAGGACCTCCAGCGCGCCCTCCTTGCGGTCAACGCGGTCTCCTGGGTGCTCGCCGATGCCGCCGGCGACGCCCGCTACCTGGTCGACAGCACGCTGCCGGTGATCGCCCGGCTGCTCGGTGCCCGCGCCGTCGTGCTGGTGTCCGCCCATCCGGCGCTCGGCGGCGCCCGGGTCTGCGTCCCGTCGCTGCACCCGCGCGAGGCGGAGCCGCCCGACGACGACCTCGCCGACGACGTCGTACGCCAAGCGGAGCGGCTGATCGCCGACTGCCCGCCCACCGGCGTCCTGCGGCTGGTCGTTGAGCTCGGCGCGGTGCTGCTGGTGGCTCCCCTGCCGCGCAGCGGACAGGCTGACGGCTACGTCGTCGCCGCGGTGCCGCAGTCGAAACGCCCGGACGGCACCGACCTTGCCATCCTGGGCACGCTGACCAACCAGCTCGCCGGGGCGATCGAGAGCAGTCGGCGGCTGGCCGCGTCCGAGGCGTCGCGGCTCGCGGCGGACGACGCCCTGCTCGCCGCGGCCGAGCAGGCCAGGGCGCTGGCCCGCCGCAACCAGCTGCTCAAGCAGGCCAGGCACGAACTGGTCGGGGCGCGCGAGGGCCAGGTCCTGGCCGAGGAGCGGCAGCGGATCGCCCGCGACCTGCACGACAGCGTGGCTCAGCACGTGCTGTCGATGGGGATGCAGGTCGAGTGGTGCCGCGCCGAGAGCCGGCAGCGCGAGGTCGCCGAGCGACTGACCGAGATCAAGCAGCTGGCCCGTTCGACCGTCGACAGCATCCGCGCGGCGATCTTCGAGCTGAGCAGCGGCGACGACCTGCAGACCCACGGCCTGCTCGCTGCCTTGCAACGACTCGCCGACCAGCACCGGATCCACGGCCTGACCATCGACGTGCGTAGCAGCGGCCGGCCCTGCTGGCCGCTGCCCTCGCAGGTGGACCGCGCGCTGTACATGGTGGTGAAGGAGGCGCTGTTCAACACGGTCGTCCACGCCGACGCCGACCGCGCGTGCGTCGAGCTCACCTACGGCCCGGGCGAGGTGCAGGTTCAGGTCAGCGACAACGGCCAGGGCCGGGCCGACGTGCTGCTGCACTGCCTGGAACAGGCCCGCCTGGCGAGCACCGACGGCTACCACCGCGGTCTGGGCAACATCCAGGAGCGCATCCGCCAGGTCCACGGCCGGCTGATGATCTGCGACGAGCCCGCCGGCGGCGTCTGCCTGCAGGTCTGTGTACCCCTGCACGAGCAGTCCCGGTGACCGGCGCCGCGGCTGCTCCCGCCGAGACCTCGTCCACGCGGTTGGTGATCGTGGACGACCACGCGATCATCCGGCAGGGCCTGCGCACGATGCTGGAGCGCGAGGACGAGCTGCTTGTCGTGGCCGAGGCCGGCACCGCGCACGAGGCCCGTGACGCCGTCCGCGAGCACCGACCTGACGTCGTGCTGCTCGACCTCAAGCTCGGCGAGGACGACGACGCCGGCCTGACGGTGTGCCGACAGCTGACCGCCGAGGACCCGACCGTCCGGGTTCTGGTGCTCACCACGTTCCTGAACGAGCGGCTGGTCGTCGAAGCCATCCGCAGCGGGGCCAAGGGCTACGTCCTGAAAGACGTCGACGCCGACGTCCTGGTCCGCAGCATCCGGGCGGTACGCGCCGGCGAGAGCGCCTTCGACAGCCACGCCGCGGCCGTGGTGGTCCGCACGATGTCCGGCGAGGGCGCCCGCGAGCCGGCTGTGACCTTCACCGCGCGTGAGTCCGAGGTCGTCCGGCTGCTCGCGCACGGGCTCTCGAACAAGCAGATCGGCCAGTCCCTGTTCATCAGCGAGACGACGGTGAAGTTCCACGTTCACAACGTCATGGAGAAGCTCGGCGTGAAGCGCCGCGCCGAGGTCGTCTACCGCTCCGGCCAGCTCGGCCTGCTGCAGATGTAGGGCTAGCGGTCGCTGGTCGTCGGGGGGCTCGTCCCCGGCCGGTCCAGGATCAGCCAGGCGCCGTCGGCGTCGGCGAGCGAGGCGTGCCAGCCGGTCTGCCGGGCCAGCCGGGCCAGCTGGGCCAGGTCGAAGACCTGGACATGGCCGTACAGCGGGTCCGGCCGGTCTTCGACGGGCACCGCGACCACGACACGCCGGTCGGCGACGCGCAGCGCCTCCTGCAACAGGCGGTCCGAGGCCTCCGGAGGCATGTGCTCCAGCACGTGCAGCAGCAGCACGGTGGCGACCGCCCGGTCGGCGAGCGGCAGGGCGCCCCCGTCGGCGCAGACCGCGGTGACGTCGCGGCCGAGCCGGCGGGCCTGCCGCCCGGCCAGCGCAGCGCAGGCCGGCGCGAGGTCGACCGCGAGCAGCCGCGGGTGGCCGGTGCGGGTCGCCCAGGCCAGCGGCAGGAAGCCGAAGCAGCTGCCGACATCCAGCACGCTGGGGCCCCGCGCGAGCGCGGCGGCGCGGACCCAGATCCGGGTGAAGCACGCGACCGTGCCGCCACCATCACAGGGTGCGTCCCAGCCGGTGAGCACCCGCTGCAGGGTGCGGTCGTAGAAGCTGTCCCAGGCCGTGGCCGGATCGGGGTGACCCGCCTCGACGAGCGCGGTGAACGTGCGCTCGAACTCGGCCAGGTCGCCCGGCGGCGGACCGTGCAGTCCTGCGGCCAGCGCGTCGCCGAGGTCGGCGTCGTACGCCGGCGTCACGCGAGCACGTCGGCGAGCGCCCGTACGGTGCTGTCCAGGCCCTGCACGTCACGCACGACCTCGACCCGGTCGCACAGCCGGCTGTACAGCCGCATGTCGCACGAGCCCAGGTCCCAGGAGTAGCGCGGCTCCGGGGACAGCCACACCAGCCGGCGGCTCTGCCGACGCATCTGCCGCAGCGCCTCAAGGCCCGGGTCACGGCCGCCGCTGCGCCCGTCGCCGAGCACCAGCAGCGTGGTGCGCCGGGTCAGCGCCGACAGGTGCTCCTCGGCGAACTGCTCGAAAACCGCGCCGTAGTCCGAGGAGGCGTCGACGTCGAGCAGCTCGGCGCCGAACACCAGACCGAGCGCGTCCTCCAGCCCGTGCGTCTCGAACGGCACGGTGACGTCGGTGACCGCGTCCACGAAGGCGTACGTGCGCACCCGCGGGAACAGCCGCTGCAGGCCGTGCACCAGGTGGAAGGTGAAGCGGGCGCTGTTGCGTACCGACATGCTCG
>ENA-OFCI01000784-OFCI01000784.1-metagenomes-genome-assembly--contig:-NODE-784-length-17014-cov-4.254319_pt1 | contig 17014 bp, 20 predicted proteins | sample MGYA00153391_OFCI01 | MGnify analysis MGYA00153391
CACCTGCCGCCACATCCCACGGGCTTAAGCCCATTTCCCAGAAGCCGTCGAACCGGCCACAGGCGACGTAGGCCAAGTCCAGCGCGGCGGCACCGGGGCGGCGTACTCCGGAAGATTTTTGCGTGACTTCTTTAAACATGCCCAAATATTTATCGAATTTCTCAAACTCTTTATAGGGAAAGCCGGTGCCGATCAGGCCGTCTTTTAAGTGAATCACTTTTGAAACCCGAATCCGGCGTTCATTTAAAAAAGCGCCGCCGCCGCGCGAGGCGGTAAAAAGATCGTTGCGGGTAGGATCAAAAATCACCGCATGTGAGACCACGCCTTTAACCGCGAGCGCAATCGATACGCAATATTGTGGGAAGCCATGCAAGAAATTGGTGGTGCCGTCGAGTGGATCAATAATCCATTGATATTCGGATTCACCCGAGCCAGTGGCATTTGCTGCCCCCCCAGAGCCCCCGGAGCCCGCAGAGACGCCAGATTCTTCGGCGAGAATGCTATGCTGGGGATAGCTTTCACGGATCGTGGCGATGATGGTGTTTTCCGCCGCGCGATCCACATCAGAGACAAAATCGTTATGGCCCTTACGCTCGATGGTGAGCTTGTCGAGGTCGTCGGTGGCGCGGTTAATAATAGCGCCGGCGCGGCGAGCCGCCTTGACGGCGACATTGAGCATTGGATGCATGGCAGATTTTCACAAAGAACGATAAGAATCGGTATTTTACTATGACCACCACAGCCCCGTCTGCTTCAATATTAAATCGCGTCCGCATCGTGATGATGGAAACCTCGCATCCCGGCAACATCGGTAGCGCTGCCCGAGCGATGATGACGATGGGGCTGTCAGATTTGGTGTTGGTTAACCCGAAAGAAAAAAATCCCACCGAGCACCCTAACGCGATTGCGCTAGCCTCAGGCGCGACCGAGGTGCTGGCAAATGCACGGGTCGTGGGCACGCTGGCCGAGGCGATTGCGGATACCCGGTTTGCAGTGGGGTTCACCGCGCGGCGACGTGAGCTATCGCACCCCATTGTGTCGCTGCGTGAGGCGGTAAGTATCGCGTTGACTGAAGCGGTGGCTGAGCCTGATAGCCGTATCGCGCTGGTATTCGGTAATGAGGCTATGTGTTTATCCAACGAAGATGTCGCGCAATGCCAGCTCGCGGCTACCATTCCCGCTAACCCTGCATACTCATCACTGAATGTGTCGCAATCCATCCAGGTCGCAGCCTATGAAGTGATGATGCAGGCGGGTGCTGGAGCCGAGATGTTTAAGGTGGCAGATCACCCGGCACGTCCTCAGGCCAGCGTGGGTGACATCGAACATTTTTTACGGCATCTAGAAGCCGCGGCAATTGGTTCCGGTTTCCTCGACCCCACATCGCCCAAACGATTTATGACGCGCATGCAGCGATTGTTTACTCGAGCGCGCATGGAGCCCGAAGAGGTGGCGATCCTGCGTGGCCTGCTGGCTTCGTTTCAGGCAACAACGGCTACAAAATTATCCTCAAAAATAAATTAAGATTAGAAAATGTTTGATCGACTCAAAGAAGATATTGAAAGCGTTTACGCCCGTGATCCCGCGGCCCGCAATGCCTGGGAAGTGCTCACGTGCTATCCCGGCATGCACGCGATCTGGCTGCACCGGCGGGTTTCAAACCCGCTGTGGCGCTGGGGTTTCAAGTGGCTGGCGCGGTTTATTTCCAATATCGGCCGGGCGCTCACCGGCGTGGAACTGCATCCCGGCGCTAAGCTGGGACGCCGGGTTTTCTTTGATCATGCGATCGGTATCGTGATCGGTGAAACCGCAGAAATTGGCGACGATTGCACGCTGTATCACGGCGTTACCTTAGGCGGCGTGTCATGGGATAAAGGCAAGCGTCATCCCACCCTGGGTGCGGGCGTCACGGTTGGCGCAGGGGCCAAAATACTGGGCCCGTTTACGGTCGGTGCAGGGGCTAAAATTGGTTCAAATTCAGTGGTTGTTCGTGCCGTGCCGCCCGGCGCAACCGTGGTGGGCATTCCCGCACGAATAGTCGAAGGCGTAGAGGAAGGTGTCGCAGGGCAGGCATTCTCGGCTTACGCCATCACCACCAATGAAAATGATCCTTTGAGCGCCATTTTGAAAGCCCTGGCCGGGCGCTCCGATCATAGCGATGCAGCGATTGCAGCGTTGATAAAGCGGATTGAGGAGCTGGAGAAAAAATAGTAAATCCTAGACTGGGCAGGCGTCTCAGAGAATTTATGGCCCAAGACGCCCGTGTATGCTGGTGTTTGGTGCCAGTCTAACCGGATAAATCCGTAGGTCATGTTGCGCAGCTACATGACGATTCCCTCAAATTTATGTAACGATGTCACGTATCTTTGCAACATGACCTACCACTGACTCAGGCCCTTGAAAGCAGCGCTTAATATCCAATATATATTCAATATGTATTCAATATAGTTGACTAATCTAGTCGGGTTTAATATACTTGACTACATTAGTCGGATATTAATTTTCCCTGAGTTGTAATTCACTGCGGAGCTCTCAATATGAGACTCACCACCAAAGGTCGTTTTGCCGTCACTGCCATGCTTGATTTGGCGCTTCATGCCAATGATGGCCCGGTCACGCTTTCGAATATTAGCGAGCGGCAAAAAATTTCGCTGTCGTATTTAGAACAATTGTTTGGCAAATTGCGTCGCGGTCAATTGGTGGAAAGTGTTCGCGGCCCGGGCGGCGGCTACAACCTGGCCAAGCCGATTGATCAATTAAATGTCGCCGATATTATTGTGGCCGTTGAAGAGCCCATCGATTCGCGCCAGTGTGAAGGTAAAGATAATTGCCTCGGCGAGAAGCGCTGCATGACGCATGATTTGTGGGAAAGCTTGAACGACACTGTGCTGAACTATCTTTCCGGTGTGACCTTGGCTGACTTGGTGCATAAACAAACTACGCAAAATACCCAAACGGTCACCGGCCCCAAAAGTCTAAAAAGTTTGAACAGTTTAAATAGCAAAAAGAGTTTGTTGAAAGTGCGCCCCATTAACGCCGCGCACGGTCGTGTCGGCGTGGAAACTCCGCTTTCTGTTTAGTTAACGAGAACCTAAAATATGAAACAACCCATCTATCTGGATTATTCGGCCACCACCCCGGTTGATCCCCGTGTGGCCGCGAAAATGATTCCGTATTTAACCGAGATGTATGGCAATCCCGCATCGCGCAGCCACAGCTACGGCTGGACCGCCGAAGACGCGGTTGAAGCAGCGCGCGAAGAAGTCGCCAAGCTGGTGAATTGCGATTCAAAAGAAATCGTGTGGACTTCCGGCGCGACCGAATCTATTAATCTCGCGATCAAAGGCGCGGCCCACTTTTATAAGACCAAGGGCAAGCACATCATCACCTTAAAGACTGAGCACAAGGCCACGCTGGATACTTTTCGTGAGCTGGAGCGCCAGGGTTTTGAGGCAACCTATCTCGATGTAAAAGAGAATGGCCTCGTCGATATGGAGGGGTTCAAAACGGCTTTGCGGCCGGACACCATCGTCGTCTCTATTTTGTATGTGAATAACGAGATCGGCGTAATTCAGCCTGTTGAAGAAATTGGCGAAATTTGCCGGGAACGTGGAATTATTTTTCATCTCGATGCGGCGCAAGCAACCGGTAAAGTCGTGATTGATTTGCAAACCCTTAAAGTCGATTTGATGAGCTTTTGTGCGCATAAAACATACGGGCCAAAGGGTATTGGCGCGCTGTTTGTGCGCCGTAAACCCCGGGTGAGATTAGAAGCGCAAATGCACGGTGGTGGCCATGAGCGCGGTTTTAGGTCAGGCACGCTGGCGACCCATCAAATTGTCGGCATGGGTGAAGCGTTCCGTTTGGCGCGGCTTGAAATGGCAGCTGAGAATGAACGTATTCGCATGCTGCGTGATCGTTTACTCAACGGCATCAAGGGCATGGAAGAAATTTACGTCAATGGCGATCTGGAGCATCGCGTGCCGCATAACCTTAACGTGAGCTTTAATTTTGTCGAGGGCGAATCGCTCATCATGGGTATCAAAGAGTTGGCGGTGTCGTCGGGTTCAGCCTGCACCTCGGCTTCCCTTGAGCCCTCGTATGTATTGCGTGCGCTGGGCCGTAATGATGAGCTGGCGCATTCGTCGATTCGTTTTACGATTGGCCGATTTACCACGGAATCTGATATCGATTTTGCGGTCAAACTATTGAAAGAGCGCATTCAAAAGCTACGCGATATGTCACCCCTGTGGGAAATGTTTAAAGACGGTGTTGATTTGAATTCGGTGCAATGGGCAGCACATTAAAACCTGGCTGCACATTAAAACCTGCCTGCACATTAAAACCTGGCCGCATATTAAATGGGCCGCACATTAAAATTTTTTTAGGAGCACACCATGGCATACAGCACAAAAGTTATTGACCACTATGAAAACCCGCGCAACGTGGGCTCGTTCGGTAAAGATGAAGACGGTATCGCCACCGGTATGGTGGGTGCCCCCGCTTGCGGCGACGTGATGAAACTGCAAATCAAGGTCGGGGCGGATGGCATTATTCAGGACGCAAAATTTAAAACCTATGGCTGCGGTTCGGCGATTGCATCCTCATCACTTGTCACTGAGTGGGTAAAAGGTAAAACGCTAGCGCAGGCAGGCGAAATTAAGAACACACAAATCGCCGAAGAGCTCGCCTTGCCGCCGGTAAAAATTCACTGTTCAATTTTGGCAGAAGATGCGATAAAGGCAGCGATTGCGGATTACCACGCGAAGCATGTTGTGGCTTCTGCTGATGTAGCTAAAGCAGCCTAATTAAGGAGCATCGTATGGCTATTACCCTCACGGATCGTGCCGCACAGCATGTTCAAAATTATCTGACCAAACGCGGTAAAGGCGTGGGCGTCCGCTTTGGGGTGCGCACCACCGGCTGCTCCGGCATGGCTTACAAGCTTGAGTTTGTAGATGCAGCCGTACCCGAGGATCAGGCCTTTGAAAGCCACGGCGTGAAGGTTTTTGTGGACCCGAAAAGTCTGGTTTATATCGATGGCACCGAGCTCGATTTTGTGCGTGAAGGTTTGAACGAAGGCTTTAAATTCAATAACCCGCAGGAGAAAGATAAATGCGGCTGCGGTGAGAGTTTTAATGTGTAAAGCCGTGTTTAACCCGTACGGCTAGCACAGAAAAATATTAAACTTAAATTGAATAGAGGGGGCGCATTCCGCCCCCTTGCTGTTTGTGGTTTGCCGTTTGCCGTTTGCTGTTTAGCTTGAGCCCAGTTTTATGACGATTGATTTTACCAAAAACCATTTTGATCTTTTTCATTTGCCCATTTCGTTCCGGATGGATGCGGCGGCGCTGGATGCTGCCTATCTGGATGTGCAACGCGAAGTTCATCCCGATAAATTTACCACCGCGAGTGATGCTGAAAAGCGTCTCGCTGCGCAGTGGGCAACGCGCGCGAACGAAGCCTATCAGACCCTGAAATCGCCGCTGAATCGCGGACGTTATTTTTTGAAAATTCATGGTGTTGATACCGAGGAAGAATCCAATACCGCGATGCCGCTTGAGTTCCTGATGGAGCAAATGGAATGGCGTGAAACGGTGGTGGAGGCGAGGGCAGCGAGAGATGAAGCAAGGCTTGAAGAGCTCGCGGTGGAAAAAAATGGCGATGAAAAAAAACTTTTTGTGCAGCTCAGTGACGAGCTAAATCAGCCATCAACATTCGCCGCAGCGCGCCTCACCGTGAGAAAATTGCGCTTTATTGAAAAGCTGGGTGAAGAAATTGATGATGCGTTTGAAGCTGTTGGTGCATAGTTTGAAAGCAGATTAAAAATGGCACTCATGCAAATCGCCGAGCCTGGCGAATCCACTGCGCCGCATCAGCATCGCCTTGCGGTCGGGATTGATTTAGGCACAACCAACTCACTGGTCGCCACGGTAAAAAGTGGCGCGGCTGAAGTGTTGCTCGACCTTGATGGCCAACCCCTGCTGCCATCAGTGGTGCGCTACCTTAAAGACGGCAGCGCGATAGTGGGCTATGAAGCTAAAGCACAGCAAGCCGTTGATCCACAAAACACGATTATCTCAGTGAAGCGTTTTATGGGGCGCGGCATCGCCGATGTCGCGAAATACGGCGCACTGCCTTACAAATTTGTAAACGCAAAATCAACCGATGCGCCCGGCATGGTCAAAATTGAAACCATCGCCGGCGTGAAATCACCTGTAGATGTGTCTGCCGATATTTTGCGTGTTCTGCGCATTCAGGCCGAAGCGGCACTTGCCGGCGAGCTGGTTGGTGCGGTGATTACGGTGCCGGCGTATTTTGATGATGCGCAGCGGCAGGCGACCAAAGATGCAGCCAATATTGCGGGCATCAATGTTTTGCGTTTGCTCAACGAGCCAACGGCGGCAGCGATTGCGTATGGGTTGGATAACGAAAGTAAAGGCACCTTCGCTGTGTTTGATTTGGGTGGAGGTACGTTTGATATTTCGATCCTGAAATTAACCAAAGGCGTATTCGAAGTGCTCGCCACCAATGGTGATTCTTCACTCGGCGGGGATGATTTTGATCAGGCGATTGGCGCACATTGGCGCAGGCAGTTGGGGATTGCGTCCGCCGATCACGGCGATACCCGCCGCGTGCTGATGGCAGCGCGGGACGTCAAAGAAATATTGACGATACAAGCCGCAGCAGAATCAACCCTGAAGCTTTCGTATGGCCAGGAATTCAAGCTGCGTTTATCGCAGGATGAGTTTTGGACCATGACTGCGGCTTTGGTGCAACGTAGTTTGCAGCCAGTCAAAAAAGCATTGCGTGACGCCAAACTTGCGGTGGCAGATATTGATGGCATTGTGATGGTGGGCGGTGCCACGCGGATGCTGCATGTGCAGCGCGCGGTGAGTGAATTTTTTGGCAAGGCTACGCTTAATAATCTTGACCCCGATAAAGTAGTCGCACTCGGTGCCGCTATTCAGGCCAATGCGTTGGCGGGTAATCGTACCGGTGAAGATTTATTGCTGCTGGATGTGATCCCGCTATCGCTGGGTTTGGAAACCATGGGTGGCCTCGCTGAAAAAGTGATCCCGCGCAACTCCACCATTCCGATTGCGCGCGCGCAGGAATTTACCACCTACAAAGACGGCCAGACTGCGATGGTGATTCATGTGGTGCAAGGCGAGCGTGAGTTGGTGAAAGACTGTCGCTCACTGGCCCGGTTTGAGCTGCGTGGCATCCCGCCGATGGTGGCCGGTGCGGCGCGCATCCAGGTGAAGTTCCAAGTGGATGCGGATGGTCTGCTGTCCGTAGCGGCGCGCGAAACCGTGAGCGGCGTATCCACCCAAATTGAGGTGAAGCCGTCTTATGGCTTAAGCGATAATGAAATCGCTGACATGCTGAAAGCGAGTTTTAATTACGCCAAAGACGATGCAGATGCTCGCGTATTGTCAGAGGAGCAAGTGGCTGCAACGCGTCTCGTTGATGCGATTGAGGCGGCGCTGAAAAAAGATGGTGACGTACTGTTGAATGCGCTTGAACGCGAAGAAATTTTGTTGGCAATTTCGCAGCTCAAGCCGATGATTGATAATGCTGATGCGCGTGCCATTAAAGCCCAGGCGTCTGAGCTATCGCGCACCACCGAAAATTTTGCAGCGCGCCGCATGGATCGCAGCGTAGCCGATGCGCTTAAAGGTAGAAAACTCGAAGAACTAAAAGCCCTGTAGTTTGGTGGGTTGGTGGGCAGGTGGGTTGATAAATTCATTGGCTTTGTAAGTTTAAATAAGCTCTATAAGAAACGCATGATGACTAAAATTATAGTTTTGCCGCATGAAAGTTTATGCCCGAATGGCCTCGAATTCGATGCGCCGGTCGGCGAGACGATTTGTGACGCGCTGTTGCGAAACCATATTGAAATTGAGCACGCTTGCGAGAAATCGTGCGCCTGCACCACCTGCCACGTGATCGTGCGCGAGGGGATTCAATCACTCGATGATGCTGAAGAAAAAGAAGAAGACATGCTCGACATGGCGTGGGGCTTGACCCCGTTATCGCGACTCTCGTGCCAGGCGAAAGTGCGTAGCGAGCCACTGGTGATCGAGATTCCTAAATACACCATCAATCATGCACGCGAGACGCATTGATGGCCGCGATCAAATGGACTGACACGCTGGAAATTGCCATCCAATTAAATGATGCGTATCCAGACATTGACCCCAAGCAGATCCGCTTTACCGATTTACACCGTTGGGTGACAGAGCTGCCCGAATTTGAGGATGATGCCCAGCGCTCGAACGAGAAAATTCTTGAGGCCATTCAGATGGCGTGGATTGACGAACAGGATTAGTCGTCACATTCGGTAGCAATACAGGTAGCAAATAACAAACAACAAACAAAAAAATGGGGTGGTCTTTCGACCACCCCTCAAGGCGCACTCTCGAATACTTGGGGAGGAGAACCTTTGATGATCTGAGGAAATCCATCTCATCAAAGTGCCCAGGGAGGACGGGCATTCCGCAAGCATTCAAGGATATATATGCAACTGTTGTGCCAACAATACTAAGTCGCTCATAACTAGGGTTTATTCTTGGCAGTAGCTATAGTTATGACAAATTATGTCAGCAAATTATGTCGTCAATTGGCGACTATTTTGTTTAAAATTGCTAAGTGATTGATTCTAATACGCTTACCCTGTCTCTGTTTGACGACAGACTGCGCCGTGAAAGTGACATCAATTTCTCGTTAGAAAAGACGCGTAACGCGGATACTTTTATTGATCGCCAAGTTACTCCGAGGCGGGTTTAAAGTGCGCCGCTTCCAACCCGTGACGCTGCAGCAATTTATAAAATTCTGTGCGATTGCGCTTGGCAATTTTTGCGGCTTGGGTGACGCTGCCCTGGGTGAGCTTTAGCAGGCGCGACAGATAATCGTATTCAAAACGACGGCGCGATTCCTCAAACGAATCGACCATTTGCATACCCATCTGCATCGCCTGCTCGACAACTTTGGGCGGCACAATATCGCTGTTGGAAAGTGCGACGGCCTGTTCGGCGACGTTATAAAGCTGGCGTACATTGCCGGGCCAAGGTGCTGCAACCATGATTTCAAGCGCATCCGGCGAGAACGCGTTGAGGTTTTTTTCATAGCGGGCAGCCAGCTTTTTTAGGAAGTGATTCAGCAGTAACGGAATGTCTTCGCGGCGCTCGCGCAATGTCGGCATTTTTAACGTGACGACATTCAGACGATAGTACAAATCCTCACGAAAATTACCATCCGCCTTGGCCTGCACCAAATCATGGTGGCTCGCCGAGATGATGCGCACATCAACGGGCACTGTCTTGGTTGAGCCGACAGCACGAACCTCGCGCGCTTCCAATACGCGGAGCAGCTTTACCTGTAGTGGCAGCGGCATATCGCCAATTTCATCCAGAAATAATGTGCCCGTATCGGCTTCCATAAACAGGCCGCCATGATCATTCGTGGCGCCCGTAAACGCGCCTTTTTTATGACCGAATAATTCGGATTCTAGTAACGCCTCCGGAATGGCGCCACAGTTAATCGCCACGAACGGCTTATCAGCGCGACGGCTGGCGCGATGCAGCGCGCGTGACAGAAGTTCCTTGCCGGTGCCACTTTCGCCCTGAATCAGTACGCTGGCGTCGCCTTGAGCCACGCGCTCGGCACGCCGCAGCAAATCTTCCATGGCCGGGCTCTGGGTGATGATCTCTGCCCGCCATGAATCTTCCTCGCGGCCCGCGTTGCGCGACGCCGATGCCGTACCGTGCAAGGACAAAGCACGCTCGATTTGTGCGATCAATTCATTGCCGTCATAAGGCTTGGTAATGTAGCCAAACACACCTTGGCGGGTGGCCGCAACGGCATCGGGAATAGTACCGTGCGCGGTCAGGATAATGACAGGCAAGCCGGTGTGTCGGCGCTCAATTTCATGGAACAGCGCCATGCCATCCAGGCCGGCCATACGCAGATCAGTGACCACTAAATCAGGCCGTTCAGCGGCAACCATCGACAGTGCCTGATTACCGTTCGCCGCCATCGAGACCGTGTAGCCACTGGCCTTCAAGCGGATCGACAATAATTTCAATAAATCAGGATCATCATCCACCAGCAGCAAATTACCTTTATGAATGCGCATGGTGCGTGATGGCGGGGCGGTGTTGGCGTGATGGGTGTGGTCTAGCAATGCGTGCAGGCTCATTTAGGGGCTCCATCAGTTCGAGGCGGCGGAGTGGAGCTATTACGAGCGTCGCTTTTGACACTCACGCTGCGCTCGATAGATTTCAGGGCATCCAATTTTTTCTCCAGCTCATCTACTTTAGCTCGCAAGATTCGTGCCTCGGATAGTGAGCTAGCTTCATCGCGGCGAGTGATTTGGGTGCGGCTCAAAGATTCACGGAGCTGGTCGCGCAATTTTTTACGATCCTGTACCAAGCCTTGCATCAGCGTCGCCAGCGCTCGCAGGTCCGGGGCCGCCGCATTGCCGGAAGCCGCCAGCCCATAGGTCACAGGGTCGAGCAAAGTATTCAGCTCGGCGTCCTCGGCGCTGCTAGCCGCGCTAGATTGCGCCGCAGCAGACGGGATAGCAATCAAGATCGCTAATTTCATGCGGTTAACCTCTGTCTTGCTGCGTGAAAAATCAACGCGTACGCGGTCTTTTTCGGCCATGAGATCGCTGGTAGATAAGGCACGCGCCTCCAGCAAATAATTGAGTAGCTGTTCACTGATTAATTTAGGGGCTGGCTCAATGATGATGCGCGTTTCTGCCGGGAGTGGCAGTGCGGGCGCAGGCTGGATGGCGCAGCCAGCAGATAACATTACTGTCAGAACTAACGACAGAGCTACGGCAGAAAAAATTAGCGAGGTTGATTTGCGAATCATAAGATAGTGCGCCTTGGTTAGCTAATTTGCGGATTTGGGTTGGGATTGCTTGGGTAAAATAACCCGGAACCGAGCGCCAGCGGCTGCAATCGCAGACACTGTGCCGCGATGCATTTCTACATAGTCACGCACAATTGCTAACCCCAAGCCGGTGCCTTTGGCCCCGCTGCTGACGGCAGTTTTACTGCGATAGAACGGATCAAAAACTTTCTCGCGATCCTCAGCCGCAATGCCGGGGCCACTGTCCAGCACCTCAATCACCGCATTGTCTTTATGCTTGCCCAAGCGGATGACGACCGTGCCGCCGCTGGGCGAATATTTGATCGCGTTTGACAACAGGTTATCAATCACCACGCGCAGCTTGGCATGATCACCTTGCACCGTGGTTTTATCGCACTCGCGTTTAACGATAATGGCCTTTGCCAGAATCGCCATTTTTTGGGTGGTGACCACTTCATCAATTAAATCTTTCAGCTGCAGCGGCTGCAATTCCAGCGCTGTTTTTTGATTCAGACGATCGGCCGATTGTGATTGTGAATACGTCAGCAAATCCTGAATGAGTTTCTCCAGGGTTAATGAATTTTGCCGAAGAATTTCTGCGACTTCCCGCTGCTCAATAGTGAGCTCACCAACCACACCGTCGGTTAATAATTCGGAACCTTCGCGCAACGCCGTCAAAGGTGTTTTAAGCTCGTGCGATACATGTTGAAAGAAGCGGGTTTTTTGATCCTCAAGCGTAATCAGGCGTTGCCGAAGCCAGTCTAATTGTTCGCCCAGTTTTTCAATATCGCGCGGGCCTGAAACCTTGATGCGCCGCGCCAACTTTCCCTCGCCAAGACGGTTAATCGCCTCATCCAGTTCGCGCACTGGCCGCGCCAGTAAATAAGTGAAACCCGCAATCATCAGCAGAGCCGATGGGATGATCGCCAGCAGTTGCCATAGCACCTGGCTTTTTGATTTGGTCGCAGCCGCCCGCAACGCGCCCACTTCGCGTTCCACTAGTTGGTTTGATGAGCCTGTCAGTAATTCCATCCGGCTTGATAGTTCGGCAAAGTCACGCTCGAGCTGTTTGGCCAGTTGTGGTGATGGGCTTTTGGTGGTGAGCGAAACAAATACCGAATTTTCGGTTGCTTGAATCGCCTCGGCGCGCGCGCGCATATCAGTCGCCAACGGCAGCCCCATAAATTCAGTCAGCAACGTTTGAAATGTCGTGCGCGATTTTTTGTAGCTTTCCACCATCTCGCGGTCACCGGCAACGGCATAAAACCGGGCCGATCTTTCCATCGATAAGGTCAACGTAGAAAGCTGACGTGCATTTTGCGTTGCGAGCGTGGCGTTATAAACAGCTTGCTGGCTCTGCGCCGATAAACGCTCAATCGAAAATGCATTACTCACCAGACCCGCAATCAGCGGCACGGCAACGATAAAAAAACCGGTGAGAAGTAAAACTAAAAACGAGCGGGGATAACGTAGCTGCATCCGTAATTGCATAGGCGCTTTGTTAAGCTTAGTGGAATGTGCGGGATTTTTTGAAGCAGGCCAAATCATGGTTCATAGTTCATAGGTTCATATCAGCAAAGGTTGTGCCAACAAAAGAATAATTATGGTCGCTTTGCCGAAACTCGGTAAAATCAAATTGTCGCCTACAATTGTGTTTTGCCGCTAAATTTTCAGAAAGTCAGTCCATGGCCCAATACGAATCCGATGTCACCGCATTCATCCGCAACCTGCTCGACAAAAATCCGGAACTCAAAGCTGAGCAAAAGCAGAACCGCGCTACGTGGTGGGATAAAAAACAGGATTTGGAACAACAAAAACTAAACGATCAATCCGAAGCGCCCGAGCAGCCCTATGCGTATTTTCCGTTGCCAAAAGCCAGCGGAACAAACAACGGTTCAGCATAGCGCAACACGCAATATGTAATACCAACTTGAGATTATCCATCCGCAAGACTGAAGTAATCGGTTTGCCTGGAATTTTGGCGGAGACTTTGTAGCGGTTTTGTATAGGTTATGGTTGATCGTTAATGCGACTTTATTCGCACTATGAGCCAAAGGATTTGCATGGCATACGCCTCGTTCGTTGTGAAGACTGGTCGCTTGTTCCAATATTAAAGTGATTGCCAAATTATTTGGGCACGCTGCGGGCGATCACGATATCGGGCTTGAGCGGCATAGGGTCGGCTCATTGAGGTCGTGCCTCCGTCCGAATACACACGAATTAGCTTTCCATAATTAATTGACCACGACCTTTTTCATGGGCCTAGACATGTCAAATTTTCTCTCATGGCTGAGAATTTTAAGAGCGCTTTCTTCAAGTCGAAGCATTGAAAGTAGCTTCGATGAGCTCTTGCGAAAGGATCCAAACAATTTGCTTATCAACCAAAATCTAGCGAGAAATCACTGGGAGGACGGAAAGCATGAGCTTGCATATCAACATGCGCTTCGCGTCACTCTGGTTGACAATGAGAATCAAGAAATGTATTTGATAGCGGCGGCGGCGGCCTATCGCTTAGCTGATTATGTTTCAGCTCGCGAAAATGCACTTTTAGCATTGAAGTTACCGCCTCAATTTAAGAAAGAGTCCACCTTTACCGATACTCTCGTCTTCAGAATTTACAAGCATTTGCCCTTTATAGGAAGCCACTTACAAAACCTTAAATCTGAATGGGATAAGAACGCAAAGCACCACGGTGATCCTCTGGTTTGGGCGAGGGAATATACACGAGAATAAATTGAAAAAATAACGTATTCAAATACCATTAGATCGAAAGTTTCTGACAGAGTCGAGTCAAGAGTGGCTTAGTCCCGAAACTGCTATTGCTGCTGAAGGGCAGACGCCAAAGTTTAATGCAAAAAAATGGGGCCAGGTCTTTTATTGTTTCATAAGCAAGACGGCATAAGCTGCTACCACCTACAACATGGTCAGACCCCTAAAACTAAAATTCAACGATGCGCGCAATCACGCGTTTCAACGTATCCACATCCACCCCAACGACGTCTCCAACATCATCAAGCGCCAGACCGAACACGGCAGCTACCAATACCGCTACGACCATCTGGATCGACTCAGCCAGGCCGAGATTGCCCGCTACAGCTACGACCCATTCGGACGGCGCATTCGCAAGACTGTTAGCCAGAGTGGTGGACAAAATGGCACAAGCACACCACTCGGCACCATCACCTACCTCTACGCCGACGAAGACCTGCTGGCTGAAGCCGACACCAGCGGCAACATCACCACCACCTATGGCTGGATCCCCAACGGCATCTGGGGCACTGCCCCGCAGTGGAAGGCCGATGTGACGCTGGGTAGCAACGGCAACACGACCCCGGCCGCGCAACCTATCATTACTTCCACAACGATCATCTCGGCACGAGCCAACGCCTCACCAACGACCAGGGCGTACTCACCTGGAGTCAAGAATGGAAGCCTTCGGCGAGACCACCACCATTGACAGCATCATCACCCAGCTAGTGAACGGGCAAAGCCAGACGGTGGTGATGCCGACAACGACGGTGAACAACCTCCGGTTTCCGGGGCAGATTGAGGATCAAGAGGCGGGGACGTTTTATAACTACTTCAGGGACTATCAGGCCAGCACGGGACGATACCTGCAGAGTGATCCGATTGGGTTGGCGGGAGGGATGAATCGGTATGGGTATGTCAAAGGGAATTCGATTTCAAGGACAGACCCGCTTGGTTTATGGGCTGTTTATATTGGCGGGGCGGGGGGTATTTTTTGCTGGCCCGATTGGAGCTAGTGCCGGGGGCGGTTTTGCCTTCGATAGTTCATGTAATTGGGGCACCTATCATGTTGTGGGCGTGGCTGGTGGAACGGGAGCCAACGCTTCTTTTGGCTTGTCGGTCGGAGTTCTGGTCAATACTAAAACGGACGCGCCAGCGGCGACTATTTCTGAACTTGGGGGGCCATTTGTTAACGGTAGTGTCGGTACAGGTCTTGGACCACATGGTTCAATTGATGGCTTCTATGATCCATATTCAACGAGCGGTGGGAAAGGCGGAGGATTTACTGTGGGTCTAGGCGTTGGCGGTGGTTTTAGCTTGGGCCCGACGAATACGACAGTCACGCCAAATACGCTTGCGTCGGGAGATTTCTTTCCTGGTTGGTTGAAACCGATCTCTAATTTTATTTGCCACTAAGCCAATGAGAAAACCATTTTTTGTCACGGGACTACACAATTTTTTCTTTGCAGCAGGCATCGTTGGATCCCTCATTTTTCTACAGGCGACACTTCATACTTGGTATTTTGAATGCGAAATCCGGATTTTAAAGATTGAACTTGTATGTCAACAACCCTTGAATAATAGATGCCAATATGAATATTTAGGCGAATATAAGGATGGCAGCTTGAGCAAAATTGATTTTGCTTATCTGTTCGCGACAGGTGAACTTACTGTGGGTGATTCCGTTAAAAAAGATAGGTTCAGCTTTGAATATCAACTGAATAGAAAAAAATGGATTGGAAATTTGCCAGTCACTACTTAAGTATTTTGTTTTTTAGCCTAGTGGCATTGGGGTTGTGGCGCCATTGGACACTAAAAATACTTCGAAGTAAGTAGTTGTATGTTAACGCCGATGCAATCTTGACCCCCAGGGGGTCAATTTGGTGTCGGCGGCAACAATCCAATGTCTTAGGGCATGGTGATTGATGTTTAAGTTTTCTGCGACCGATACGACGAATCGGTCACCGCGTGAGAACGCTTTGACCAGCGCTTGCTCGATAAATGCTTCAGGATGCTTTGTTGTCATGGTTGCCTCACTAATTGAAATTATTTAGAGGCGACAACTAGTCTGACATAGGGGTAAAGCTTCGCCTTGCGCGCAATCGACACTTCCATTTAACGTTGGAATTAAAGGGGTCAGCGTCAATTGTTTTATGCTAACCTCATGTTATGCCCCGCCGTCCCCGCATCCAACTCAATGGTGTCCCGCTACACATTGTGCAACGCGGGCACAACCGCGAGCCATGCTTTTTTAGCGAGGAGGACTACACCAGCTACATGCACTGGCTCGGTGAAGCGCTGGGAGACAACGAATGTCAGCTTCATGCCTATGCGCTGATGACCAATCATGTGCATTTGCTGCTCACCCCCAAAAAAGCAGAAGCCGTGCCGAAGCTCATCATGTCGCTTGGACGACGCTACGTGCAATACGTCAACCGCACGTACAAACGTACTGGCACACTATGGGACAGCCGTTACAAGTCGTCTGTTATCCAGGCGGACACCTATTTGCTGACCTGCCAGCGCTACATTGAACTGAACCCGGTGCGCGCTGCGATGGTCGATGATCCGGCGCACTATCGATGGACGAGCTATCGGCACAACGCGCTGGGCGCGACGGATAGCCGCATTACTCCACATGAGCTCTATCAAGCGCTGGGCCAGACGGACAAGAGCAGACAAATGGCTTACCGCGCCTTGTTTCGCGCGCAGCTTGATGGTGCGGCAATCGATGACATTCGGCTGGCACTCAATCAAAATCAGCCACTGGGCAACTCTCGTTTCTACGCCAGGATTGAGAAAGCGACTGGTGGCAGAAGAGAGGCACAACAGCGAGGAAGGCCGCGTTTGGAGTCAGACGCAAAAAAGGTAGTAATTGAAGGACAAGGTGTCCTTAAGTTGTGAAACTAATAACCCACCCCCCTTTAATTCTTCACCAACCGCATGCTCAAAGAAACTAAGCCCTTGGGCGAAGCCACCACCTTCCAGCACGAAGCCAACTGCAACCTCGTGAGTCTCATCAATGCCAAAGGCGATCAACGCACCTACACCAACTATCAGGCCAGCGCCGGGCGATATTTGCAGAGTGATCCGATGGGGTTGGCGGGGGGAATCAACACATTCGCGTATATCAAAAGGAATCCAATCTCTAAGATCGATAAATTCGGTTTACGAGATGCACCAGACATCATTGCACGCAATTCAATAGATCCAACTATTCCTGGCAATCTCTTTGATACGGGTAAGGGAGAGCTAAATAGATGTTCTAAGCGACCACCGCCTGAGAATCCAGACGACAATAAGGACAAAGCAAAAATTATGGCAGGGTCAATGGCTACTGCGGAAGCAGTCGGCGCTATCAGCGGTGGTGTGATAGATGCAG
>ENA-OFCI01000785-OFCI01000785.1-metagenomes-genome-assembly--contig:-NODE-785-length-17012-cov-3.309312_pt1 | contig 17012 bp, 20 predicted proteins | sample MGYA00153391_OFCI01 | MGnify analysis MGYA00153391
TTGCACCGCGATAACCAATTTCTGGGGCCACTTCGCTCATTCGCACTCACTTCTGCTGTCGCACCTCTCGCCCGGTTCAGGGGATCGGCTTGGAATACATAAGAGTAGAACTCTCTCAGCCAAAACGGGGTGTACGACACGAGAAACTTTAAACCTTTACTTGAGCCTTAGAATCTCTTAAGAGGCAAAGTCTTCGGGATTGATCTGATCCAGAAACTCTCTAAATTTCTCTACCTCATCCTCAGACTGATCTGGAATCTCTATTCCTGCCTTAGAGAAGAGCGCCTCTGAGACAGATATGGGGGCGGTGGCGCGCAGAGCGAGGGCGACGGCGTCGCTGGGGCGCGCGGAGATCATCTTCCCGCCTGCCAGATGCAGTTCAGCGTAGAAAACTCCATCGATGAGGTCCGTGATCTCCACTCGTTCAACCTCCGCACCTAAGGTTTGCAGAACTGTGGTGAATAGATCGTGGGTCAGAGGGCGGGTCGGTGAAAGACCCTGCTGTGCAAAGGCAATCGCGGAAGCTTCCACCGCTCCCACCCATATCGGAAGGTAGCGAATCCCATCAACCTCTTTTAAAAGAACGATCGGTTGGTTCGATGGCATCTCAATTCTGACTCCAACGACCTCTACAGGAATACTCACGCCAGCTCCCTATCGCGCGCGATGTAGACCGGCGCGGACCAGCGCCGCGTGCAACTTCACCGAAAGAGAGGCCAATTCGTTGGCGACCTCATCGGCGCGGGCTTTGGCATCAGAGCTCTTCTGGCGCAAGATGGGGGTAATGACCTGTTCTACCAAGCCGACCTCCCGATCAGCTGCTGATTTAAATGAGCGCAGATGGCGGGCTTCGATTCCAAAGGCGGATATGGCGGCGATAGTTCGAGCGACCGAGAGAGCATCTGAATCATAATGGCGACCCCGGATCGAAATTAGGCCAAATGATTCAACCTCCTGCAATTGCTCCTCTGAGAGCGTCGATGATTCAAGCAGTTCAAGGCGCGAGAGTCTTAACTCGCTCTCGCCGGCAAAATGGCCGGGCGCAAACTCGCCATCGACGGTTGCCAGCCGGGGCGTCGGGTTTCCACCAGGAAGAGCTGCAGGTTCCAGTCCACGGTCAAGGGCATCCAAATTCTCCTTGATCACCCGAAGTGGAAGATATTGATCACGCTGGGCCGTCAGGACATATCGCAAGCGTTCAAGATCCACCCCGGTAAATTTGCGATATCCAGAAGGAGTGCGTTGCGGTTCTATGAGACCTTCAGATTCCAGAAAACGAATTTTTGAGATCGTGATGTCCGGAAAATCACTTCGCAACTTTCCTAAGACTTCTCCGATACTTAAATAGGCGCGCGCTGGAACTGCCATTAATTCGCCCTCCCCTTGAAATACGTCAATCTATATTTTCCAATTTGAATTTCATCGCCAACCGCCAAGGTGGAATCTTGCACTTGATGAGCGTTGACATAACTTCCATTGAGGCTTCCCAGGTCAACGATCCGAAATTCACCGGTGGCCGAACGTGTGATCTGAGCATGGGCTCGGGAGACGGTAATGTCATCGAGAAAAATTTCCTTCTTCGGATCCCGACCTATTCCGATCACTTCAGAATTGATAAGGAACCTAGCGCCCTTATTTGGCCCGGCAATCACAATGAGCATCGCTGAGTTATAGGGAAGCTGACTCACAATATCTCGCTCCTCTCTAGAGAGCAACGAGTAGATCTCTTCCAGGGGGCGCGGCTTTGGAACTGAACGAAGTGCAGAGAGGTGAATCGTTGCAGTCAGATCCCTTTTAATGGGATCATCGGGGGCTTTTGAATCGTTCACTTATCCCCCTTGCTACCGTTAGAAATTAACCTTAAATCTCCATGTTGACTAGAGGCTGACAGTATTGTTCAGTCGTTCAAAAATCAAGCGGTGAAAACCGCGTACTCCCCGCTCGTGAGAAGATCAGAAGGCAGTTCTGATATTTCAATTTCTGCAATCCAGCCAGAATTATATGGATCTTGATTAATGAGTTCAGGAGTGCCATCGAGAGATTGATTGATAGCCACTATCTTTCCACTCAGCGGTGAATAAATTTCAGAGACCGATTTCGTTGACTCAACCTCTCCGCACACTTGACCAGCGCTGACGCTCTGACCAATTTTTGGAAGTTGAATATAGACAATATCCCCAAGGGCGGCCTGTGCGAAATCTGTTATCCCTATTTGAAAAGTAGATGCGGAGTTCTCACGGACCCACTCATGCTCTTTGGTGTACTTTAAGCCTTCTGGAATGCTAGACATGAGCTCTCCTTTGTTGCGCCAACGCGATTCGTGAATAATCTATTGCGGCTAGAAGGTACAACCCTATCCCCCATATCGCAAACCCCCAGCCAAAAGAGTGGGCAAATTCACCCCACCCGCTCTTACTACTCAACAAGAGAAATGGAAAGGCGTAGAGAAGATTAAATGTCGCCGCCTTACCTAAAAAAGTGACGTGAAAGACTTGACCAGAAGCCCGCCGATAGAAGGCGAGAAGAAAGAGCATGTACAAGTCGCGTGCCGCAAGAACAACCACCATCCACCAAGGAAGGTAATGTTTAAGGGCTAGACCGATGACGGTAGCTGCTATATATAACCGATCAATAGAAGGATCCATCGCAGCGCCAAGTTTGGATTCCTGATGGAGCCACCTTGCCACCTTGCCGTCGAAGTAATCAGTCCCAGCTCCAATGGCCAGAACAAGATAACTCCACCCCTTGAGGTCTTGCACCAGGAGCAACCAGAGAAACAAGGGGACACCGCAGGCGCGTATCAAGGTCAACCCGTTAGGGATGGTCAGGACCTCACCTTTTGAGATCTTCATTTAGCGCGGTCTTTCTTCCCGTTCTCTGACTTTGATAGAAACTTCTACCGGGGTGCCTTCGAAGCCAAACTCCTCGCGCAGGCGCCGTTCAATAAATCTTCGATAACTAGGTTCGACCCACTCACTCGAGAAAACTACAAACTTGGGAGGTGCAATCGTCACCTGAGTAGCAAAACGAATCTTTGGCTGTTTCCCTCCTCGAACCGGCGGTGGAGTAGCCGCTACCAGAGCGCCCAAGAAGGCATTTAACTTTGCGGTCGGAATTCTCTTCTCCCAACTGCGCAGAGCGGTGCGAAGAGCTGGAGCGAGACGGTCTCTATGCCAACCTGTCTTCGCGGAGAGATTAACTCTTTGAGCCCAGGGATAGCGTTCAAGATTTCTCTCTAGCTCTTTATCCAGTTGTTCGCGTCTCTCATCGTCCACTACATCCCATTTATTCATGACCAAGACAAGCGCTCGACCTGCCTCTTCAGTCATTGTCACAATTCGCAGATCCTGTTCGGTGAGCGGGAGCGAAGCGTCAATGACCACAACAGCTACCTCAGCCCGATCCAAAGCCGATGCGGTACGCAAACTCGCGTAATAGTCGGTCCCACTATCGTGAATAGCCCGTTTGCGAATTCCAGCGGTATCGATGAAACGCCAAGTATCGCCACCCAGCTCAATCAATTCATCGACCGGATCTCGAGTTGTCCCGGCGACATCATCCACGAGGACTCGTGACTGCCCCGCTAGGGCATTAAGTAAGCTCGACTTTCCGACATTTGGCCTGCCGACGATGGCAATTCTCCTAAAACCATCATCAGGAAGTTCAGAACCAACCTCAGGAAGTTCCTTTACTAGAAAGTCAAGAAGATCTCCTGATCCCCGGCCATGGAGGGCGGAGACGAAATGTGGCTCCCCTAGCCCCAAATTCCAGAGCCCATGAGCGTTCTGCTCTTCGTTTACTCCATCAACCTTATTTGCAACGAGAATTGTCTTCTTCTTGGAGCGGCGCAGAAGGGCTAACAGTGCCGAGTCCTCATCAAGGGCTCCTACTTGGGCGTCGACGATAAAAAGGACGATATCGGCCTCCGCTATCGCGAGTTCGGCTCCAGCTGTTATCTTCTCCGAAATTCCTTCCGGCTTAACCTCCCACCCACCCGTATCGATGAGTACAAAGGTGCGACCATTCCATTCTGCCTCGTACTTAACCCGATCCCGTGTAACGCCGGGGGTATCCTCAACGATCGCCTCTCGTCGCCCAATGATGCGGTTCACGAGGGTAGATTTGCCCACATTTGGTCTTCCAATAATGGCGACCTTAGGTAGACCAAGGAGAGAACGCTCCTTTGCCCACTGCCAAATGACATCCACAACCTCTGGCAAATCTAAGAGAGTTGAATCAATCTCTAGGGCATCATCGGCCATCCGAAGTGGAGAGATCTTACGTGTTGAATCCAGTTGGTCGCGCTCCTCCAGAGCTTGAGAGACGGCATTGGTTGTCACCCCCTCATCAAGTTCACGCTCCCGACGCAGAGCTCGCTGTTGCAGATCCGCATAGAGAAAGATTTTTAGTGGTGCTTCCGGAGCCACCACCGTTCCAATATCCCTACCTTCAACAACGATGCCGTGTGGAGCATCGTGGATGAACTGCTGCTGCAATCCCAGGAGGTAAGCGCGGACTTCGGGGTAGGCGGCAAAGATTGATACCTGATCGGTCACTCGGTGGGATCTAATTTCGCTGGTGATATCCATTTCGCCGATAAAGATCCGTGGTTCAATCGGGTCGCCGTTAAAGAGAATTCCTTCTGATTCCGCCTGCGCAACCAATGCCGAGGGATCCCCGAGGCCATCTCGCAAGGCCAGCCAAGTCATTGCCCGATAAAGCGCCCCCGTGTCTAAATATCGCCAATTGGCGCGTTGGGCCACGGCGCGGGCCGTAGAAGATTTACCCGATCCGCTGGGACCATCTATTGCGATTATGACGGTCGACATGAGAGAACCTTAATGCCTTATCCATGACCTACTTTTCTCAAGGTAAGTATGTGTACCTTCAACCCAGTGATTCCCGCGGCTGATGGGCCTTCCAACCATCTGCGATCAGTTGCTCAAAGACCCTCGTCGCGTCACTCTGCGAAAGAGCGAGGGTCACTAGACCACTCTCCTGGCCAGGGGTATGTTCAATCGCCAAATCTTCCACGTTAGCTCCGACAAGAGCGCAGGCATCAAAAATCTTCGCTAACTGTCCAGGTTTATCTTCAATGACAATAGGAAGAAACCAATAATCGCGTCGCTTTCCCCCATGCTTTCCGGGTATCCGTGCGTGATTCTCGCGACCCATCTCCAAGATCTCTTCCGTCTTGCGCAAATCATCGTTTAATAGAGAAGTCGATAAATCTTTAAGATGACTGGAAAAGAGCTCCAAGAAATTAAGGAGGGCGACGCTATTGCCATGCAATAACTCCCCCCAAAGTCGCGGGTTAGAACCGGCAAGACGAGAAACGTCCTTAAGCCCCTGCCCAGCCAAAGAGATATCTCGATCGGAGATATCTATCAGGGTTGCCGAAAGTAAAGAGCTCACAATCTGGGGTAGGTGAGAGATCCCTGCGATGGCGGCATCATGCTCACCCGCTGCCAGAAGGATCTCCTTGCCGCCCAACGCCTTAATCAATTGCAGGGCGCCAGCGATGGCCTGTTCTCCGGAGAACCGGTTGGGCGTATAAATCCAGATTCGGCCCTCAAAAAGGTCGCCTCGCGCCGCGAGCGGCCCAGAGAGCTCCCTCCCGGCCATGGGGTGGGTAGCGCAAAAACGAGATGCGATCTCTGGAAATTTCTCAACCTCTGCTATCAGTTCAGACTTTAAACCACCTATATCTATGATTATTGCTCGAGAGTATCGACTTCCCAACTCCTTAATCAGGTAAGGAATTGTCGCGATCGGCGTGGCAATGACGACAAGATCAGGTTCCAGGGCAGGAAACTTCTGTCCAATAAGAGATTGAGCGATCGCCTCGGTCGCAGGATCTTCATCTTCAATTGCCATATCAAATCCAGAGTGTTGCAGACCTAGTGCGATGGAGGTACCGATCAGCCCTGCTCCGATGACGCGAACCCGCCTAATTGGCTGAAATTTCACCATTATTGGGCGATATCTCGCCGAAGTGCCTCTGCACCACGAGTGTAAATATGACGAATTTGCGCATGAGAAAGTTCGGAGTGGGCATGCACCATCACTCGAACCACGCGTGGCAAAGAGCCAGCAACAGGAATTTCCTGGGCGCACATGAGGGGGATATCCCCCAAATCAAGCCGGCGGGCAGCAGCCGCCGGAAAATCAGAGATCAGATCCTCTGTCGAAGTAAAGAATATGGAGATGAGATCGACCTTCGCTAAGCCATTCTTCTCAAATATTTCGGTGAGCAGCTCGGTAACGGCGCTGGCCATCTCCGTAGCGCTATCGTCTTGAAGTTGGGTAGCGCCTCGAATCGCCCGAACTCTCATGGGGCAATCTTACAGTTGAGAGCGCTCGCTGCGAGAAAATAGCTCCCGTGTCCTTATGTAAATTGGTTGTTTTCCGGTTAAATTGTTTTATCTACTTTTTAAGAGTTGACGGAAAATTACTGTAAATATTTACCTAACTCCAAAAACTAATAAATCGACTTTTTTAAGGTGATATGCCCGTAAAATAGTCGATAAAACATTATTATAAGTTAACCAGAAAAACAGTAATATTAATAAAGTGATATTAATAAAAACGACTTATTAATTAAACTTTAAAACCTTAAACAAATTTGTTAACTCCACCTCGTTGAGCTTTCGATAACGACCCACTCCTGTCTCTGCCAGGGAGATGGGGCCAAACTCCGTTCGAACTAGGCGCAAGACTGGAAGCTCAAAGTGCTCAAAGATGCGTCGAACGATATGGTATCGCCCCTCATGGATTGAAATTTCCACCCATGAATGTTTTGGATTTATCTCTCGCAGCGTCTTTATCTCCAACGCCCTCGCGAGTCCATCCTCCAGTTGAATACCTGTGGAGAGTGCAGCTATCTGCTCTTTAGAGAGCACCCCTTCAATTTCAACGAGATACTTCTTCACCATTCCATATGAAGGGTGAGTCGCGCGATGCGCGAGATCGCCATCATTAGTGAGGAGAATAAGGCCTTCACTTTCCCGGTCTAAACGTCCCACATGGAAGAGCCTCTCATTGCGTTCTTTAAAATAATCCCCGAGGCAAGGGCGGCCATCCGGGTCTGTCATAGTGGACAAAATGCCCATAGGCTTATGAAAAGCAAGATAAACATTAGTTTTTTTAGTAGAAATAGACTCACCGTCAACTTCTACTTTAGAGATTTCTGGATCTACTTTGCTTCCTAATACCAGAATTTGAACTCCATCGACGCTCACTCGCCCATCGAGGATCAGTTGCTCACTCGCCCGGCGGCTGGCTATCCCTGCATCGGCGAGCACTTTTTGAAGACGTATCAACGCCATATATTCCTTTCATCACGGCCAATCTGGGCGTGGAACTTCGCGACCTAACTCTAAAGGTAGGAGCGAGGCAAGGGAAATTTACTCAATCTATCAGGGTTGCCAAGAGCTCATCGAGGCCATCAAGATCTGGGAGAAAGGGAGCGAGGGCGGGTAGATCTTCAATCCCCCGAATTCCCAGCTTCTCCAGGAAGAAACTGGTGGTTCCATAGAGGATAGCGCCGGTTTCGGGCTCCACTCCCCTCTCTTCCACCAAACCTCGAGTCAGCAGCGTCTTCATCACCGCTTCGACATTTACCCCACGAATTGCCGAGACTCGCGCCCGAGATACCGGCTGGCGGTAAGCGATCACCGCTAAAGTCTCAAGGGCCGCTTGAGTTAAGCGTGTTTGTTGTCCATCGAGGACAAATCGCTCCACCAAAGGCGCTTGATCTGGATGGCTATAAAAGCGCCAACCTCCGGCGATCTCTCGAAGTGTAAAACCTCGCTGCTGCTCCTCATAACTCTCGGCCAGAGCCTTGAGCGCGGTGCTAACGGTTTCGGTTGGGACCTCCGTGATCTGAGCCAGAATTACTTCATTAATAGGTTCATCTACCACCATCAGGATCGCTTCAAGCGATCTTTTTAGTTCAAGATCAGACATTTATTCCTCATTTGTCTCAAGTTCGTTGGTTATAGAAGGTCTATCAAATTCATCACTCACTTCAATCTGCTCTGCGCTCCCCGCTACCCAGGTAATCTGTAACTCTCCCAACGGTACAACTTGCTCAAATCGAAGCGCACCCTCGCGGTAGAGCTCCAAGAGGGCGAGAAAGCGGGCCACAACAACGAGAGTTGAAGCGGCGCCACTTACCAGGGTCCGAAAACTCGCTCGACCACTCTTCCTGAGTAAGTCAACAAGGTGGGCTGCCTCTTTAGCCACGCTCACCAGAGGCTGATGAATATGGTCAATGGGGAGGATAGGTGAGATTTTAGGCGCCAATACCCTCTCGGCTATCGCCGCAAAACGATTCGCGCCCACCCCGATCAAAACTTCAGGCAGTAATTGGGCGAAGTGGCTCTCCAGGGCGACCAACCTAGGAAAACTTTTATCAGCGATAGCAATTCGCCCTTGAAAAATAGCTGAGATCTCCTTAAAGGCGCGATATTGCAAGAGGCGAGCGAAGAGAAGATCCCGGGCTTCTAGGAGTGCTAGATCGCCCTCATCCTCCACCTCTCCGCTGGGGAGCAGGCGGGCCGCTTTTAGATCTAGGAGAGTCGCAGCAACCACCAGGAACTCCGTGGTCTGATCAAGATCCCACCCACTTTCAGAGCCCTCTAAAGCCCTGATATAGGTGATGAAATCATCCGTCACTACTCCCAGGGATACCTCAGTAATATCCATTTTGTGGCGTGAAATGAGTTGCAGTAGGAGGTCAAAGGGGCCGTCGAAATTGCTGAGGTGTACAGAGAATGCCGACTCACTCCCCTCGACAAGTAGATCACTCATGGGGAGAAAGGTACCCATTTCGCGCTTGCCTTGCGTAGCGCACCGCCGTAGAGTCCGTGATATGGCAAATAGCACTTCAAAGGTTTCTCGACTGACAGATAAATCGACAAATCGAGATGATGAGCTAGCAACTACCTCATCGATACTCGGCCGCAAATCTCTCGACTTCCCCAGCGTGGTAAGCACCCCTGAGCCTGGCTCGGCTCGCGTGATTTCAATTGTCAACCAGAAGGGTGGCGTCGGTAAAACCACCACGACCATAAATTTGGGCGCGGCGCTGGCTGAATTGGGACGACGCGTTCTGCTCATTGACTTTGATTCCCAGGCATCGATGACTACTGGTTTAGGAATAAAAACTGCCCAAATCAAAGAACAGTATGGCTCAATCTGGTACCTACTGAACGACCCACAAACGGGAATTCAGAGTTTCATTCTCAAATCCAATGTTCCTGGTCTGGATTTTGTGAGAGGTCATGAAGATTTAGCTGCCGCTGAGGCCGCCTTTGTCACCGAGATCGCGAAAGAACACAAATTGCGCAAGATCTTGGCTCCTATTCTCCAACAGTACGATGACATCCTCATTGACTGCTCCCCTTCCCTCGGCACTCTGACAATCAACGCCCTCACCGCCTCCAACGGAGTCTTAATTCCGATGGAGTGTGAGTACTTTGCCGTGCTCGGGCTCTCACTCGTGAAGAAGACCATTGAAAAAATCCGCGAAAACACCAATCCAAATCTTGTTATCGATGGCATCTTGGCGACGATGTTTGACCGCAAGACTGGTCACTCCAGGGATGTCCTAGAGTTGATCGATAAAGAGTTCCCAGCTGAACTTCTCGATACCATTATTTCAAGGACTGTCAGATTCTCAGAGTCAACCGTCAAGGGAGAGCCCATAACCACTTATGCAAATAGTTCAACGGGTGCCCTCTCTTATCGTCGCCTAGCCCGTGAATTGATCGCTCGTGGAGGGGCCAAATGAGCCGTCGCGTAAGCCTTCCCGGCGCAGATGAACTCTTTAGGCAGACAACGACACTAAGCGCCGTACCAACTTCCGCCCCCACCCAGGTCGAGGATCACCCACAAGTGGTTCTACCCTCGCAGCAAAGTAAGGCCGCTGTTAGGACAACCCCGCGTCGACGCGTGAATACCTTTGATCGATCTCCCAGTGGAAGAGAACGCCACGATGAGAAGATCACGGTCTACCTCTCCCCAGAAGAACTTTACGATTTGGAGCAGGCGCGCTTGGCACTTCGCGGGGACCTCGGTCTCGCTGTTGATCGAGGTCGAATAGTGCGCGAATCTCTGGCAATTATTATTGCCGACTTAGAGTCGAAGGGTGATCAATCAATTATTGCCCGTCGTCTTCGAGGCCGCTAACTCATAATTTTTTAGCGCGTGGATGAGCTGCAGCGTAGTTCTCTCGTAATTTATCGATCGTAACCAACGTGTAAATCTGGGTCGTTGTGACTGAGGCGTGACCCAAAAGCTCTTGAACAACCCGTACATCCGCCCCACCATCAAGTAAATGAGTTGCGTAAGAGTGGCGCAATGAGTGTGGAGATACTTCAGTGCTTATATTTGCCCGACGTGCTGCCTCAGAAACCAACTTCCACATTGCCTGCCTTGAGAGTCGTCCTCCCCTGTCGTTTAGAAAAAGAGCATCTCTGTCAATCTTGACCAAGGCCGGGCGGACTCTAACTAAATATTGTTCTAGGGCGGTGCGCGCAAAACTTCCCAATGGTACAACTCGCATCTTGCCGCCCTTGCCGGATAACCGAATACTCGAGAGTTCACCACCGTCCATTTTCAATACATCATTTACATTGAGTGCGACAATCTCAGAGATACGCGCACCGGTTCCATACAGCAACTCCACGATCGCGCTCTCACGCAGCCCGTGCGGGCTTCCAGCTGACTGCGTGGCTGCAATCAGATCCGTGATTTCAGCCAAGGAGAGAGCCTTCGGAAGACGGGCCTTAATCCGTGGTGGCTTTACATCTTTTATTGGATTGAGAACTCGTGATTCTTTGCATGAAAACTCTACAGCGTTGCGCACTGCGACGACCGCACGAGCGATTGAACTCTCTGCTAAACCACGCATCCGCTCACGAGCGATGAACTCTTCCATTTCTTGGGGCAAGATCTTGGTTAAATCTTCAACTTGCATTACCTGTGTGAAACGCTGCAAATCTCGTTGGTAAGAGCTAGTTGTATTTACACTCAACCCGCGCTCAACTATCAGGTGGTTTATATACTCGCGTAGTTGCGAGTTAGCGAGCGTCATTTTCCTTAATCGCCGCAGCGATCAACCCAGCAAATAGTGGGTGTGCCTGGGTTGGACGCGAGAGAAATTCAGGATGCGCTTGGGTACCTACATAGAATGGATGGAGTTCTTTATCAAGTTCGACAAATTCAACTAACTGCCCATCGGGCGAGAGCCCTGAAAAACGAATTCCTGTAGCCGCTATCACAGCGCGGTAAGAGTTGTTCACCTCATAGCGGTGGCGGTGGCGTTCATTGATTCGATGGGAGCCGTAAAGAGAGGCGACCAAAGAGTCTGGAGCGAGGTCGGCTGGGTAGAGCCCTAAACGCATGGTTCCCCCCAAATCACCCCTACCAGCCACAATATCTTCTTGACTGGCCATCGTGGAGATGACGGGATCCGGAGTGCTTTCATCAAATTCTGCGGAGTTTGCTAACGGTAAACCGGCAAGATTTCGAGCTGCCTCAATAACCATACATTGCAGACCGAGGCAGAGTCCTAGGGCTGGGATGCGATGCTCGCGGGCATACTTAAGTGCACCCACTTTTCCATTAATTCCGCGGACTCCAAAACCTCCTGGAACACAGATTGCATCTACATCACTGAGGTAGAGGGCAGCACCCTCATCGCTCTCGCACTCATCACTTGGAACCCACTTAATCTTTACCCGAGCATTGTTGGTAAAGCCCCCGGAGCGTAAGGCTTCAGTGACTGAGAGGTAAGCATCTGGAAGATCCACATACTTGCCCACCAAGGCAACAACCACTTCATGGGCTGGATGATGCACCCGTTGCAAGAGATCATCCCACTCACCCCAGACAACATCGCCACCTTGTAGGCCAAGACGACGAACAACATACCCATCTAGGCCCTCGGAGTGGAGAACCTTAGGGATATCGTAAATGCTCGGAGCATCAACAGCCGCAACTACCGCTTCAAGATCAACGTCGCACATTGTCGAGATCTTCTTCTTTACCGAATCCGGAATTGCGCGATCCGATCGGACCACAATCGCATCTGGCGCGATACCAATAGAACGCAAAGCTGCAACGCTATGTTGCGTCGGCTTGGTTTTCAGTTCTCCAGATGGTCCTATGTACGGCACAAGTGAGACGTGCAGATAAAAAACATTTTCACGTCCTACGTCTTGACGAATCTGACGGGCTGCTTCCAAAAAGGGAAGGGACTCAATGTCCCCCACCGTTCCCCCAACTTCGGTGATGACAATATCTACTTCATCTCCGGCCATCGCGCGAATGCGCTCTTTGATCTCATTGGTAATGTGTGGAATAACTTGGACAGTATCGCCCAAGTAATCGCCACGACGCTCACGGGCGATGACGCTCGAATAAACTTGACCCGTAGTAACATTTGCGAAACCAGCGAGGTTGCGATTAAGGAATCTCTCGTAATGGCCTATATCTAAATCTGTCTCAGCACCATCATCCGTAACAAATACTTCACCGTGTTGAAAAGGATTCATGGTCCCTGGATCCACATTGAGATAAGGATCTAACTTCTGCATCGTTACTCGTATTCCACGAGAAGATAAGAGACGCCCGAGGCTGGAGGCGGTAAGGCCTTTTCCTAAACTTGAGGCGACTCCGCCAGTCACAAATAAGTGTTTCGTCACATGATTACTGGTCATGGAGCACTAACTTATCACGCTTTTCTTTACCATCTCGAGCAGCTCAATAGCGTGTTGCCGTGCTGTCGCTGAATCCTCCTGTCCGGACAGCATCCGTGCAATCTCTATGCTTCTCTCCCCTTCACTCAGGGCAACGACATCAGAGATGCTCACTGAGCCACCTTCACTCTTACGTACCACTAAATGGTTATCTGCCCATACGGCTACCTGAGCGAGATGGGTCACCACAATCACTTGCGAGTCTTGCGCTAGAGATTTCAGCCTCCGACCGACTTCAACAGCGGCTTTTCCACCTACTCCTGCATCCACTTCGTCAAAGATATATGTGGCAACAGGGTTAAGATCCGCGAGCACTACCTCAATTGCCAGCATGACGCGTGAAAGTTCTCCACCACTAGCTACTTTATGTATCGGCCCCGGCGTAGCCCCTTCGTGGCTAGTGAAGAGCAAGAGAACTTCATCGAGACCATGCGACATGAAATCTGCAGGGTCATTCCCGCTGCGCGGATTAACTTCGATCGCCAGAGATGAGTGAGCCATCGCCAAGGAGCGAACTTCAGTTGAAATTCTCTCTTGCAAAACTAGAGCGGCAGCCTTTCTGCTCTGAGAAAGTTCATGAGCTGCGTCAGAGAGTTCTAAAAAAATCCTGGCTAGTTCGCCCTCAAGATCAGCAATTCGCGCGCCACCGCCCTCAAGATCAGCAATTCGCGCGCCACTTTCAGTTGCCCGTGAAAATAACCCAACGAAGGCGATCTCTCGATCGATACCCTCGCCAAACTTCTTTATTAAAGAACTAATCGTACTCTTTCTCTCCTGCAAAAATTCCAATCGCCTTGGGTCAGCGTCAAGAGCAGCCAAATAGCGGTGCAGCGCTCCGACCACTTCCTGAATTGCGTAAAGAGCATCTCCCAGATTCTCTGCAAGAGAGTCAAGAGCCGCATCTTTGCCGGCGACATGCTCCAAGGCACGCCTCGCCCCAAAGAGGGCTTCAGAGATTGAAAAATCTTCCGTATCAGCGAGAGTGAGGGCTTCACTTGCTGCCTGCTGTAACTCATCAACGTTATTAAGCCGAATTAATTCTATTTCGATTTGCGCAAGCTCATCCAGCGTTGGAGCAACTGCACCAAAGGCTTTCATGAACTCAGAAAGCTTTTCAATCTCCTTCTCGCGGTTGCTTTGGTCCTTCTTTAGCTGTGCGATGCGCTCATCCATTTCACCAAATTGGCTGTGAAGTGTCATTACCTTTTGAACGAGTGCGGCGTGCCCAGCAAAGGTATCAAGAGTGGTTCTTACAAAGAGTGGTTTCGTTAAACGACTAGTACTTGATTGAGCGTGAACTTCAACCAATTCACCCGCTAACTCACTCACCTTTCCAAAGGTAGAGGGAGCACCACCTAGGTTGATGCGAGATTTTCCATCACTGGTCACCGTGCGAGAGATCAGAAGAGAGCCATCCTCTAGCTCTGCGCCTAGATCGATTAATTGATCTACAAGATGATCGGGTACCGCAAAGCGGCCAGTAGCGATCATTCTCTCGGTGCCCGATCGCACCTTTTCAGATTCTGATTTGCCTCCGAGTATCAAGGAGAGAGCTGTTAAGACCATGGTCTTTCCTGCTCCGGTTTCGCCCGTTAACACGTTGAGGCCAGGCTTAAATTCAATCTCGGCAGATTCAATAACGCCCAGGTTTCTAATACTTATCTCTTCTAATCCGCGCAAAACTCTCACTCACCTCGCCAGCCCTCAATCGGCAATTTAAACTTTGCAACTAGGCGATCTGTAAATACTGCCGACTCAATATGAAGAATTTCCACGCGGAGCTCTGAACGACGAATAATCACACGATCGCCAGCTAAGAGCGGTACTTTTCGCACTCCATCCGCAGTGATCCTCGCTTCACGAGACTCGATGTCGATCACGATTGAGGAGTTCGGAGAAATTACCATCGGTCGAGAGAAGAGGGCATGGGCCGCAAGCGGGAGAACAACAATCGCCTCAACCTCAGGCCAGAGGACAGGACCCCCCGCGGAGAATGCGTAGGCGGTTGAACCCGTTGGAGTGGCGCAGATAACACCATCGCATCCCCACCTGGAGAGCGGGCGGTCATCAATCTGAACAAAGAGTTCAACCATTTGAGAGTGGCTGCGTTCGATAGTAAATTCATTCAGCGCCCAACCAGTAGCAATCTGGGCGCCCTCTCGCAAGACTTCGTTCTGAAGTAGTAACCGCCGCTCACCCCGGTAGTTCTTCTCTGCGATCGCCTCCGCCAACAGCGAAGCAGTGGGGCGGTCAATCTCTGCGAGAAAACCTACATTCCCCAAATTAATTCCCAGGACCGGAATATTTGTCCCAAGGACCAACTCCGCGGCGCGCAAAATTGTTCCATCTCCTCCCAGCACTACGGCAATTTCAAAGGGGATCCCTGGACCCATCCCTGGGCAGTCGGTTAGACCGCCGGGATAGTTGGTAACGGAGGAGATATTCCGTTCCGCGAGAGCCGCGATGAGTTCCTCCGCAAAGACCAGCGCCTCTGGACGGGTTGGGTGGAGAACGAGCAAAGCCGTGCGCATCTGCCGCTCCATCATCTCTCGCAGAACCCTACCGAGGACCATCGGCAATGGCCGCTATTAAATCGGTAGCGGATAGTTCAGTGCTTCCCCGCCGCAACCAGAGAAAATATTCAACGTTTCCTGCTGGACCCGGGAGAGAACTGGCGACCACACCTAGGCAGCCCAGTCCCATATCGTACGCACAGTCGGCAACCTCTTGAACGGCTGCCTGTCGCAAATCTGGATCGCGAACAACGCCGCCAGCTCCTAAGCGCTCTCGGCCTACCTCGAATTGCGGTTTTACCATCACGAGGAATTCAGCTGCCGGTGTCGAGACACTCACGAGAGCAGGTAGAACGAGGGTCAGCGAGATAAAGGAGAGATCTGCTACCACGACCTCTGCCGCCTCTCCCACTTGGTCTAGCGTTAAATGGCGGACATTGGTTCGATCCAAGATTATTACCCGCGGGTCTTGGCGCAACTCCCAGGCCATCTGCCCATATCCAACATCTACAGCTACCACATCCTTTGCGCCCCTTTTAAGGAGCACATCGGTAAATCCCCCGGTGGAGGCGCCCGCATCGAGCGCCCGTTTGCCCGCAATTTTCACCTCGCTAAAATGGTCGAGCGCCCCTGCCAACTTGTGGCCACCACGAGAGACGAAATCATTCCTCTCGCCAGCTATGACGATAGAAGTCTCTGCATCAACCTGCGAAGCAGGCTTGCTAGCTGGAATTCCGGTTACTAGCACCGCGCGAGACTCAATGAGATCTGCGGCATGATCACGCGATCGCGCCAGGCCCCTGCGAACCAGTTCCGCGTCGAGTCGAGTTTTCATCTGAACTATTTACCATCGATGGATCGAAGTGCTTCCTCAAGTTCTCTATGAATCTCTTCATAAGCTGCGCTATGGTCGTTTAATTCCAGCACCTGCACCAACGCGATAGCTTCTCGAAGTTGATCAAGTTCGTTTTCGGGCGCTGACTTTGAAATATTCTGATCCATAGGGCAACCGTACCTATAACCTGCGCAATTGGCTCGCTTCAACCTGCCAACGACTGGCAAGTCCAGTAGGTGCTCTCCAGAACCGGCGCCGAATTGAACCTTGGATAGCAACCCAATCATCGACGGATAGCGTTAAAGCTCGCTTGCGAACCCTCGCTGACCAGACAGCGATATCTAGAGTGTCCACCTCTCGCTTCTCACTTCGGCTCTGCGCTCTATCAATCACCAACCTGAACTCAACCACCAGATCCCCACTGGGCAGTTCCTTCTCCACGGGTTCACCAGAAACCCTCCCTTGCAGAAAAACCTCATTTCGTGGATTTCGCAACGGACCCGGATTTAATAACTCTCGCGCTTCCTTATTCAAAATACATCTCCTACTCTCATCCTCTTATCAGCCTGACGAAAGAATAATCGCAACAAAATGCCAAGAGTTAAGCAGGACAGAGAGATGTGGAGAAATAGAGCCATGTGAAAAAACCAAAAAAAAGAGTGCCACCGCGTTGATATTAATCAACACGTTGGCACTCTTTATAAATGATGTCCGGCGGCGATCTACTCTCCCACAAGGTCCCCCTTGCAGTACCATCGACGCTGAGAGGCTTAGCTTCCGGGTTCGGAATGGGACCGGGCGTTTCCCTCTCGCTATGGCCACCGAAACTCTTTCGAGACGGCAGAACATCCTAATTTCACCTTTTATGATGTCATAGGTCTACTTTATGTAGTTTTT